>Ga0308170_10004398_pt1 | contig 11131 bp, 19 predicted proteins | sample PhyBR2_2_FD_202136 | JGI IMG/M metagenome (GOLD analysis project Ga0308170, IMG submission 202136) | Phyllosphere microbial communities from UC Gill Tract Community Farm, Albany, California, United States - DLSLSB.R2 | ecosystem: Host-associated > Plants > Phyllosphere > Unclassified | place... | reverse complement strand
AACCCTGCGCTTGGTTCGCGCGGATCTTGGCCCAGAGACAACTGCATCAATGACGGCGCCCAATCTCAAGCCGGCGTCCTGAAATCCTATTGCTCTTCATCCAACGATTTTTTTCGAAATGCAGCGCCGCCGAAGCGCCCGGTTACCTGAAGTTTTCAATCGGAAAGCCTAGCCGTCGTAGTCACGTCCGATTTGGCATTACGCGACGCAAGCCCACAAGTTTTGCATCAACCAGAAAACGGCAGGAGCCGGCGCGACCGTTGATGGGAAAAGCCGATGCATTTGAGACGCTCGTTCGATGATCGGTTTTTCCAGGTTCGCCCCCCCCCCCCCTCCCCCAAGGGTCAATCTGCTTTCCATCAGTTCCGGACATCCGTGATGCAGGACTCAAGAATCTTGCATCGACACTAGTATCCGACCTCCAGCGTGGCGACTGTCAGCCGGCCTTTGACTTTGCCAACCAACGTCACATTGCCGCCCGGTGAATCAGGACTGTTCATCGCCATGATAGCGATGGACATCATTTGAGCCGTAAAGAGAGGCTGGAAGGTCGTTGCTCCTGGCGCTGTGATGATGGTGGTCTTTGCCTCATCATCGGCCCACGCGCCGTAGCCCCAAGCTGACCCGATGAAGCGTAGTGAGCGGCCGGGGGGTGGCGACGGAAAAGACGGTTCATTGGCATTCCGCTGTCCATCACATCTCGATTTGCTCAACCGGCCATTGGAGAGTGTGCCTCCCTCATAATTGGCTTGGAGCACGTAGCAGCGGCCGTCGCTCAATGAGAGGGTGACTGGCAAAAAACCGGGCGACCATGCCGCAACGACATGTGTCTTGCTCGTTTCGGCTATCGCAAATGCGCCAACGACCTTGGCATGGCCCACAGCCGAGCCGCGCAAGTAGAGTGGATCGACGTGGATCAGGCTCCACAATGCCGCGTCAGGGATCCGGGTTAAGGGCGGCGCATCAGGGTCTGAGGGCACCGCGACACCCGGTCGTGACCCGCCGCCACTGTATCCAGCAGGTGGGACGAACTGCGCATGAGCGCTGATCGCTGCAGCTGCTATCGTCATACCCGAGATCACGCGGATACATACTGATGCCTTATTCTTCATCTGTAACTCCCTGACCCGCATAGCTTACGACCTTCCCGGCAAAGAGCGAGCTCGCATGCCAATCACCAGCGCGATGCAAAAATCACGGATTCCGCATCATGCGAAGAACGACAGGAAACCGCGGGCTCCGGCGATGCAAGACACTGATGCATCCGGGATACCCGTTCGGTTGGTTTCTTGGGGTGAAGCCTTCAAAGCCGAAGGTCCGCATTCCACCAAAAATTGCCATTCCGACGCGGTGAACGGCACCGAGAAGGCGCCAGCCACCGCGTCGTGTTTAAGCGGCGATAGAAGCTGCCGGCGAGATAAAAGGCGCAATAACTCTCATGGCCTGTTCAACGTAAAGCGTCTTTTCGCCTACCGGTGCGACGTAGTGCATCGCTTCCTCGGCATCGCGCAGCGAAGCGCCACGGGCGATTACCCACGCCGCCAGGTATTGCGAGGCCATACAGCCTCCGGCCGTCGCCACGTTGCCGTGTGCGACAAAGGGAGCATCGATCACCTCGACGCCCGCCTCGATCACCCAGGGCTTGGTTGTCAGGTCGGTGCAGGCAGGAAGATCGCCAATCAATCCCAGCTTTGCGAGCAAGAGGGTGCCCGAACACTGCGCGCCGATCAGTTGGCGGGATGGATCAAGGCTGATCCGGGACAGCAGGTCATTATCAGTCGCGATTTCGCGGCTCCTGATCCCGCTTCCAATTATCACGGCATCCGCTTCGGCAGCGAACTCCAAGGGTTTCTGACGCTTGACCGTGACGCCGTTCATGGACGTCACGGAATCAGTCGGCGAGGTGATGTGCGCGGTCCAGCCATGTGCCCCCATCCGGTTCAGTATTCCTGCTGCGATAAACGAGTCGAGCTCGTTGAACCCTTCGAATGTCAAAACCGCAATTTGCATGAACACCCCCCCCTGCGAATGTCGAAAGTCGGATGTAGCTGGAACCGGAGAAAAGGACACAGCAGATATAAGCCACTCCTCGTTAACGGAGGCCGGTCTGTTCCCTTACTGATCCCGAACGTTCGAGCCTATCGCGCCGAATGACCGATTCCGCCCACACCTAGACATTCAGGCTGGCGATCCGGGTACCTAACCAAAGCCATTCGTTAGATGCGATCTTTCCTACCTATGTCGCTCATTACCTACCCAGCGTTTGTACAGGACAGTCCTGTGCGCGGCGTCAGGGACGCGGCGGTGGTGACATTTACGAACGTAGCTCAGAGCCAAGTCGTTTCTATCGCCTTCGGACGAAGACTCTGGCAGCGAGACTAGATGAACCGCCTCGCCTTCCTCGCTCTCGCTGGTGCGGGCCTCTTCTGGGGCCTCGGCTTGCCGCATCCGCAAAGCACGCTCTCTGTCGCGCTTGAGACGTTGACGTTCCTGGTCTTTGGCCTGCCGTTCGGCGATCAGGTCGTCGCAGTAAGCCTGAATGTGAGCGTCATTTACGTTGGCGAATGGCGGGTGTGCGATCAGGGCGGCGAGGACCTTTCCATAGCAACGCTCGATCTCGGCATCACCACGGGAGGTTCGACCTTTGATGAAGATCAATCGGCCTCCGGCTGCCTCAAACGCATTGTAGGCGGCAGCAATTCGGGCGTCGGCGTGAAGTCGGGCGTATCCAACTTTCGCGCAAGCCTCCTTCGCGGGGCATGCATTGCATCGCGTAGGCTGGCGCCCATTTTTCCCGGAGCGGGTCTGATCGCCGCCATGGACAAGAAGTGCGGTTGGCGATCCGAAGCACGGTCGGAGCACTGGAACTCGCATGCGGGTGACGTTTCCCGCGAGGTCGACGCTAACGTCCGCTCTTCCTGCATTAGCTGGTTTTGGCAGCATCACTCGCCCGCCATCATGCTCCCAGGGCCTTCGACCTCCCCAGTGAATGTGCTGCTCCCGCGACGTAAGGTTGTGCAGGCGATGGATGTTCTCGACGGACATGATGACAGACTTCCATTGTAGGCATTTTCAATGGGCAGCCACTATGTGATGCGTGCGTGCCTTACAACACACGCTTGGCGTTTATCGCCTCTTCGATGGCGCCCTCCTCCTCCTTCGACAGGCCGTCCCTTGCTAACAGTGGAACATGACGGCGCAGCAGTTCGATGGCCCGAACTTCATGGACTGTGAGCCAGCGGCGTTCCGCGTGAGGGTCTGCGGCCACCTCCCGGATCACACGCATCTGCTCTGGCGCAAGCTGTTCGATAGGACGACATGCGATGGCCTCGATGGACTGAACAAGATGAGTGGATTCAAGATCAGCGTCGTCACCGCGGAGTGAGGTTGACCAGTCAATGTCAGGGTAGCGTTGCTTAAGCACAGCGGCCAAAAACGCCTTCGCGTCCAGGTTAAGGTGCTTGGCAAACTGTGCGGCGCGCTCGACCGGGATTGGAACCCGACCGAGCGCCATATGGCTCAAGACAACGCTCTGCTTGTAGCCAAGCGCCTTTGCGATTTCGCGCTGGCTGATCCCCTGCACTTGGGCAGTGCGACGCAGGCCACTGCTGAACATGTGGGCAGCCTGGGTATCTCGATAATCAGCAATCCCTCGGGTCAAAGCCTTCTACCTCACTCATTGCACCGAACGAACGCGCTCGACATTTCATGCTGCATGCCCTATAGCACACATCATGAAAACAGCGTACCACATTTTGGCATCCAAACTGCGCAAGGCGGCGCGGAATGGCACGCGGGTTACTTTCGATCCCGCTCAAGTGCAGCTGCTGATGTCGCCTCAAATCTACAAGGCGATTGCTCGCCTGGAACTGGAAGAACTCACCGCACCATGCAGACAGGACAACCAGCCGCTCGGACCCCAAGAGCGGGCAGCACTTCCCGCCATGAGCTCGGCCCCTACTGGCTTTGGTATCGCGCAGATCGAGACGACTGGGCCATCTGCTGGTACGAAAACGGAGCAGGCGGAAATGGACGTCGGACTCGCCGCAGGTCGCTTGGCATCGGCGGCGGTGATGCAAGTAAGCCGCCTAAAGCGGCACAAGACGCACTAGCCGAGCATTACCTTGGATCGCAGAAGCCTGTGCAGGCCGCGATCGCCAGCGTCTACGTTGAAAAGTTGATGGCGGACTGGCTGGTGGAGCACGCAGCACCGAACCTTTCAGACCCGGGCCGCTACGCGAACGGCGTGACCCATTGGATCGCGTTCTTTCAGCACGAGCGAACTGGCGGCCGCCTCTTGGGGCCGCCAACGGTGGCCGACATTACGTCTGCTCTCGTGAAACGCTTCCACGCGTGGCGACGCCTCCAGGGCGTCGGAGGCCACACCATCTCGCGCGACACCGCGGCGTTACGGCAGCCCTTGAATTGGGCCTGGAAGCACAACCTGATCGCATCTGTGCCGTTCATTCCCGATGTGAAAAGCAAGGCTGAACCGCGTGAGCTCGTCTAGGGCAAGGTTGGCCAAGGTGACTCACGCCCTTCCGCAAATACGTAGAAGCTTCGCATATCGGACATTGACCTGTCTCGTGATAGCGCGGAGAGCATCTTCGCGGCGGTCAACGGGGATCTAAAGGCTATCTGGAACATCGACGTTTGAAGGTCATCGCATCTCTTGGGCGAGTTGCCGTCGTTGTGGTTCTCGGCCTCGTTTTCCTGTCGGTATACGAACAGCCAGGAAGTGACGGCTGGTTCTTTAGTGCATCTGAGAAAGGCATGTGCCGCCTCGGCATCGCTAGGATGAGGTGGACGCACGGTTAAACAGCATCAGATAAGGGGAAGATCGTGAAGCCCGAAGACATAATGGCAGCGATTGAGATCGAGCGAAAGCTTGTCGAGATCCTCAGCGCCGAAGCGAAGCTGGGCGTTCATAGCTCGATCCTCAACGCCTACCATGGCTACGTGGCGGCGAACGCTCGCCTGGAGGCGCTGATACAGATCCTTGGCACCCAGCCACCGCGCACAACGGAGTAGGTTGCATGAAAATTAAGCGGCTCATCAAGGAACTAGACGCGATCGCCAAGGAGCACGGCAACCTCCCAGTCCACTTCCGCGTGGCCGCGATCAAATCGACGACGGTGGAGGATGTTTCTCCGCGCAGAGACGGCCCCGTGGCGGACCCATACGTGCTCCTCTCTGGCTCGAAAGGCTGATGAAGCCACCGGCAGCCCGTCAAACAGCGTGCGATACCAGATCATCGATCAAAGAACGAACCGCAGACGATGAGCGATAGACATGTATTGGCTAACCTGGAGCTGACCGACACGAGAGCACAAGCACAAGCACAAGCACAAGCACAAGCACTCGCTAAGGCGTGCGCAGCCAGTGACAACGCGGCGATCATCAACATCGGCGGGACGTTCCAGCAGGCGCTCGTCGACCCCACCACGCCCATCCTGCTCCAAATCAGGTGGGAGGGCCAAGCAGTCACCAGCCAACACGACGCGGCCGACTGCATCAAGTGCGAGGTCGAAAAGTTCCATACCGATAGCAACGTCGAGTTGTGCCTCGGATGTCCCCAGCAGTTTCCCCCGACCCATGCACACCTCAGGCTCGCCGCATAATGTGCGGCCACACGAAGAGCCGCATCATCACGGCATGCCTCGCATTAGCCGCCGCCCTTGCCGGCTGCACAGATCCCCAAACCCAAGCAGAGGAGGACCATGGGTTAGTACAGGCGGAGATCGTGCGTCAGCTCGGCCCGAACCAGCCATTTGGGACACCACGGATCATCAATGCCCATCGGAGCGAGACCAAGCCCGACACGATTTGTGGCTATTGGGACAAATACGTGAGTAGCGATCGCCGAACCTGGATGCCATTCGCGGTCAGCACGACGGGGTCAATCAGCACCATCTATAGCGTAGGCGACGGCTGGATCGACCAAAGCGTAAACGAGATCGGCCAAGCGCAGAACATCTACGACGAGTGTGGCATTGACCATCTACACTTGGTGACGAAGGCGAAAAATTAAACTTTCGACTTCGAACGTTACCGTAAATTAGCGAATGCACCAAATTCACAAACAAGCTGGCGTTGGTTTGTGCTGATGCCATCTACAATCTAATAGGTACCGAAAGAGTATACCCTCGCGGTACTATGCGGTGAGACGCAAGAACCCAGGCCGGTCTGTCTCAAATGGGTTGCCCCGATCATTTTGGGGCACCATGGTCGAACGTCTAGGGTCTATTGAGGCGGGTGACGTCGATGTTGGTTGGTTATGGTCGAGTAAGCAGTGCGGGGCAGTCGCTGGAGGTTCAGCTCGAGTCCCTTGGTGCCGCAGGTTGCAGCAAGGTCTTTTCCGAGAAGCGGAGCGGCACCAGCGTGACGGGACGCGACGAACTCGCCGAAGCTCTGGACTTCGTTCGTGAGGGTGACACGCTCGTCGTCACTCGTCTGGACCGCCTTGCGCGATCAGCCGCTGACCTGCACGCGATCGTCGCCCGTTTGTCCACGAAGGGGGTAGGGTTCCGTTGCCTTCAGCAGGGCGGCCTCGATACGGACACCTCCACGGGCAAGCTACTGCTCACGGTGCTCGCATCAATCGCCGAGTTCGAAACAGACATCCGCAAGGAGCGGCAGCGGGAAGGGATAGACCGCGCAAAGGTTGCCGGTGTCTACAAGGGCCGCAAGCCTTCCGTGGACGTTGGCCAGGTTCGGGCTCTCCATGCTGCGGGGATCGGGCCGAGCGATATTGCAAGGCAATTGGGCATCGGTCGGGCGAGCGTCTATCGTGCGATGTCCGACTAACGTTGATGACCGCAGACTGCCTAGTTCGTGGCTGTGGTGGGGATCAGCAACCTCCTTCGGTCCTTCCCGCCCGTTGCTTTTAGCTCACGATGTTTAACGCGCCGGTAACTGAACGGCGGGCCGCACCGAGGATGACTCGCCATAGCGGGCATCGTCCCCAGTTTGCTCGGCAGGATACGGCTGCGATCGCATATATGGAGAAGTCCTAGGTGCACCTTTGGTGCCTCACCCGGATGGTGCCAATCAGCCGCCCTTCTCTTGGTCTGCGCCATCCACAGCCGCTGCCAACGCCGAAATGCGGCACGGGTCGCCCCTATGGTCCGCAGTATCATTTTATGGCGCACTATCCGGAGCGTCGTCGTCGTCGCCGCGGAACGACAAATTGTCCGCAGCATCATCAACGTCGGGGTCGTCTTTAGTCAGCGAGTCCGGCGCGTCGTCAACGGCGTCAAGACCCTCGGCATTGGTGCCGTCGGAAGCCACGCCCTCCTCGGTCTCCATGTTGCCCTCGACGTAAGGTTCGCCGGTCGTCTCGCGCTCGATGTCGGTGTTCGGGTCGGTCGGCATGGTATGCTCCTAGCGTTACCCATCTTCAACGCGCTGGGACGACGATTGAGCCGGACCTGTCTCACGCCCACGAGCGTGAGCTCGCATGCTCTAATCATTCCACTGGCCAGGCTGCCAACGGGTAGCTTGTGACCGGGCGCTCAACGATCTGCACGGCAGGCAAAATGCCATGCCGTTGTGCGCTTTCCAGTAGGCCGCGCATGTTCGCTCTGCCAACGGGGTTCGCGCTGTGTAGGATAACCAGACGAAGTCGATGGAGCGTGTCTGGCCGGTCCATCGCCTCCTCAAGTAACAGGCGCATGCAGTGCTGGCCAGTCGGAAGCTCTCTGCCTGCCTGATCGTACCCTAGATCATGATCGAATGAGATAACAGACAGCTCATTGCTTTCTAGTATTTTTCCGAAATGCGAGGCATCGCGCGCCACTAACCAGTCCCCGGGGGGTGGTTGCCGCTCGTCGTCGAGAAATAGCTTCTTGAAAATAACAAAAGTCCGATAATTTGAGAATTTATATTGTGATAGATTGCGTAAACTAATCTAATTCACATCACGTATCTTTGATAGTAAAGTATTGTACAGCATGGATGGTCTGTTTAGCATCACAGGCGTCACAGCTCATCTCGAAATATGGGTTACTATTGTGGAATTGCCGCCGTAGGGCCTGACTTACGCGACACGAGGATCAAGGTGCGCCCCTCGACGCGCTATGATTTCAACTCTGACAAGAAATTCATGCCGAGAACGTCAGTATCTCCTAGCGCCGGTGTTATCATCACGTTCAGTTGGCGGGCCCCGATTCCACCAAGGCGCAGTGTATCGACGGTGCCGGCTTTGGCGCGCACGTCGCCGTTCGCCGTCGCCGGCATTTTCTGATGGGCAACCGCGCGCGCAACCGGGGTGAGCCCAAGACGCTGATCGAACGGCTCGGTGGCGGCTGGCTCACCGACAAGCCGATGGACAATCGCTTCAACCCAGTTGAGCTCGTGTTCCGCGGTCGAGCCTATGTGATCCGACGCGAAGCTGGTGTGATCGGGCTTGACGTCATGAGCTGAGACCTGCTCGGCAAAGGAGCGCGTACCCGATCACGAATGTCCGCGACCTGAAGCGCTGGCGACCGCGGTTGGAGGCCCCGGAAGGCCGTTGCCTGATCCCGCTCACCGAGTTCTGTGAATGGATGCCTGGCACACATGACGTTGGCGGCGGGAAGCCGATCAAGGGCGAGATGTGGTTTGACGTGCTGGATCAGGACGCTTGCAGGCTGGCAGCTTTCCCGCCCGATAGCTGCTTTCCCGCCCGATAGCTGCGCGCCGGCTTTCGGGCACGATGGACGCCCCCGAAGGAGCTGAACGCCAAGAGATGGTGGGGAACGGACAGGCAGCTTTCAGGAGGCAGTTGGCGATAGCTGCCCTTCTCGAAAAGGATGGTGAAGCGGGAAGGCAACGGCTTTTTCGCAACCCATCGAATTTTAGGAAAGTCCCTACGATACGGCTGCTAGGCTTCGGGCGCGCTCCATGTCCTTGGGCCGGCCAAAAGCAGTGAGCATGAGTTGTAGCTCCACCCTTTCGGGAATGAAGACGGCCAAACCGTCAACCTCAACTGGCTGTCGCGTCGCTGGTCGCACCGGCAACCATGCTTCTCCTGATCGACGGTGGAAGTCTGCCATGAACTCAACAGGCAATGCAGTCCCGGTCCAAGTGCCGAAGATGCTCGACCGGAACGCCGCGTGCGGCGATCCTGACCCGAGCTCAATGCCGATTGCCGGCAGGATGCGTTGAGCGTCAGCAACGCTCAACAGCACGTCCACGTCAGCCACATGGCCGGGATCGACCCTGTGAAGGGCAACCGCTGCGCTCCCGATGATCCACCAAGGATCATGTGCTTCGGCCATCACCTTGCCGATCGCGTTCAAGGACACCGAGAGGGCCGGACCAACTGTCATTAGCCTTTCATAGCGCCGGTCATCCCGGAAAGGATGGTATTTCGGGAATCGTTGAGCGGCAGCAAATTCGATCAGAGCTGAACGCCTTTGGCCGTCCAAGTCGCCATCTCGCCATCCGCTATGGTCAGCGATACGCGCCAAGTGTCGGTGCGCCGTAGGACATAGACATGCTCCCACTCGGCCGCCGGAGTGTCGTCGGCGCCCATCATGCGATAGGCCATTCGCGCCTGCGCAACGCCCGGGAACAGCTCGTCGGCGGACAGCAGAGCACCTTCCGGCCGCACGACGCCCTGGGCCCGATAGAAACCGAACAGCGTGGCGCAATGGTCGCGGAACGCGGAGCGCGGCATAGCGAAGTTGCCGGTAGGGGTGGGGAACAGCCCAACTTCGTCCCATAGCTCGCTTAACGTGTCGGCGTCCTCGCGCGCGAAGGCATCGACGTAGCGGCCGAAGAAGTCTGTGATTTCGTCGTGAAAGGGCATGTCAGTCCTAGCAAGTGGTCGGGATGGTTGAAGGCGCTCGATCAAGCCGCGAGCGGCTGGACCAAGCGGAAGTTCGCCTCCGCGAGTTGCGCCTTCACGATGTCGTTCAAGGCCATGGTTGGATTGGCCTCGGCGAGCATCCCAATCTTCATCCAGAACTCGGCCTGGGCATTGATCGACCGGCACATGACGGCGCTGGCGCGGCGGGCTTCCTCGTGCAGTTGATCGTCGATCTTAACCAAGCCCATAACTCGATCCCCATACTCCAAATATACGCTTCGTATATGTATCGTATATTCGAGGGTCAATAGCTGTTGGGCCTGCCTGGCCCGGCCCGATGCCCCGCTTTTCCGCAGAGCAATGGCGGCCAAGAAGGGATCGGCGTTCTCGGAATCGATGGTTGATTAAGAAAGCGCACCGCGCTGACTCCGAACCGTTCCGCCAGTCGTCGGCACGATAGCCTGCCTTTAATAGTTGCAACGATACGGCCCGCAAATCACGCGATAAAGCCCGGCCCATCCATACCAGCCTCTTTCGCCAGCACAGATCGTGAATCAGAAACGACCGCCGTGTAGATCCCCGATGATCCAGCTCGGTTGAAAAGCGCTCTGGTGAAGATCTACAATTAATTCCTGAGGTTAACCACCGTGCAACCCTTTCCATTCCAGTAAATCACAAGCGATAAAATAAGGCGGATGTGATGCGCGGCACGAAGGCGGGCCTCCTACGATCGGCGGCATTGAGCTGCGGGTTGTTTCTCGGTGCATGCGGCAGCAGCGGCGGTGGCATCAATTCGACACCGACGCCGCCTGACGCATCCGTCCCGCCAACCACGCCAGCGCCTGTTCCTACACCAACGCCCACACCGACACCGACACCAACGCCCCCTCCGACACCGACTCCGACACCGACACCGACACCCGCTCCGGCAGCGACAAATTACGACACACGCGAATATCGTGCGACGGTGGGTGCGGTGTCGATGAATGCGCTCGCAGCCTATAATAGGGGTGCGACCGGCCTGGGCATCGGCGTCGGCGTCATCGACAGCGGCATCGACCTGCAAAGCGAGGAGTTCGGTAGCCGTATCTCCACCGCCTCGACCGGGGTCGCCGGCAACACATCGATCGACGACGAGGGAGGGCACGGCACCGCCGTTGCCTTCACCCTCGCAGGGAGGCGCAATGGCACCGGCACGCACGGCGTCGCGTTCGATTCAACGCTAATCGTGTTGCGCGCGGATCGCCCTGGCACCTGCGTCGGCGGCACCACGGACGACGCCGAATCGGGCTGCAAGTTCTTCACCGATGCGATCACCCGCGGCGTCGATACCGCGCG
>Ga0308170_10004391_pt1 | contig 11142 bp, 10 predicted proteins | sample PhyBR2_2_FD_202136 | JGI IMG/M metagenome (GOLD analysis project Ga0308170, IMG submission 202136) | Phyllosphere microbial communities from UC Gill Tract Community Farm, Albany, California, United States - DLSLSB.R2 | ecosystem: Host-associated > Plants > Phyllosphere > Unclassified | place... | reverse complement strand
TTGGACATACGTTCACCCATAGAGGTTATGTACCGAATTTTCCGCCAACTGGCGCGGAGCAAAATGACGGTCAGTGCAGGTTTATCGCGCTGCTGCTGGCTGTCTGGTCGTAGTGTAGGGCGACGTGCAACAGCAAACTATTATCTCTGCGTATAACTATACGAAGGTATAGGTATCCCTCTGTATAACTAGACGACCCATTAGCCCGCTCACCATAATCCGGCGTATTCGTGCCCTGTTGTCTGCGGCACTTCCTGTCCCGCGCTGAGTGGGACAACCCCGTTGAGGAGCATCTATGGTTACGCTGGGTAAAGCAGAACTGATCCTGACCCATGGCAAATTTCATACCGTCGACCGCAGTAATCCGGTGGCAGAAGCGGTTGCGATTCGCGATGGCAAGTTCGTTGCGGTAGGCACGCTGGCAGAGGCGATGGCGTTTCACTGCGACGGCACCAAAGTGGTCGATCTTAAGGGCCACACCGCCGTGCCGGGTTTGAACGATTCACACCTGCATTTGATTCGCGGGGGACTGAACTACAACCTTGAACTGCGCTGGGAAGGTGTTCCATCGGTTGCCGATGCGCTGCGGATGCTGAAAGAGCAGGCGCTGCGTACGCCATCACCGCAGTGGGTTCGCGTAGTGGGAGGCTGGACCGAGTTTCAGTTTGCCGAGCGCCGGATGCCGACGCTGGATGAGATTAACGAAGCGGCACCCGACACGCCGGTCTTCGTGCTGCATCTTTATGACCGCGCCCTGCTCAATCGCGCCGCACTAAAAGTGGTTGGCTACACCAAAGAAACACCAAACCCGCCGGGTGGTGAAATTCAGCGCGACAGCAATGGCAATCCCACTGGCCTGTTAATTGCCCGTCCCAATGCAATGATCCTTTACGCCACGCTGGCGAAAGGACCGAAACTGCCGCTGGAACAGCAGGTCAATTCCACCCGCCAGTTTATGCGCGAGCTGAATCGTCTGGGCCTGACCAGCGCCATTGATGCGGGCGGCGGCTTCCAGAACTACCCCGAAGATTACGAAGTGATCGCGGAGCTGCATCAGAAAAAACAGATGACGCTGCGTATCGCCTACAACCTCTTCACGCAGCGTCCGGGTCATGAACTGGAAGACTTTGAAAAGTGGACGGACATGCTGACGCCAGGTCAGGGCAGCGACTATTTCCGTCACAACGGCGCAGGCGAAATGCTGGTGTTTTCTGCGGCAGACTTCGAAGATTTCCTTGAGCCGCGTCCGGACTTAGCGCCCGGCATGGAAGATGAGCTGGAGCGCGTCGTGCGCCACCTGGTTGAGCATCGCTGGCCTTTCCGTCTGCATGCGACCTATGACGAATCGATTAGCCGGATGCTGGATGTGTTCGAAAAAGTGAACCGCGATATTCCGTTCAATGGTCTGCACTGGTTCTTTGACCATGCGGAAACCATCACTCAGCGCAATATCGATCGTATCAAAGAGCTGGGCGGCGGCATTGCCGTGCAGCATCGCATGGCATTCCAGGGTGAATATTTTGCTGAACGTTATGGCATTGAAGCCACTCGCCATACTCCGCCGGTTCAGAAAATGCTGGAGACCGGCGTGCCGGTGGGACTGGGCACCGATGCGACCCGCGTGGCCAGCTACAACCCCTGGACCGCGCTCTACTGGCTGGTTTCTGGCCGCACAGTGGGCGGCATGCAGATGTACGATGTCAGTGCCCGCCTTGATCGCGAAACGGCGCTGATGCTCTGGACACAGGGCAGCGCCTGGTTCTCCAGCGAGCAGGGCAAAAAAGGCCAGCTTAAGATCGGACAGCTGGCGGACCTGGCGGTGCTGAGCAAAGACTTTTTCAGCGTGTCTGAAGAGGAGATCAAAGGCATTGAGTCGGTGCTGACCGTGGTGGATGGCAATATCGTCTATGCCGCCGGATCGTTCAGCGCGGATGCACCGCCTGCTATTCCGGTCCTGCCGGAGTGGTCACCTGTGGTGAATGTGCCGGGTCACTATCGTAGTGCCCCACCGGTTGCGCAGAGCCGGGCAGGCATGATGCCCGCTGTCCACCACTGTAGCGGCCCGTGCGGTGTTCATCGCCACTCGCATGAGATCGCCCGTGGATCCAGCGTACCCGTCGCCGAAGATAACGCCTTCTGGGGCGCGCTCGGCTGCAGCTGCTTCGCGTTTTAATCATGAATAACGCTATCACGCTTTCGCCCCGCATCAACGCGGGGCTGTTCTTCCTGCGCCTGACCGGCGGCCTGCTGCTGTTAAAGGTGCATGGGCTGCCGAAAATTCTGCACTTCAGCGAAGAACTGACACGCATCGAAGATCCCTTCGGGCTGGGACCGATGATGAGCCTGTTACCGGCCATAGTGGCGGAGGTCATCTGCCCGATTTTTATCATTACCGGCTGGGGAACCCGGATTGCCTGCCTGCCGATCATCGCGGTACTGCTGGTCGCCATGCTGGTGGTTCATCCTGGCTGGTCACTGGCGGAAGGTCAGTTCGGCTGGCTGCTGCTCATTATCTTTACCACGCTGGCGCTGACCGGGCCAGGCGGCTGGCGCATTGGCGCGGCAAAACATCAGGGGGTCCGTCATGGCACAGGTTAATGATATCCACCAGCTGGAGCAGGAGCAGCCCGAGGTGCGGCCCGCTTCGGAGGTTTCGCCGTTACAGCCACTGCGCCAGCCGGTGTTCCGCATGCTGTGGATCGCCACCGTAGTCTCCAATATCGGTTCATGGATGAACGATGTCGGCGTGAACTGGACCATGCTGACGCTGAGTGCCGATCCCCTGGCCGTGGCGCTGGTGCAGGCAGCCAGCAGCCTGCCGATGTTTCTGTTCGCACTGCCTTCCGGCGTCATGGCAGATATCGTTGACCGCCGTAAGTATTTGCTGTTTTCTCAGCTGTGGACCTTTACCGCCGCCGCCGGGCTGACCGTACTGGCCTGGACCGGCCATGTGACACCCGACGTGCTGCTGGCCGCTGCCTTTTTACTGAGCGCAGGTGCCGCCATGAGTTCGCCGCCCTTCCAGGCGATCGTGCCGGATCTGGTAACCAAACCGGAACTGGGGCCTGCCATTGCTCTTAACTCACTGGGCATTAATATCAGTCGCGCCATCGGACCGGCACTGGGTGGCCTGATCCTGTCGTTCGCCGGCCCCTGGATGGTCTTCCTGCTTAATGCGCTATCCGTGCTGGGTGTCACCTGGGTGCTCTGGCGCTGGAAAGCGGAGCCGAGCGTGCAGCGCCTTCCGCCCGAACACTTCTTCCCGGCGGTACGGGCGGGTCTGCGCTACGTTCACGCGGCACCGGTCTTACGTAACGTGCTGGTGCGAACCTTCTCGTTTTTCCTGTTTGGCAGCGCGGGCTGGGCATTGCTGCCGCTGGTAGCGCGCCGTGAGCTGGGCCTCGGCCCTGGCGGCTACGGTGTCATGCTGGCCTGCATCGGGGTTGGCGCGATTACCGGCGCGGTGCTGCTGCCGCGTCTGCGTCGTCACCTCAGCTCCGATCGCCTGATGGTGCTCGCCAGTCTCCTCTTCGCCCTGACCATGCTGGCGCTGGCCTATGTGCGGCACGTCTGGCTGCTGAATGCGTTTGAGTTCTTTACCGGATTCGCCTGGATTGCGGTGCTGTCGACCCTGAATCTTGGCGCGCAGCGCAGTGCCGCGAAATGGGTGAAAGCGCGTGCGCTGGCGGTCTATCTGACCGTGTTCTTTGGCTCGATGACCGCAGGCAGTGCCCTCTGGGGACAGCTCGCCTCACACTTCGGCATTCCGCTGTCGCTCTGCATCGCCGCGCTGGGCATGGTGCTCGCCAGCACTACCGTCTGGCGCTGGCGACTCGATCTGGATCCCGATCTTAATCTCGATATGATCGGCGATGGCGTTAATGCCCCTGCGCTGGATATCCGACATGAACGTGGACCGGTAATGGTGAATTACGAATACCGGATTAATATTGATGATGCACATGCCTTTACCGTCTGCATGCAGGATATGCGGCGGGTAAGGCGTCGTGGTGGCGCCATCAACTGATCACTTTATGAAGATATCCTGCAGCCCGGCATTTTCGTTGAGACGTTTGTGGTCGGCTCCTGGGTCGAACATCTGCGTCAGAAAGAGCGCTACACCATCAACGACAAAAAGATAGAGCGGCGGGTTTTCGCTTTTCATCAGGGTGAAAACTCTCCCGAGGTTCGTTATCTGGTGGCGCCAGTGTGACTGGCTTCACCTTCTTATCATTCATCACGTCATACAGAGGGCAATACCATGAGCACCTTTAAAACGACCGACGGTACACAGATCTACTTTAAAGACTGGGGCACCGGCAAGCCTGTTTTGTTCAGCCACGGCTGGCCGCTGGATGCCGACATGTGGGACAGCCAGATGCACTTCCTGGCCGACCACGGCTATCGGGTTATTGCGTTTGACCGTCGTGGCTTTGGCCGCTCAGATCAGCCCTGGACAGGTAATAACTACGATACCTTTGCTTCTGACATCAACGACCTGATCACCCATCTCGATCTGCAGAACGTGACGCTGGTGGGTTTCTCCATGGGTGGCGGCGACGTCACGCGCTATATCGGCAGCTATGGCAGCGATCGCGTCGGGGCACTGGTGCTGCTCGGGGCCGTCACACCTATCTTTGGCAAAACAGCAGACTATCCGCAGGGTGTCGATATGTCGGTATTCGAAGGAATACGTGATGGCCTGCTCAAGGATCGCGCGCAGTTTATCAAAGAGTTTGCTACACCGTTTTATGGTACCAACGCCGGGCAGACCGTTTCTGATGGCGTAATGACACAGACGCTGAACATCGCGCTGCTGGCCTCACTGAAGAGCACCGTGGATTGCGTGACCGCCTTCGCGGAGACCGATTTCCGTGCTGACGTGGCGAAAGTGAATGTACCGACACTGGTGATTCATGGCAGTAACGACCAGATCGTGCCGTTTGAATCCACCGGCAAAGTGGCGGCTGAGATGATTGAGGGGGCTGAACTCAAGGTCTATGACAACGCGCCGCATGGTTTCGCGGTGACGCATCAGGATCAACTGAATCAGGATCTGCTGGCGTTTCTTAACGCCAGGTAAGGCAAAAAAGCTGCGCGGTGTAAATCGCGCAGCTTTCGTTTTAACGGCCTGGATGATTCACTTCATTTGGGCGAAGATCGAATAGCAGCACCTCCGCGCCTTCACCATGGCTGAACGACAGCGTTTTCTCGTCGCGAACCCGTGCGCCATCTCCGGCATTAAACTGCAGGCCATTAACTCTGACACTGCCGCGCGCCACATGAATATAGGCGTAGCGATCGTCCGGGAGCGTAATCGTCTGCTGCTCATCGCCCTGGAACAATCCCGCATAGATGCGAATATCCTGACGTACCCGTAATGCTCCGTTTTCACCTTCCGGCGAAATAATCAGTCGCAGATTACCGCGTTTATCCGCCTCACTGACGGAGATCTGCTGGTAGCCTGGCGGGCTGTTTTTCTCTGCCGGTACCACCCAGATTTGCAGGAAATGCACACCCTCGGTGCCGGAGTGGTTGAACTCGCTGTGGGTCACACCACTGCCCGCACTCATCAGCTGCACGTCGCCGGGGACGATGACCGAACCCGTGCCCATCGAGTCTTTGTGCTCCAGCGCCCCTTCCAGCACATAGGAGATAATCTCCATGTTGCTGTGCGGGTGGGCACCAAAACCGCGTCCTTTGGCAACCCGGTCATCGTTGATCACCAGCAGATCGGAGAAGCCTGCCTGTTTCGGATCCCAGTAGTTTGCAAAAGAGAAAGTGTGGCGTGAATTCAGCCAGCCGTGATCGCCCACACCGCGTTGCTCTGACAATCTTTGCTCAATCATATTCTGCCCCTTAGTTATCCTGATGAAGTGCGGATGCCCTTCGATAGAGACAGCATATAAGTAAACCTGTCAGTCACACAATGACGTGAATCGGCAATCACTGTCTCATTTAAGTGGACAATATGAGCGCAGGTTTAGCGCAGGAAGGGGTTAAGGATGACGCTTTCAGCTGCTGGCTCGCACGACCAGCTCACCCTGCATGATCACACATTGCGGCAGAGCGTCGGGCCGGGCAATTTTTTGCAGTACCAGTTCACAGGCACGACGTCCTATCTCTTTTGAGGGCTGCGCCAGCGTTGTCAGCGGCGGTGAGACCATCCCGGCCAATTCACTGCCGTCAAAACCCACCACAGCGATGTCCTGAGGGATACGCAGGCCCGCCCGATGAATCGCAGCCATTGCCCCGGCGGCCAGCGTATCGGAAACCGCAAATACCGCGTCAGGTGGTATCTCAGCAGCTAACAGCTGATTCATCGCCGCTTTACCGGCGCTGAAACTCAGCTCACTGGCATACGCGACAGCCTGCCAGGTCAATTGCTGGTTATCGAGCTGGTGGATGTAGCCCTGCTGACGCAGACGGGCATAGCGGTAGCTGAGGTCGTGGTTGATCAGCGCGATCCGCTGACGCCCGTGCTCAGCCAGATAGCGCACCACTGACTGCGCAGCCGCGTCATCATCAATGCCGACGCAGGAGATCTGCCCGTTATCATCATGTTCGGCACACTGTACCCAGGGCGCCGTGCCTATCAGCTGACTCAGCTCCGGCAGTTTGCTGAAGGCATCCATGGTGATAACGCCATCCACCATCTTGCCGGAAAGCAGTTGCAGGCTGGATCGCGAACGGGCGATATCCGTGCCCGAGTTACATAACAGGATACGATAGCCGTTTTTCTCCGCCTGCTCCTCAATGCCTTTGACCACCTCGGCGCAGAAGGGATTGGAGATATCGGAAACCAACACCAGAATCATTGAGCTACGCGCCGTGCGCAGCTGGCGCGCCAGCAGGTTAGGCTGATAGTTACTCTCTTCGATTGCTGCGAGGACTTTCTGCCGGTTCGCCGGTTTTACGCTGACACTGTTATTCAGCACTCTGGAAACGGTAGCGACTGAGACGCCGGCCATCCGCGCGATTTTCTGAACAGACATAGAGTTCCTTCTGTTTTAACGCCTGCAAAACTCACCCACAGTAACCCCGCTTCAGGCGTCGCGATTCAGACCCAGTTGCTGACGAACCGACGGGCCGTTTTCTGCCAGAGCAAAATCATCAAAGGCGCGGTCAGACACAGGAATGATGTGCCGACGGATAAACGCGGCCCCTTCACGCGCCCCGGTTTCACCCTCTTTCAGGCAGCATTCCCATTCCAGCACCGCCCAGCCGTCATAGTCGTACTGCGCCAGCTTGCTGAAAATACGACTGAAGTCGATCTGGCCATCGCCCGGCGAGCGAAACCGTCCGGCACGCGCCAGCCACGGCTGATAGCCGCCATACACCCCGCTGCGCCCGTTGAGCTGATACTCAGCATCCTTGACGTGAAAGGCTTTGATACGCGAATGATAGAGGTCGATAAACTGCAGATAGTCGATGTGCTGCAGCAGGAGATGGCTGGGATCGAACAGAATATTGCAGCGCGGATGATGGTTCACCTCCGCCAGAAAACGCTCAAACGTGACACCGTCATGCAGGTCTTCGCCAGGGTGAATCTCATAACAGAGGTCAACGCCATGCTGATCAAACACCTCCAGCACCGGCAGCCAGCGGCGCGCCAGCTCGGCAAACGCCTCGTCAAACAGCGCCTTATGATGCGGTGGCCACGGGTAGAACCAGGGCCAGGCGAGCGAGCCGGAAAAGGTGGCGTGAGCCCGCAACCCTAACTTCTCAGAGGCCGCGGCGGCCCGCTTCAGCGTGGTGATAGCCCATTCGGTACGCCGGGCGGGATCGCCTTTTAGCGCCGCGGGCGCAAAATTATCAAACGCGAGGTCGTATGCCGGATTAACCGCCACCAGTTGCCCTTCAAGATGGGTTGAAAGCTCACTGATCTCCAGATCAAAACCGGCCAGCAATCCCCGCACCTCGTCGCAGTAAGTCTGACTCACCGCTGCCTTTTCAAGGTCGAAAATAGTGGGTTGATGACAGGGAATTTGAAGGGCCCGGTATCCCAGCCCGGCGGCCCATTCTGCAAGACCTCCCAGCGAGTTAAATGGCGGCTGCGTGGTGATGAACTGTGACAGGAAGATGCCCGGTCCCTTAACTGTTTTCATCAGTCACCTCTGTGTTCCGCTACCGCCTCATCACGGTATTTGAACGAGAAGAAGAAGATCATCGCGATCAGCGCGGCGGCAAATGCAGGGATCCACCAGAAGATTGCCCAGCTCTGTGCGCTGGCATGCCCTGCAACCACGTGATTGTAGAGCGCGCCGGAGATTTGCGATCCCAGCAGCATGCCGATGCCATAAGTGAACATCACCACCATGCTCTGTGCCTGGCCTTTCACCTTTTCCCCGGCTATACGATCGGTGTAGATAAATCCCACCACGAAGAAGAAGTCGTAACAGATGCCATGCAGCAGGATACCCGTGTAAATCAGCATGCGTGTCTCATCGCTCATGCCCAGCGCAAAAAAGGCATAGCGAATGAACCACGCCGTCATACCCATCAGCAGCATGGTTTTAACGCCCAGGCGACGAAACAGCAGCGGGATGATCAGCATGAAGGCAATTTCAGATACCTGCCCCAGCGACATGAGCGTACTGACTTCCCGGATACCGGCATCGGCCAGCCAGGAAGCGGTAAAGGCGTAGTAGGTACCAAGAGGAATTGAAATGAGGGTCGCACACAGCGCGAAAACCATGAAATGACGCTCTCTCAGCAGTGCAAAGGCATCGGCGCAGAAGAGATCGCGGACTTTTAAGGGTAAACCTTTGGCGGGTGCCGGCGTATGCGGCAGCGTCAGGCTGTAAATCGCCAGCAGTACCGAACAGAGCGCAGCCAGCTGGAACACCGCTACACTGTCAGCAATGCCCGTCACACCGATAAAGATCCCCGCCACGATCCAGCCGACGGTGCCAAAGACCCTGACGATGGGAAAACTCAGCCTGCTGGCGAGACTGTGAAAGGCGATGTTATTTGAGAGTGCCAGCGTCGGCATAAAGCAGAGCGTATAGCCAAATAACAGGGCGATCAGCAGCATGCCGTTCTCCGCAATCAGTGCCTGGGGCACAAACCAGAGGATGACTGCGCCTGCCAGGTTCATCACCGCCATCATTTTTTGCGAGGGAAAGAAGCGGTCTACCAGCATGCCGAGCACAAATGGCGAGAGAATTGAGGCTATAGGCCCGGCTGAAAACGCATCCCCAATCAGCAACGGCATGTTGTGTCGGGTCATCACCAGCCCCAGCGTTACCGACCAGCTCCCCCAGATAAAGAACTGCATGAACATCATCAGAGAGAGACGCGGCACCAGCAACTTATACTGCATCCGCTGGCCTGCACTCTCCTGCACCGTTGCACTCATAAGAACCTCGGGAATAAGTAATCGATTACTTTTGATGGTTTGAAAGTAAACCATTACCGCAGCAGGTTCTCTTACCCTGATCACAAATTACTAACCCTGCGTTATCATTCTGGTGGCGACAGAGCCCGTAAAGTGAGTCCGGTGATTAGCTGGTGGCGTTGGCCACCCGCGCTTTACGGAAGCGGTAGCGCTCATACAGCACCGAATAGAGGCCGCCGATGACCACCAGAATTGCACCGATCACTGTGGTGGACGTCGGCAGGTTGCCGAGCAGCAGATACCCCACCGCTACTGACCAGATTAAGGTGGTGTAGTCGAACGGCGCCAGCAGTGAGGCTTCGGCATAGCGCAGACTCAGGGTCATCAGAATCTGAGTGATACCGCCGAGCAGTCCACATCCCACCAGTAATGCCAGCTGATTACCGTGCGGCACTTTCCACCCTCCAGGCAGGGTGACCAGCGAGGTTAACGCCGTGGTGACAGCAAACCAGAATGCGATAGCGCCCGGCTTCTCTTTGCCATTTAGAAAACGGATCTGCACCAGCGCGCAGGCGGTACATAAGGCTGCCATCAGCGCCAGCAGAATGCCCGCCGATGCAGAGAGCGAGAATGTTGCCTGGCTTGTCAGCGAGAGGTGTCCGGAGAACATCACCAGAATGCCGCTAAAACCGGTAAAGACAGCAACCCAGCGATGGTGCCGGACTTTTTCACGCAGAAACAGCGCCGCCAGTAGCACGGTAAACAGCGGCGCAGCATAGTTAATCGCGGTGGCGTCGGTCAGAGAAATGTAGAGTAGCGACAGATAGCTGAAATAGAGACCGCCGGTTCCGGCCAGCCCGCGCACAAAATGTCCACGAATGTTGCGGGTGCGGATGCCATCCAGCACGCTGCCCTGACAGCGCAGCCAGATGAGCAGCGGAACCAGTGCCAGCACCGAGCGGAAAAATATCACCTCGCCAACTGGGATTGCACCATCCAGTCCTTTTACACAGGCCAGCATCAGGGTGGAACTCAACGCAGCTGTGATCTTCATCGCTATGCCAGCGGAAGCGTTCATCAGGTTTTTGATCTCTCAGTGGGGAAAAATAAGCAGGGGAATCAGCACACTTAACATTCATACTGGCACAAAGCGATAATGCAATCTGCCGGGATTACGTCGCAGACGGCATTTTATCTTTTTTTGGCGCAGCGTCACGGCATGAACAGGCATGTGGCTCAGCCCCCCGGCTGGTACACTCTGCCTTCTGCCCTGCTCTATGGGCCGCTTCTCAAACGGAACAGGAGTCTCCGATGTCCACGCTGCGTTTACTGTTATCTGAATCTAACGATCCCTGGTTTAATCTGGCGGTTGAAGAGTGCATTTTCCGGCAGATGCCCGCCACCCAGCGGGTGCTATTTTTGTGGCGTAATGCGGAAACGGTGGTGATCGGGCGGGCGCAGAATCCCTGGAAAGAGTGCAACACCCGACGAATGGCGGAAGATGGCATCCGGCTGGCACGTCGCAGCAGCGGCGGTGGCGCAGTATTTCACGATCTCGGCAACTGCTGTTTTACCTTTATGGCTGGCAAGCCCGAGTACGATAAAAGCGTCTCGACCGCCATTATCCTGCGTGCACTTAATGCGCTGGATGTCCCTGCGGAAGCGTCCGGACGTAACGATTTAGTAGTCAACACCGCTGAGGGACTGCGTAAAATCTCCGGTTCCGCCTACCGCGAAACACCGGACCGCGGTTTTCATCACGGCACCATTCTGATGGATGCCGATCTTTCCCGGCTGGCGGA
>Ga0308170_10004390_pt1 | contig 11144 bp, 2 predicted proteins | sample PhyBR2_2_FD_202136 | JGI IMG/M metagenome (GOLD analysis project Ga0308170, IMG submission 202136) | Phyllosphere microbial communities from UC Gill Tract Community Farm, Albany, California, United States - DLSLSB.R2 | ecosystem: Host-associated > Plants > Phyllosphere > Unclassified | place... | reverse complement strand
AACAAGCAAGTGTCATCAGCTATAATTCTAGCCTTGACAACATCTCCCTGCTCACACCTTGGACACAGCATACAAAACGTCTCTATTTAATAGGATAGGCGGTAATGACCTGATTGGTCCCAGGCCGAACAATAATTTTAATACTCGTTTCTCCAGAAGTACCAATCGCTCGACCCATCGGGACAACATATGCACCCGGATCACCTACCGGAAAAAGGGGACAGATTTATTTTCCCGACTCAGCTCTCGGCCGCCCCTGCCCTCGCTGCTCTATCCGCACACCAACAATACGCTCGACCTCATCTACGAAACGGCTTGTACCTGCCGCGCTGCACTACGTGATGCGGGTAATTCGGTAAAACAATACGTCCCATTCTGGGCATATAGGGTTCCTCCATCCGTGGAAGCTTTCAGCGTAGCAGAGGATTTAAAAATACATCTGTCCCCTTTTTTTCACATACTCCTCGAAACTCCAAACATGGCCGTCCAAGCGATCAACCATAAGTAACCCACCTGTTTTTTTCTCTGAAGACTCTACGGACACCAAACTAAAAGACCCATCTTTTAGCTCGCGCAGATCAGAGAGATAGCGCTGATAATCCTCTGCTACCGCAAACACTACTTGCCGGTTATGGCCCCGCTGCACAACGTGATGCGGGTAATTCGGTAAAACAATACGTCCCACTCTGGGCATAAAGGGTTCCTCCATCCGTGGAAGCTTTCAGCTTAGCAGAGGATTTAAAAATAAATCTGTCCCCTTTTTTTCCTTTTTTTTCTTTTTTTTAGCAGGCCCTGCGTGACGAGGTGCATTATCAGGCGCAGAGCCTGGAGTAGATTTGTGGGGATCCCTCAGGATCTGTCCTCGGTTCTGCACCGGTTCTGTTATTTTATTTAAGCTCTATTACTCTGTCCCAAAGCACAACCCACCTTCGCAAGATAATCATTCCAATTTAAAAAGATCCTATCTAAATTCTGATCATCGCTATACTCTTTAGGGTTATACCCATCCAAAGGAGGCATATATCGAACAAAACATTCCATCTCTACAGGAAAATCAAAATCCTCATACATCAACTCAACGAGCCCAAGGGGATCAGCGACATCATACTTATGTTCAAACAACCATTTCAGACCGACATATAACCATTTTTCTTTAGGTCCAACTTCTAGTATATCTGTTTCGCTCTCCGCTAGAGAACAAAGCTTAGCTTCAATTTCTTGAATGTCTGTCAACCCCAAACAGACCATATCAATTTCTTGAGTACAAGCCGAACCATTCGAAACGCAAAACTCTGCGAACCCTACAACAAACTCCCAACTCACCAGTTCTCGCCTATACCCCCATAATACATCTCGCCAACCTAGATACCCGCAGCTATAAATAAACGAATTTGGAACAGGAGGAAAAAACATATTACTTAACCCTCGATGGCCGCTGATTAGGAATGCCGTTTACTACTCCATTCTCAATGAAGCGTTGATGAGTCACGCTACCTGAGGGATCAAGTATATATTCATAAACACCTGATTTTCCATTGAGCCCGCCTGAAGTCTGCAACAAGATCCGATCAACCCCGTCATTACCCGTTAACGTGAAAACCTTACCAGCTGCCAATTGCTCCTTTGTTAGGTAGCTAGCTGCAATATGTGACATATCATCTTTCAAACCACTACCCACACGATTAGCAGACAAAATTTTATCAGCGACGTTATTTATATTTTTTGCCGCTGCAATATTCTTCTCTGCCTCAACAAGCTCAGCAAGATTACCCCCCGCCTTCGGCTTCAGTCCATTACTGGTCTCAAAATATAGTTTTCCGTCCGCCGCCAATACCTCCGTATTACCAGTCTTGGTATTGATCACGCGGCGATACCCCTCGGGTAGCCCTCCCGTCTCATTAAAAGCAGCCCCAGCTGAACTACCCTCACGATAGCCTTCAGGTAGAACGGTTTTCTGCGGAGTACCCTTACCACCTCCGGTACGTGTAGCCCTGGCCTCCAAGAACTTATCAAGAGCCGCCTGAACCCGAGGCGTAAGCCCTCCTTCAGCAGCGCCAGGCCCTCGTGCACCGCCAGAGCCGGGTATCACCAACGAGGCCAAGCTGGTTGCGTTTTCCCACTGATCCGTCACCTTGGCCAGATTCGTAAGGTCATCCAATGCACGCTCGGTCAAGGTGTCCTTGTATTGCGTGCAGGTTGCCGTAGTGCAGTTGAGATCCTGCAATGCGGTCAAGCCGCCCTGGATCGAGGTCAGCAAGGATTTGGCAAAAGCTCCACTGACGGCCTTCTCCGACCAATCGGTGATTTCGTTGCTGATCTGTTCGTACCTCCCCCCTACCCATGTGTTTTTTTGACAAGTCTCGTTACTACCACAGGCATTCATATCCCCGACAAAGTCACTCATGTCGTGGTGGTTGAGGTTGTTATATTGGGTCGCACTGCCAGCTACAAACGAGCCTGTCTGCAGGCTATTCGCGTCGCCGCCATCCACGGCCGCAGCGGCCACTATGCCGAGCAACTGAGAGGACATAAGCATCAGGTGGTCGCGGTTCTCTGGGCTCATCTGGGCCGACATTCGCCGCAACTGGTTGGCAAACGCCTCGTTCACGCCTGCCGCCATCGCGCCGACAGCAAAGTCGCTGCCCGATGCTTCGGCGATCATGCCGCCTACCAACGCATGCAGAGCGATCTTTTCCGGGCTGCCAGTCTTCAGGGCGAGGTTGCCCACCTGGTCGAAAGAGTAAGCCGACAAAGTGCTGTAGACTGTCGACTGGAGGATACCCGCCAACGTAACGTCCCGACCGAAGGCCTTGGCGATCGCAGCAGCAGACGCGTTGTTGATCAACTGCTGGCCTGCAAAATGACTAACGGCTTCGACCGACCCCAAGTCGATCACTGTCTTACCATTGACCTGTTTGGTCATGGTCATATCGCCCAGATAGTTCTCGGCTACACCGGCGGTGATGGCTGCGATCGCGGCGTTGGTAAGGCCATCTTTGCTAAGAACGGCTTTATAACCGGCGCCTATGTCTCCTTTGTTGTTGATGGTCGCAACCGTGCCGGTGGTTGCCAGGCTGGACGCACCTGCCAGGGCCCAGCCGCCAAGGCCAGCACCCGCAGGGCCGAGCATAACGGTCATGAGAATGGCGATTACCATCTGCGCAGCCGGGCCCAGCCCTGAGTTCGCGTACTTGAAGCTAGTGTGGATCTCCTGCACCTGCTGCCAGTCAACACCGCCCTGGGCATCCAGCTCCTTGAGCCACGCCAGCTTCGGATCGGCCTTGGCCATCGCATCGATGGATTCGGTCACTGTTTGCTTGTTGACCTGCCGCACGTCCGCATGGATCTGGCCCACCGCGCTGATCACCATGTCGCCTTTGGCAGTCAATTCACTCTGGCGAACGGTCTCGTCCGTGTGACCTTTACCTTTCATGCTGAACCAGGCGGCGTTGGACTTGCTCTTCTCGTGGCTTTCTTGCTGCAAGTCTTTGGCACTCTCGAACGTGATGTCGCCGCCACTGCTCACAATCAGGTCATCGCCACTGGCAAGCTTGGCTGCCTGGTAGCGCTGGTCGCCTCCGCTTTCCAGGATCAGATCACCACCTGTGGTGATCTCACTGCTGACATGGGTAACCTTGGTGACCTCGTCACGCTTGGTTTTCTTGCTTCCCCAACTGCCCTTTTTCTTCTTGTCATACAGCGAGTAATCGCTGTCCTGCTCGGCCAGCACGTCCAGATTCCCGCCAGCCACCAGATACGCCTCATCACCCGCGCTGATTCGACTTGAGATAAGTGCCATGTCTTTCCCGGCGCTCAAACTCACATCGCCGCCGGCCGTGACACCGGACATGACTTGGCTGACATGATCTTCCTGGCGAGTCAGTTTCTTGCTTTTCGACAGAGAATGTTCTTCGTCCGCCGCGGAGCTGATGCCGAGGTTCTGCGTCGCAGCCATCGCGATGTCGCGCTTGGCGTCGACCTGACTGGCAATGAGGTTGATGTCTCGCCCCGCCAGGGCTGAAAAGTCGCGTCCGGCGTCGAGGCTTGCACCTAATTGAGTGACGTCACTGCTGTTGTGGTTGCGGTCACGGAAGTCGCTGTTAGTGACTGCCACGGATAGGACATTGACGTCTCGGCCAGCATCTAGCTTCATGTCCCGGCCGCTTTGCAGAACTCCTCCAATGACATTGATATCTTGCTCCGCCCCCATCGTCAGGTTATTCGCGGCCTCGATGCGCGCGGCATTGTCCGCGTAGTCATGATGCTGGGTACCAAAGCGGGTGCTGTTGTCGGAGGACGTCAGGGTCCTCTCGACGAGTATGTCCCCGGTGAGCGCCGTCATGTTCACATCGCGACCGGTGATAATGCCGCCTGCCTTGTTGACAATGTTGTTAACCGCCAACAGGTCCAGAAGATTACCGGCCTGGATCAAGCCGCTGTTGACCAGGTCTTTGCCTGCGCTGGCCGAGAGATTGTTGGTCGCGCGCAGGGTGCCGACGTTATCGAGGTTTTGGCCGGCGATCAGCGTCACGTCATTACCGGCGATCAACGCACCGGTAGGCCCGAGGCGACCTTCGGCCTGGGCCAGGTACAACACCGGCACCAGGACTTTTTCACCGTTTACTTCGTGTTCTTCGAGCCAGACGATGTCGTGGGTCAGCGCGGCGACTTGTTCCGAAGTCAGCGTCACGCCCACCGACAGGCCGAGCTCCTGTTTGCTGGCGATGGCGTTGTTCATCAAATATTTGAACAGCCCTTCATCGGTGGTCTGGCCGTCGATGAAGCGCTGGCCGGTGCGGGCGACGACGGCTTGCTGGATCAAGCGCTGTTCGTAGAGGCCATCGCCCAGGCGCTTGGCGCTTTGGTCCGGGTCGTAGCCGAGGTTTTGCAGCAGATAGTCCGAGCTCATGAATGACTTGAGTTCGGTGAGCACCGGGTTGGTTTCGATCAGGTATTTCTGTGGATTGGTCTTGAAGGAAGTTTCCGGTACACCTTGAACGCGCGCGACCGCCTGGCTGGCGGCTGGCGTATCCACCGCATTGCCCACCTGTGGGACGACCTGTGCCGTTGGAAGCAGGTGGGTACCCGTGACATTCACGGCGGCCACTTGAGTCCCGGCGCCGACGCCGCTGTTGCGACTTGGCATTGGCAGCGAGTGACTGCCTTCTACGGGCGCACTGACGTTGAGCGCACTGGCTCTCACGTTGCTGTCGTTGGCTTGACGAGTGATCAGGCCCAGTTGCCGATTACTGGTGCCCACCGCCGCGATAGCACCTACCTGGACATCACGCGCTTGAGCATCAGGCAGGTCTTGTTGGCGCTGGCGGGTGCTGATCGAGGCGCTGCCCATGCTCCAGTTTTGCGAGCCGGTGCTGGCCTGGGTGGCCTGTTGAGCCGAACCACCTTGGCCGCTCAAGCGGAACAGACCGTTTTGCCCGGTTGGCAAGGTGAAGCCAGGAAGACTCAGCGGGTTCACCTGCTGCTGGGCGCGATCAGGTGGCAGCTGACTGTTAATCCTTATGACCGTGGTGCCGGTTCCGTTTGCCTTGGTGTCCGCAACTTTGTTGGTACCGCCACTGGCGGCGTAGTCCTCATGGATGACGCTGTTCTGCAGGTCTTTGGCTGCGGTGATCGAGACGTTACCGCCTGCTTGGATGACGGCATTGCGGCTGCCGACTGTGTTTGCGGCACCGGTGTTGTCTACGGCGACTTCGACAACAGACTGTGGCGCGTACTGAGTCAGTTGACTCGGCAGCGTGAGCAGATTATTCGGGTCATACAGGGATGGTGTTGAGGTTTCGAAGCCATAGCTCAGTCCTGACAGCCCTCTACCATAACGACGCCAACTGACGACTTCGCCGGTTTCAGTGTCTGTCAGTGTCACAATTCTCTGCCACTCCCCGTCAGGTCCCGCGTCTTCAATTGATTCGGGGATAGCTTTGCGGATCGGATTTTCACTCCCGACAACTACGTAGTACGCATTCGGAAAGTCAGGATTGTTCCGCTGGTTGTAGGGCATCACGACGTTGGCGAAAAACCGCCCGGTGCCACCATCAGTCAGATCAAATACGTATGACGTGGTGCGTTCGATAGTCCCGCTTTGTGCGCCAATATTCTTGAGGGTGTCGGCGGTGATGTTGATGTTGCCGCCTGCCGCGACCGTGCTTTTGCTGTTGAGAAAAGTCCCCCCCTGGAACGTGAAATCCTTGCCGACGTTGAGTACGGCAGACGCACTGGCATCGTTGTCGGTGCTTTGAAAGGTTTCACGCGCCATGATGTAGATGCTGTAGATATCTCCCACGCAATCACCACAGGTACCGGCGATGAACCCCGATATCAACTTTCGGTCACCCGACATCGCCGCACCTGCGGTGCGATTCTCGAACGCATCAGCGTTGATCGTGAATCCGCTACCGCTCTCCATCGAACCCGAAATGTTGTAGACACCCGCAGCCCTTTGCGCGCCGCCATAGCCTGCGATGACGACATTACCCAACCCGTAAAGATCACCGCTCTGGTTGGTGAAGTTGCTCACACCCAACGTCATGTCCGCACCGCTGAATACCAACCCGCCGTCATTGAGCAGCGAAGGGGTTTTCAACACGAGGTTCCGAGCCGAACCCAGGGTTCCGGAATTGATGAGGCTCCCGGCTTGAACGGTCAGGTTTGCACTGGAAGTCAGACGCCCGGCATTGGTCAGTTGCCCACCGATGTTCACCGTGGTGTCGCCACCGCCAGCGATGCTGGAAGCCGCGCCCAAATTCAGTTGCGTTGCGGTCAGGTCGAGACCACCGAGGCTCGACATCCGCCCGCTACCTCCGTAGCCCCCACCCAACGTAAGACTGATCGAACCATCACTGGCAATCAGCCCATCGTTACTCCAATTCCCCCCACTCCCCACCAGGCTGGTAGAAGCCAGCAATTGCCCAGAACCCGTTTGAGTCAGGTTGTTCACGTTGACGGTCAGTCGCCCCGCCTGGATTACGCTGCTGTTGGTCCAGTTGTCAGCGGTCAGCGTCAACCCGCCACGCGTGACGAGGCTGCCGCCTGCGTTGGTGATGTTGGCCGTGGAGATATCAAAGACGCCGCTGCCCACATGCAACAGGCTGCCGCCCAGGTTCTGGAAGCGTGACGCGTTGAGGATCAGGTCACTGTTAGCGCTTTCAACCGTGCCGTTACGGTTGTCGAAAAGGCCACCAATCTGGAAGTCGGTCTTGCCACTGTTACCCAACGCCCGCAACTGCCCAGTCTGGTTATCCAGGCTCGCCGCCTTGATCGCCAGGGTGCTGTCGCTCTCGATAATCCCCAGGCGATTGTTCAACGCGCCGGTGAGGTTCAGGTCGATCTGGCTGCCGGCAATCTGCCCGTCGTTGTCACCGCTGTTATCGAAGTCGTTACCGGTGACGCTGACCTTGCCCTTGGCGTAGAGGCCGCCGTTGCGGTTATCGAAGTTGCGGGTTGCGACGATGGCGTCACCGGTCTGCGCCGAGATGCGCCCGCCGTAGTTGTCTACTCCGCCCAGCGCGGTCAGGCTCAGGCGTTGGGCCTGGGTGATGCCGCCCTGGCGGTTGTTGTTCAGGTCGTAGCCGTTTTTCAGCACGCCGGTCAGCTGCGTGGTGAGCAGACCTTGCAGGCTGGCGAGTACACCGCCGCGGTTATCGACATCGCGCCCGACTAGAATCACGTCACCGGCCTTGGCTTGAATGCGCCCGCTCTGGTTGTCGATATCGCCAGCCACGGTGAGTTTCAAAGCGCCCTGGCTTTGCACGACACCCTTGCCGTTGCCAAGGCTGCCCGCGTCGATTTGCACGCCGCCGTTCTGGCTGTAGATCAAGCCATCGGCGTCGTTCTGCACGGCGCCGCCGGTGTTCAGAAAGAGTTGGTCGTTGGCCGCGACGGTGCCGCGATTGCGGTTGTCCAGGCCGCCGGTGAGCAGGGTCAGCAGGCCTTGGCTGGCGATCTGGCCGCCCTGGTTGTTGATTTGCGTAGCGCGTTCGACGCGCAGTGGGCCGGCGCTGGCGATCTTGCCATTGGTGTTGGTCAGGGCGCCGAGCAAGTCCAAGGTCACGGCGGCGTTGCCGATCAGGCTGCCGCCGCTGTTATCCAGGCTGGTGCCGGTGAAGCTCAGGGCTTTTTGGGCGTTGACGGTGCCGCCGGCGTTGCCCAGGGCCATGGCATTCATGACCAACAGAGCGCCGCTGTCGATCAAGCCGCCTTGGGCGTTGTTCAGCAAACCACCGGTGACGGTCAGGGTTTGGTCGCTGCCACTGGACAGAATACCGCCACGGTTGTCCAGGCTGGCGGCGCTGACGGTGAGTTTGTTCTGGCCGACCAGCGCACCGGCACCGCTGTTGAGCAGCGCCCCGCTGAGGGTCACGCCGATGTCTCCATTGCGGCTGGAGAGCGTGCCGTTGTTGCGGTTGTCGAGGCTGGTGCCATTGACATCCACACCCTGCCAGCCCGAGATCAAGCCGTTCTGGTTGAGCAAGGTGTTGCCGTCGAGACTCAGGTTCTGGCTGCTGATCAGCTTGCCGCCGCTGTTGTCGAGCTTCTGGCCGCTGAGAGTGAAGCTTTGGCTACTGGAAATCTCGCCGCCCTGGTTGTCCAGGTTGCGCAGGCCGTTGAGGGTCAGCGGGCCTTTTGCGGTGATGAGGCCATTGCGGTTGTTCAGGTCATGATTGCCCAGGTTCAGCGTGAGGGCCTTCTCGCCCAGCAAGCGCCCGCCGTTTTGCGTCAATGCGGCCAAGGTCAGGTTCATGTCGCCCTTGGTCGACACCTCACCGCCGTTGCTGGAATCCAGCGAGTCGGCGCGAAGGGTGAGGTTGGCCTGGGCGTTGATCAGGCCGTTGGCACTGTTGTTCAGGGCCATGGCATCGAGGACCAACGCGCCGCCCGCCAGCACGCTGCCGCCCTGGTTGTTCAAATCGCCGCTGTTGATTGTCAGTAACTGCGCGGCGTTGATGAGCCCCTGTGCCTGGTTATCCAGTTGCTGATCGATCGCCAGGACAAGATTGCCGCCACTGGTGAGCGTGCCGCCGTTGTTGTTCAGGCTTTGCGCCTGGGCATCGACGCTGGCCGCGCCAATCATGCCTTTGACGTTGTTCAGTGCCTGGGCGATGCGCAGGGTCAGGCCCTGGTTGCTGAGCAGCCGGCCGGTATCGTTGTTGAGGTTTTTCGCCGTCAGGGTGAAGGTTTGGGCGCTGGAGATTTCACCGCCCTGGTTGTTCACGCCGTTGAGGTTTTTCAGCAACAGCGTGCCAGGGGCATTGATCAAGCCGCCCTGATTGTTGAGCTGGCCGTTGTTCAGGTCCAGGCTCAGCGAGGTGTTGCTGAATAGTTGTCCACCCTGTTGATCCAGGCCGGAAACCGACGCGGTCAACGCGTCTTGGCTGCCGATGCGTCCGCCATCCTGGTTGGTGACCTGGGCAGCGTTGAGGTTCAGCGTGCTGCCACTGTTGAGGCGACCCTTTTGGCTGTTGTTCAAAACGCCGGTGGTGACGGTGACCGCGCCTTTGCCGCTGATGCTGCCCTGCTGGCGGTTGTCCAGTGAGGTACTGGTCAGCAGCAATGCACCGTCGGTCACCAGCTCGCCGCCTTGGTTGTCGAGTCGCGCCAGGCTCTGCACGGTAAGGTCCGCCGCGCTGGACAGACTGCCCCCGGTGTTGCTCAGGTTGGCCGCGCTGACCTTCAATGTGCCTTCGCTGCTGAGCTGGCCTTGGGCGTTGATCAGATCGCGGCTCAGATCGATGCGTTGATTTTGTTGGCTGATCAGGTAGCCGCCGCTGTTATCCAACGATCCGCCGTCGAGGCTCAACTGGGCCTTGGCGCTGAGCAGGCCTTTGGTGCGGTTGAGCACTTTGTCCACGGTCAACTTCAGCGTTTGGCCGGCAAACACCTGGCCGCCATCGCTGTTGTCGAAGCTCTGACCTGCCAGCATGACGTCGGCAGTGCCCGTCAGCTCGCCGCCACGATTGTCGAGCTCATCAACATTGAGGTCCAGCGCTTTTGTCGCGCCGACCAGACCGGCCTGACGGTTGTCGAGGCTCGACGCTTTCAGCGTCAGGGCGTCGGTGCTGACCAGCGTGCCTTGACGGTTATCCAAGGTGGCGACGGTGGCGGTGAGCCCGGTCTTGCCGGCGATACTGCCGGCACGGTTGTCCAGGCGATTGGCAACCAGTAGCAACGCACCGTCGGCGATCAACGAACCGCGCTGGTTGTCGAGTGTGTTTTTAACGTTCAGGTCAAGCTGAGCACGGCTGCTGATCAGGCCGTCACTGTTGTCCAGGCTGTCGCTGCGACTGTCCACGGACGCGGCAGAGATGACCCCCTTGGCGTTGATCAAGGTCTGCGCAGTTCTGAGCGTCAGGCCTTGGTTGCTGATCAGTTTGCCGCCGCTGTTATCGAGGTTCTGCGTCGCCAGGGTGAACGCCTGTTGGCTGGAGATTTCTCCGTTCTGGTTGTTGACGTCCTTTAGGTTGCTCAACAGCAACACACCGGCGGTGTTGATCAAGCCGCCCTGGTTATTCAACTGGCCCTGATTCATGTCCAGGCTCAGGCTGGTGTTGCTGAACAATTCACCTTGCTGTTGATCGAGGCCAGTGACCGACGCGGTCAAGGCCTGGCTGCTGGCGATACGGCCAGCGGCGTTATTCACCTGGGCTGCAGTGAGTTTGAGTGTGTTGCCCGAGGTCAGGCGCCCACCCTGGCTATTATCAAGCGCACCGGTGGTGACTTGGGTCGCGGCCTTGCCCGAAATAAGGCCCTTTTGGCTGTTGTCCAGACTGGCGCTTGTGAGGGTCAAGGTGGCATCGGTGCTGATGGAGCCGCCCTGGTTAATCAATCCATCCGCGCTGGTAATCGTCAACGCACCCGCGCTGCCCAGGCTGCCAGCAGAGTTGTCGACGCTGCCCGCGTTGACTGTCAGTTCGCCCTCGCTGCTGATCAGGCCTTTGCTGTTCAACAGTGCGCGATCGAGCGTGATCACCAAGCCATTTAGGCTATCGAGTGCGCCTTCGCTGTTGTCGAATGTGCGACCGATCACGCTTATGCTGCCTTGGGCGTGGATCAGGCCTTTGCTCTGGTTGATGAGCTGATCGACTTTCAATTCAAGATCAGTGCCGGCAATCAGTTTGCCGCCCGCGCTG
>Ga0308170_10004387_pt1 | contig 11146 bp, 8 predicted proteins | sample PhyBR2_2_FD_202136 | JGI IMG/M metagenome (GOLD analysis project Ga0308170, IMG submission 202136) | Phyllosphere microbial communities from UC Gill Tract Community Farm, Albany, California, United States - DLSLSB.R2 | ecosystem: Host-associated > Plants > Phyllosphere > Unclassified | place... | reverse complement strand
CCGCGTCCAGGCGTCCATCTTCCGCTCGAACCCGGACCCGGCCAAGCCCGACCGCCTCCTCGTCAACGCCGTCCTCGAGGGCTTCCAGCTCGGGTTCGAGCTGCGCCCGTACGACATGAGCGTCGACGTGCTCCTGCGCTCGCTGTACCTCGAGGACAAGATGACGACGCAGCAGAGCGACTTCCGCCACCTCGTCACGAGCGAGAAGCTCGAGGGCGGGCACGAGCAGGACCTCGTCCGCATCCGGTACCAGGGCGTCCAGAAAGCGTCGCCCGAGTTCCAGACGGTGCACGAGGGCTTCGACAAGACGGTCGACGTCGAGATGTCGACCCTCAACGTCGTCGTCACGCGCTCGAGCATCCTCTTCCTGTTCGACTGGGTCATGACGACCTTCACCGACCCGAACGACGCCGCCGCACCGCAGCAGCCGGCGATCGAGGCGGGCGACGGGCAAGGCGTCGACGGCGAGGCGTCGGGCGACGAGGTCGGCACCGACAAGCTCCGGGTCAAGGTCAAGCTCACGTCGATCAACCTCATCCTCAACGAGGACGGCCTTCGCCTCGCGACCCTCTCGCTCTCGGCCGCCGACGTCTCGGTCCTCCTGCGCTCGCCGACGATCCGCGTCGCCGCTCGCCTCGGCAACCTGTCGCTCCACGACGACTTCTCGTCGGCGGCGCCGCAGGAGATGCTCACGATCCAGGGCGACGAGCTGGCCGACCTGCGGTACGAGACGTATGACCCGAGCGACAAGTCGACGTACCCGGGCTACGACACGAGCGTGCACCTGCGCAGCGGCTCGCTGCGGTTCACGTTCCGCACCGAGCCCGTGCACCGCATCCTCGTCTTCTTCACCCAGTTCGGGCGCATGAAGGCCGTGTACGACGCCGCGACGCAGGCCGCGGCGCAGCGCGCGACCGAGATGCAGACGATGATACCCAAGATGCACTACGACATCCTCGTCAAGACGCCGATCGTCGTCTTCCCGCACGAGCACGGCGACCGCGACCACGACGAGCCGCAGGCCGGCTCTGCCGCCGCCGCCGCCGTCGTCCCCGAGGACACGATCACGGCCCGCCTCGGCGAGCTGAGCCTCAAGAACGCGCTCGAGGTGACCGACGAGCAGGTCATCACCAAGATCAGCTTCGGCCTGCACGAGGTCGGCCTCGAGTCGAGCCTGTACCACGACGGCGAGGCGCACAAGCTCCCCGTCCTCGACGGCGTCCGCATCGACGTCGACGTCACCCTGTACCAGAACATCGACCCGACCAAGGACCTCGACTCGCCGGCGACCGTCATCGACGCGCGCCTGTCGGACGTCAAGATGAAGCTCACGCAGGCGCAGTACGGCGTCCTCATCCACCTCGCCCAGTCGATCCCCTCGGCGTTTGCGCTCGGCGGCGACGAGGACCTCGGCGAGGAGGGCGCCGCCATGCTCGAGGCGACGCCGGCTCCGAGCCCGCCGCGCCTCGCGAGCGGCGAGTCGGCACCGGCCAAGGGCGCCCTGCCCTCGGTCCCCGAGGACGGCCAGGTCGTCGACCTCCTGCCCGAGCTGCCGCGCGTCGCCAAGACGGCGACCGGCGGCGAGGTCAAGCTCACGGCGACGCTCGACCTGACGTTCGCGGTCGGCACCGTCTACCTCGAGCTGTTCACCGAGGCGGCGACGACGGTCGAGAGCCTCGAGGAGGCGAGCCTCGCGCGCTTCGCCCTCAACGACACGGGCGTCAAGTACCGCATGCTCACCAACGGCTCGATGGAGGCCGAGGTCGCGATCCGGTCGTTCACGGTCCACGACACGCGCCCGGCGCGCCTCACCAAGTTCCGCGAGATCATCCCGGCGACCAAGCACTCGGGCCACCAGTTCATGATCCACTTCACCCAGTCGGGCGGCGTCGACAAGAGCTCGATCGCCAACGTCACGGTCGACTCGCCCAAGGTCATCTTCTCGCTCGACCCAGTCTTCGCCCTGCTCGACTTTACGATGAGCGCGTTCCAGAAGACCAAGGCCGAGCTCGCGGCGGCCGCCGAGGACGACGACGGCGTCGACGAGGGCCTCAAGGAGGCCGACGAGCAGAAGGTCGACTCGACGCCGGCCAACGCCGGCACGTTCGCCTTCCGCCTCAACGTCGTGTCGCCGACCATCATCCTGCTCGAGGACCCGGCCAAGGCCGACTCGGAGGCCGTCGTCCTGTCGCTCAGCCAGCTCCAGATGTCGCAGCAGGGCACGCTCGCCCTCACCGTCGGTCGCGTGGGCATGTTCCTGTGCCGCATGGACCGCCCCAAGGAGAACATCCGGGTCCTCGACGACGTCGACCTCATCCTGTCGATGGACAGCCGCATCGACGGCGGGCGGCAGGTCACCAACATCGACATCGGCGTGCAGCCCCTCATCCTGCGCGTCTCGTTCCGCGACATCCTCCTCATCAACTCGATCGTCAACCGCGCCATCGAGCTCTCGAACCGCAACCAGCCGCCGGCACCGCCCGACGAGACGCCCGCCCGGCCCGCCCTCGAGTCGACGCCGTCGGGCAAGGTCCGCCCGCGCAGCAAGAGCGACGCCACCTCGAGGCGCAAGTCGCGCTCGGGCGCGACGACGACCAAGGCCTCGCGCGAGGCCCTCCTCCAGGCGCAGGTCATCGTCACCAAGGAGACGGTGCGTGGACTTCCTCCTCCTCTCCTTCCACGCTCCCTCTCCTCTCGCTCCCGGCTTACGCTCCCTCGCCTCTCCTACAGCTTCGTGCGACCGTCGACGGCCTCCAGCTCATCGTCATCGGCGACCTGCACGACCTGCCCGTGCTCGACCTCAAGGCGGGCAAGTTCACGGCCAAGGCCAAAGACTGGTCGACCGACGTGCGCTCCTCTCTCCCTCGCCTCTCTCGCCCTCGTTCTCGCTCAACGCTGACGCTCCTCGCGACCTGCGCGCAGCTCGACGCGAGCGTCCTCATCAAGCCGTTCATCAACTACTTCAACCTCAAGGTCTCGCACTGGGAGCCGCTCATGGATCCCTGGGAGTTTGGCGTCAACGTGCGTCCCGCTCTTCCTCGTGCTCGCTCGTGACTTCCTCCCTAGCTCGTGCTGACCTTGCTCTTCGTCGTGCGCAGGTCACCAAGTCGGTCTCGACCGGCCTGCTCGCCGTCAACGTCTCGTCCAAGAAGCGCCTCGAGCTCAACATCACGTCGAGCTTCATCGAGCTCGCGACGACGACGCTCTCGATCCTCGACCGCGAGGGCGAGCAGGTGTTCAAGAAGGCGCGCGGCTCGAACGCCCCCTTCCTCGTCAAGAACCGCACGGGCTACCCGATCTCGCTCTGGAGCGAGGGCGCCGAGCACGGCGCGCAAGGTCACCGCCTCGACGACGGCGCCGACGCGCCCTGGCGCTTCGACGACTGGCGCACGACGCGCGAGAACGTGTCGGCGAGCACGCACAACTCGCTCTCGGTCGTGTTCGACGGCCTCGGGTGGGACCGCCTCAAGCACGTCTTCGTCGACCGCGAGGGCGAGCACATCCACGCCCTGCGCCCCAAGATGGACAAGGTGACGCACCGCCTCTTGTGCGACGTCAAGCTCGTCGACAACGTCAAGGTCGTCACGCTCCGCTCGACCTTCCTCGTCGAGAACAAGTCGCTCGTCAACGCCGAGATGGTCATCGTCGACCAGCACGGCAAGAAGGCGTCGCAGGTGTACAAGATCCCGCCCGGCGGCGAGTGCGCCGTGCCGATCCTGTCGGCCTACCACGACCGCATCCGCCTGCGCCCGGACCCCGGGTTCGGCTACGCGTGGTCGAGCGAGAGCCTGCACTGGCAGGATCTCGTCAAGCGCCCGACGCGCGCCATCGTGTGCAAGGCGCCCAAGGAGGCGGCGTTCCGGTTCCAGTCGTACGCCGTGCACGACAAGGCCGACCCGCTCACGCGCATCTACCCCAAGGTGTCGCTCCGCCTGCGCGCGCCCGTCGAGGTCCAGAACCTCCTCCCGCACGACTTCCGCTACCGCATCTTCGACAAGAACCTCGAGCACAACTGGAAGACGTTCCTCCACGCCGGCGGCGTCTCGCCCATCCACTTTGCCGAGCTTTCGCACCTCATCCTGCTCAGCGTCGAGCTCGAGGACACGAGTGCGTCCTCCTCTCTCCTCTAGCCCTTTCGTCTCGTGCGAGGCGAGCAGCGCTGACGTCGTCTCCCCCGCTCGACAGCCCTCGGCAGGAGCGAGTTCGCCATCATCAACACGGACAACCCCGAGGACCTTCCTGTCGAGCACGACCTGGTCCTCGCCGACAAGCAGGAGCGCAAGCTCAACCTTCGGGTCCACTACCAGTGCGTCTCGACCTCCCGCACTCGCTCTCGCCTCGCTCGCTCGGACCTCGTCCTGACCTCGCCGCCTCACCTCGCGCTCGCAGGAAGCACGCCGACTCGGGCGGCGCCTTCCGCGTCCAGGTGTACTCGCCCTACATCCTCGTCAACAAGACGGGCCTGCCGTTCGCGCTCAAGACCAAGACGTTCTTCGGCTCGGCCAAGAGCGTCGCCGGCCTCGAGGAGTTCTCGTCGGCGGCCGCCAAGCGCAAGCCCAACGAGCCGTTCATGTTCTCGTACCCGACCGACGACCGCCGCAACCGGTCGCTCCTGCGCGTCGGCGACTCGAACTGGTCGCAGCAACTCAGCTTCGAGACGATCGGCCTGACGACCGAGGTCATCCTCCCCTCGGCGACCGGTCAAGAGGAGATCCGTGTCGGGCTCAAGGTGACCGAGGGTCTCGGCGATGTGCGTTCTGCGTCCTCCTCTGCTCGCGCGCCTGCACATCCTCCTCTCGAGCTTGCTCGCTGACTCTCCCTGCCGCTCTCGCCGCCTCGCAGTACAAGCTCACCAAGGTGGTCACGCTCTGCCCGCGCTTCATCATCAAGAACAACTTCGAGACCGACCTGCGCCTGCGCGAGTTCGGCTCGACCGACGAGGTCGTCGTCAAGCCCGGCGAGCGACACCAAGTCGGGTTCCTGCGTTCGGGCCAGGCGCCGCAGCTCGTCCTCGGCCTCACCGGGTCCCGCACGTGGTCGGCGCCGTTCAAGCTCCAGGACATCGGCCAGAACTACGTGCGCATCCCGCTGCACGAGGCCGGCGGCGACGAGCAGCTCGCCCGGGTCGACGCCGTCCTCGAGGGTCCGTGCATCTTCATCCGGGTCGACCCCGAGCACGGCTCGTGGCCGTTCCTCCTCCGCAACGACAGCCACTACCCGATCGAGTACTGGCAGGCCGAGTCCGAGGCGCAGCAGTCGAACAGCCGCCGCGAGCCGCGCCGCCGGTACCGCCTCCAGCCCAACAGCAAGCAGCCGTACGCGTGGGACTTCCCCGCCGACGACCTGCGCCAGCTCCGCATCGCCGTCGGCGGGCGCGAGCGCGTCGTCAACCCGCTCGAGATCGGCGCCCTCGTCCCGTTCCGCTTCTCGTACGAGGGGCACACGGCCGTCCTGTCGATCGACGTGCGCGCCGAGGGCTCGACCCAGGCCGTCTCGTTCTCGCACTACGTCGAGGAGGACAGCGTGTTCAAGCTGCAGCGGCGCAACGTCGAGACGGCGTCGTCGATCGCGAGCAGCCAGAACGGCGGCTTCGAGGCGGTCGACGTCGACGTCGTGACGACCTTCTCGTTCAGCCTCAGCCTCGAGGGCCTCGGCATCTCGCTCGTCAACCGCCGCATGCAGGAGCTCATCTATGCGTCGTTCCGCGGCGTCACGGCCAAGTACTCGGACTCGACGACCAACGTCTCGTACGACGTCGGCGTCAAGTGGATCCAGATCGACAACCAGCTCTTCGGCGGCCTGTACCCGATCCTGTTCTACCCGTCGGTCATTCCCAAGGACAGCAAGGAGCTCGAGGTGCACCCGAGCCTGCAGGCGTCGGCCATCATCCTCAAGGACGAGGGTGCGTCCCTCTCTCTCTCTCTGTCGCTCGTAGGCCCTCCCCCTCTCTCTCGGTCATCCTCACTGACGCTCGTTCCTCTCGTCGCACGCAGCCCACGGCGTCACTTACTTCAAGTACGCGTCGATCCTGCTGCAAGAGATGACGGTCGAGGTCGACGAGGACTTCCTCTTTGCGCTCCTCGACTTTGCCAAGTTCTCGGGCGCCGCCGAGGACCAGTCGTCGTGCGTCCACCTCTCTCTGCCTTCTTCGCCCATCCTCTTCGTCGTGCTGATGTGCCTGGTCTGCGCGCAGCAAACTCACCGAGGACCCCGAGGAGATCCCCGAGCCGTCGGCGACGAGCAAGGGCGGCCACCTCTACTTCGAGGTGCTCCACCTGCACCCGATCCAGCTCGACCTGTCGTTCATGCGCACCGACCGGGTCAACGTCGAGCAGAAGTGCGTCCCGCTCCGCCTTTCCTCGCCCGCTCGGACCCCCTCACCCGCTGACTCTCCTCTCCTGTCTGCAGGCTCACCTCGCACAACCCGCTCTTCTTCTTCATCAACGCGCTCACGATGGCGCTCGGCAACGTCAACGACGCGCCGGTCCGCCTCAACGCGCTCGTCATCGAGAACGCCCGCCTGTCGCTCCCGGTCCTCCAGGAGCGCTTGACGCTGCACTACGGCGACGAGTTCTTCGGCCAGCTGTACCGCGTCCTCGGCAGCGCCGACTTCCTCGGGTGCGTCCCCTTCTTTCTGTGCGAGCGTCGCTGCAGCTCACGGACCCTGACTGACCCTCTCTCCCCCTCTCCCCCCCACAGCAACCCGGTCGGCCTGTTCACCAACGTCTCGTCCGGCGTCGCCGACTTCTTCATCCAGCCCTACGATTCGGTCATGATGAACGGCAACAAGGACCTCGGCATCGGCATCGCTCGCGGCGCAGGCAGCCTCGCCAAGAAGACCGTCTTCGGCCTCAGCGACTCGCTCGCCAAGGTGTCGGGCAGCATCGGCAAGGGTGCGTCCCTCTCTTTCTCTTCGTGCACCTCGTCTCGTGTACGATGCCGACCCTGACGACGTGCTCGTGCAGGTCTCTCGGCAGCGACGCTCGACAAGCAGTACCAGAGCCAGCGCCGCATGCGCCAGTTCCGCAACAAGCCCAAGCACGCGCTGTACGGCGTCACGGCCGGCGCCGCCTCGTTCGTGACGAGCGTCGCGAGTGGCTTCGAGGGTCTCGCTGTGCGTGCTCGTCCTCCCTCTCGACGCCTCGTTGTCCTTCCTCGCTGACGCTGCTCGTCCTCCCTGCAGACCAAGCCGCTCGAGGGCGCCGAGTCGGGCGGTGCCTCAGGCTTCTTCAAGGGCGTCGGCATGGGCCTCGTCGGGTACGTCCCTCTCTCTAGAGCCTACGCCGTCGAGCCTCACTGACTCGAGCTTCCCTCGCAGCGCCGTCACCAAGCCCGCCGTCGGCATCTTCGACCTCGCCAACAACATAACCGAGGGTGCGTCTCATCTCCCTCTCTCTCATTGTGCATGAGCCTACGGCTGACTCGCTGCTCGTGCGCACAGGAATCCGCAACACGACGACCGTCTTCGACCAGACGGGCATCGACCGGGTGCGCCTTCCGCGGTTCACGGCGAGCGACGGTGTCCTGCGGGTGCGTCTCTCCTCCTCTCGCCCTCGTCTCAGCATCTCGAGAGCGCCCTTGCTGACTCGCTCGTGCAACAGCCCTACTCGGAACGCGAGGCGCTCGGCCAGAACTGGCTCAAGAACGTCGAGAACGGCAAGTACTTCAGCGAGGAGTTTGTCGCGCACCTCGACCTGCCGTCGTCCGAGGACACGCTCGTCGTCATCCTCACGACGCGCCGGATCCTGCTCGTCAAGGTCACCAAGCTCAAGGTTGGGTGGGACGTGCCGATCGCCGACCTGTCGACCATCTCGCTCGAGACGAGCGGCATCAGTGTGTCGCTCCCTCTCCTCGCTCTCACCTCCTCCTCGTCGTTACCTTGACTGACCCCTATCCCCTCCCTGCAGGTCTCGTCCTGCGCGACGGCCACCCGGGCCCGTTCCTCGCCATCGCCGACCAGAGCGCGCGACTATGGCTCTTCCGCCACCTCGAGCGCATCACCCAGGCACAGTGCGTCCTCGTCCCTCTCCGCGTCTGACTGTGAGGGGAGAGAGCGCTGACCCTCTTCTCGCACCGTGCAGCAACGCCCGCCGGACCGTCGAGTAGATTCGGGCCGGCTCGCTCTCCTCTCCTTCTCTCTCTCCTATTCCCTCTTGTTTCCAGTAGTAGCTGTACCTGTGAATACAAAGCTGGTCTCGCCTCCCTCTAGCTACGTCGCTGCGCGAGAGAGAGCGGCTTGGTCTTGCTCCCCCACATCTCGCCGCCTCGCTCGTCGCCTTCGCCCGCTCTCGCGCTTGTGCCACCTCGAGCATGACCGACGACACGCCCAGCCAGCTGCCAGCCGACGTCGACTCTGGCCTACGCCGCCGCAACCCGCCACAGCTCGTCGACGACACCGAGGCGACCTCATCGCCGCCGCAACCCGAGCCGGCCTCGTGGCAGCTCCAGCTCGCCGAGGCCAGGCGCGCCATGGCCCTCAAGATGGCACAGCAAGCTCAAGAGCTCGACCAGCTCGACCCCGCCCCAGCACACGACTCGACCGACGCCGCCGAACCGGGCCGCCACGACCCGGACTCGTCCCCGCTGCACCAGCGCAGGGTCAGCGCCGCGAGCAGCGAGGGCGACGACCAGTTCGTCGAGCAGCTCTTGCGGCCTACGAGCGCCCCGACCGCCGCGCCTGTGCACGAGGACCCGGAGCCCGAGGTCGGTAGAGGAGCCGCCGGCGAGGAGGAGCCGCAGCAGGACGAGGGCGGCGAGCGCGCGGCCGAGGAGCAGGACCCGGTCGACGACCGTATCTGTCGCATCTGCTTCGGCGGGGCCGAGGACGAGGAGGAGCTGGGCCGCATGTTCTCGCCGTGCGTGTGCAGAGGGACGGTGCGTCGGCTCTCCCTTCTCTTCCCGCCCAAAGCTCCGCAGCACAATGCTGTTGCTGCTATAGGGCTACAGGCCAGGGTGCATGCGGCTACTGACGTCTCGCACCGCTCGCAGTCCCGGCATGTCCACGTCAAGTGCCTCGAGAGCTGGCGCAAGGCGGCCGTCTCGCCCAAGGCCTTCTACGAGTGCTCGCAGTGCGGCTACCACTACAAGTTCCGCCGTACGACTTTTGCGCGCGCCCTCACGAGCCCTCGTGCGTCCCTACTTTCGCTGTACGCTCTCGGCGTCTGGGAAAGAGCTGATGCCGATCCGCTCGCGCGCAGTCACGGTCACCTTCCTCACGAGCCTCGCCTTCATGGCTCTCGTCTTCCTGTCGGGCTTCATCGCCAACTCGCTCATCGCCGCCGTCGAGGCTCGTCAGTCTCTTACGCCCTCGCTCCTCAATGGTGCGTCGCCCTCGCTCTCCTCCTCTCGACCTCTCGCTCCTGCCTCGTGCTGATGAACCCTTCTCGATCGCAGACCTCTTCATTCCGGACTACATCGTCGCCGGCGAGGGCGTTCGCGAGGCCGTCTCGTTCGTCGAGCACCGCCTCGAGCAGTCTCGCTGGGTCGCCGGGCGGGACCTCGCCCTGCAGCGCGCGGCGCAGGACGACTCGTCGACGTACCGCTTCTTCAACCCGTCGCCGTCCTCGCGCAAGGGTAAGGGCGCCGTTGCGCCGCCGGCCGCCCCGCCGTTCCTCCTCACGGCGCTCCTGCACGCCGTCAAGGGCTCGGCCCTCCTCGGCGTCGTCTCGACCTTCTGGGCGTACGCAGCGACGACGTTCGCCTCGCCGATCGGGCGGACCCTCTTTCGCGCACTGCGGCCGACGGGCGGGCGGCGCAGGGCGGCAGAGCGCGGCGCGTCCATGTCGCAGCTCGTCCTCCTCCTCGTGCGTCCTCCTCCCTCTCTCTCTCTCTCTCTCTTGCATTCGCCTCGCACGCACTCGTGCTGACTCAGATTCTCGCAGCTCATCCTGTGGGGCGTCGTCAAGTCGATCAGGGGCGTGTACCGCGGCGTCAAGTACCTCACGAGGGTCGCTTTGTCGAGGGTCGAGGACCTGGTCATCGAGGTCAACCCGGATCGAGCTTGAGCTGTAACACTGTCTTTCTTGCGCTCTCTTCTCTTCGTCTCTCGAGAGTTGCAGAGATGTGCGAGAGCAGCTCTCGGGTCTGTCTCTCAAACGCGAGCGAGGCGAAGAGCAAGACGTTCAAGCGGACGACTCGATTCCAGAAAGCGAGAAGAGGGAAGAGAACGACAGGGACTATGTGCAGAGGATGGAGCGTATGAGGATGCGAGAGAGAGGAGGGCGTGTTGCTGCGCTTACTCGAACGAGATGACGGCCTGCGCAACTTGAGAAGGTCAGCTCGAGGACGGCTTCGAGGGGAGCGAGAGCGAGCGCACCTTGCCGAAGTTCGAGTTCTCCGAGTCGAAGAGCGCCGCAAAGGACTCGCCCTGCGCGCAGGGAGAGAGCAGGAGAGGGTCAGCTACGGGTCGAGAAGGTCGTCGAGAGAGAGAGAGGGACGCACGTTGTCGAGCCCCTTGGTGACGGCCTCCTTGACCGGGATCGAGCCGTCGGCGACGAGCGGCGGCACCTCGTCGTAGAACTGCTTGAGGACCTCGGGCGTGAGGTGGTTGAGAATGATGAAGCCTGCGCAGGGGCAGGGTCAGCGAGGGAAGAGAGAGGAAGAGGCTCGAGCGCGACGCACCCTCCCACTTGAGCTCCTTGGCGACGACCTGGAAGATGTTGCGGATGCCGTACGAGCTACCGTTGTACTCAACGATGCTGCCCACTGCCGCGATGCGGCCACCGCGAGCGATGTGCTCGAGGGCGGCCTCGAGCTGCGGGCCGGCGACGTTGTCGACGAGGACCGTGAACGGGCCGTTCTCCTTCTTCCACTGGGTGAGGACCTCGTTGACGTCGTCCGTCTTGTAGTTGAAAGCGCAGTCGACCTTGTAGACGTCGCGGAGGAACGCCACCTTCTCGGCAGAGCCGGCCGAAGCGATGGTGCGAGCGCCGAGAGCGTGGCAGAGGCCGAGCGTGACCTGCCCGACGGGGCCCATAGCGCCGGTCACGAACACCGTGTCGCCCTTCTTGACGTGCGCGACTTGCTGCAGAGCCCAAGCCGCCGTTTGTCCGGGCACTGCGAGCGCCGACCGGGATCCTGTCAGTGAGGCTCTCGCACGAGCGCCGGTAGGGAGAGAGGGGGACGCACTGCCGAGCACGCCGACCCA
>Ga0308170_10004385_pt1 | contig 11148 bp, 12 predicted proteins | sample PhyBR2_2_FD_202136 | JGI IMG/M metagenome (GOLD analysis project Ga0308170, IMG submission 202136) | Phyllosphere microbial communities from UC Gill Tract Community Farm, Albany, California, United States - DLSLSB.R2 | ecosystem: Host-associated > Plants > Phyllosphere > Unclassified | place... | reverse complement strand
TGCTGGCCACCGACCGCATCGACTTCGCGACGATGCAGCGCCTGGTGCGCTTTGCCCGCTACTGGGACCTGGTCGCCAACTCCGGCCGCTTCGCGCATACCGTCAAGACGCTGCTGGGCGAGACGCCGTTCGCGAATTTCATGGCCTTCTCCGACTGGATGTACACCCGGACCGACGCCACCCACCGCATCGCCCTCGACCGCCTGGCGAAGCTGGTACAGGAATGGCTGCAACTGCAGGGGATGAACGAGGATGTGGCGAAGGCGCTGCTGGCCAGCGATTACGCCGGCAATGTCGACAAGCCGGCCGGCCAGTCCGCGCACAGGCAAAAGCCGGCCGCCGCCGCGCCCGAACGCCAGGTCCGCCACCTGGCCGCCTGAGGAACCGGCATGGGCACGCAACCGCCGCGCGTGTGGCACCTCCCACGATTCTCTTTTACACTGCCGTAATGCAGATTGAAAATGCGCCAACATTAACTATCGAACATCCCAGCCCAGAGCAGAGGCCCGCTGGGACGGAGCAGTCCGTGGTGGCGCGCGGCGTATGGCAGGTCCACGCGCTGGGCAGGCGCGGCGTCATCAAGAGCATCAACAAGACCCTGGCCGGACTGGCCGGCAAGCCCTCGCTGGCCTGGGACCTGTCGGAAGTGACGAGCCTCGACCACATCGGCGCCCAGATGTTCTGGAGCGCCTGGGGCAAGAAGCGTCCCAGCCACCTGACGCTCGATCCGAAGCAGGAAGAGCTGTTCGCGCGTCTCGAGCAGGCCAGCGGCATCGAGCTGCCGCGGGTGCGCACCAGTCCCTTCAACTGGGTGATCAGGCTGGGTTCGGGTGTGCTGTCCTTCTTCGAGCACATGAAGGCCGTGGTGATCCTGATCGGCCAGGTGGTGCAGGACGTCGGTCGTTTCATCCGCAATCCGAGGTCGGGGCCGTGGAAGGAAATCTCGGCCAACATCTACCATTCCGGCTTCCAGGCGCTGGGCATCACGGCCCTGGTGGGCTTCCTGATCGGGATCGTGTTGTCCTACCTGTCGGCGCAGCAGCTGCGCATGTTCGGCGGCGACATCTACCTGGTCAACATCCTCGGCATGGCGATCATCCGCGAACTGGGGCCGCTGCTGGCGGCGATCCTGGTGGCCGGCCGCTCCGGCTCCTCGATCACGGCCCAGCTGGGCGTGATGCGGGTGACCGAGGAACTCGACGCCATGCTGGTGATGGGCATCTCGCACGGCTACCGCCTGATCATGCCGAAGGTGATCGCGCTGGCGATCGCGATGCCGCTGCTGGTGGTCTGGACCGACTCCATGGCCCTGCTGGGCGGCATGCTGGCGGCCAAGGTCGAACTGAGCCTGTCGCTGCGCTACTTCATCCAGAAGCTGCCGTCGGCGGTGCCGATGGTGAACTACATGATCGGCCTTGGCAAGGGCATCGTGTTCGGCATGCTGATCGCCCTGACCGCCTGCCACTTCGGCCTGCGCATCAAGCCGAATACCGAAAGCCTGGGGCGCCTGACCACGACCTCGGTGGTCACCGCGATCACCGTCGTCATCATGGCCAACGCCGTGTTCGCGATCGTCTTTTCCGGCGTGGGGTTCGACTGATGGACAAGACCAAGAACCAGACCCAGACCCTGAACCTCAAGCCCGACGAAAAAGTCGGACCGCCGGTGGTCCAGATCCGCAACCTCTGGACCCGCTTCGGCCGCACCGTGGTGCACCAGGACCTGAACCTCGATATTTACGCGGGCGAGATCCTGTCCATCGTCGGCGGTTCGGGCACCGGCAAGACCGTGCTGCTGCGCCAGATGCTGGGACTGGAACACCCGTCGAGCGGCACGGTGACGGTGTTCGGCGAGGACGTCAGCAGCGCCAGCCCGGAACAGCTGCAGCGCATGCGCAACCACTGGGGCATGCTGTTCCAGCAGGGCGCCCTGTATTCGGCGCTGACGGTATTCGACAACATCGCCCTCCCGCTGCGCGAGCTGCGCGCCCTGCCCGAGGACGTGATCCGCGACGCCGTGCTGCTGAAGATGAACATGGTGGGCCTGGGCCCGGGCGACGCCAACAAGATGCCGTCCGACCTGTCGGGCGGGATGATCAAGCGCGCCGCGCTGGCGCGCGCCCTGGCGCTCGAACCCCAGTTGCTGTTCCTGGACGAACCGACCGCCGGCCTGGATCCCGACCTCTCGGACACCTTCGTCGAGCTGATCCAGACTTTGCACAACGAGCTGCACCTGACCGTGGTGATGGTCACCCACGACCTCGATACCCTGTTCGCGCTGTCCTCGCGCATCGCGGTGCTGGCCGAGAAGCATGTGCTGGCGGTCGGCCCCGCGTGCGACGTGCTACGCGTGAAGCATCCCTTCATCAAACAATTTTTCCTCGGCCCGCGCGGCCAGCGGGCGCTGGAAGTACTGGAAGAGCGCTACGCCGGAAAGGAATCGGAAGACTGACATGGAAAACAGATCGTATGCCCTGATGACGGGCTTCTTCACGGTCGCGCTGCTGGTGGCGGCCATCCTGGTCGGCCTGTGGCTGAACCGCGACCGCACCCAGATGCATCCCTACGAAATCGTCACCACCCAGACCATTCCCGGTCTGAACCCGCAGGCCGCGGTGCGCTACCGCGGCCTCGAGGTCGGCCGCGTCGACGACATCGTGTTCGACCCGCGCGTGACCGGCCAGATCCTGATCAGGCTGTCGATCGCCGACGGCGCGCCGGTCACCACCACCACCTTCGCCTCGCTCGGCTACCAGGGCGTGACCGGGATCGCCTTCATCCAGCTCGACGACGACCGCACCGGCTCGCCCCTGCTGCAAAGCGACAAGGGCCATGTGGCGCGCATCCCGCTGCGTCCCGGCCTGCTGGACCAGCTGGAAAAGCGCGGCCTGTCCATCCTCGAGAAGACCGAACAGATCACGAATAGCCTGAACAGCATCCTGAGCCAGGAGAACGCCGACAAGATCACCGGCGCGGTCGACAACATCAGCAAGGCGGCGCAAGCCTATGGCGAGATCCCGAAACAGCTGCAGCCGACGCTGGCGCGCATGCCGGAACTGACCGCCAAGCTCGATCGCACCATGACTTCGGTGAACGAACTGTCCACCAGCGCCAACAGCGCGGTGCGCAACTACGACCGCCTGGCCACCAATCTGCAGGCCCCGGGCGGCCCGATCGACCGCGCCGCCGGCGCCATCGCCTCGCTCGAAGGCGTGACCTCCGACCTCGAGATGCGCACCCTGCCGCACCTGGTCGAGATGACCGACGAAGCGCGCATCTCGCTGCGCGCCGTCCGCCGCACGGTGACGAATATCGGCGACCGTCCGCAGAGCATCCTGTTCGGCGCACCCAAGGCCCAGCCAGGCCCCGGCGAACCCGGCTTCGTCCCACCGACCAAATGACCCATGAGGAAACCGTGACCCTGCTCAGTGCAACCCTACTTAAGCACCGTCTCATCGCCCTGGCCGCCGCCGCGCTGCTGCTCGCCGGCTGCGCCTCGCAGAAGGGCGAGCCGACCACCCAGTTCGACTTCGGTCCGGCCATGCCGGCCGCTTCCCAGGCACAGGCGCAGGCGGCGGCGCCGATCGGCGCGATCGTCGTCACCGACATCACCGGCTCGAGCGCCCTCGAGAACGAGCGCATGTTCTACCGCCTCAGCTATGCCGACGCCCTGCAGGCGCGCAGCTATGCGAACAGCCGCTGGACCGCGAACCCGCTGCAGATGATGACCCAGCGGATGAAGACCCGGATCGCGCAGTCGGGCGCCAAGGTGCTGTCCGAAACCGACGCCTCGAACGGGGTCCCGATCCTGCGCATCGACGTCGATGAATTCGTCCACAACTTCAGCGGCGCGGCGCAGAGCGAGGGCCAGGTCGCGCTGCGCGCCTCGTTATTCCAGGGTCACGTGCTGGTCGACCAGCGCAGCTTTGCGCGCACTACCCCCGCCGGCAGTGCGGATGCCGCCGGCGGCGCACGCGCACTGGCCGCCAGCACGGATGCCATCGCGGCCGACATCGTGACCTGGCTGGGTACGCTGAACCTGAACCAGAACCCGAATCGCCGATGACCGAGACGCAAGACCAGGCCAGGTCGCGCGCATCGCCGGTTGCACGCGCCGCGCTGCTGGCCTACCTGCTGCTGATCGTCTACGCGAGCTGGTTTCCCTTCTCCGGCTGGCGCAGCAACGGCCTGTCGCCGTTCACCTTCCTGAACCTGCAGCCGCAGCGCTACTGGACCGGCTTCGACGTCATGGTCAACATCGTCGGCTACATGCCGCTCGGCGTGCTGCTGGTGCTGTCCCTGCATCCGCTGGTGCGCGGCGTGTGGGCGGTGGTGGTGGCGGGCCTGGCCGGCATCCTGGTGTCCGGCACCATGGAGACGGTGCAGAACTACCTGCCCAGCCGGGTGCCTTCGAACCTCGACCTGCTGACGAATTCGGCCGGCTGCCTGGCCGGCGCGGTGCTCGGGCTGTTCTTCGCCCCGCTGCTGCTCGACCATGGCCGCCTGCAGCGCCTGCGCCAGCGCTGGTTTGCCGCGCATGCCAGCCAGGGCCTGGTGCTGGTCGCGCTGTGGCCGCTGGCCCAGGTCTATCCCCAGGGTTACCTGTTCGGCAATGGCCAGATCCTGCCGCTGCTGTCGGAATGGCTGTCCGACTGGCTCGATGCCGACATCGACCTGGTGACCATGATCCGCGGCGGCGCCGGCATGACGGTCGAGCAGTACTGGCTGTCGGAGATCGTGATCACGGCCTGCGGCATGAGCGGCGCCGCCCTCACCCTGCTGTGCCTGGCCCGGCGCGGCGCGCCCAGGCTGTGGCTGATGCTGGCGCTGGTCTTCACCGGCATCGTGGTCAAGATCCTGGCCAGCTCGCTGTTCTTCTCGCCGGATAACGCCCTCACCTGGGTCACGCCCGGCGCCCAGGGCGGCTTCCTGATCGGCCTGATCATGCTGGCCGGCCTGGCCTTCGCGCCGCCGGTGGCGCAGCGCCGCCTGGCCGTGGTGACCCTGGTGCTGTCGCTGATCGTGGTGAACACGATCCCGGCGAATCCCTATTTCGTCGCCACCCTGCAGGCCTGGCAGCAGGGTAAATTCCTGAACTTTAACGGCGCCGCCCAGTTCCTGGGCATGGCCTGGCCCTTCATCGCCCTGTGGTTCCTGCTGCTGCCTTCGCACCGCCTGAACCGCTCCTGACGGGAGAAGGGCGTATCATAGCGGGCAGCTATAGCCCCATCCGGACCCATTCGAGAACGACATGAGCGACGACAAACCCTTTTACGAACACCACGTCTTCTTCTGCATGAACGTGCGCGAAGGCGAAGGCTGCCGCCCCAGCTGCGGCAAGCACGGCGCCGAAACCGCCCAGAAGCATGCCAAGAAGCGTATCAAGGAACTTGGCCTGAACGGCCAGGGCAAGGTGCGCATCAACCAGTCCGGCTGCCTGGACCGCTGCGAGGAGGGCCCCGTCGTGGTGGTCTACCCGCAGGGTACCTGGTACACCTATGTCGATACCTCGGACATCGACGAGATCATCGACCGCCACCTGATCAAGGGTGAAGTGGTCGAACGCCTGAAAATCTGATCTGACCTGGCAAGTGATGAACAAGCATTCGCAAAAATTTTACCTGACCGGCCACGCCGGCAAGATGGAGTGCCTGCTGGACGAGCCGGAAGGCGCGCCGGGAAGCGCACCCCGCGGCATCGCCCTGGTGGCCCACCCGCATCCGCTGTACGGCGGCACGATGGAGAACAAGGTCGCGCAGACGCTGGCGCGCGCCTTCGTCGGCCTGGGTTACGTGACGGCCCGCTTCAACTTCCGCGGCGTCGGCGAATCCGAGGGCACGTATGACGACGGCCGCGGCGAAGTCGACGACATGCAGGTCATGTACGAGCACATGACGGAACAGTACCCCGGCCTGCCGGTGGCGCTGACCGGCTTCTCCTTCGGCACCTTCGTGCAGGCCCAGCTGCAGCAGCGCCTGGAAGCGCAAGGCCGCCCGGCCGAGCGCCTGGTGCTGGTCGGGACCGCGGCCGGCAAATGGCCGATGCCGCCGGTCCCGGCGGACACCATCCTGATCCACGGCGAACTTGACGATACGATCACATTGCAGCAGGTGTTCGACTGGGCGCGCCCGCTCGACATCCCCGTTACCGTGATTCCGGGCGCCGACCATTTCTTCCACCGCAAGCTCGTCCACATTAAAAATCTTGTCGCGCAATTGTGGCGACGTGACATTTGAAGCGATCACTGGCCTATAATGGTCCGTCTTTGTTTTAGGCAATGCTCCTAAGCATTGTCTATGCGTCACCATCCACTGATCACCTCGTTTGCTCCCCATGAAAAAGTTAATCGCGGCCCTCGCCGCCAGTGCCCTCCTGATGTCGGCCGCCAATGCGCAGCAAGTGCCGGCCCCGCAAATCGCCGCCCGTTCGTGGACCCTGCTGGATGTCACCAGCGGCCAGATCATCGCCTCGCAAGATGCGGACATGCGCATCGAGCCGGCTTCGCTCACCAAGGTCATGACCGCCTACGTGGTCTTCGGCGCCCTGCGTGACAAGAAGGTCACGCTGGACCAGAAGGTCAATGTGTCGGTACGCGCCTGGAAGGTCGACGGCAGCAGCTCGAAGATGTTCATCGACCCGGCCACCCCGGTCTCGATCAACGACCTGCTGTACGGCCTGATGGTCCAGTCGGGTAACGACGCGGCGGTGGCGCTGGCCGAAGCCGTAGCCGGCGACGAAGGCACCTTCGTCCACCTGATGAACGAACAGGCCCAGCGCATGGGCATGAAGAACACCAGGTTCGCCAATCCGCACGGCCTGCCCAGCCCGGACAACTACTCGACCGCGCGCGACCTGTCGATCCTGGCCTCGCACGTGATCAAGGACTTCCCCGAGTTCTACAAGATCGACTCGGTCAAGGAATTCACTTATAACAAGATCAAGCAGCAGAACCGCAACCGCCTGCTGTGGCTCGATCCGACCGTGGACGGCATGAAGACCGGCCACACCGAAGCCTCGGGCTTCTCGATGATCGCCTCGGCCCACCGCCCGAACGGTACGGCCGGCGAGCGCCGCCTGATCTCGGTGCTGTCCGGCGCCACCTCGGACGGCAACCGCACCGCCGAAAGCCAGAAGCTGCTGAACTGGGGCTTCCAGAACTTCGACACCGTCAAGCTGTACACCAAGGGCCAGGCGATCGCCACCCCGGAAGTGTGGAAGGGCTCGAAGTCGACCGTGAAGATCGGCTTCCCCAACGACGTGCTGGTGACCGTGCCGAAGGGCGTGGCCCAGAAGATGAAGCCGGTCCTGGAGCGCAAGGACCCGCTGGTCGCCCCGCTGGCCCTGAACGGCCGCGTCGGCACCCTCAAGATGATGGTCGACGGCAAACCGCTGCTGGCGCTGCCGGTGGTGTCGCTGGAAGAGGTGTCGGAGGCCTCGATCTTCGGGCGTGCCTGGGACTCGATGCGTCTGTGGATGAAATAATCCAGGCATGACGTAGGGTGGGCACTCCGTGCCCACGCGTGACGTTAGCGACATGCTGACTTCCGCGTGGGCACAGGGTGCCCACGCTACGTTTACGGGCCCGCTATAATCGTCCGAACCGATCAAAGGAATACCACAATGACCCACGCCCTCCCCCGCGACCTGCACTGCCCCCGCATCGCCACACGCGCGAACGGACTCGAACTGTCCCGCATCGTCGCCGGCATGTGGCGCATGGTCGAGTGGAACATGACGGTCGAGCAGCGCATCGCGCTGATCGAGCAGTGCATCGCGATGGGCGTGACTTCGTTCGACCATGCCGACATCTACGGCAACTACGGCGTCGAAGGCCTGTTCGGCGAAGCCCTGCGGGCCCAGCCCTCGCTGCGCGACCGGATCCAGCTGGTGAGTAAATGCGGCATCAAGCTACTGTCCAACATGCGCCCCGAACACAGGATCCAGCACTACGACACCGGCGCCGCCCACATCGTGGCCTCCGCCGAGGAATCGCTGCGCCAGCTGCATACCGACCGCCTCGACCTGCTGCTGGTCCACCGTCCGGATCCGCTGATGGACTTCGACGAGATCGCCGACGCCTTCACCCGCCTGAAGCAGGCCGGCAAAGTGCTGCACGTGGGCGTGTCGAACTTCAGCCGCCACCAGTTCGAGGTGCTGAACCGCCGCGTCGAACTGGCCACCAACCAGGTCGAGTTCTCGCCTCTGCACGTGGCGCCGATGTTCGACGAGACCTTCGACGGCATGCAGGACCTGGGCATCGCGCCGATGATCTGGTCGCCGCTGGCCGGCGGGCGCCTGTTTACCTCGAACGAGGCGAATGCCGAGAACCTGCGCCTGGTGGTCAAGGAAATCGCCGACCGCCTGCACCAGCCCTTCGCCAGCGTGATCTTCGCCTGGATCATGCAGCTGCCATCGAATCCGGTTCCGCTGACCGGCAGCGGCCGCATCGAGGCGATCGGGGTGGCGGTGGCCGGTACCGGCTTCAAGCTGTCGCGCACCGACTGGTTCGCGATCCTGCGCGCGGCGCGCGGTCACGAAGTCGCGTGAAGCACGTCGCCATGGCCGAGCCGCTGAAGATCGTCGAGGGCCGCGCCCTCAGCGCGCAGCAGAAGAAGGATTTATTGAACCGCCTGGCGCGGGTCGAGGGCCAGCTGCGCGGCATCCAGAAGCTGGTGGCGCTGGCCGATGCGCCGGCCGACTGCGATGCCGTGGCCCAGCAGATGGCGGCGGCGCGCAAGGCGCTCGACCGCTCCTTCGTGCAGCTGCTCACGGCCAGCATCGTCAACCAGACCGGCAATGCGGCGGATCTGGAGGATGCAAAACAAAGCGCCGCTCATTTGGCGGCGCTGTTCGATAAATTCGCTTGAACGTAGGGTGGGCTCACCGAGCCCACGCGCCTCAATCTTCGTAAACCTTCGGCGGCGCGATCCCGCGCCATCCCCCCTGCCACGCGATGTTCAGCAGCAGCGTCGCACTGATATACAGCACGAAGAACAGCGCGAAGAAGCGCGTCTGCAACAGCACCAGCAACAGCACGCACACGCCCAGCGCGACGAACATCGCCTTCGATTTCGGCTGCTTGGAGCTGGGGAAGCGGATCGTCGACACCATCAGCGCACCGACCGCCACCATCAGCAGCATCACCAGGAAAGCCTGCGCCATGCCGGCCGCCGGCTCCGGCCAGGCCACCACCACCGATGCCACGCAGGCCGCACCGGCGGTGATCGGCATGCCGACGAAGTAACGCGGATCGGTCCTGCCCACCATGACGTTGAAGCGCGCCAGGCGCAGCGCGCCGCAGGCGACGAACACGAAGCAGGCCAGGCCGCCCATGCGCACCAGGGTCGGATGGTCGGCGCTCATCTGCGCGAAGCCGTAGCAGTACAGCAGCAGGCCGGGGGCGCAGCCGAAGTTCATCACGTCGGCGATCGAGTCGAGCTGCACGCCGAAGTCCGACTGGGTATTGGTGGCGCGCGCCACGAAGCCGTCGAGGGCATCGAACACGCCGGCCAGCACCAGCAGGATGGCCGCCAGGCGGTAGTCGGACGGGTTGCCCACCGGAGCATTGTCGACCGAGATGACGATGCTGCCGAAGCCGCAGGCGATCGACAGCAGGGTCACGAAACTGGGCAGGGCAAACTTGGCGCGTGCGAGGCGCTGCTGGCGGCTAGGCTTCAAATTATCAGCTCGACAAATGGAAAGAATGGCTTATTTTACATGGACTTACGTGCGAACCGGATTTATCGCGCAGCATCGTCATGAATCCGCGAATTAGCCTAGAATGGCAGTTCTTTTTAGCCGGTATCGCCGGAAGTTGGGAGTCTTACATGATGATCAAACCGCATTCTGCGAAGAGCATCGCCGCCGCTTTCATGACCACGCTGGCGCTGGCCGCCTGCGGCGGCGGCGGCTCGGGCAACGGCGGCGCGAACGGCGCAAACGGCTCGTCCGGCGGCACGTCGACCGGCTTTGCGGGGCAGGATGCCTCGGCGCCCGTCCTGACAAACAACGTGGCGACCGATGGCTTCAACTGGATCAACTACCGGCGCACGCAGGCGGGCGCCGGTGCGCTGGCGCGTAACAACATGCTGGACCGGGCGGCCCAGGCCCACTCGGACTACCAGCGCATCAACAATGCGGTGACCCACACCGAGGAATCCAACAAGGCCGGCTTCACCGGCGCCACGGTGGAAGACCGCGTGCAGGCCGCCGGCTACAAGCTGGTGCGCAGCTACGCCACCGGCGAGATCATCGCCGCCACCAACAACAACACCGGCTTCTACCTGGCCGAGGAACTGGTCACGGCGATCTACCACCGCTTCGTGATGTTCGAACCCCTGTTCAAGGACATGGGCAGCGGCTCGGCCAGGAACTCCGACAACTATATCTACTTCACCACCAACCTCGGGGCGACCGGCGGCTACAGCCCGGGCCTGCCCAGCCATACCATCTTCACCTGGCCCTTCGACGGCCAGACCGGAATCCAGCGCAACTTCCTGAGCGACTACGAGGAGCCGGATCCGGTCCCCGACGTCAACGAGGTCGGCTACCCGATCAGCGTGCATGCGAACCTGACCGAGACCATCGCCGTGCAGAGCTTCACGGTGCGTCCGCGCGGCGGCGCCAACCTGAGCACCCGCCTGCTGGTGAAGGGCCAGGACGCGAACACCACCATGGCCTCGGTGGCGGCCATCATTCCGCTGTCGCCGCTGGCCGCCGGCACGACCTATGACGTCAGCTTCAGCGGCACCGTAAGCGGCGCGGCGGTCAGCAAGACCTGGTCGTTCACGACCAAGTAAGCGCCGGACATGACGCCGCCGGATCCCGATCCCTCCTCTCCCGCCATCGACCACGCGAACGGCGTCGCCCGCCTGATGGGCGACGCCGCCCTGTTCGCGCGCGTGCTGGCGCGCTTCCGCAAGGAGTACCGGAATGCGGCCGCCGCCATCCGCGACGCCATCAAAACCGGCGACGTCCAGCTGGCGCAACGCCTGGCCCACACGCTCAAGGGCGCGGCCGGGATGATCGAAGCGCGGCCCCTGCAGGCGCAAGCGCAGGTACTGGAGCAGACGCTGCGCCAGGGCGGCGATCCCACCCTGGCCCTGGCGCGGCTGGAGCGCGCGCTCGATGGCGTGATGCGCGAACTGGA
>Ga0308170_10004384_pt1 | contig 11150 bp, 18 predicted proteins | sample PhyBR2_2_FD_202136 | JGI IMG/M metagenome (GOLD analysis project Ga0308170, IMG submission 202136) | Phyllosphere microbial communities from UC Gill Tract Community Farm, Albany, California, United States - DLSLSB.R2 | ecosystem: Host-associated > Plants > Phyllosphere > Unclassified | place... | reverse complement strand
AGGAGAAGGAGAGGAACGAGCTCTCGAGCCAGAGGAAGGGAGGAAGGGCTTGGGACGCACAGACGATGACCGAGTAGAGCGTGCTCGAGAGAATATTGATGGGCGCGTAGCTGAGGATGGTCGAGATGACCCAGGGCCCGGTCGAGTAGATGTTGTCCTCGCGCTCTCGATCGAAAACGACGAGCTCGTTGCAGAGGAGGAAGACGGCGAGCTGCGGGCGAAAAATGACAGAGTCAGGACCTGCCGCTCGAGAAAGACGCGCGGGTTCTGTAGCTCGACTCACGATGATGCTGAGGTAGTAGAAGGCGGGCGCCTGCATGTAGCAGAGCGTCTTGAGCGTCTGGATGCCCGCCGGGGTCTCGGCCGGCTCGAGGAAGACGAGGCCGATGACGACGCCGATGCTGCGGGCGAGCAAGTAGGAGGAGCGAGGACGAGGAGAGAGGAGCGTCAGCACGGTGATCCACGGGCTCATTGCCGGCCGAGACGAGGAAGGAGCGGACGCACACGATGGCTTGGATGAGGAAACCGGCGCAGACGCCCCAGTTCCGCACGACGTTGCGCGTGCCTCGGCGCGTGAGGATAAAGGTCTGCTTGAGGAAGCTGGCGCGAAGGAGAGGCGCAGGAGGGTCGTCGGCGACGGCGTGACCGGACGAAAGCGACTCGCCCTTCTCCGGGTCGGACAGGCGCGGCGGCTCGTGCGCGGCGGACGCCTCGCGCTCGACAGGGCTCGACGAGCTTGAGGAAGTCGATGCCGCCAAGCGCTTCTCGCTCGTCGAGTCGTCCTTGTTCTGCTGCTTGATCCACGCCTGGACGAGGTGGCCGACGCGCGCGCTCGACTCCTCTTCCGCCGAGTCGGTGCGGCTGTCGACGGACGAGATCTGCAGGAGAGTCGTCGAGTCAGTGGGTGGAAGATGGACAGGAGGAGGAGGGGATAGAGTGAAGAGAGTGCTCACGTCGATGACGAAGTCGAGAGGGTTGGTGTGCGGCGGAAGCTCGTACCCGAGCGAGGCGAAATGAGGGAGCATGCGCTCGCGCTGCCCAGAGAAGACGGGCGAACCTCGAGAGAGGAGGAGGACCTTGTCGAACTGCGGGCGGTGGACGCTGGGTCAGCGAGGCTCGAGCGCGCCGAGGTGGAGGAGAGACGAGACGCACCAAAGTGAAAGCTTCTGAGCGAGGCAGGTGACAGCTGAGGACGACGACTCGACCATTGGCGGCGAGCCGCTGAAGCGTCTGGAGGATCTGGAACGCCGTCGAGCTGTCAAGGCCGCTCGTCGGCTCGTCGAGGAGGAGGATCGAGGGGAGCGTGACGAGCTGACAGCCGATCGTGAGCCGCCGCCGCTCGCCGCCGCTGATGCCGCGCCGCAGTGCGCCGCCGACGAGGACGTCGGCGACGTCGCGCAGACCCAGCTCGGCCATGGTCTGCTGGACGATGGCGGCGCGCTGCTGCGGCGAGACGGACTCGGGCAGGCGCAGCGCGGCGGCCGTCTCGAGCGTCTCGGCGACCGTGAGGTACGGCAAGAGGGCGTCGTCCTGCCGCACGTAGCCGATGGCCTTCTTGGCGGCGCTAAGGCTGGACGAGCGCGACCCTGCTGCGCCGGTCGCCGCCGAGTAGGCGATCTCGCCCGTCGGGAGCTCGAGGTTGCCGACTCGACCGGCGAGCACGTTCAAAAAGGTGGCTGCATCGAGGCACGAGTCAGCTGCCTGCGTCGAGGACGAGGATGAGGGAGGAGGAGAGGGACGCACTCTTGCCGCTGCCGCTGCCGCCGATGCTGTAGGGAGGGGCGTAGAGTCAGCTACAGATCATTGGGACAGAGGAGAGAGCATGGCTCGACGCACATGGCGAGCACCTCTCCTGCCGCGATGTCGACGCTCACGCTCCTGACCAACTCGGTCGGCACCGCCTCGTCGCCCTTCTGCAGCCGCCGCTGGACCCACCTGGGCACGGTGAAGGGGATGGCGACCGGTACGAGCCATCGTGGGACTGGCGCCTGGATCGAGAGGTCGCGAACGAGGACGGAGTAGGGCGTCGGCGGTGGGAGGCGAGCGAGGAGCGACGCGGGCTCGTGGGCGTCGTCGATCGCCTGGTCTGCGTCGGTAGCAGACTCGAGTGCGCTTGCCATCGTCGCAGCCAGTGCGCACGAGGCCGTGGTGAGAGCGAGAGCCACTCCGGCTCGAGATCGAACGAGGTCAGCGAGGCCGGGGAGGGGGAGCCGGCGCAGCTTCCTCGACGACGTCTCGCCTTTTTTCCGGCACAGCGAGAGCTCTCTGCAGGGCCGCACATCATCACAGAACAGACCTTCGAATAGTTGCAGTCGACGACCCATAGAACCCTAAGCTGACGCGCCCGCCTTCTTGCCCGTCACCGCCTTGAGCCCGCGCTTGATGAGTCCTCCGCCGGCCGCCTTCTTCGCCGCCATGTCGTGCAGCACCTCCTCCTTGAGCTCTTCGGCGTCGAGCTCGCCGCCGAACGCGTACTGCGGGCGGGCAAGAGGTGCGAGAGTCAGGGACGAGGTCCGGGAGCCGTCGAGACTGAGCGAGCGAGGACGCACCCAGACGACCGTGATCATGCCCAAGAGCGCAGTCAGGACGCAGCCGGCGAGCGCACCCTTGGCCTTGGGCGTCCTGTCGAGCGAAAAGTCGAGGTCGAGGAAAGAGGAGGAGAGGGAGGAGGGACGAGGGAGGAGGAGACGGCGCAAGGTCAGCGCCGCTCGGCCTCGTCAAGGTCGCAAAGGGGACGACGCACCAGCCCGTGATGTGCGCCTGGTCCTTCGGGCCCTTGGGCGCGCCCGAGAAGTCGGTGAGCGACATCTTGCCGGCGGCGTTGCCCGTCGGCGAGATGCCCTGCGCCTCGCACTGGTCGACGATCTGCTGCGGGAGCGTGAACGTCTTCTGCGCGCCGAGGATGTCGGTCATGAAGACGACGGCGAGACCGGCTTCCATGTGCCTGTGCGCGAGAGGTGCGTCAGCTCGAGAAGCCGAAGGAGAGCACCTCTCGAGCGAGAGCGGACGCACCATTGAACTGTTCGAGGAGAGACGAGGACGAGCAGAAGTCAGCGAGAGGAGCGCAAGGATCGTCGAGAGAGAAGTGGGCGCACTGTGGCAGTGGCTGCATGGTGGGAGGAGGCGAGGTCAGCAAGCTGGCAGCTTGGGAAGGTCGTCGACACGCTCGTCGGCGAGCTCGAGGAAGTGCACGCACAAGATCCAGGCGCCAGGGTTGTACGCCTGCCATGCGATGCTGTTTGCGTAGGTGAGGAGACGCGTCAGCTGAGACCCCATCGACGAGGGAACGAGGGAGAGGAAGGCGAACGTACTTGACGGCGCCGCCGGCGGGGACGATGACCGTGTCGCGCCTCATCGGGTTGACGGCGCCGAGCGTGTGCGGCGGGTTGAGGAGAGGGTCGTCCGAGGTGACGTCGGTCGCGACTGCGAGCAAGGCGTCGAAGCGTCAGCCTCGCGCAGCTCACCAACGAGATCCGCTTCATCGAGTTCTCGAGAGAGCGGGCGCACCTCGGGTGACCTGGAACGTCGAGCCGTGCAGGTGGAAGGGGTGCGCATTGGCGTCAAAGTTGATGATCATGAGGTCCATGACGTCGCCGCGGTCGAGGAGGTGCTGCGCCGTCTGCGGGCCGTACGCCTTCGGGTCGAGCGAGTCGTTGCCCATCGACAGCATCGTCATGAGCGAGGGCGTCTCGGGAGCGACCCAAGTAATGTTGTCGAGCATCGAGGCGCTGCAAGGGAGCGAGGCGTCAGCGCTCGAGAGCGTCTCGACGACTTGAGGAAGAGGTCGAAGACGCACCGGTTCACGCCGTTGTCGAACGCTGTGCAGGTCGAGCATCAGCTCATTGTGCAGCAAGGAGTGAGAGGGCGAAAGAGGACGCACCGTCGAACCAGACGTCGAGCTCGAGCGAGGTCGTCGGCACAAACTGCTCCTCTACAACGAGCGGCACGAAGAGATGGTCCTCCATGAGCCCGAGCTCGTTGCGGAAGCCCGACTCGGCAGTCGGGTTGCCCTCGCCGTACGAGATCGTCGTCGTGTAGTCTGCGAGCGGGACAGCACGAGTCAGCCGTGAGCCTCGAGCGGCTCGAGCGAGCGGTCCGAGCGAGACAGGACGCACTCAGCGTGAGGCCCTCGGGGACGGTGTCGAACATCGAGTCGTCAAAGTTGGCGTGCACGAGGTAGTTCTGCAACGTGTCGTTGCGAGCCGTGACGAGGACCGAGTAGCGCTGGGCGACCGAGAGCGTGAGGAAGTCGACTGGGTACGGCTCGGTGTCAATCTGCAGGAGCGGCATCCACCGTCAGCGCGAGCTCCTCGGCGTCGAAGAGCACGAGAGCAGTGAGATAGGGACGCACGCCATCCGCCTCGATGACCTGCATCTCGTGGCCGTCGATCCAGAAGAACGACATGGCGAAGACGCCCGTGTTGAGGACCCGCAGGCGGTACGTCTTGCCGGCCTCGAACGGGATCGTCAGGTTACCATTGAACTGGACGTTCTCGTTCGATGGCAAGTAGGTGCCGTTCTGGGCGGCGTAGATGAGGAGCGCGTCGGGGACGGGCTCGGCGCCGGTCGGGTTGTACTTGTTCATGAACTGCGCGCAGCAACGAGAGCGGCGTCAGTAGGTCGTCCAAGTAGGTCGACGAGAGTAGGAGTGCATCGTGGTGGAATGAGATCGGGTTGGAAAGGAGAGGACGAGGAGGAGGAGACGGCGCACGCACCTGGTTGTTGAGCTTCGTCGCGCGCTCGTGGTACCAGTCGGAGAGGATGATGGTGAACTCGTCGTCGTACTTGTGCGGCTCCTGCTCGGCATGGATGATGAGAGGCGCTGCGCGAAGAGGAGCAAAGTCAGCACGCCGCCGACTTTCGCTCGCTCGAGGAGGGGCTCGAGAGAGGGGACGCACCGCGCAGGCCGTCCTGGTAAGCGACGCTCGAGTGGCTGTGCCACCAGTACGTGCCGTGCTGGAGGTCGACCGGGACCTCGTAGGTGAGGGACGAGCCTGCGAAAGCAAGGGTCAGCGCAGGCGCGAGAAGGGGTCCGAGGGCGAGAGCAGGACGCACCAGACGGGATCGGGCACTGCGTGACGCCGGGAGCTCCATCGTAGTATGCCGTGCCGTTGAAGAAGATGCCCTGTCGACCGAAAGAGGAAGCGTGAGCCGAGAGCGAGAGGGAGACGGTGGGGAAGAGAGGGAGGACACGGACGTGGTGGTGGATCGAGCAGCCCATGTCGAGGCTGTTCAGGGCGTGGATGCGCACCGTGTCGTTGGCCTTGACGTTGAGGATGGGCGGCCTGCAGGGAGGGAGCTCTCGTCAGCGTCGCCCGATGAGGTTCGAGGAGGAGGAGGAGGAGGAGGAGGAGGAGGAGGAGGAGGAGGAGCAGCTCACGGCCAGGTCCCGTTGACGCCGACGACCCAAGGCTTCTCGTAGCCATCAGGGCTTGCAGTCGTGTAGGTGAGGTTGTACCTGCGCGCAGTCGAGCTCGAGGTCAGAAAGGCCGCGCGATCGACGCGGAGAAGAAGCTGCCTGGAGTCGGGACGCACCACTTCTCGACGAGGTCAGCACTGGCGGACGAGGCGAGAGCGAGAGCTGCGAGCGCAGACAAGCCGGTGCGCATGGTGCTCGGCGGCGAGGGCGGGGGGCGGCAGCGGCGAGGAGCGAGGAGCGGGAGGGAGGGGGAGGAGGGAAAGGGAGCGCAGCGGAAAACGCCCTTGTCAGATTGTCGGGCATCTCGCTGGATCACCCTTCCCCGGCGTCTCCGCGCTCCCTTGCCCGTGGGAGCGAGGCACGCGCGCGAGAGCGAGCCGGCGAGATGCGCGAGCTTGCCGCGAGAGGAGGAGCGGCGCGCGCTGCAGCGAGGTCGTGCGCACTTGCGCTCGTCGTGCTGCACTGCAAGCCTGCTCGCAGACGTGCTGAGCCGCACTCGACCGGCGGAGCTCGAGTTGAGCAGCGAGCAAATTCGCCCGCATGCGGTCTGGCCCTCGTCGCGCGCGCTTCCCGATCACGTTTCAGGACCGTTCCTAAAATCAGCGACCCGCGTAGCGCGGGGCAAAGAGCTTCTCGCCGCTCGTTTGGAAAGTGCGAGCGCGTCCAGCGAGGACGAGGAGCGAGGCGAAGGAGGTTGTGCTGCACCTTCTTGCGCTGCGCAGGCCCGCTCGCTCGGAAGCTCACTTCGTGCGGGACTCGACGAGTGGGCAGCGGGAGGACCAGCAGGTGCACAAGCGCAGTGGGCCTGGAGAGCTCTGTGACGAGAGGAGCTGGGCGAGAGCGCGGCTGTCGAGCGAGGCCTGAGCGGCGACGAGCGACCTCTCTCCTCGCGCCGAGCTGCGACCGGATCAAGCGCTAGAGTGACAGACAGGTACAAGCAGTACAACGGCGACGTCGACCAGGACGCACGCCGGGTATGAACACAGGCACCTCGCTCGCGAGCACGGGTATCGACCCTCCTCCTCCTCGTCGTCGCTCAGTACGTCTTGGCGAGCACCTCCCTCGCCCACTCGCTCGCCTCGAGCCGCTCGCGGTACTCGTCATACACGCCCTTGAGCGCCTCGAGCTCGGCCTCGACGCGCGCGTCGGGCCCGGCGTCAGAGGGACCGAGCGCCTCGGTCGCCGCGGCCCACGAGTCGAGGAACGCCTCGACGAGCGCCGTACCGGCGGCGATCTCGTCGGCGGGGAGGAGGGCGGAGGGAGGAGGGGCGCGAGGAGCGGCCATGCGGGTGTCGGTGCCGTCGGCGGGCGTGGCTGCAGGAGCGGGAGAGAGAGTCAGCTCGGCGGGCGAGGGGGGTCAGGCTGGGCGAGAGGACGCACGCTCCGAGCTGAAGTCCTCGAGGTCGTCGGCCTTGCGCTTGGCGAGCTGTTGCAGAAGAAGGAGAGCAGGGTCAGCGAGTGCGCTCAGAGGCGAGCGAGAGCCAAGAGCGGACGCACCTTCACGACCTCCTCGGGAAAGTTGGCGAGCTCGGCGACGTGGATACCGAAGCTCTGGTCGCACACGCCGGGCAGGACCTTGTACAAGAGCGTGATGTCGCGACCGGTGAGCGTGTTGGGGTTGGCCTCGACGTGCGCCTCGACGTGCAGGTTCTGGACGTGCGCGACCTCGTGCGCGAGCGCCGTGAGCTCGTGGAAGTGGGTCGCGAAGAGGACCGAGGCGCGCGTGACGGTCGAGAGGTGTCTGTGCGGCGGCAGGAGGGAAGAGGAGGGCGAGAGTCAGGGCCGTCGCTCGGGGACGAAGCGGGAGGAGGAGCAGGAGGAGAGGGGGACGCACTCCGAGATGGCCCACGCGAGGCCGAAGCCGTCGTACGTCGACGTGCCGCGCCCGAGCTCGTCGATGATGACGAGGCTATCGCGCGTCGCCTGGCGCAGGATGGCGCTCGTCTCGAGCATCTCGGCCATGAAGGTCGACACGCCCTTGAGCTGCGAGTCGCCGGCGCCGACGCGGCACAGGACCGAGTCGAAGATGGGCACCTCGGCGCTCGCGCAGGGCACAAAGGTGCCGATCTGGGCGAGGAGCGCGATGAGGGCCGTCTGGCGGATGAAGACCGACTTGCCGCCGGCGTTCGGACCCGTGATGATGCAGAACTCGCTCGCGTCGCGCTCGAGGTGGACGTCGTTGGCGATAAAGTCGATGCCCTCCTGCACCTCGAGGCAAGGGTGGCGCGCCTCGTCGAGCTTGAGGCTGCCGGCGCCGCGCTCGAAGATGGTCGGCTTGACGTACGGGATCGGCGCGACGAGGGCCGAGTTGGCGAGGCTGCAGGGCGCACAGGGCCGTCAGCTTGAGTGCTCGAGGTAGCGCGAGAGGTGGTGGAGGAGCAGGACGCGCCTGGCGATGACGTCGACGTGCGCGAGGACCGTGTTGAGCGCTTCGAGCACCTCGCAGTACGACGCTGCACGGGCGGGCGCAGAGTCAGCGACGCCGAGCAGCACGTGAGGATCGAGCGAGGGAGAGAGGAGAAGCACGCACCGGCGATGCCGATCACGTCCTTGACGAGCCCGCTCTGCTTCTTCTCGTAGGCCTGCTTGAGGCCGCGGTGGTCCTCGTTGAGGCTCTTGAGCTGCTTGGTCGTGAAGTGGACGCCGTTCGTCTGCGACTTGAGCTCGATGTAGCCCTTCTTGTTCTTGATCGCCGCCGCCTCCTGCTCGAGGTCGAAGAGGACGAGGAGGGAGGAGGGAGGAGGGGAGGAAGGGGAGGGAAAGGGCGGCGAGGTCAGGTTCGGCTCGACCGCGCTCGAAGGGACAGGCAAGGAGAGAACGACGAGCGACGCACCTTGCGCGTGAGGCGGAAGCAGTAGCCGTACAGCGGGCTCTGCTCAAAGTGGAGCACCTTGCCGTCCGTGTCCATGCCGAGGTCGTCGGCGACGCGGCCGTGCTCGTCGTTGAGCTGGTCGCGCACGCCCTCGAGCTGGTCGCGCAGCTCCTTGAGCCCGTCGTCAAAGTCGGCCTTGATGGCGAACGAGTGGCGCGCGAGCTCCGAGAGGTCGATCGTCGTCTCGACCATCTCCTGGTACGTGATGAGAGACGCCGTGTGCTCCTGCGGGCGCCCATCAAGAGGCGGATCGTCAGCGTGTGCGAGAAGAGAAGGGGAGGGAACTGGATGAGCGAGAGCGGGACGCACCTGCAGCTGCGCGAGCCAGAGCTCGTCGATCAAGCCCCTCCACCGCTTCTCTCCTCCGCCCTCGGCGCCCTCGTCCCTTCCAGCCTCGTCCATCTCGGCATCGCCGTCCTCGTCGCCCTCGGCGGCGGCGGGCTCGACGCCCGTCTCGAGGCACGTGACGAGCCCGGGGAGGAGGAGGACGGCCTGGTAGACGCGCACGACGTCCTCGAGCGAGGCGGCGCCCTTCTGGAAGCGCTTGCTGATGCGGTGGAAGTCAGGCATGCTCTTGAGGAAGTCGTCCTGTGTGAGATCAGAGGCCCGAGTCAGAGTCAGCTCGACCGGCCTGAGCACCGCCGAGGGAGAGAGGGAGGAGGGGACGACGCACCGTCAAGGCCTGGCGGAACTCGTCCTTGGTGCACAGGCACTCGACGAGGTCCTGCCGCTGGAGGATGACGTGGCGGTTGACGAGCGGCTGCTTGAGCCACTGGGCGAGGAGGCGCGTGCCCTGCGCCGTCTTGCAGCGGTTGAGGAGGCCGAAGACCGACATCGTCTTGGTCGAGCCGCCGAGGCCGGTCGGGTCAGGCATGACTGCGGGCGTGAGGAGCGAGGGTGAGCGACCAGGCGCTGACCGAGGCGACTCACTCGCGGGAGAGGAGGGCTCTGCCTCGAGCGAGACGACGAGGAACAGGCTCGACGCACGGTTGAGGGCCCGGACCGCGCTCGCGTCGAGGCGCATGTACATGCTGAGGTCGTGCGTCTTGAGGGCGTACGCGCCGAAGTTGGCCGAGTCGGCCATGAGGCTCGAGTAGCTGACGATGGCCGACATGGACGACATGGCAACGTGCTGGTCGAATTCGGCTGCGGGCGGCGGTGCAGGAGGGCGTGTAGGTGTCAGCGAGTGAGTGAGGGAGGGGAGAGGGCAGGAAGAAGGAGAGGGAGAGGAAGGAGAGACGCACGGCGGGTGGCCATGAGGAGCGAGCTGCGCAGGAGGCGGTTCAGGTCCTGCTCGACGTCACCCTTGGTGAACTCGCCTGCGCGCGGTAGGGCAAGACGTCAGTGGGGCGCCGAGACGTCGAGAGCTCGCCGAGCTTTGAGCCCCGACAGAGCCGCTCGACGAGGAGGGCCGTTCGCAGACGAGCGAGACGACGCACTCTTCTTGCGCGGCGTGACGACGATGCCGCAGCGCTGCAGGAGCGAGTTGAGCTTGCTAAGATCGTAGTCGAGCGCCTTGTCCTGGTCGACGACGAGCGCCTCCTTGACGCCGAGCTGGATGAGGAGCGCCTGCGCGCGCGAGAGAGGGAGGCAAGAAGCCGGTGCTGCGTCAGCGCGACCCGTCCGACGAGATCAGGAGGCACGAGCAGCTCGCAGAGTGCTGCTCGCATGCAGCCAGTCGGCAGGAGCAGGAACCGCCGAAACGCACCTCGGTGTTGCTGAACAGGTCGTTGTCGACAAACTCTGCGACGCCCATCTCGCGCGCGCTCGTGTCGGCGTACGCGACGCCGACCGTTTTGACGCCGTCCTTGACCTGGACGCGCACGGCGACGAGGACCGGGCTCGCGAGGAGGTCCGTGTGCGCAAACAGGACGTCCTCGAGCGGGCCGAGGTTGCCCGGGCTCGCCGCCTTTGCGAGGCGCCATTTCGTCGCACCGCGCCCGACGCCGCCGGCCTCGGGCTCCCAGATCTCGATCCGGAGCTGCTTGGTCGTGAGGGCGTCGCGGAGGAACGACTGGGCGACGGCGTGCGAGAGCGTGACCGAGGCGAGGCCCTCGGGGTCGGTGGCGGTTGGGGACCCGAGGCGCTTGACCGAGGTGAGCGTCTTGTAGTGGTGCGTCGCGACGTAGAGGGCGTCGGGCCCGTAGGCGCAGTAGAAGTCGGAGCGGTCGAAGAGGCGGATGGTGCCCTCGGGCGTCTGCGAGCGGGCGAGAGGGCGGGTCAGCCCTGGGAGTCCAGCGCGCGCTCAGACATGTCCTGCGAGTCCACCGAGTGCAGCTTCGAGCCCCTGGCCGCCCCTCGAGGCGAGGAACGCGTCGTTACGCGGTGCCCGACTTCATCTCGTCGAGCGACGGGAGGAGGGGGAGGGAGCAACTCACCTGGGGCAGCTTGCGGATGGCGGTGCACACGCGGTTGTCGTCCTCGAGCTTCTTGGGGTCGTCCTCGTGGGCCTTGCCCTTGGCCTTTGTCGGGTACTGAGGGTTGACCATGGTTCGGCGCAAGGAGGGTCGAGAGGGCGACGGCGACGAGGCGAGGGCGAGAGGGGCGGGTGGCGCGGTGCAGCGGGCAGTCGTGAGTGCCTGTAGTGAGCTAGGTAGGCCAAGCAGGCGCACAGAGTGGCGAGAGGAAGAGGACGAGACCAAGTCGGTCGTCGTCGCTCCACCTCGCCTCTGTCCTCGCCCTCCCTGTCCACCAACACCGACAAGCACGAGCACAGCCACGCCCATCGAGCGCTCCACCACCCGCACGAGCCCCATGCCCACCGACCTGCGCTCCCCCTCTCGACCCGCTCCCCCTCCTCCTCCTCGTCCCTCCTCTCCCCGCTCCCGACTGCGCCTCCCCCGCCGCCCGTCCCCGCTC
>Ga0308170_10004383_pt1 | contig 11152 bp, 12 predicted proteins | sample PhyBR2_2_FD_202136 | JGI IMG/M metagenome (GOLD analysis project Ga0308170, IMG submission 202136) | Phyllosphere microbial communities from UC Gill Tract Community Farm, Albany, California, United States - DLSLSB.R2 | ecosystem: Host-associated > Plants > Phyllosphere > Unclassified | place... | reverse complement strand
GCGCCGTGGTGGAACATCGACTGGGGGGGAGGGGCGAGGTGTCCTTGAGGTAGCGACCTGGGTCGTAGGGCGATGATGTTGAGAGGAGCTCCTTGGGAGCAGACGAGGAGGCGCGCGAGCGAGAGGTGACGAAGGTGCTGAAGGATAAGTTAGTCGAGGAGGGAGGGAGGGGGAGGGGGAGGGACGGCGACGGCGAGGCGGAATGTGCTAGTTGTACAGCTTGACGCCGTGCGACGAGGTCGACGGCGGCGAAAGCGGATGCGAGGGTGTCGACGACGAGGGGATGCTGGCGATGCTGGAAGTGCGAGAACGACAAGGAGACGAGGCGAGGCCGAAGCGCGGGTCGAGCTAGGGCGCTCAGACGCACTCGGTCGCCATCGCGTTGACGCTCAGGCCCGGCACGCACGAGACTGCGAGCGAGGAGAGAGGGCGAGAGTCAGCTCCGAGGTCGAACGAGGTCGAGCGCGATTTGAGAAGGTCGAGACGCACGGACGAGGCAGCGACCGGCCTCGCACGAGACGCTCTCGACGCCAAAGATGGCCGTGCAGTCGACGCCCGTGCCGTCGGTCGTGCAGCCGCCGCACTGCTCGAGGTTCGTGTCGGCGTCGATGCACTCAAAGCCGTCGCCGAGCCCGGTGGAGCACGCCGTGTGGTGCGCCGGGCAAGCCAGGTTGGAGCGCTTGCGGTTGCGCGCGGCGGCAGAGGCGGCGAGGGCGCAGACGGCGTTGTCGGAGCACCAGCCTGCGGCGAGCAGGGAGGGACCTGGGTCAGCCGTCGAGCGCGAGGAGGAGAGGGAGGGGACGCAGGAGAGGCTCGAAGGAGGGAAGGGACGCACCCGAAGCGCAGATGTTGTCCGAGCTGCAGCCGAACCCGTTGGGGACGCCGGCGGCGGGCATGGCGGCGCACTTCTGGGTCGACGTGTTGCACGACTGGCTGACGCACTGCTGGTCGGGCGAAGGGATCGGGTTGGCCGGGTCGCCGTTGGCGCAGTCGGCGCCCGAGCCGCCGCACATGCCGTCGGTGCCGCAGAAGAAGAAGGCCTGGCAGTCGTTGTTGGACGTGCACGCGTCGCCGAGGTAGCCGGCGCAGAGACCGTCCGAGCCACACGAGCCTGCGCGCAGGAGCGGTCGTCGAGGGTCAGCGTCGTCGCCGTCGAGCTCGGCGAGAGGGCAAGAGGACGCACCGTAGTCGCACTGCGAGTTGGACGTGCACGCCGCCTTGGCGTAGCCGCAGTAGCTTGCGGTCGAGTTGATCGGGTCTGCGATGCGGCGGCGGCGGCGAAGGGTCAGCTCGAGTTGCTCCTCTTCTTCAGCGAGCACCCAGGGACAGGGAAATGAGGACGCACCGGCCTGGCAGATGGCGTCGGCGGCGATGTCGCCCTGAGCGTCGGCGTCGACAGCCCACGCAGCGCACGACTGGGCGCCGTTGACGCCGGCGCAGGGGAAGTCGCCGATGGCCTGGACGGTGGTCGCAGCCGCGAGGAGGACGGTGGCGAGCGAGAGGAGGCGGGCGGACATGGTTGCGACGAGGGCGGAAGGTCCGAAGAGGGAAGTTGAGTGAAGAGGAGGGGAGGTGACGAGGAGGGGGGAGGAGGAGGCGAGGTCGCTGGTCTGGTTGAGTTCGACGAGGGACGAGTAGTGTGTGGGTTGTGCGGGGTTCTGTGCTGTGCGCGTGCGTTGTCTGCTGCAGCAAGAGAGTGCGAGGTGCGAGGAGGAGCGATGTTCAAGAGGGAAAGGGGCGAACGCCGCCTGCGCCGCGGCGACGCCGACCGCGCGCGCGACCGGATCATCCAACTTGCCCTCGCCCTCGATCTCGCCTCGACCGCCCTCGTTCCTCGATCCAGCGCTCGCAGCATCGCTTCCTCGACCTCGTCAAGCTGCGCACGGCGCCGACAGCTCGCCCCGCAGCCACCTCGCCTGCACCGCGCACTGACCCGGCTCGACCGCTTCTTCCTCGAGCTCTCGAGAGCAAGGCCGACCCCTTCGAGCTCAGCTCTTGCCCTCTTCGCAATGACACGTCGCTCAAGGACGAGCGCGCTTGGCGGGGCCGGGCCATTCAGCCCCGGCCGAAGCGCTCAGGAGCTCGCCTTTGTTCTTCCTCGCTCGAGTCCAGCTCTCGCTCTGCAGCTGCCGCACCAGCTCTTCTTTCCGGCTCGCTGCTCTCGCGCTCGAACTGCATCGTCATGCTCTCGTCCCTGCGCTCGCCGCCGCAGCTCTGCTCGAACTCGCCGAGTCGAAGCGCTCGAGAAGGTCGTGACGGCTTGAGGAATACAGAGTGAGGGAGGGCACACAGCGAGCGCACAGGTCTAAACAACGTCCACCGCTCGACGACGAGGAGGAGGAAGAGTGAGAGGAGAGGGAGGGAAGGACGAGGCTCACTGCCCCTGCTGCGACGGTGCCGAAAAGTAGCCGTGGTGCAGGGCCGAGGTGCAGTCGAGGCGTCGTGCCGGGTCGAATTGGAGGAGCTTGTCGAGGAGGTCGAGCGCTGTCGAGGTGCACGAGTCAGTGTGAGCTCGAGAGGAGGCGCGCGAAGGAGAGGAAGGCGGGACGCACCGAGGGGAGTCGCCTTGGGGTACAGCGACGCCCAGGGGATCCGCGGCATGCGCGGGAACGGGCGCAGCTGGACCTCGGGCTGTTGCGCGAGAGGATAGAGTCAGCACGAGGCTCGTCGGGTCGGGCACGTCGAGCGAGGAGAGGAGGAGGACGCACACTCTCGGACGCGATCCTCCTCAGGGTCGCCTCGTCGGGCGTGCCGAGGATGCGGATGATCTGGTTGAGCTGGTCGTTGTTGTCGCGCCCGCGGAACAGAGGGACGCCCGAGATCATCCTGCGTGGCGAGGCGAGAGAGAGCGCGAGGGGCAAGTCAGCACGAGAGCTCGAGGACGAGTCGGTCGAGGGAGAGAAGGAAGGGGAGGAAAGGAGGGACGCACTCGGCCATGATGCAGCCCGCGCTCCACACGTCGATGCTCGTCGAGTAGGTGCGCGACCCGAGGAGGACGTCGGGCGCGCGGTACCACAGCGTGACGACCTCGTTCGAGAACGTGTTGACCGGGATGCCGAACGCGCGCGCGAGGCCAAAGTCGGCGAGCTTGAGCTCGCCCTTCTTGTTGATGAGGAGGTTCTGCGGCTTGAGGTCGCGGTGCAGGACGCGGTTGTCGTGGCAGAAGGCCGTGCCCTTGAGGAGCTGCCACATGAAGGACCGCACGACGGCCGGCTCGAGCGCGCCTCGCTCGCCGTGCGAGTCCATGTACTTCTTCAAGTCGAGGTCCATGTACTCGAAGACGAGCATGAGCTTCGACTCGGTGTGGATGACGTCGTACAGGCGGACAATGTTGGGGTGCTTGAGCTCCTTCATGAGGCTGATCTCGCGGATGGCGGTCGACGGCGTGCCCTCCTCGGCGTCGAGGTGGATCTCCTTGAGCGCGACGAGCTCGTTCGTGATCCGAGATCGGCCCTGTATGTGCAGTAAGAGTGCAGGCGGGGAGGGTGTGCATGTCGAGGCGCAGCGAGGATGATGAGGGAGGGAGAGCGGGAGGTGGTCGGGGCGAGGTCAGTCTCGCCGAAGAGGACAAGGGGGCGGCAGGACGCACCTTGTGCACCGTCGCATACTGCGCAGGGGAGCAAAGGAGGGCGGCGAGAGGGTCAGCACCACTTCGAGAGCGCGATCAAACGTGCCGGGAGGAGAGCGGCTCACCGTGCCCTCGCCGAGCTTCTCGAGCTGGATGTAGCTGTGTGGGGAGGTCGTCAGCTCTGCTCGGGCGATACACCAGGGCTGGACGCACTTCATGTCGAGGTGAGAGTGGTCGCTCAGTGATGAGGTGGGGCGGGGCGACGAGGCGACGGGCTGGCGGCAGGCGGCGCTGGTGCTGGTTGCGCTGTCCTCGAAAGAGTGCTGGCGAGGGACTGCAAGCAAGCGCGAGCTGCTCGAGGGCGAGGTGAGCGAGGACGAGGTTGAGAGCGGTCGCGGCCCGGAGCGGCGGCTGTCGCTCTGCGGCCACAACCTTCGCCTGCAGCTCATTGTTCGCTGAGACGAGCAAGACGCGCACAGCGGGCTTCCACTCGAGCTCCTCCACGACCTGCTCTCGCTTGCTCTGCACTCGCTGTTCCGCCGACTCGTCCTCCTCGTCCGACCTCCCTGCTCTTGGTGACGACGAGGCGCGACAGGGATGGGGGCACAGACAAAGCAGCTCGAGATGCAGTCGAAGAAGGAGAGAGACCGACGAAAGGAGAAAGAGCTGCCGCGGAAGGACAAGGCGGACGAGAGGGTGGTGGTCGAGCGAGGGGAAGAGGGGCTCGAGGCGCGGTGGACGAGTGGGCGTGGTAGAAGCGGCGCCCGGCGACGACGACAAGCTGGACCGTGTACAGGAATCTGCGAGCGCGAGATGGAGGGAGAGGTCAGTGACCGACGTGACGAGCAGGACGAGGACGAGGACCGAAGAGACGCACCTTCTCAAAAGCCGCCCTCCTTCCGAGCCAGCGCCACCTCCTCCGCTCCCTCACATCCACCACGCCGCCGGCGGACGCTTGGTGTCGAAGTCGCCGCGGAAGGCGTCGCGCCCGTGCTCGGTCGAGGCGAGGAGCTGCTGTGCCCCGACGAGGTCCTGCGACCTGGTTGCAGCGGTCGCCGTGTCGTTCGACGAGCCGACTGCGCTGCTGCCGTCGGCATCGACGAGCCACGAGCGGACGCGGCCGGCGATGATGTCCGCGTAGCTGAGGCGTGATGCAGATGGACGAGAAGGCGGAGGGAGGAGGCGAGGGGGAGGAGAGGGTGGGAGACAAAGGCTTGGTCAGCGCGGTCTCGGCGAGGCTTCTCCTGATCACGATGCCGAGGCGGTCGTGAGGGCGAGAGGGCGAGGGGGCGAGTCGGCGAGACGGAGCGGATAGCTCGAGAGCGGGACGGCGAGTTGCCGTGCGGGCCGGGGCCACGTCGGCGAGTGGTCGAAGCAGCGTGCGACGTAGAGGAAGGGGCGAGACGTACAAGACGGGCGCGACGACGGAGACGGCGCGGGTGCAGCGCTGGTAGGAGTGGGCGAGAGCGTGGCACGTCGCCTGCACCTGGTCGGACCTGCGCGCGAGGGCTGCTCGATCAGCTTCTGTACAGGGCTCGAGGAGAGCGAGCGAGGAAGAGGGACGCACGTCATGCGCGGCGTCGACTCGTCGACGAGGACGACGTAGCGAGTCGGCGAGGTCGTCCCGATGAGGGCCTTGTGCGACGCCAGGTAAAAGTCGTTCGCTGCGAGACGAGCGTGAGGAGGAGAAGAGAGGAGGCGTCAGCGACATCGTAGCAGAGACGGCAGGAGGAAGAGCGAGCGAGGGGACGAGCGCACCCCGAGGGTCGACGAGGTCGCGGTCGACGGCGGTCCCGGGGCGGATGTTGCTCGCCCTCGTCGAGTTGGCCGAGTCGATCGAGCTCGGCACAAAGGCCCGGACGTGGGTGCGCTTGAGGCAGGCGATGAAGACGATCTGCAGCGGGCCGAGGGGTCAGAGCGGCAGGTAGAGGAGGAAGTCCGACAGCAACGCGCACCTTCGGGTCCCACGCCCTCCACGCCTGGATCGCGCGCTCGGCGACGTTCTTGTCGGGCTGGTCGGCGAGGATCTTCTCGATCGACTTGTCCGCCTTGAGGCGGCGGCAGGCCTCCTTGAAACCCTGGACCTCTGCGCACGAGCAGGCTCAGTGAGGAGGGACCGAGGCGCGGGCCCGAGCGCGACGACGGAGGGCGACGGACCGAAGCTGATGATTTTCTCGAACTCGCTCTCGCTGCAGCCGTCCCTGAAAACGAGGAGCGAGCCGGGCGGCGCCTGGCGGGTCGACATGATGCGGCGCTTGAGCAGGTACTGCGGGCGGCGACGACAGGGTCAGTGCGCGCTCGGGCGTGAGCCAGGCGACATTGACGCACCGTCGCCATCTGGACCGTGTCGACGACGACCTCCTGCTTGCGCGCACGTCCGAGCGGGTTGTTCTGCGGCGGCTCGAGGAGGCCCTGCACCGAGATCGCCTCCTCGTAAAGAGCGGCGGCGGGGTGTGCTGACGCCACCATGACGGCAACCGAAGGCTTGTCGGGCTCGTGCGAGAGGTCTATGCCGAAGGTGAGCGGCGCGCGCGCCTCGATCCACCCGCCGAGGGTGCCGTGCTCGAGCCGGTGCCCAAACCCGTGGAGCTTGGCGCTGCAGGGGAGGAGAAAGAGGGAGTCGACACCGAGGCGAGGCGAGGCGAGGGGAGGGGCGAGGGAAAGGCGAGGGGAGAGGCGAGAGGCGGGCGAGGGGAGACGAGGGGAGGAGGGGAGGGAGCGAGTCAGCGCGAGCCGAAAGAGGGGCAGAAGCCGAGGGCCTGTGCGACGCACTTGATCTTCATGGCGACGCTGCGTGCGAGATAAGACCGTCAGGGGCGAGCAGGGTAGCGGAAGAGGAAAGGAGAGAGACGCACTTGACGGCGACCTGGACGCTCGTCTTGCCGATGAGCTTGCTCTGCAGCGCCTGCGACGCGATGCCCCTGCGCGTGCACTCGTACTTGAAGGGCGAGTAGTCGGGCGAGTTGGCCTCGTTGAAGACCCTGCGCGGGGAGGAGGGTGAGGGTCAGTGAGGCTCGTCGAGTCGGGAGGGCGAGGTCCGAGCGCGAGATGCGGACGCACCAGACGACGAGGTCGATGCTCTTGCGGAACAGTCTCCCTCCCTCGCCGATCGCGCGCACGATCTCGTCTCGGACCGCGTGCGTGTTGCGAACGATGACGGCGTTGGCGGGGAGGATGGCGCGGGCCGGGCGCTGGGGGAGAACCTGGCTCGGGAAGCCCGACAGGTCGACGCCTGCAGGTGCGACGACGAGTCAGCGGTAGTGCATCGTGAGGTGTCGAGGACGAGGAGCAGGGGAAGAGGACGGACCGAGAGCGGCCATCTTGTCGAGCAGGTCCTGGAAAACGGTGATGGCGGCCTTCCTGTCGCGCTCGTTCTCGACAATGATGACGACCGAGCTGAGCTTGCCGCTCGAGACGAACATCTGGGAGAACTCGCCGCCCGCAAAGTCCATCTTCCACGCCGAGTCGACCGGCGTGACCGTCGTCAACGGCGGCGCCTGCGCCGACACGAACCCGCCGGCCTTGTACTCTACGCGCGGCGGCGGGAGGATGCGGCCGATCGTGTCCTTGGGTTGCTGGTCGAGGCCGAGGCCGAAGATGGTCATGCTGTGTGAGAGCGCCGAGTCAGCGAAGGCCGATGGACAGGAAGGAGAGGACGGCAGGACGCACAACGGCTCCGAGACGCGCGCGATGATGTTGCGGCGCGCCGCCATGATGGCGCCGAACTTCTCGGCCGGCCTGTAGCGAGGTTAGAGACGTCAGCGTAGTCGCTCAAGGAAAGAGCGAGCGAGCGAGAGAGAGGGAGAGAGGGACGCACACGAGCGTCTGGAACGCCGAAGCCAGGTTCTGCTCCTGCGGCGACAGGCGCTTGGCGTACTTGTTGCCCTGCGTGCGCGACGAGGCTGGGCGTCAGTTGAGCGCAAGGGATGAGGGAGAGACTGAGACGAGGGAGGAAGACGACGCACCTCGACGAGGCGAACGAGCTCGAGCGGGTAGAGCGCGCCGGGCTTGACCTCGACGAGCGGCCAGTCCGGGTGGCGCAGGCGGACGTGGAACTTGGTCGAGAAGTAGGCCTCGACGCTGATCTGGCCGTCGTCCGTGTCGAACAGGTGCTCGCGCGGGGTGACGTTGAGGATCCCGCGGCCGCGCATCTTGATCTTGAGCTTGGGGACGGTGCTGCCGCGGTCGACGACGACGATGAGCTTCTCGAGAAGCCTGTTGACCTTGATGAGGTCGTGCCCGCGGAGCGACTTGACGCGCGGGAAGTCGGGCGGGAGGCGCGAGCCCGTGGCGAGGAAGAAGCCTTTGAGGAAGGCGTGCAGGTCGCCGGCCTTGTAGAACGCCGTCGACGTCGTGTTGAGGTTGAGGAGGAGGCCGCCCGGGCACGCGCGCGCCGACTCGAAGTAGCCACGCCACAGCTCGATGAAGTCGGGCGCGACCGTGACGCTCTCCTTCTTGACCTCGCGCACGCCGAAAGTGCTCGCCGCCTCGTTGCCGATGAAGAAGCTGGTCCTCGTCGAGTAGAAGTGGGACGCAGGCTTGTGCCCGATGACGACGTTGACGGCCTGCAGCGCCTCGGAGAGCTCGCCGACGTCGTACGTGGCGCTCGGGCCGCCGATGTAGTAGCTCCTCAGCGACACGAGCGGGACCTCGATGCCCTTGCGGACGATGATCTTGAACGTCTGGCCCGGGCGATCGGGCGCGGCGACCTTCGGGATCTGCGAGAGGAGGAGGAAGAGGGTCAGCAAGGAGCTCTGACAAGGGAGCTCACGGCACAGCAGCTGAGCAGGGACGCACGAGGATCTGGCCGATCTCGTCATCCATCGGGATGAGGCGCGACGTGTAGGCCGTCGTGCGCCCGTCGTACGCGACGAGGACGCCGTCGAGGTGGTTCGACTTGCCGGCCTGCTCGTCCGCCTCGAAGCTCGACCACACGGCGCGGAGGAGGGCCTTGGGCGGCGGGCCGCGAGGAGGCGGGACGGAGCCGTCGGCGCGAGGGCGAGCGTTGATCGTAATTATCACCTGCAGGGCGAGAGGAGCGTCAGGGGAGGCCGGCGCGGGTCGAGCGCGACGAGGTCAGCGGGGAAGCGACGCACCTCGTACTTGTACCAGGTCGTCTGGTTGTCCGAGAGCTTAAGGTCGAAGGTGTTGGAGACGAGCTTGACGGGGAGGCCGGCCCTGTGAGCAGTGAGCGTCAGCACTCGGAGCTAGGGAGGCCGGGCGAGGAGAGGGGGAGCGCGACGCACAAGCCGTACTCCTGCCTCGCGACCGGTTCGGGGACGATGACGCCCGTCTGCTTGGCGGGAAGGGCCGGCGTGGCCGTCGGGAGCTGGACGACGACGGGCGGCGGCGCCTGAGCGTTGCGCCCGCCCCCACCTCCTCCTCCTCCGCCGCCGCGGCCGCCGCCGCGGCCGCCGCCGAACCCGCCCCTGCCGCCTCCGCCGCCGCGTCCTCCCCCACCGTAGTCACCGCCGCGCCCGCCTCCCTGCCCGCCGCCGAACGATCCGCTGCCGTACTGCCCTCCTCCTCCTCCGCCGCCGTGGTGCCCGCCGCGCTGCGCGCCCCACGGGCCTTGTCCTCCTCCACCGCGCCCGCCCTGCGACCCGCGGTCGTACGCGCCGTACTGCCCGCCGCCGTACTGCCCGCCGCCGCCGTACTGCTGCGGCGCCGCGCCCTGGACGTAGCGCGACGGCAACGCCTGCCTCTCGCGGCTCGGCCCTGCGCCGCCGCCGCCGCCGCCGCCGCCGTAGTCGCCGTATGGCTGCCCGAAGCCGAAGCAGCCGTTGCCGTGCGCGGGCGGCGCGCCGTACTGCTGGGCGGGAGGAGGAGCGCGGCCGGGTGCGGCGGGCGGGTACCGAGGCGGGGACGAGCCGCGGCCGTCGTGGCTCGGGCGGTTGGTGCCGGGGCCGTAGCCACCGTTCGAGTGGCTGCGGTTGCGGTCGCTCATGTTGAGGTACGGCTGGAGGTGTGGGCGACGAGGGAGAGGGTCGGGTTGAGGAAGGGAGGAGATGAGAGGAGGGTGCGGGGAAGCTCGACGAGGAGAGGGCGTGGGAGGGCGAGAGGTAGGCGTAGGGGTGCTCTCGAGGTACTGTGGCTGGTGTGCTCTGCTGATAGGTGCACTCGAGGTGAGGTGAGGTCGTGGGAAGAGCAGGGAGCGGTCGACCTCGTCACACCAGCTTCCGAGCGACGGACGAATGTCAATGGTCCGTCACTTTTGCACAGCCTTGCTGAGCGGTCGAGCAGGGAGAGACGGCTCTCCAAGTGCTATCGCTGGCGTGCGAGCTGCCGAAGCGAGCTGCCGGTCGAGGACCGTGCGTAACTCCTCCTCGACCCTCTCTCGACGCGACTCGCTCTCGCTCGTGGCGGCTGACGCTCTCCTTTGCCGGTTAGAAAGGCTAGGTACAGGGTGATACAAGCCCAGGTGCGCCCGCAGCCGATCTGAAGGGCGAGTGGCCGCACAGAGACTCTCCGACGGTCAGAGCGCGTGGTCGAGGCGCGAGTCGACCGCTGCTCTCTGCGCCGTCCAGTCTCTCGAGCCAGGTGAAGCTGAGAATCAAGCTCGCCGTTGCACATGCCAAGCTCCAACTGCGCTATCCCTGCGTCCCAGCCATCGTGACGAGCTTCCACCTCGGGTCGAGCTTGGCGAGCGGCACCTTCTTGAACCTGCGCGTCTTGCGGCGCACCTGCTTGGCGCTTGTCGCGGCCCCAGGCGTGCCAGCGAGCGAGATGAGGCCGTCCGAGATGTCGACGAGCTGACGTGCAGGGTCGAAACGAAACGGTGCAGGCGCAGCCGGGCGTCGGGCGGGATCGAGGTCGAGACGTCGACGACCACCTGCTCGTCGGGTCCGTCCCCTCCGCACTCGGCGTGGAGCGCGAACGCTTCGTCATCGGCTGCTGTTGGGGCCGGGAGCGAGATGAGCGTCGCCGAGAGCGGGTCGGACGTGTGCAGGTGGATCGTGTGCAGGTGGATCGTGTCGGCGTTGGTCCTTCTTGCCCGGACAGGCACAGGCGTCGGGAGAGCCAGGCCGAAAGACGAGACGAGTCCACGTGCTGCCTGTTGCGAGAAGGTGATCAGCTGATGCGCCGACACGAAAAGAATGGCGAGAGAAAAGTCAAGCGCACCTGCTCGCGAACGGGGTTGCACAGGCCATCGTACTCGCGCCAGTCGCCGTCGTCGCACGCCTGCGCGATTGTATCCCACCTGGTGAAGCCCGCCTCGCGACATCCGGGGCAGCTGAGGCTCTGGACGTGCTCGGCCTCGGCCTTCTCGAGCTCGAGGTCGACGAGCTTGTGCCGCACGACGTGCCACAGCTCGATGGGCACGAGCTCGATGGCCGAGTGCGGCGCACCCCTCGCGTTAGTGGCCTGGAGGGTGCCCTTGCTCTGGCGCTTGGCGACGAGGTCGAGGAAGGCGAACGGGCCCTGGAGCCTCGGCCAGGCGGCGACGGCGTAGAGGAGCGACTCGGTGGTGACGGTGATACCGTAGGCGAGGTAGGCGTTCGACTCGGTCATGGCGTAGCCGAGGGGCGATGGCGAGTCGAGAGGAGGGCTGGAGGGCGAGGGAGAGGGTGAGGCGGAGAGGGG
>Ga0308170_10004379_pt1 | contig 11153 bp, 13 predicted proteins | sample PhyBR2_2_FD_202136 | JGI IMG/M metagenome (GOLD analysis project Ga0308170, IMG submission 202136) | Phyllosphere microbial communities from UC Gill Tract Community Farm, Albany, California, United States - DLSLSB.R2 | ecosystem: Host-associated > Plants > Phyllosphere > Unclassified | place... | reverse complement strand
ACCCGGCTGAACACCAATGTCGGCCGCCTCTGACCGGGGCCATGGACAACTAGATACCTGAATGAGTGTTTTTCTGAATATGCGTACTACCCAGATGAAGCTGGCAGCCATGCTGCTGTGCGCCCTCGCGGCAGGCGATGTCCTGGCCCAAGCCGCCAAGCCGGCCGCCGGCGCAGCCAAACCCGCCGCTCCAAAAAGCACCGGCTTCCTGCCCCCGGCCTCGGCCAATGCCAACGTGATCGACTCGGTGTACGTGATCGTCAACGACGAAGTCATCACCAAGCGTGAAGTCGACCGGCGCATGGTGGAACTGACCGCGCGCGCCAAGGCTGCCAACGCCCAGTTGCCGGACGAAGACACGATGCGCCGCCAGGTGGTCGAAGCCATGATCACCGAGCGCGCCCAGCTCCAGCTGGCCAAGGAAATGGGCGTGCGCGTGAACGACACCATGGTCGACCGCGCCATCGGCCGCATCGCCGAAAACCAGAAGATGAGCCTGCAGGATTACCGCAACGCGGTCGAGAAGGAGGGCATGCCCTTCGGCCAGTTCCGTGAGCAGATCCGCAACGAGATCATGATGCAGCAGCTGACCGAGCATGAGGTCGACAGCAAGATCCAGGTCACCGACGCCGAGATCGACACCTACCTGACCGCCCAGAAGGCCGCCGCCGCCGACCGCGTCGAGATGAACATCGCGCAGATCCTGGTCGGCCTGCCGGAAAATCCGTCGCCCGAGCAGATCGCCGCCCGCAAGGCGCGCGCCGAAGAAGTGTCGCGCCAGCTGCGCACCGGCGCCGACTTCGCCAAGATGGCGGCCTCGTACTCGGACGCCCCGGATGCGCTCAAGGGCGGCGAGGTCGGCTGGCGCGATCCGGAACGCCTGCCGCCGGTGTTCGCCGATGCGCTGCGCAAGATCAAGCCGGGCCAGACCACGACGGTGGTCCGCACCAACGTCGGCTTCCACATCCTGAAGCTGGTCGACGAGCGCCACCTGGACACCAAGCAGCCGGGCCAGGAAGTGGTGCAGCAGACCCATGCCCGCCACATCCTGCTGAAGATCACCCCGACCCAGAGCGAGGACGAGGCGCGCAAGAAGCTGAACGAGATCAAGGCCAAGATCGACGGCAAGCAGGCGACCTTCGAAGACATGGCGCGCCAGTACTCGGCGGACGGCTCGGCTTCCAAGGGCGGCGACCTGGGCTGGCTGTACCCGGGCGACACCGTGCCTGAATTCGAGAGCGTGATGAACGCACTCAAGCCGGGCGAGACCTCGGCCGTCGTCAAGTCGCCGTTCGGCCTGCACCTGATCGAAGTGGTCGAGCGCAAGAGCGAAGACATGTCGAAGGAGAAGGAGCGCGCCGAAGCACGCCAGATCCTGACCGACCGCAAGCGCGACGAGGCGATCCAGGACTGGAGCCGCCAGGTGCGCGACCGCGCCTACGTCGAGTTCCGCAAGGACGACTGAGCGATGGCCACGGCAGGCGCGCGTCCCACGCTGGCGGTCACGGTCGGCGAGCCGGCCGGGATCGGCCCGGAGATCTCGATCCGCGCCGCGTGGGCGCTGCGCGAGCAGGCGCGCTGCGTGCTGGTCGGCGACGCCGCCTTCCTCGCGCTGACCGCCAGCCAGATCGACCCGTCGATCCGCCTGTCCGCGATTTCAACGCTGGCGCTGCGCCACAGCGGCCTGCCGCACTTCGGCCCGGACGTGATCCCGGTGGTCGACGTGCCGCTGTCGGCCCACGTGGTGCCGGGCCAGCTGGATCCCGCCAACGGCCTGTGCGTGCTGGCCACGCTGGATCTCGCGATCGAAGGCGTGGGTGCCGGGTGGTTCGACGCCATCGTCACCGCGCCGCTGCAAAAGAGCACCATCAACGATGCCGGCGTCGCCTTTTCCGGCCACACCGAATACCTGGCCGAGAAGACCGGCACGCCCAAGGTCGTGATGATGCTGGCCGGCTCGCCCGGCGATGACCAACCGTATCTGCGCGTGGCGCTGGCCACCACCCACCTCCCTTTGAAGGACGTCCCGGCCTCCATCACGCGCGAGACGCTGGCCCAGGTGCTGGACATCCTGCACGCCGACCTGCTCGGCAAGTTCGGCATCGCGGCGCCGCGCATCCTGGTCACCGGCCTGAATCCGCACGCCGGCGAGAACGGCTACCTGGGACGCGAGGAAATCGACGTCATCGAGCCGGCGCTGCTCGATGCGCGCGCACGCGGGATCGACGCGCGCGGCCCGTATCCGGCCGACACCCTGTTCCAGCCCAAGTACCTGCGCGATGCCGACGCCGTGCTGGCCATGTACCACGACCAGGGCCTGCCGGTGCTCAAGCATGCGACCTTCGGGCGCGGCGTCAACATCACACTTGGCCTGCCGCTGATCCGCACCTCGGTCGACCACGGCACCGCGCTCGACCTGGCGGCGCGCGGCCTGGGCGAGGCCGATTGCGGCAGCATGGAAGAGGCGATCCGCATCGCCCTGGCCATGGTGCGCGCGCAGGCCAGCGCCACCGACGCCGCAGCAGCAGTACGCGGCTGAAGCGGCCGAGCAAAACCTACCCATACCAAGAACAATGAAACACGTAGCCCGCAAGCGCTTCGGCCAGAACTTCCTGACCGACGACCACGTCCTCCACGACATCATCGACGGCATCAAGCCGCGCCACGGCGACACCATGGTCGAAATCGGCCCCGGCCTGGCGGCGATGACCTCGCTGCTGCTGAAGGAGCTCGATCACATGCACGTGGTCGAGCTGGACCGTGACCTGGTCGCGCGCCTCGAAAAAGCCTATCCGCGCGAACGCCTGACCGTTCACTCGGGCGATGCGCTGAAGTTCGACTTCGGCAGCATTCCGGTCCCGGAAGGGAAGAAGCTGCGCGTGGTCGGCAACCTGCCGTACAACATCTCGAGCCCGCTGCTGTTCCACCTGGCCGACTTTGCCCACCTGGTCGAGGACCAGCACTTCATGCTGCAGAAGGAAGTGGTGGAGCGCATGGTGGCCGAACCCGGCACCAAGGCGTACAGCCGCCTGTCGGTGATGCTGCAATGGCGCTACGACATGGCGATGCTGTTCGTGGTGCCGCCCACCGCCTTCGATCCGCCGCCCCAGGTGGATTCGGCGATCGTGCGCATGGCGCCGACCCGGCGCCAGTTGCCGGCCGACGCCGGCGCCCTGGGAGCCGTGGTGGCCAAGGCCTTTTCGCAGCGCAGGAAGGTGATCCGCAACTGCGTGGCCGGCATGTTCACCGAACAGCAGCTGGTCGACGCGGGCATCGACCCGGGCGCGCGCCCGGAAGCGGTCGGGCTGGAGCAGTATGTGGCGCTGGCCAATGTGCTGAAGCCCGTGGCCGGCTGATCCGGTCGCCTACAATTTCCCTTGCCAGTACCGGCGCGCCTTCTCGAACACCCGCGCGCCGATCTCTCGTCCCGATTCCTGCCCGGCCACCTCGGCATGGCTTCCGGTAAAGCTGCGCAACACGACAGCCGCCGCGGCGCCTGCGTCAGCCTGGGCGATGACGGCGTCCGCGAGTGCATTGGCCAGCGCGAAATAAAGCAGCACGTCGCGGTCCTCGCCGTAGCCGTCGCGCTCGGACAGCTGGTGCGCCAGACGGCACCAGTGAGCCGGGTCGGCCGGCGGCGCCGGCTGGCCATGCTGCGGCGCTAGCAACGAGAAGGGCTGGGCGGCGCCATGGCCGCCGCCCCGGCAGCCGTCGAGCATGGCGCCGGCCTGGGTGCGGCCGATGCCAGCCGGCGTGAACGGCGCCTCCTGCGGGGCCGGGTCCAGGCCCAGGTCCGCCATCCGCGCTTCAAAGCCGGCCGCGTGCGCCGGGAAGCGGTCGCACAGGACCCGATAAGCGGCGTGGCTCATCGCGCTGGCCTTGCTGGCGGCGCTGCGCTCGGCGCGCGGCAGGCGCACCGCGCGCCCGTGCGTGGTCTGGCGCGCGGCGTCGTCGTAGGCGGCCCAGGCGTTGTACATGCACGTATGCAGCAGGGCCAGCGCCCGGGCGGCCGTCGCGGGATCCGGTTGAAGCTCGTGGATGGCCTGCAGGGCCAAGGCGTTCCAGCCGCGCACGATGGAAGCGGGTATGGCTGCGGCCGGGACCGTATCGGCGCCGCATGCCGCCAGGGCGCCGCCGATCGCGTCGCCCGCACCCAGTCTCAGGAAATTCCGCCGCCTCATTTTCACCTCCGCATTGTCCGCAGAGGAGTATCGCCAGCGAAGCCCTGCTGCCTGTTGAGCATGGTCAGCCTGCCGATGGCCCCGCCGCAACGCACAATCCGGCTTTTTGCACTTCTATCCCCCGTTTTTTGCAGTTCGTCGCAGTCCGATGGCAGCGCGTGCGGCGCAGGCATACAGTTACACCATACCGAAGCCAAACAAGTGCTTCTAACTCTGGCAAACAAACGCTATTTAAGGGGAAATGACATGAACGTCCTGAAAAACATGGAAGCGATCTTTCTGACCACCCTGGCCCTGATCGGCGCCACCAGCTACGCCAGCGCCGCGATCCCGGCCCACCTGCACCACGGCGCCCGCGTATCGGTCGAGCAGACCACCGTCGACGGCCAGCAGATGGCTGTGGTCAAAGTCACCGCCAAACGCCTGAGCGCCGCCGAGAAGGCCCGCTTCTGAAACAGGCGAAAAAAAAGCCCGCTGTTGAGGCGGGCTTAAATCCAATTCTTTTGAGGAGAGTTGGAGGAGACAGGTCAAAGTATGCTGCAGTCGCACATGTCAGTCCAATTTTCGTTTGGAATGTTTGATATAAGCAACTTCGATATCTCCACCGTAATTCATCAAGTCTTCGGCACGCAGGCCACTTTGATGCTGTTCACGCCACCCGCCTTGGTTGCAGCCTCGTCCATGACGCCGGAGCCATTGTTTTGCGTGCCGTTGCCGCCGGTAACCGAGCAGGTCAGGCCGGTCGGCTGGGTCACCACCGATACGCCATAGGTCGTGTTGAAGGGCACTCCGGTGCCGATCGCGAAGCTGGTCGTGTTGGCCGCCACGGTGATCGGACCGTCGGTGCTGCCGTTGGTCAGCGTCAGGCCGTCGGCGGTCAGGCCGGTGACGGTGCCGCTCAGCGGGTACAGTATGGGCGTGCAGGTGTAATAGATCTGGATTTTCGCCAGCTGGCCGGCGGTGCCGTTCGCCAGGAGGTTAAACGGATAGTCCGTCGACGGCGCGCAGGTCTGGTGCTCGGGCTGGGCGCCGCGCGAGGCGGTTGCATCGTTGGCGGCGACGAAGCCCTTCGGGATCACGTCGAAGCGCTGCCCGTATTCGATTTCGTTCGGGAAGCTCTTGGTGATGTCCGCGACCGGATTGGCCGCCGTGAAGCTCAGGTCCATGCCATTCGTGCTCAGGACCAGCGGACCGTCCTGCAAGTTCTGCAGATTCCTGACGGTGACCGTGATCGGGTAGGTGGCCTTGCCGCCACCGCCGCAGGAGGCAAGCATCGCCGTAACCGCCAGGGCCAGCGCCGGGCGCGCGAGGGAAAACTTCATGTGTTTCTCCAGATAGATTAAGTGCTGGCTGCGCAGTTGACGACAACGCTCGTGACGTCGGTCGAGCCCGCGGTGCCGGTGCCGGTGCCGGTGTCGCCGCCGCTCACCGTACAGGTCTGGCCGGCCGGCTGGTTCAGGACCTTGACCGCATACGGACCGTCTTCATAGACCTTGGCCATTTTCACCTGCTGCGACGCAGCCGGCTGCACATCCTGCTTGTCGGCGCCGTTGACGATGGTCAGGCCGGTGCCGGTCAGGCCGTTGACGGTCACCAGCAGGTCATGCTGCTTGAGGATGCACTGGATCTGGACCTGATTGATCGTGAAGTAGTTCGCGCGCGCGTGGTTGTTGAACAAGTTGCACTTTTCGATATTCGACGGCAGGCTCTTGACCTCGATGTCGAATTCGTCGTCGGTCGAGACGCGGTTGCTGAACTGGAATGTGGTGGAGCCAGCCGGCACCGCCAGGTCATTGCCGCCTTTGTTCGTGAGTACCAGGCCGTCTCGCGTGATGCCGCTGACCGAGCCACCCAGGTACAGGTCGCCGCTGCCGCCGCCGCAGGCGGACAGGCCGAGCGCGCATGCCAGGGCAATGCCGGCACGCAGGGTCGAACTCTTCATACAATCTCCAAATTTGGACAGGATGTGGCGTGCCGGCGCTTTTGCCGACGCTACCGAATGGAAAAATACCCATCATTTTAGAGCATTTGCCGCGTGGCGGACTCATTTGCCTTTGTATCACGGTGTAACGCCACAGCGGCACATTGATTTTCCCCAGGCGCCTCGCTATGCTCCCAAAGCATGACGACATCCCGCCGCGCCTGGCCAAAGGCCATCCTGTTCGACCTGGACGATACGCTGTGGCCGATCGCCCCGGCCATCCTGCAGGCCGAGCAAAGCCTGTTCGACTGGCTGCGCGAGCACGCGCCGCGCGTGGCCGAGCGCTTCACCATCGACACCTTGCGCCAGGCGCGCCTCGAATTGCTGGCCCAGAAGCCTGAATTCCACCTCGACCTCGGCAAGCTGCGCCGCGCCGGCCTGCTGGCCGCGTTCGAGCAGGCCGGCGAGGATCCGTCCAAGGTCGAGCACGCGATGACGCAGTTCTTCGCCGCGCGCAACGCCGTCATTCCCTTCGACGACGTGGTGCCGGGCCTGATCCGCCTGCGCGACAAGGTCCTGGTCGGCTCGATTTCGAACGGCAACGCCGACCTGCGCACGATCGGCCTGTCGCATCATTTCAAGGTCTCGGTGGCGGCGCACGAGCTGGGCGTGGCCAAGCCGGACGCCGCGATCTTCCTGGCCGCCTGCCGCGAATTGAACGTCGCGCCCGAGGACGCGGTGTATGTCGGCGACGACGTGCTGCTCGACGTGCAGGGCGCCCAGCGCGCCGGACTGCGCGCGGTGTGGATGAACCGCACCGGCTCGACCAGGCATCTCGAGCACGAAGTGGTGCCGGACGCGGTGGTGCGCGACTTCGACGAATTGCTCGACTGGCTCAATCGCGAGCACGGATGACTCCCCACCGGCCCATCGAACGGGCATAATAAGCCCATGCAACTCGATAACCGTGCCCAAACTCTGCTGAAAGCCCTGGTCGAGCGCTACATCGCCGACGGCCAGCCGGTCGGTTCGCGCGCGCTGTCGAAGATTTCCGGGCTCGACCTGTCGCCGGCGACCATCCGCAACATCATGGCCGACCTCGAGGAAATGGGCTACGTCGCCAGCCCGCACACCTCGGCCGGCCGCATCCCGACGCCGCGCGGCTACCGCATCTTCGTGGATACGCTCCTCACCGTGCGGCAGATCGACGAGCACGCGGTCGAAGCCGGCATGCGCCTGCCCGCCCGCCAGCCGCAAAAGGTGCTCGCGAACGCGGCGCAGATGCTGTCCTCGCTGTCGCAGTTCGCCGGCGTCGTGCAAAGCCCGCGGCGCGAGTCGGTGTTCCAGCAGATCGAATTCCTGCGCCTGTCCGAAAAGCGCATCCTGCTCGTCATCGTCGATCCGCGCGGCGACGTGCAAAACCGCCTGCTGCTGACCGACGTCGATTATTCCCCGTCGCAGCTGACGCAATCCGCCAACTACCTGAACCAGACCTTTGCCGGCCTCACCTTCGATGAAGTGCGCGCGCGCCTGACCGGCGAACTGCGCCAGCTGCGCGACGACATGGGCCGCCTGATGCAGGCCGCGGTGGAGGCGGGCAGCGAAGCGATGCAGGAGGGCGACGAGATGGTCATCGCCGGCGAGCGCAACCTGCTGTCGGTGGCCGACCTGTCTTCCAATATGAGCTCGCTGCGCCAGATGTTCGAGATGTTCGAGCAGAAAACCGGCCTGATGCAGCTGCTGGACGTCTCCAGCAAGGCCGGCGGCGTGCAGATCTTCATCGGCGGGGAGTCCCAGCTGGTGCCGATGGACGAAATGAGCGTGGTCACCGCGCCCTACGCGGTCAACGGCAAGATCGTCGGTACCCTGGGGGTGATCGGCCCGACCCGCATGGCCTACGAGCGCGTGATTCCGATCGTCGACATCACGGCCAAGCTGCTGTCCAACGCGCTCAGCCACTCCTGATTGACTCTACCGTCGTTCCCGCGCAGGCGGGAACCCAAGCTCTGCTTGAGCTGTCGAAACGCATGTGAAATTGGAATCCCGCCTTCGCGGGAATGACGAGCTATTTTATTGGCGATGGCGGTGCGGGCAGTCTGTCTTGAGGCAGTTGCCGTAGATGGCAAGCGCGTGCTCGGCGATCCGGAAGCCCCGCTCCAGGGCGATTTTTTGCTGGCGGCTTTCGATTTCCTCGTCGTAGAACTCTTCCACGTGGCCGCAATCGAGGCAGACGAGGTGGTCGTGGTGCGAACCGGCGTTCAGTTCGTAGATGGCCTTGCCGGTTTCGAAGTGGTTGCGGTTCAGGAGACCGGCCTGTTCGAACTGGGTCAGCACGCGGTACACGGTGGCCAGGCCCACGTCCATGTTCTCGCTCAGGAGCGTTTTATAGACATCTTCCGCCGTCAGGTGCCGCACTGCGCTGTTCTGGAAAATCTCCAGAATTTTCAGGCGTGGCAGCGTCGCTTTCAGGCCGCTGGCCTTCAGGTCGGAGGGGTTGTTGCTCATGTTTTGTTACTCGTGAATGGGCGGAGTGCTTTATGATATAGCGTTTTCGGAGCCAACGCTCATAAAAGGGACCTCGGAAGACCGCCGTGTTGGCGGGCTGGTTCGGCGAGGTTCTCATCGATTTAAGGTCAGATATGCGCACCAAGAAAGCCGTTCTCCATCGTTCCCACGCGCGGGCAGCGCTCGTGGCCGGCCTCGCCTGCATGGCGATGACGGTCTCGGGTTGCGCGGCCTGGCGTAACCAGACCAAGCCGGCCGCGCCGGTGAGCACCGCCCCTGCCGCGGTCGCCGCCGATGCCGAGAAAGGTGCGGCCATCGCGAATTCGGGTGCGCAAACCACCACCGTCACCAAGCTGCAGAAATTCCTGTGGGTGATCTCGCCCTACCGTCCGGACATCCAGCAGGGCAATTTCGTCACCGAAGAAATGCTGAAGCAGCTGAAGACCGGCCAGACCAAGGACCAGGTCAAGTTCATCCTCGGCACCCCGCTGCTGACCGACGCCTTCCACGCCAACCGCTGGGATTACCCGTTCTATCTCGCGCGCGGCAACGGCGAGCTGACCACCAGCCGCGTGACCGTGTTCTTCAAGGAAGACAAGCTGGACCGCATCGACGGCGGCAACCTGCCGTCCGAGCGTGACTACATCAACCGCCTGATCGGCATCTCGAAGTACGAGGCGAAGTCGGCCGAGGAAGACATCGCCGAGATGAAGCGCGCCAAGGACAAGGCGAACAAGGAATGAGCGCTCCCCTGAACATCGCCGTTGCCGGCGCCAGCGGCCGCATGGGCCGCATGCTGATCGAAGCGATCGCCGCCGCGCCCGACGCCACGCTCGCGGGCGCGCTCGACCGCGAAGGCAATCCCTTCATCAATGCCGATGCCGGCGCCTTTTCCGGCCAGCTGACCGGTGTCGTGATCCAGTCCGAGCTCGCCAAGGGCCTGGCCGGCGCCCAGTACCTGATCGACTTCACCCGCCCGGAAGGCACGCTGAAGCACCTGGAATACTGCGCCGCCCACGGCATCAAGATGATCATCGGCACCACCGGCTTCGACGAGGCCGGCAAGGCGGCGATCCGCGCCGCGGCCGAAAAGACCGCGATCGTGTTCGCCCCGAACATGAGCATCGGCGTGAACGTCACGCTCAAGCTGCTCGAGCTGGCCGCCAAGAACTTCTCGGAAGGCTATGACATCGAGATCATCGAAGCCCACCACCGCCACAAGGTCGACGCCCCGTCCGGCACTGCGCTGAAGATGGGGGAGGTCATCGCTGATGCCCTCGGACGCGACCTGGACGCGTGCGCCGTCTACGGCCGCGAAGGCGTGACCGGCGAGCGCGACCCGTCGACCATCGGCTTCGCCACCGTGCGCGGCGGCGACATCGTCGGCGACCACACGGTGCTGTTCGCCGGCATCGGCGAGCGCATCGAGATCAGCCACAAGTCGAGCAGCCGCGTCAGCTATGCCCAGGGCTCGCTGCGCGCCGCGCGCTTCCTGGCCGACAAGCCGACCGGCCTGTACGACATGCAGGACGTGCTGGGACTCAAGGTCTCGGCCTGAATGGGCTGGGCCTGAAGGGCTGACGCACCGAACCGTACGGCTCTGCCGGCGATCTGCTGGCATACTGGCCACATCGCCAACACCTCGTTGGCAAGTAGGAGAACGCATATGGCCACCGTCGAACTGAACGGCGCCGCAATCAAGGACCCGGAAAGCTTCCACGCCGAGAGCCGGCGCGCCTTCGGCTTTCCCGATTCATATCCGCACACAATGGATTCCTGGGTCGACTGCCTCAGCTATCTGCGCGACGAAGATGGCATGAGCACCTTCCGCCTCGGCCCCGACGAGGTGCTGCACATCGTCGTGACCCACTCCGACGCCCTGCGCGAGCGCGCGCCCGAGGTGCTCGAGGAGATGGCGTTTTGTATCATCGGCATCAACGAGCGCTACGAAGATTACGGCGAGAAGCCGGCGCTGGAGCTGGAGTTGCGGTAACGCCGGTATAATGTTCTGCTCACCTCCTTTTAGTCCGCAGAACATCATGCAAGATAAATATAGTCCAGCCGAAGTCGAACAGGCTGCCCAGGCCTACTGGAAGTCGATCGACGCCTATAAAGCGGTCGAACATGACCCGCGTTTCCCAAAAGGCAAGTATTACGCTTGCTCGATGCTGCCTTACCCGTCCGGCAAGCTGCACATGGGTCACGTCCGCAACTATACGATCAATGATGTGATGTACCGCTATCTGCGGATGAACGGCTACAACGTGCTGATGCCGATGGGCTGGGACGCCTTCGGCATGCCCGCCGAGAACGCGGCGATGGCGAACAACGTGCCGCCCGCGGAGTGGACGTATTCGAACATCGCCTATATGCGCAGCCAGATGGAGTCGATGGGCCTGGCCATCGACTGGTCGCGCGAGATGACCGCCTGCAAGCCGGACTACTACAAGTGGAACCAGTGGATGTTCCTGAAGATGCTCGAGAAGGGCATCATCTACCAGAAGACCGGCACCGTGAACTGGGACCCGGTCGACCAGACCGTGCTG
>Ga0308170_10004377_pt1 | contig 11156 bp, 11 predicted proteins | sample PhyBR2_2_FD_202136 | JGI IMG/M metagenome (GOLD analysis project Ga0308170, IMG submission 202136) | Phyllosphere microbial communities from UC Gill Tract Community Farm, Albany, California, United States - DLSLSB.R2 | ecosystem: Host-associated > Plants > Phyllosphere > Unclassified | place... | reverse complement strand
AACCTCGATAAGCGTGTGGAGACCTGCTTCCCGGTGGAAGGCAAGAAGCTGATCATGCGGGTCAAGAAGGAGCTGGAAAGCTACCTCACCGACAACACCCACAGCTGGAGCCTGCAATCGGACGGGCGTTATGTACGCAACACCCCGACCGGCAACCAGAACCCGCGCAGTGCGCAGGCGACGTTGTTGGAGAAGTTGGGTAGCCCGATTCTTGCGGTGAACTAAAACCCAGCAACAGCAAGGTCTAAAAAATGTGGGAGGGGGCTTGCTCCCGATGGCGGTGGTCCTGTCGACTAATGTGTCGACTGATTCACCGCTATCGGGAGCAAGCCCCCTCCCACTTTTGTTTTGCGGTGTGCTTTAGCGCAGGTTCAGGCTGAACCCCACCCGCGTCAGCCATTCCGCTTCCTGGGCGAAGTCCGCCTGGGTCAGCTGGTTTTCATCCAGCCAGCCCTTGGGGAAGATCACTTCCAGGCTGTCATCAGCAGCGCGCAGTTTTACCTGGGGCATTTCCTGGGTGCCACGAATGTGGTGGAACAGGATTGCAAAGCGCAACAGCGCGCACAGGCGAATCAGCTTGATGCCGTCTTTGCCGAATTCGGCAAATTTGTCCTTGGGAATATTGCGGCGATGGCCGCGCACCAGCAGCGCGAGCATCTGTTGGTCTTCGCGGGAGAACCCAGCCAGGTCCGAGTGCTCGATCAGGTAGGCGCCGTGCTTGTGGTAATGGTAGTGGGCGATGTCCAGGCCCACTTCATGCACCTTGGCAGCCCAGCCCAGCAGCTCGCGCCAGACGCCGTCTTCCAGGTCCCAATCGGCGGCCACCTGGTCGAAAGCGTGCAAGGCTTTGCGCTCCACGCGGGCGGCTTGTTCCAGGTCGACGTGGTAGCGCTCCATCAGCGAGCTGAGGGTGCGCTCGCGCACGTCTTCGTGGTGATGACGGCCCAGCAGGTCATAGAGCACGCCTTCGCGCAGGGCGCCGTCACAGTGGTCCATGCGCTGCAGTTCGAGGGCGTCGAAAATGGCTTCGAGAATCGCCAGGCCCGCAGGGAAAATAGCGCGGCGATCAGGTTTGATGCCGTCGAAGTCGATTTTCTCCGCATCCCCCAGCTTGAACAGCTTGCGCTTGAGCCACGCCAGACCTTCGGCATTCACCTCGCCAGTGCCATGGCCGCCAGCCTTCAAGGCCAGGCCGATGGCGCGGATGGTGCCGGACGAGCCGATGGCTTCATCCCAGGTCAGGCGGTGCAGGGCATGTTCAATGCTCATGATCTCCAGCCGCGCCGCCGTGTAAGCCTGGGCATAGCGCGCCGGCGTGATCTTGCCGTCCTTGAAGTAACGTTGAGTGAAGCTCACGCATCCCATCTGCAGGCTTTCACGCAGCAGTGGCTCGAAACGCTGGCCGATGATGAACTCGGTACTGCCGCCACCAATGTCCGCCACCAGGCGTTTGCCGGGCGTGTCGGCCAGTGTGTGGGACACGCCGAGGTAGATCAGGCGCGCCTCTTCACGGCCAGAGATAACTTCCACCGGGTGCCCGAGGATTTCCTCGGCACGATGGATAAACTCATTGCGGTTTCGGGCTTCGCGCAACGCGTTGGTGCCGACGATGCGTACGGCGCCAGGCGGCATGCCATTGATCAATTGCGCAAATCGCTTGAGGCAGTCGAGCCCGCGCTGCATGGATTCTTCATTGAGCTTGCGCTCGTCGTCGATCCCGGCGGCCAGTTGCACTTTTTCGCCGAGCCGCTCAAGGATGCGGATCTCGCCGTTCTGGGCCTTGGCCACGACCATGTGAAAGCTGTTGGAGCCCAGGTCGATGGCGGCGATCAAGGACAGATTCTTGGCTTGGGATTGCGGCATGGTTTGGGGATCTCGGTCGATAACCTTGCCATCGTGCCACGATCGACCGCTGACGCCAACGCGTAGTGCTTTGGGAAGCTCTCTGAGGTTGTCTGTAAGCAATCCCTGACGGAAAGGTAGGTTGCCGTTCCGGGCTTCTGTTGGCGTATGCGTGAGCGCTGTAGGAGTTTTTAACTTAGAGCTGTTTCATCGCCGATTATGATTTCGCCTACAAACTAAGTTTCGATGTTCTATTTGTTTTTTTGTTTAAGACTACTGCTGGGGAAGGCTTGGCCCACAACTTGTTTTTATCGATCCCACGATAATTGGAGTGTCGTCTTATTCTTCAGTGAAGTGCCAAAGCGACAGACTGTCACTCGGCAATTTTGCCGTGGTGTTATTTATTTATGGCCTTGTATCTTCAAGGCCGAAATAAACATGCCTGATAAATTTCAGTGACAGGTCGAATATGAAAAAAATTGTTGGTTTGACTCTTGGTATTGCATATCTCGCTGCAGCTCTCAACGCCCATGCGTCCACCAGTGCCGAATTGATCGTCAGGGGTACCATCAAGCCCGCCGCGTGCAACCTCAGTATGACCGGTGGCGGTATTATCAACTATGGCGACATTCCCTCCGGGCAGCTGTCTGCTACGGCGTTCACTCCGCTGGCTGAAAAGACCACGCCCCTGATCGTCAGTTGCGGAACCACGGCCGCCCGTTTCGGGCTGAAATTTGTTGACCTGCAGTCCGGCAGTAAGGTGCCGGGCATTCTCAATGTGCTTGGAGCAGGCTACACCGAGGCACACAACTATGGCTTGGGCACTGTATCCGGTCGTAAAACCGGTGGATTCGCGATCACTCTCAAAAACCTTCGGTCGCCGACCACAACCCTGTATCCCATCATGCGTGTCGGGTCAGGTGCCTGGCAGAGCGGTGACGGTAAAGTCGCCCAATTGCCTAGTCAGCATTCGTGGCGCAGCAGTACGGCCAACACTCCGGCCTCCATTACTCAACTGACCGGCACTATCGCGGTGAGGCCGGTTATTAACAAAAGCACGGAATTGGACTTGGGCCGTGAGATTACCCTTGATGGGCGCGCAACCCTTGAACTGAGCTACATCGAACTCTAAGAAATAAAATACAGCTGGTTAGAAAGTGTTCGTTTCTTATCGGCTGTTTTTTCTGGCTACAAGTAGTCAGCTTCAAGTTTTGGGGAAAACTGAGTGAATGGCCTTTCAGTAAAAAATTGTGTTTTTGTATTTTGTGCAAGTGTGGGGTTGTGTTTTATCCCCATTGCGGCGGCGGATGGAATGTTGCCGGAAACAACGGTGGTCTTGCTCTATGAAGAACAAGGGGAGGCCACAATGAATATCAAAAATACTGATGCGGCGCCCGCGCTGCTTCATTCCGTCGTGCACAACATGCCCGAGGATGTGGAGCCGCTATTGATTGTGACACCTCCCATTACGCGAGTAGAGGCGGGTGAAACCCAGTTGGTCCGTTTCATCAGCACCTTGAAGGAACCATTGAAGATCCAGCGGTTGAAACGCGTGACTTTCGAGGGTATCCCCCAGGCGCGTGCGGCTGGCGCTGCGACCATTGGTATCACCCTTCGGCAGAGTTTGCCGCTGATCCTGCACCCACGCGGCCTGCCTGAGCATCATTCTCCATGGGAACTGCTGGAGTGGAGGCGTGTGGGAGAGCGTCTCATGGTTCACAACGACAGTGCATACGTAGTGCGCCTGGCGCCGCAGGTACAGATACTTCCGCAAGGAACCCCAGCTACTTTGCCGCGTGCATACGTTTTGCCAGGTGAAACGCTGGCATTGACGGTTGAAGGGCTATTGGAGGGTATGACTGCAGTTGAGATGCAGCCAGCCACGGTCTACGGCTTTTCGGCGGGCAGCTATCGGGCCTCGATCAATACCGATAGGGGTTGATCGACCCATGACAAACCTGTCGCGTAAACCATTAATGGCCTCGTTTTGGTCCCGTCGACCCTCGCTGCTCATGGGCGTTGCGACATTGTGGAGCTTGCCTGGCGCTGTTCCTGCGTTGGAGTTGGGCGAAGGCTTCGACCTCGCGGCATTGACCACGCACGGTATTGACCCGAAAGTCTCTGATTACTTCCGCACAGCCGCGCGTTTTCGCGAAGGTGTTCATGTGGTGGGGTTGCGGGTCAACGGAAACCCGCTCGGGCTTGTGGATGCGAGGTTCGACTCGCAAGGACAATTGTGTTTTACCCCTGGGCTGCTGGAAAAAGCCGGGTTGGTGAAACCCGCTGGCATCGTTGGCAAAGCAGCGACCAAGGATCAGGCCTGCCACGACTTCCTCGGGGTTTTCCCGACGACGATGGTGCGGTTGCGGCCCGGCAGCGATGAGGTAGCGTTGGTGGTGCCGACCGGGGCCCTGCGTGAGCCGCAATGGGAGGCCGGGGAGTTCGCCCGGGGTGGCGCGGCGGCGCTGTTTAACTATGACGTGCAGGGTTTTGACAGCCATTCGAGCAGTGGGCCCAGCCGGTTCGTTTCGGCCAATACCGAGGCGGGTTTCAACCTGGGTGATTGGATTGTTCGCAGTCGCCAATTCTATGTCTCTGACAATGGGACGGCCCGTACCGAGCACCTGTATGCCTATGCCCAGCGGGATATCGCCGCGTTGCAATCGACTTTTCAAGTGGGCCAGCTCTCCAGCAATAACCCGCTGTTCAGCGGCATCCAGCTGTCTGGAGTGCAGTTTTCCCCCGATGGCCAATCGCGCGCACCGGCGGGCAACAACAATGCGGTGGTAGAGGGGTTGGCCCAGAGCCAGTCGCGGATTGAAGTGCGCCAGTCAGGCGTGTTGATCCACAGCACGCTGGTGCCCGAAGGCCCCTTCCGGCTGACGGGCTTGTCGTTGCTCAACGGCACCAGCGACCTGGAGGTCAGCGTCATCGATGTGCGGGGCGCCAGGCGCAGTTTCGTGGTGCCGGCGGCGTCTTTCGCAGGGGCTGCGCCAGCGGTACCGGGCTATTATTTCTCCCTTGGCAAGGTGCGTGAGAATGAGCATGAGGAGGCCCCGTCGCCGGTAGTCGCCATGGCCAGCGGCACGTGGGGCCTGGGCCGTGACTCCTCGGCCGGCTTTGGCTTGTTGAACACCGATGAATACTGGTCGGCAGGCGGTACCCTGAGCAGCGTGTTTTTCCAGCGGGTTTCGGTAGGCGCACGCCATAACGTGTCTCGGGATAGTCGTAATGCCGTGTCCGGGTCACGCAGCAGCGTATCCGTCAGCAGTCCTGTGTACGCTGATATAGATCTCAACCTCAGCGCAACCACGCAGACCCGAGGGTATCGCGAGGTACTTGAAGCGGGCCGGCCGACCAAGGCCGACGTGCTGGACTCGCGCTTCAAGAATCAGTACACGGCGGGCGTTAGCTGGGTCGACACCACGCTGGGCGCATTTTCCCTGGGCTATACACGCAGTTCTCAAGTCGACGGGCAAACGGCTGAGCACGTGTTTGCGTCATGGAATAAATCGTTCAATCGTGTCGATGTCGCGTTGGTCGCCGACTCGCAGGTGGGCGGTACTCATTCGCGCCGCGACGCCAACGGTGTCGGCAGCCGGCGCGAAACGGCCCGGGACAATGAGTTGTCCGTGCGCCTGCAGGTCAGCGTGCCCCTGGGCGGTGATCGTCGCGTGAACAGCTATATCAGTCGTCGCGGGGAACAGTCTCGTGCCGGTACGGCGTTGAGTGAGCGGGTCAATGAGTATGTGAATTACGAGGTGGGTATCGAACGCGACCTCAGTGCCCGCGAGCAATCGGTACGTGGCCAGGTGGATCTGATGCCTCGTTATACCCGGATCGGCCTGGGAGTTAGTCACGATCCTCTGAGCACCAACTACACGGGGCAGTTGCAAGGCGGCGTGGTGGCGCACGGAGGCGGAGTAACCTTTTCGCCGTATGCCGTGCAGGACACGTTTGGTATTGCCTCGGTAGGGGATATCGGCGCTGCAAGAATCGACACCCCACAAGGCCCGGTGTGGACCGATTTCAGCGGGCAGGCCGTTATCCCTGGCTTGCCCGCGTACACCAACAGTCGCATCGAAGTGCAGACCCGGTCTCTGCCAAAGCGTGTTGACCTGAAAAACGGTACCCATGTGCTCGCCGCCGGCCGGGGGTCTTTCAATACCGTGGCATTCGATGTGGTCAAAGTGCGCCGTGTGCTGCTCACTGCCCACGATCAGCAAGGGCGGCCGTTGCCTCAGGGCGCCTCGGTGTTCGGCAAGGACAATCGTTTCCTGACCAGTGTGGTGGGTGAGGGCATGATTTTCCTGAATGACCTCAACGACTTGCAAACCCTGCGTGTTTCATTGCCAGACTCTTCCTCCTGCCTGCTAAGCCTTACCGCCGAGACTCAACCCGACAATGACAAGTTCTATGAGACAACATCGGCGGTGTGCCATGATCGCTAAGCTGAAAAGCATGGGGTTCGTACTGCTCTGCGGCCTATTGCTGGCTGAGGGCGTGCGCGCTGAAAACTGCCGACTGTCTATAAGCCAGTCGCGTATCGACTATGGCGTTATTCGCCGGGAGGCATTGATCGAAGGCCCCTCAGTCGTGCTGGGTACGCGCACGGTGTACCTGAGCGTACTTTGCACAGAGTCTTCGGCAATGGCATTACGATTTACCGGGGCAGCGCATGGCCAGGGCTTTCGTTTTGGGCGTGAGGGGCGTTTTCGCCTGACTCTCAGGCATGCCCAAGTGGACGGGCGTGCCGTTGGGTGGGCGTTGTCACACGTGCCCGGTGAGAGTGCCAGCGGCCAGTTGTTACCGGGCCAGGTCCTGGTGGCGCAAACGGCTGGAAAGCAATTGACTGCCCAGGTCGACATCGACACCGACCTGTCCCCAGCCGCCCTGCAGGTACGCAATCAGACGGTAATGGACGGGCAGGGCAGCTTCGAGCTGGTCAGTCCGGCTGTTCCACTGAACCGATGAAGTTGGCGAGCTCGGGGGTTTGCGGACTGGCGAACAGCACCTTCGGGTCGCCGACTTCATGCACCTTGCCCTGGTGCATGAACACCAGCTTGTCGCCGACTTCCCGGGCGAAGCGCATTTCGTGCGTCACCATGATCAAGGTCATACCGTCCTTGGCCAGTTGACGCACCACGCTGAGCACCTCGTTGACCAACTCCGGGTCCAGGGCCGAGGTAATCTCATCGCACAACAGCACCTTGGGTGACATGGCCAGCGCGCGGGCAATGGCGACCCGTTGCTGCTGACCACCGGACAGTCGATCGGGGAAGGCGTCGAACTTCTCGCGCAGCCCAACGCGTTCGAGCATTTGCCTGGCCAACTGTGCCGCTTTGGCCTTGGGTACTTTTTGCACCACTTGCGGTGCCAGCATCACGTTTTCGCCGACGCTCAGGTGCGGGAACAGGTTGAACTGCTGGAACACCATGCCGACTTTCTGCCTCAGGCTGCGCAGGTCGGCGCGGGCGGCATCAAGGTATTCGCCATCGACTTCGATCACACCGTCATTGATCGACTCCAGGCCATTGAGGGTACGCAGCAAGGTGGACTTGCCCGAGCCGCTACGGCCGATGACCGCCACAACCTGGCCTTCTTCCACCGTCAGGTCAATGCCCTTGAGGACGTGATGATCGCCGTAATACTTATGCAGGGCGGAAATTCTAAGCAGAGGCATGCAGTCTCCTTTCCAGGTAGCGCGCACTGAGGGACAAGGGGTAGCAGAGCAGGAAATAACCGAGGGCCACCAAGCCGTAGACCATAAACGGCTCGAAGGTGGCGTTGGCGAGCATGCCGCCGGTCTTGGTCAGTTCGGTGAAGCCGATGATCGAGGTCACGGCGGTGCCTTTGACCACCTGCACCGAGAAACCCACCGTTGGCGCGACGGCAATGCGCAGCGCTTGGGGCAGGATCACAAAACGCAGTTGCTCAAAAGGGTTCAGGGCCAGACTGGCCGAGGCTTCCCATTGGCCATGGGCGATGGAGTCCACGCAACCGCGCCAGATTTCGGCCAGGTAAGCGCTGGTGAACAGGGTCAATGCGATTGCAGCGGCCAGCCAGGGCGATATGTCCACGCCAAGCAGGGCAACGCCGAAAAACACCAGGAACAACTGCATCAGCAAGGGGGTGCCCTGGAACAGTTCGATATAGGTGCGGGCAATATTGCGTGGGAAAGCTTTGCGGCTGATGCGCATCGTCATCACCAGCAGGCCGATCAGACCACCGCCCACAAATGCTACCAGTGACAGCAGCAGGGTCCACTGCAGGCCAGTGAGCAGGTTGCGCACGATGTCCCAGAAGGTGAACTCACTCATCGACCGTTCCTCATCACAAACCGCCGGCCGATCCAGTTGAGCAGTTGGCGAATCATCAGCGCCATGCACAGGTACACCAGGGTGGTCAGGGCATAGGTTTCAAAGGCACGGAAATTACGCGACTGGATAAAGTTGGCGGCAAAGCTCAATTCTTCGGTGGCGATCTGCGAACACACCGCCGAACCAAGCATCACGATGATGATCTGGCTGCTCAGGGCCGGCCACACCTTGCCCAGCGCCGGTAGCAGCACCACGTGACGGAACGCTTCGAAGCGCGTCATCGCCAGCGCGGCGGCGGCTTCCAACTGCCCGCGCGGGATGGCCTGGATCCCGGCGCGGATGATCTCGGTGGAGTACGCCCCCAGGTTGATCACCATTGCCAGCACGGCGGCTTGCCACTCGGTGATTTTCAACCCCAGAGACGGCAGTCCGAAGAAAATAAAGAACAACTGCACCAGAAACGGCGTGTTGCGGATCAATTCGACATACACACCAAAGATCCATGCAAACGGCTGGATCTTCCAGGCCCGCACCACGGCACCGGCGGTGCCCAGTGCAACTCCAAGGAGGGCGCCGATGGCCGTCAGTTCAAGGGTAAACAGCGCGCCGCGCAGCAGCAGGTCGGTATTGGCCAGCACCGGCACAAAGTCGAATTGATAGGCCATCGGTCAACTCCGCTTCAGAGGTCAGCAGGCAGCGGTTCTTTGAGCCACTGCAGCGCGTTTTTTTCCAGGCTGCCGTCCGCCTTGGCCGCAACCAGGATCTGGTTGACCTTCTCCAGCAGCGCCGGCTCGTTCTTGTTCACGCCTACGTACACCGGCGAATCCTTGAGCTTCACCTTCAGCGCGGGGACGCGTTTGGGGTTGCGTTCGCTGATTGCGACCATGACCACGTTGCCGCTGGCGATCAGGTCGACCTGGCCGGCCAGGTAAGCGGCGATGGTTGAGTTGTTGTCCTCAAAGCGCTTGATCGTGGCTTCCTTGGGCGCCACGGCGGTCAGCTCGATATCCTCGATGGCGCCGCGAGTCACGCTGATGGTCTTGCCCTTGAGGTCGTCGGTAGTGCTGATTGCCGCCTCCGGTGGGCCGAACACCGCGAGGTAGAACGGCGCGTAAGCCCTGGAAAAATCAATGACCTTTTCGCGCTCGGGGTTTTTGCCCAGGCTGGAGATCACCAGGTCCACCTTGCCGGTGGTAAGGAACGGAATGCGGTTGGTGCTGTTGACCGGGGTCAGTTCCAGCTTGACCTTGAGCTGGTCGGCCAGCAGCTTGGCGGTGTCGATGTCCAGGCCACGTGGCTGCATGTTGGGGCCGACCGAACCAAACGGCGGGAAGTCCTGGGGCACGGCGACCTTGAGGGTGCCACGGGCGACGATATCGTCCAGACCATCAGCCTGGGCGGGTGCCTGGCTCAGCATCAGGCTGGCAAACAGGGCAGTGAGCAGGGCGCTGTAGCGCTTGGTCATGGCAACTCTCCGAAAAGGGCGAAGGAATTTTCTGAGTTTGCTCAGTGCACAGCCCATGCCAGCCCTCTCGTAATGGTCTGTAAGGCACGGATTCGTTGAAGTGCCATGGTCTTACTGGTCTGAACAGTTGCGGGATTTTTCGCACCCTTTTCGAGCACCGTAAAAAACGCACGAGCCCCTTTGGGGCGTGGCTTGCCGCCAGACTTCAATAGCTTTACAACTAGCGCTTCAGCTGACCGCAACCTTGAGTTTTTTATGAATTCCATTGCCCAAGCCGTACCGGAAGCGGCCTTGCAAGCCATCCGCAAACTGATCAAGGAGCAAGGCTTCGGGCCGGGCGACGCATTGCCTTCGCAACGCGATTTGGCGATGCGGCTGGGTGTGAGCCGGGCGTCGTTGCGCGAGGCCTTATCGTCCTTGAGCGCATTGGGTGTGGTCAGTGTGCAGCCGGGCAAGGGCGTATTCGTACTGGCGCCGGACCAGCCATCCGAGCTCGCCTGGCCGTTTGCGGCGCAGGCCACACCGCTGGATATCTTCCAGCTGCGTTACGCGCTTGAAGGGTTCGCTGCGGGTTTGGCGGCAGTCACATTGACCACGGACGAGCTCGACAGCCTGGAAGACAATGTCGAGGCGATGCGCAAGGTCCTCAAAGCGGGTGACTTCGAAGCCGCCGCCCGGCTGGACTTCGAATTTCACCAGCGCATCCTGCTGGCCAGCGGCAACCAGGCCATGGTGAGTATTCTCAGTGCCAGCGCCGAGGTGTTCCTGGAGAGCCAGAAACTACCGTTCATCCGGCCGGAGCGAGCCATGGAGACCTGGCAGGAACATCGCAAAATCCTGCGCGCCCTGGCCCGGCGCAGCAGTGCGGCAGCGCAGAAAACCATGCAGGAACACGTTCGCAATGCGGCGTTGAGAACAGGCATCGTGTTTGTGACTGCCGTGACGCCATGAGTTGGCGATACCCCCACTCATGCAACGCCATAGCAAGACTCAATCAGAGGCGGCTTCCTGAAAGAAGGAAGGGCGGCTATGATGGGCAACGTTTTTTTTGCTTACAACCTGGAGACTTCCATGAGCAGCGATCTTATCAAACACGTTAGCGACGCTAGCTTCGAAGCTGACGTACTCAAGGCCGACGGTGCTGTACTGGTCGACTACTGGGCTGAGTGGTGCGGCCCATGCAAGATGATCGCTCCGGTTCTGGACGAAATCGCCGAGACCTACAAAGGCAAACTGACCGTTGCCAAGCTGAACATCGACGAAAACCAGGAAACCCCGGCCAAGCACGGCGTGCGTGGTATTCCGACCCTGATGCTGTTCAAGAACGGCAACGTCGAGGCCACCAAGGTTGGCGCGCTGTCCAAGTCGCAACTGGCTGCATTCCTCGACGCGAACATCTAAGCGTCGTCAAAAAAGCCCCGAAAATCTCGGGGCTTTTTCGTAAAACAGGGCTAGACGCTCCGAAATTCAGGTGGTACATTCGGCCCCGCACTGGTTTCTCCACTGCCCCCTGCAAGCCGTCGCCGACG
>Ga0308170_10004375_pt1 | contig 11160 bp, 16 predicted proteins | sample PhyBR2_2_FD_202136 | JGI IMG/M metagenome (GOLD analysis project Ga0308170, IMG submission 202136) | Phyllosphere microbial communities from UC Gill Tract Community Farm, Albany, California, United States - DLSLSB.R2 | ecosystem: Host-associated > Plants > Phyllosphere > Unclassified | place... | reverse complement strand
CCCAGTGCCTCGGGGCTCCAACCCCGATCCTTGCTGTGGTGGCTGACTTCCTGAACGATGGGTACGCCGTCCGGGACCTCGTGGGTGAGCATGATGTCTGCTCGTCCGCCATCCACCGTGCGGTAGACATCGCCGAGGCTGATGGATTCCTGGGGCCACCAGCTCACGAAAGGCACGAGGCTATCCTTGTTGATGGAGTTGGCTCCCCCGAGGGCGCAGAAGTCTGTGTTGTCCCAGTTCCAGCGCTGCCCGCGGGCTGCGAAGAGGATTCCATCGTACTCTGGAAGCTGCAGAAAGCTGCTGTCATGAGCTGCCGGTCGAAGCTCGTTCTCGAGGCGAGTGTAGTTCTCGTGGTTGCCGGGAACCACCACCATGAGCACGCCGAGCTCGAGGAGCTTTCGGTTCACATCTCGAAGGAAGTTCTCTCCGGTGACGGTCGGCCAGATGCCGAAGTCGCCGACCTGCAGGATGTGGGTGACTCCCAGGGCTGCGAAGCGCTCGATGGCCTGAAGGGTCCAGGGTGCGTGGGAGTGCACATCGCCCATGACCCCTAGGAGCCCGTAGTTGGGAGCAGTGATGGCGCGCATGGCTGCGGCCTTTCTGTCGCTTAGGAGGCAGCCTGTGGCCTCCTAGTGGTGGATGAGATCGAATGCCACCCTACATGGACAGAAGCCTGCTGTCAATGACTGAAGCGAGTGAGCTCTCCTCGATCGTGGGAGCTCTGTCCATGGGGATAGCGAGCAAGTGGCATGGCCTGGGCCATCTTCTCTTCCCTCTTCTGAATCGATCTGAGATTGTCTCGGACCTTCAGCGCGTGATCGTTGTCGAAGTAGGGACCCTTGACCACCGGTACATGGTGGGTGGGATCCGGCCAGTAGAGCACCACGAAGAGCTCAGCGTCAGAGATGGTCTCGACCAGCCTGTCGGCCCGCCGACGCCTGAACAGGGATGGCTTCTTCTGCTTCTTGGCCATGGGTGACCCTTTCTCCTCTTGGGGTTGGGAAGGTGACGGAACGAACGAAGCTCAGTCTTCAGCCTGGGGGCCGTAGAGCTCCCGCTTGATAGCCCGCCGGCTCTTCCGGGGCTTGTACTGAGCGGTATAGCCGCCACGCTTGTGGGAAGCTGCCTGTCGCCTGTGGAACTCAGCATCTGCTGCGGTCTTGGGCTTCTTACCAAGCCCGTTGAGCCTCTGCTGATTGGCTCGAAGTCGAGCGCTGGGGCGAACTCGACCTCCTCCACGGCGATCCTTACCCTGGAGCTGAGCGCCGAGGAGCTCTCGCTCCCACTCTGCGAGTGGATCTGCGCCTCCCCAGACATTGACGCTGCCTCGAAGTAGCCTCTGCTTGTTCTTTCCCATGGGAATCTCCTCGTAGATGATCTTCGAGTAACTGTATCGAAGCGGAGCGCTCAGGAAACGCCGAGGAGATCCCGAACAACCAGAGGCTGGAACTGGATCTGCTGCGGCTTCATGACCTGCGTGAGTAGCTGATGGAAATAGGATGGACCCTCACTGCTCTTGAGGAGCTTAGCGCGGACCAGTTCTCGAAGCTTGGGGGAGTTGAAAGCCACCAGGGGTGTAAGCTCTTGGATACCCTCGGCCTCGATCTCAGCGATGAGCTTACTGATTCGGCCATGCTGCTCGACCTTAGCTTCGCCCTGAACTCCTGCGCCGGTCAGCGCACCGATCATCGCCCGCTCATGGGTTCCGTAGAGCCGAGCAAACTGATTGACTGTGAGCCCACTGCGCTCGTAGAGGTCTCGAAGCTCATCTCCTTCGATGTGTCTAACTTCATTCCCCATGGGGATTCCTTTCTACGAGAATAGAGAAAGGAGCACTGCGATTATCCTTTGGACAGCCGCAGTACTCCCTCCGTGAAACTACTTCGAGCGATGGCTAGCCGACCTCGGGCTTGGGGAATGCTCCCCAGAAGCTTCGAACTCGCTCCATCTCCTGGTCCCGCTTGACCTGGTCTCGAGCGTTGAGCCACTCCTTCACATCGCGCTCACTGGTGAGCCCGCGGCGAGCGTCCCAGGAGACGCACATGGAGTTGAGGTCGTAGCCCTCGAAGGCCACCGGGTGCACCGTAGCCTCTCGCAGGAGCGAGAAGGGGTGCGACTGGTGAGTGTGAGCATGGATCAGCGGGAGTCCCACATCCGGAAGCCGGAAGGCCAGGTAGCGGGGGTTGCTGTCCCGACCGTCTCCGTCACCCATGGCAGCGTAGGGGAAGTGGCTCATGAGTACCTTCTCCCGCTCCATGGCGAACTGACCGTAGTCACGAACGGAGTCGAAGACCTCGAGGTAGCGACGCTGCTCCTTCCATCCGGTCTTGTGGATGGATGAAACCGAGTCGTGGTTACCCGCCATGAGGTGCTTCGTACCCTTGAGGCCGGAGATGAGCTCCAGCGCTCGGCTCTCGGCCTCGGGACGACCCGAGGACAGGTCTCCGAGGAAGTAGATGATGTCATCATCTCGGATCACCGAGAGCTGCTCGAGGAGGTGCTCGTCGTGGGCGTCGGTGGAATCGAAGCCTCGGATACCCGAGACCTTCACATGGCCGAAGTGGGGGTCGCCTAGCCAGTACTGAACCATGCTCAGGCCCCTTTCTAGAAGTATGGATAGATTGCGTTGGAGCAATCCTACGCTATGAGAAGAGAGAAGTCAACCGGTACTTGAGCTTCCGCGCTTCAGGCTTCTCGATTTCCGCCAGAGGGTAACCCTCCTCCATTGCGACCTCGATGCCGTCCTTCTTAGCCACAGTCAGCATGTAGCTCAGGAAGGACGCCGCAATCTTCTCTTCCTCCCTCACCGATGGAGTATAGCCCAGAGGCGGGTAGATGTCCATGTCCTTGCTTTCCGCAGTGGCATAGTAGCGCTGAAGCGCCTCAAAGGTCTCATCGTCGAGATGAGCGAAGTGGCTCCGGGGGATTTCTGCGGCCGGAATAACCTCGATGGGCACCACGGGCACAAGGGCAATCGCATCGGCGATGGTGGTGATGATGTAGCCCTTGTTCCTAGCGTGGTCGAAGATTCGAGCCTTCTCCTCCAGATTGAGCCCGCTGAAGATATGGTCGAAGCGACTCATGCTGAGAAGCCATCTCGCTCTTCGTTGCTCACCACCGTGAGCTTCCAGCTTGCGGGAAGTGAAGCGGTGAGTTCCTCGAGGGCCGGATGAACTTCGGTCTCCCAGTCGAGGCCACCGATGCCACAGCCGATGAGCGGAATAGCCAGGTGGGGCTCATCGAGCTCTTCGTCCCCGTAGAGCTTGATGAAAGCATCTCGAACCCCGCTCACGAGGAGCTTCACCGATGCGTTGGCACCCGGAGCACGCTGTGAGAAGATGTTGGCGATGTAGCGGTAGCCCGGTGCCTCATCGTCGGAGAAGTAGAGCTGAGCGTGGCCGCCCAGGGTGTCTCCGAAGATCTCGCAGAGCTGCTTGTAGTGCTTGTGCATTCCCGGATGGCGCTTCTTGAACAGAACAGCGATGCCGGCGCCCATGAGGCCATGGGTGTTGGTTCCGTGGCCTACGGCGTCGGCATCGCTGTTGAAGAGATCGCCGAACTTGAGCTCGAGGGTAGCCATAGGAGAGTCCAATCAGAGTCTGTGGATAGCGTTATGCTTCCATCCTATGCCCTCGAGCCCGAAGTGTCAATCTTCCTGGTGATCTTCGCGCTGGTCTCTCTTAGCGCTCACATAGCCAGCGACGGCACTCACCACGGAAACGCCGAGGATCACGGCGCCCACGAGGCCGATCTTCTGGTTGTGGTTGAGCTTTCCGTAGCTCTGCTCAGCGTTCTTCTTGAGCAGGCGAGCTTCCTTGTGAAGCTTCTTGCTGTAGCGATTGATGTTCTTGGCTGCACCCTTGTGGACACGCTGCGTAGACTTGCCGAGCTTCTTGGCGGCCTTGCGAGCCTTCTCCTGGGCAACCTTAGCGAAATCGTCTGTAGTGGTCATAGTGCTCTCCTTGGTTCTGTCAGTTTCATGTCATCGGTCTATCACAGGAGGCGATCTAAGCCCTCCTCAACTCCTCGTCGAAGGACGATTCGTTAGCTGTCGCTAGACGCCTCAGATGCCAGGCTAGAGGCTACTAGGGCACCCCGAAGCTCTCCCTTGACACCGACAGTGCTACCATCATCGACCTTTGGATCCCGGTACTCCTCAGTGAACCTGCTCAGCTCTCCGGGAACGACAAGTGCTGCCCAGTTCACCGCGAAGGTGGGCGTAACTTCGGGGAACACTCGATCATCCGAGTTCAGGGGGAGTTCAGCAACCTCCATGGCTCGGAATCGCTCTTCCTGAAGCTCTGGAGTCCAACCAAACTGCTCCTCGTAGAACGGCACTACTGAAACAGCATACTGGCGAGCTTCCTCGGGAGTGAGACCCCAACCCGCAACATCCGTGAAGCCTTCGCCGAAGACAAGCTGGAACTCAGCATTCTCACTCTCACCGTTCCGGCGGATGCTCACATCTCGAGCCTGGAACTCATAGAGGAATGGAGCAACCGAAAGCTTTTCCCAGAGGCTGAGGAAACGATTCAGCCATCCTGTGGTTCCAGCGAACTCCGGAGTATCAGCCTTAGCGCTGTAGAGAGCTCCAGATAAGCCGGGGAATGTGGCGATAGGGGCGAGTCTCAGCTCACTCCGGCCGTGGCGCTCCCGGTAGTAGAACTCATAGGGTCCCCAGATACCGTCTGCTTCGAAGGGAACGAAACCACCGAGGCTGTGAAAGCGGATTCCCGGGATCACAAGGTCAAGGAAGTCCATGCGCTCGAGCCAGGGCCAGTTGTCCGTATAGACGGCCTGACCGAGCCTACCGGCTGGACTGTGCTCCAGGATCTGTGCTACTTCCGGGATCGTGGGCTTGGGAAGCTTCTCTGCCCTCTCATCGGTGGAGTTGCGGAGGTAGCTGAAATCTCTGAAGCTTGGAACGAGTGCTGCGTGATCTGCCATAGACAGATCCTAACAAGTTGAACTCAATGGATCAACTTCGACTACCCTGCGGACCGAAGAGCTCCCCGAGCTGATCTTCGATCTCGTCTTCGCTATCATCGGATTCCTCATCCTCGTAGCCATCATCCTCTCGGAGCGCATCGCTATAATCATCGATGCAGACAGCTGCAACTCGCTTCAGCCCCAGAGTCTCAAGTGCTTCAAAGGGGCTCAGGCCGTGGAGCTTACCGTTGGGGAGATCGAACCACTCATCGAGAGCCTCCTCAGAGAGGAATGCACCCATGGCCACTCGAATGGTGGCCTCTGACTCATCGAGGTCGATCTCATCGAGCTCACCCTCGTAGAAAAGCTCGCCGAAGTGCTGGCCGTCTTCCCAGGCGATCTCATAGTAATAGTCGTCCCCGTCCCGATGGACCTTCTGAACGATGCCTTCGATGTAGGCAGAGGCCTCGGTGGGACGGTGGGCAGCGATGAGGTCGCCCCGATCCTTGATCTCTTCGAGCATGGAGTCCTCCAGAGACAGTGTAGCTATGGCCGGATGGGCATATCGCGAGGGAGATCGATTCAGCGATCCAAGGCAGCAATGAAGCCCGCGATGGATTCCCAATCTTCGAGCCTGAGCCCAGTGTGACGCTCAGGACGGATCACCAGACCAGGGGCAGATCTCCCCTGGACCCAGCGCTCTCCATCTTCGAAGACCTCATCGTCGGTCCAGATCAGCGGTACGCTATCTTCGTAGTGCTCTTCTATGTAGCTTCTCACGGTGGAGAGCTTCCAGGTTTGAACCGAGAATGAGAACTCGATCTCCTCGGGGAAGATGATCGTGGGAGCCTCCTCGAAGTCACCCTCGGGAAAGAGCATTCTGAAGATGAGGTTAGAGCCCTCATTCCAGGCGGATCCCCAGAGGAGCTCTACGCCCGCTGCGCGAAGTTCTCGAAACCGGCTCCTGAGCTCATCTGTTTGCAGGTACACAGAAGCGGCTCCCCGGCGAGGATCGCTGATGCTGTGATCCTCGAAGCCGGGGAGCCGCTCTGGATGGTCTACCAGTGTGTGACGAGCGTAGTAGGGGTTGAGATTTCCGTCGATGTCCAGGATAAGGACTGCGCGGGGCCTACGCTCGCTACCCATGATCTACCCTTTCGTCATTCGTTGCCCTTGCCGATGGAGTTCCAGCCCTCATGGAGCTTCTGAAACACGGGAAGATCCTGCTGAATCCTGGTGATCTTACCGTCGATTTCACTCTTTCGACCCGGCTCTACCCTAACGGACTCAATGCCGAAGTTACCGGCGTCGAAGCCTTCCGGCGCAGAGACTCCGGATTCTGCGAGGAGCTCTCGATTTCTGCTGACCATCTTGTCTCGGAGCGCATTGATCTCCTCTGCCATCTCGATTTCTGCGCGCTCCTTGGACAGCTCGCGGATGTCCTTTTCAGCGTAATAATGAGCTACTGTGCCGGTGTTGACCATGAGGTTTGCAAGCTGACCCTCCCCGTAGCCACCTGCTCGGAAGTCATCGATCTGCTTTGCGAGCTGTGCCTCGTGGGAGTTGTAGTCCATGCCCCTCCAGCGATTCAGGGTTTCCTCTGTCACGCTCTCCTCTACCTCTCGGGAGAGTCGCACAGCCTTGGAGTTCTCTCTGGAACCCAGGGAGGGAATGCCTGCCAGGGGGTGCTTGCGAGTACCATCCTTCTGAACAGCACCATTGACGAGCTTGTCCATCATGGTCTTCTCATAGGCGATCTGTGCCTCCTCGGCACTGTTGTAGTGCTGGTCTTCACCACCGAAGGGGCAGCCCCGTCTGTTCCTGGCAAGAGGGTTGGAACCTACCCTGCAGGGACCGACTTCACCGGCGCCGTTGATGTGGAACTTTCTAGCCATTGTGCTTCCTCGTTCGATTAGGGATCCGATGGGTCTCTATCTAAACAAGGGAGAAACATGTGCCTAAACACTCTTTGCAGATTCGGCGCGAGCGGCAGTGATCCTGTCGACTTCGGTGAGCCTACGCTCCTGCGACTCCACCTTGTTGAGGAGATCCTCATTGGAAAGCTTCTGGCGGCCTCCGAACTCCCGCCATCCGAGTTCAGCGATCTCGTGGATTCGGGATTCTCCAGCCTCACCGTCCGGGTAGGAAAGTCGAACCCAGCGGAAGCGATCGGCGAGCTTGCCACTTGCGGGATCACGGCGAGTGTAGTGGACCATGATGCAGTTGCGAGTACGCTGTTCTTCATCTGCATCCATCTTTAGGAACTCCTCGTCGGACCACTGTTCGATGAGAAGTCGACTGGAGAGGATGAAGTCGCCGTGGGTTACAGCGAGCACTCGAGCTCCCGAGGAGTCCCGGGAGAGTCCTCGGAGGAAGTTGCTCACTCGATTCTCAGCAACAGCTGCAAGAGACTCTCCAGCAGGAGGAGCCCAGTAGATCGGATCAATCTCCTTGAGTCGCGTGTTGTAGGGGTAGAGCCTCTTGAAGTCAGCTACGGAGAGTCCATCGACCTCACCCCATGATCGTTCCCGGATGATTCGATTCTCTTCCCACTCGGCATTCTCTAGCGAGAGATTTGCTGCGGTTTCCCGTGTTCGGATGAAGGGGCTCACGATGTAGCGGTCAAAGCCCTGAGGAAACTCGCCCTTGAGATAGTTGCCGATGCTGAAGGCTTGAGTGGCTCCCAGAGGAGTGAGTCGCCAGGAGCGATCGGGCACCGTGACGAGGTCTTCTGTGAAAAGACTGTCGTCACCCTTGCGGGATGCTCGCTGACGGACATTGGCCTCCGACTGTCCGTGGCGGATGAGCACAAGGTCCTGCGGCATCGACATGGTGGTTCTCCTGTTTCGCTTACTTAGGTGTATTGTAGCACCATGCTAACACGCGAACAGTGAAACTGCAATGGGCTACCATCGCGTAAGAAGTGCCATGGATCGCCTGAGGCTGCCCGTAGAACGATCGGGAGGTTGAGTTGGTGTTGTTGCCGATCGGTATCTGTAGGTGGCCTCTAAGCTGCAGCTACGGAGGTTCCATCCAAAGCGGCTTGAGTTCTCTTATCTTCGATTGCGAGGCTCACGAAGGACTCCACGAGAACAGGGATATGAGCTGAAGCGTCAGCTACACTCCTAAATCTGTAGAGGAATAGTCTCTGAGATGGATCGACAGTTGCTGTGGGGTTATCCCAGAGCTCAGCCCTGCCGGACTCCATGCTGGCAGCTACAGCCAAGATTCGCTCAGCGCTGCCGGTCCAGAAGCCATCCCCCAGCGTGAAGGTCACATAGCGATCGATCTCGAGTCGCTCCATCACTGCATAGTTCTTGAACCAGCGCTCGATGGCGTTGCCCCTCTCCCCCTGAAACTTGCACTCGAAGGAAAGCACCGGCCGCCTTTGCTCAGTATCCTCAAAGATTCCGCCGTCTGGGCTCAGTCCCGCAACTGTTCCGCCTAGATTGGAGCCGAAGGTTGCTTTGAGCTCATCGCCTGTGTAGCCCTTTCGCCAGCTGATGTCCTCAGCGGCTGCACGGGCGATGTCCCCTCCGCCGACGAGTTGCCCCATGGTGATGGTTTCGAGGCTGCGAGAGGATAGGGAAGTAGCGGAAAGCCCCTGGGGAATGCCGCCGCGGAAAGTTGCTTGCCGCTGGGATACTGCTGAAGTTGTGCTGGTAGCCATATGCTGTCCTTAACCCTAGACAGATATTTTACCAAATCACTACCGCATTCTGAAGCTACTCTCCGGCAAGGAGCTGGTGATGCTGACGGCTGTACTCAGCCATGAGCACGGCTGCACACTGAGCCACATTGAGGGAGCGAACAGAGCCATACATCTGAACCTGGATCATGGGACCATTGCAGAGCTCGATAGCCTCAGCCGAGAGTCCCAGTCCCTCCTCGCCGTAGAGGAAGGCCACCTTCTCCGGAAGCTCCACATCGAAGAGGTTCTGAGGCCTGTACTCGGCGATGTTGTCCACCGGGCACACGGTGTAGCCCTCTGCGATGAGGCTCTCGATCACCGGAGCGAGCTCCTCAGAGTGCTCCACATGCTCGTAGTGGCGAGTGCCCACGGCACCGCGCACATCGTAGCGCTTCTTGCCCACGATGTAGACCTTCCGGCCGAGGAATGCGTTGTTGGATCGAATCACCGAGGACTTGTTGAAGTCAGAGCTCAGATTCATGCAGATGTTGACCAGAGGAGTACGGCGCCTGTCGAGGTCGGCCTTGATCTCTTCGAGCTCCATGCCCTTGTAGAAGTCCGTCACATTGCGGCCGTCAGAAGGCGTAGCTGTGCCGACGGCTGGGGAAATGAGCTGAGGGTCCATGTAATCGATGCTACATGGACCCTCAAACTCTTGCAACTCTCTGGGATCAGGCTCCCGGGCGAATCGCTCCCGTGAGCTGGTGCTTGGTGATGTACTGGCTGTAGATCACTGTGTTGCCGTTGAAGCCACCGTGAACTGCCTGGCCGTTGCCGATGTAGATTGCCACATGGGCACCGGTTCCAGCGTTACCGTAGACCAGGATGTCTCCGGGCTGAATGTCGCTCAGGGCGATCCGAGGACCGAAGTGGTCGTACTGCCAGATGCCCGTTCCGAGATCGTAGCCGCCCTGGTCTCTCCTAGTAGTGAGGCCAACGGCTGCCAGCGTGTTCTGGACGAGGTCTGTGCAGTCCTGGGGAGTGCCGACCTGAGCCTTGGCTGCTGCTACGATGCGATCAGCAAGTGCTCCCGTGGAGGGAACATCGGGAATCACCGGAGAGCTCGGTGAAGCCGCTGCTGATCCAGAGCTCTGAGCGGTTCGCGCAGCACTCTGTGCTACCACCTGAGCAGCTGCCGCCTTTCGATCTGCCTCTGCCTTGGCTCGCGCTGCTGCATCAGCTGCCTTCTTCTCGGCCGCAGCCTTAGCTTTAGCCTCCGCTTCAGCCTTAGCCTTGGCTTCGGCTTCAGCCTTGGCCTTCTCAGCTGCGATGCGAGCCTCTTCCCTGGCCTTTTCTCTAGCTGTTCGATCAGACTCAATCTGGCCTGCAACACCTGCAATGAGGTCGCTCGAGCTGAAGCTCTCAGCCTTGGGTGCGTTGGCACTCTTGATCTGAACCTTGCTCACCGAAGCGAGATCCGAAACAGTGAGTTCGGTGGATGCTGAGGGCGAATGGTCTGCGGTTGCGGCAGATGCGGAAACAGCTGCTGCGGGAAGGAAGAGGGCGAGTGCTACTGCACCTGCGGCAGCTCTTCCAAATGCTGCGCCACCGGTGTGGCGACTGCGCATGGGTGTAACTCTATGGGCGGGGGAGCTTCTCCTACGCTTCCTCGTCGTGCGATTGGCCAAAGCCGTTCTCCTAGCGGTGTTGGGGATGGGTTCCCGCCAGGCCGACGAACCACGCAAGATGGGGCTCAGGGTCTATTTCCCGGAGGGGCTTCCTGCTGTACCGTCGGGGTCAGCAGGAAGCCATATCACAGGCGGGTAACGGAGCTTCAGCGCCTGGTGGCGATGAGTGCCTTAGCCTCGTGCTCCTGGAGCTCAGTAAGCCGAGGGCTATCTGCGGTCCAGATCGAGGTGGCAACTGGACCATCCCAGTCATCCCAGCGAGTCCAGTGGGCGCCTCTGGCTTCGAGGACGGTGTCTCCGCCGTCGATCCTGAAATAGCGCTTATCCTGGGGAATCTCTTCTACGGCCATTGTATCTTCTCTCTGCTCAGCTTGCGTTGTAGCGGGTGTTGTCGATGAGTTCCTTGACCTTCAGCACCCTGGGGACATCATAGAATCTAACGCCCTGAAGGTCCTGGTTGTCCTTTGCTCGATTCCAGGATCCTCGAGTATTGGGGCTCACGGCGGATGCGTCGAGGAAGTTGAGGGTACCGCAGTTGAAGATCCGATCGAGGATGCCTCGCTCAACTGAGACGGAGGTGATCCGATCGAGGGGAATCTCCAGGGAGTTCCTGTAGAGGATTCCCCAGTGCTTGATGACCCGACGATCCGTGAGCTCGAAGGTAGCGTTTTTCCAGCGAAGGAGAGGGATCACCACATAGAGGAATGAGATGAAGCCGAGGATACTCTGAAGTGTGAGCTGACCCCAGGCGTCCCACCAGCCCCAGTTGGTTTCCTTGGGAATATAGACAGCTACGAGCACATGGAGTGCGATGAGCAGGAGCTGTACCATAGCCGGTTTGAAGAGGATCTTAGGATGAGTTCTGCCGCTCCAGAGCTTCTGCTCCGGAGCACCTTTGTGCTCTGCCACCGA
>Ga0308170_10004373_pt1 | contig 11162 bp, 10 predicted proteins | sample PhyBR2_2_FD_202136 | JGI IMG/M metagenome (GOLD analysis project Ga0308170, IMG submission 202136) | Phyllosphere microbial communities from UC Gill Tract Community Farm, Albany, California, United States - DLSLSB.R2 | ecosystem: Host-associated > Plants > Phyllosphere > Unclassified | place... | reverse complement strand
ATTGGGCGGATACGCGTTCTGGACATGGCAATTCGAGGTAATGGTTTCGTCGGGACCGTAGCCGGTCTCGCGGCTCTTGAGCTGGTTGATGTCCTGGCAGATCAGGTAGAACTTGATGCCGTAGCCCGCGACGAACGCCAGCGATTCCTGCATGATTTCCAGCTTTCCGAGGCTGGGGAACTCGTCAATCATGCCGAGCAGCCGATGCTTGTAGCCCTTCTTCCCGCGAACGTAGGTGGTGACCGTCTGCTCAAATCCGGCTTTCGCCAGCAGGCGCCGCCACCAGGGCATGCTCGCCTTGACGCGCTCAAACTCCATCTTGTCGGCCAGCAGCCGCACGATCATGTTGAGCATCACGCGGACCAGTGGCCGCAGCCGGGCCTTGTCCACCGGCTGGGTGACGATGTAGAGGCTGACCGGGCTGTCGTCGTTCATCAGGTCCTTGATGCGGAACGTCGAGCTGCTGACGTTACGGGCGACGACCGGATCACGGTACAGGGCCAGGAACGACTTCGCGGTGGACAGGACCGAACCGGCTTCCTCTTCGGGCCGGTCCATCATGTCGCGCGCCGCCGAGCCCACGGCCGGGTGGTTCTGCCCGTCCACGTGCCCGTAGGTGACCATTTCCATCCACAGCTCGGCCACGCTGCGGTTCGGATCGGCCAGCATGTGGTCGACGTACGGCAGGGATGCCGGCGTGCCCTCGTTCTTCCGCTTGTAGAGCGCATGCAGGATCATGCCGACCAGGAGCGCCTGGCTGGTCTTCTGCCAGTGCGTTTCCAGCCCCTTGCCGTCCGGGTCCACCAGCAGGGTCGCGATGTTCTGCACGTCGCCCACTTCATGGCCGGTGCCGAGCCGAACCTCGTCCAGGATGTTGTGGAAGACATCGCAGTTCGGATCGGCCGGCTCGAAGCGCAGGACCTTGTTCTTCGCGTACTTCTGCCGCCAGCCGGCCGTCATCGCCCACAACTCGCCCTTGAGGTCGGTGACAAGCGCGCTGCCGGGCCATGACAGCAGCGTCATCGTGATTGGCCCCACGCCTTTTCCGGAACGGGTCGGTGCGTACATCAGGCAATGCTCGGGCCCGTCATGACGGAGGTAGTGCAGCTTGCCGCCCGCATCGACCCAGGCGCCGACATAGACGCCGCTGCTGGCCGCCGCCTGCACGCCACGCACGATCTCGTGCCACTTGCGCGGCCGTGGTAGCAAGCCGGCGTGCTGGATGTCCTTCTTGTTGGCCCAGCGCGCCGATCCGTGCAGGTATTCGTTGGCCTTCGGGCTGTTCGCAATGACCATCTTCGCGACCACCAGCCCGATCAGCCCCACGCCGGCCACGGTGACGCCGACGCTGCCGGCGCGCATGAAGGCGTCCGGGTAGTGGTGATACCACTTCGCCGCCCACTGGACGATGCCCCACGGGGCATAGATATGGTCGATGTTCGGCCCGAGGGCCGCCTGGTAGCGCATGTCGTGGGCGAAGTACTGCGTTGCCGCCTGCAGGCCGCCGCCGAGCGTCAAGGTTGCCAGTGTCGGGATGACCTTGCCGGTGCGCTTCTTCTTGGCCCGCACTTGCGGACCTACCGCATTGTTGTACCTGTCGTTCATCTGCTCCGTCCTTTCGTTTTGATGGCACCCTTGCTGGTCACGCCTACTTGGCTTCCCACGGGAACCCGCTTGAGGCGACGTGCCGTAGCTTCGTCAACTGGTAACACCTGGACCTCATCGCCATGCTTGAGCAGGGCCAGCGCCTGCCCGTCCACCTGGCGAATACCGGCATACACTGCAGCCCGGTCATTCCCTTCAGTATAGCTAATGTGCTTCGGTATATCGAATCCAAGCGCACGCTTTTGCTCACGCTCAGCTATGTATTTGGCCGCAGCAGCCAGCCCGGCGCGTTTGCCAGGCTCTGCGGCCAACTGGTCCGCGAGTGGCTGCGTCGCCGGGGTCCGAAGTGTGGGCACGGTGGGCTGGGCGGGCGCGGCGGGTGCGGCCGGCGCCTGATGATCGCCGATCGAGACGGCGCCGAGCTGCGACAGCGGCCGCAGCCGGTCCTTGCTGGCCGGTGAAGGCGCGCTGCCGACGCGCTTGACCTTCGGCTTGGTCGCTACCGCGGCAGGCGCCGCCGCCGCGGGCCCGTTGCCAGTTGAGGCGGCGCCGGCCTGGGATGGCCGCTGCTGGTGTGCCTTGCTGACTGGCGGGCGTGCGGCGCCCGGCCGGGCGACATCGGGCTTGCCGGCGCCGGCCGGCGCCGGGCCTACTCTTCCTGGCCGATGAACAGGCCGTCGCAGCCCGTGATCTGATTGGGCTCCTTGGTGCTCCACACCACCAGGTACATGACCCGGCAATAGCACTTGACCTCCTTCGGGCTGCTGAACCACACCGAATTCGGACAGGTTTCGCACACCGTTGCGAGCGGCGGGCGGCGCTGCTTTGGCAGGCTTTCCAAGGTCGGGCTTGTAACGGACGGAATGTCCGGCGCCAAGCTTGGCGGCTCCTGCTCGTGCTGCGCTTGCGGCCCGGGCGTCGGCTGCGTGTCTACCTTGTCCAGTGCGTCCGCTATCAGGTCCTCGTCTGCTGTCGATTCCATGCTGTTTCTCCTTGGTCGTGGATGGGTTGGTCAACTGCTGACGACGTTGCTCCAGGGCCTCGTCATCGAAGGTGACAGGCAGGTTGGCCGCGGCGGCCGCCCTTGCAATCCGTTCCTTGAAGGCAGCCGAACCGTTGACCGTGATCCGGTTGCCGTAACGCTCCATTGCTAGCCGCAGGGCCGTTTCCAGCCCCGCCTGGTCGGCGCCTCTTGAAACCTTGAGCTTGTCGCCATCGTCGCGGACGGCACTCTTGCCGTCGCTGTAGATGATCGTGCCCTTCTTGGTGATGCTGTCCTGTCTGGACTTGCCGCCAGTGCCGCGCGCCCCGCCCTTCCCGGCCACGGTGTCGCCTTTCAGGCCGGTCGCAGCCTTGCGGCCGCGGAGTGCCTGCAGCGCCTCCTGGTCGCCGGCAGCGGCCTGGTCGCGCAGCCAGTCGGCCCACGCCCGGCGCTGATACCTGGCGTAAATCTCATCGCGCTCTTTGAGGTACTGCTGATTGATGGTGTTGATCTCGTCGCGCAACGTCTTGCTGGTAGCCGAGTACATCAGCTTCTTGGCGATGCGCGAGTTTCCGAACAGCTTGATCGCGGCCCGCTTCAATCGGCCGTTGCGCTTCGCATCCTCGATGAGCCGGTCCTTGCGGGCCTTCGCCTTGTCCCACTCGGCAGCCCGGTTCGTGGCGGCGTGCTCCTGCTCCGACTTGTAGCGGCCGTACAGCTCGGCGGTGTCGACCTTCGAAGCGAGCGGCTTCTTCTCGTAGCGCCGGGCCGGTTTGACGGCGGCCAGGTGCTCGGGCGGTGGCTGGAATGCGCCGTAACGCTGCTCCAGGCTGGCCTTGGAGAACTCGCGGCTGACGGAACTGGCCTTGACGCTGACCCCGTTGTCGGCGGTGATGACAAGGCCGTTCGCGCGCTGGTGAATGTGCAGGCCGTTCTGCCGCATGACCTCATGCAGGCTGTCCCACGATTGCGCACCCTGCATCTGCGTCTTGCACTCGCGCTTGAGCCAGCCAAGCAGGCTTTCCACGTCCGCGTGTCGCTCCATGTCCTCGGCGCGGTTCTCGCTGCGTGACTTCTTCGGCGTGTGGTTGTCCTTTTCCAGGCCGTACTCGTGTTCAAGCTTTCCGCAGAGCTTCGCCAGCGTGTGATAGGCGTTGTAGGGTTCGTGGATCGTGTACCGGGTCGGATGAATCTTGTTGATGGCGATATGGATGTGCAGGTTGTCGGTGTCGTGGTGAACCGCACTCATGCGCTGATGGCCGGTGAACCCGAGGCCGTTGCAGATGCGTTCCTCGATCGCCTTCAAGGTCGCCTCGTCCGGCTGCTCGCCGGTACGGAAGCTGACCATCAGGTGATACGTCTTGTCCGCGGTCGAGCGGGTGTTCTGCGCCTGGATGTTCAGGATTTCGAGGATTGCAAGCTCAACCTGGTCGGAAACGCAGTTGGTGAGGTGGACGGTCCCGACACGCTCATGCTTGTCCTGCGGGTCGGTCACGTACTGGCCCAGCCGCGAAAAGCTGCTCTTTTGAGCAACTTTCATCGGGATGTGCTTGGCAATCATGGCAACCGTCCGGGCACTTTAGCCGCTAAATTCAGCGTTCCGCCCGGGGGAGCACGACCGTGCGGATCACGCCCTGCAGTTCGTCCTGGGTCGCCTCGATCTTGGCGAGCAGAGCCCGAATAGTCGAATCTCCGAACGCGGCGGTACGCTCGTCGTTCGTCAGCCACAACTTGAGCAGGCCGCCCAGCCGGCCGAGGTCGCCATTGATGCGCAACATTTCCTCGACCCGCCTGTGGTCCAGGATGCCCCGGACCTCATAGCCGAGGCCGACGGTACGCAGGTACTCGGCCACCTTCTTGTTGGCTGCGGCAGCCAGTCGCGCGATCTCGGCGTCTTCCTCGGGATTCACGGGCACGCGCAGGTGCTTGAAGTTGCGGTTGACTTTATCGGACTTGTCCCTTGGCATGCCTTCCTCCTTTAGCGGCTAAAGCCGCTGCCTCTGCTCGGGGTCACGCGCGCCGCCAGGCAGCGCGCAGCGAACGACAGTGAGCTGGGGTCGAAGCGCGGTCTTGCCGCGTTTCTCGCCGGCGGTAGCCGGCTGGCCTCGCAGAGCAGGAGTCCCCGTTGAGCGCCGAAGGCGCGAATAAGGGGAGGTGAAGATAGATAACCCGCTCCGCGGGTTAGCTAACTTCACCTATCCTGCCCGCCTCTCCGAGTCGATTACGCCAGGGCATGATACCACCCGACTTTCGATTTATCCCCGATTTCGTCAAGAGAACAGGCACTTTTTTCGCTGGATATAGCGAAATAGACCACAACCGCGCCTATAATTCGACTCAGGCGCAGACCGCCCGGCATGAAATGCCGCTACACCGGGCAACATTCAGCAGAGCAAAATAGGCGACATGGCTAAGTCATATTCACAGCAGCTGGCCGAGTGGGTGAAACAACGGCCGTCGACCAGGCGCGACAAGAATGTGGTCGCGTTCCTGGCCGTGCGTGACGATGTGAAGGAAGCCCTGGACGAGGGCTACGCGGTCAAAACCGTGTGGGCCCATATGTACGAGAGCAAACGTATCGAGTTCGGTTACGACACTTTTCTCAACTACGTCAACCGTCACCTTCGCCCGCCCGAGCAGCAGCCGGCGATCGCGCCCAACCAGGTCGCCGGCATGCCGGCATCGGTTCCGAAAGCTGGCCCGCCAAGGCAGGCCGTTCAGCAGACGGCCGCACCTCGACCTGCAGCACCTGCACCCGGCCAGCCGGCAGGATTTACTTTCAATCCAGCACCTAACAAAGAGGAGCTACTGTGATGGCTAAAATACACATGACGCTACAGGGCAAGGGCGGCGTCGGGAAATCGACAGACGCCGCTTTCATTGCGCAATACCTCAAGAAGAAGGGCCCGGGCTCGCTGAACATCTGCACGGACCCGGTCAACGCTACCTTCGCCGGCTACAAGGGCCTCGATGTGAAGCGCCTAGACATCATGGAAAACGACGAGATCAACTCGCGCAAGTTTGACGAGCTGATCGAGATGATTGCCGCGGCGCCAGGCGACGTGGTGGTCGACAACGGCGCATCCTCGTTTGTCCCGCTGTCGCACTACCTCATCAGCAATCAGGTGCCCGCTCTGCTCGCGGACATGGGCCGCGAACTGGTCGTGCATACCGCCATTACCGGGGGGCAGGCCCTGTTCGATACGGTCAACGGGTTCGTCCAGCTCGTGACGCAGTTTCCGGAGGAAACGCAGTTTGTGGTCTGGCTGAATCCGTACTACGGGCCCGTGGAGTATGAAGGGAAGACCTTCGAGCAGATGAAGGCGTACCTGAACAACAAGGCACGGGTATCGGCACTTGTGCGGCTGCCGACCCTCAAGGAGGAAACCTACGGGGTTGACCTGTCCAACATGCTGCAGGAGCGCCTGACGTTTGACGAGGCCCTGGCGCGCGAGTCGCTGACCATCATGACACGCCAGCGGCTCAAGATCATCCAGGGTCAGGTGTTCGGCCAGCTCGAGAACGCAATGGTGATCTGATGGACCAGATCGAAGAGCTGATTCGCGAGATCGCCACCAAGCACGGCATCGCCGTGTCGCGTGACGATCCGATCCTGGTCCTGCAGACGATCAATCTCCGGCTCATGCAGGACAGCGCGAAAGCCCAGCAGGCCCTTCTGGACCAGTACAAGGAAGAACTGGAAGGGATTGCTCTACGCTGGGGGAATGACGCCAAGGAAAAGGCAGAACGTATCCTGAACGCCTCTCTGGCCGCCAGCAAGGCCTCGATGGAACAGGTGATGGACGACGGCGCCAAGCGGGCTGCAGCCGCTGTGGGCGCCGAATTGAAGACCTTGCTGGGGGGAGCTGCGGCGCGTACCGGGGAAGCACGCAAGATCGCCTGGCTGAATGTGTTCGCGTCTTGCGTCACGCTTTGCGCCGCGGTAATCGTGCTGTTGGTGGCACGATGAGCGGCCGATGGGTGTTCGTCCGCGCGGGAGCGCGGACCATTTTTCAGTTCGGCCGCTGACTGATGACCAGGGCGTGCGACAGGCCGGCGCCGACCGCTTGCGTCTTCCGTCTTTCCCGCTCCTGCTGCTCGCGCCGCTGGTGCGCCAGGCTCAAGCGCTGGGCCTCCTGCACCTCGTCCCACTCCGAGGCCAGCCCGGGCTGCTGGTGACGCAGCTTGCGGGTCGCCAGTTCCTCGATCCGCGGCCCGTGCACTCCCATCCCATCCCTGATTTCCCGTACGGTTTCCAGGCGGCCCTGCAGGCGCTGCATCGTGCTCTGCTGCTGCTGTAGCTGCTGCTGCCAGCGCGAGCGGGCGCCCGGCAGTGCGATCAGACCCGGCTGCTGCGATTGGCACTGCTGCAACTTTGACGCCTGCTGCTCGATCAGGTTTTCCAACCTGTTCTCGATCCGCTCGACCTGGTCGTGCTTCGCTTCCAGCTGATTCGCCAGGGCCGCGCTGTACGCCGCCTCGACCGGGCTGGGCTCGGGCAGGCTGGCCTGCTCGGCCTGCAGCTCCCGCGCCCGCTCCACCAGGCCGTCGCCCTGGGCGTCGGCGTCCGAATTCGGCGCGATTATCTGCGCCGGCCGTCTTTGCTGCTGTGCCTGCTCCCTCGTCTGCTCCATGACTTCCTCCGAATTTAGCGGCTAAAGTCGGGTCAGGAAATTCCTCGGCCAAGCTTGATTGAAGCCGCTTGCGAAACCTGTGCGGCGCCTTGGGCGTACTTGATGCTGGAATTGCTGCCGACTTCAGGTACTTTATCGAAATCGGAGAGAGCGTGCTTTACGAATGATTTACCGACCTGCTGATAGACGCTGGTGCGGTCCTGGTGGACGATCACGCCTTCGTGCACCTTTGCCTTGTCGGCCGGCGTCGCCAAGTGGATGTTGTAGATGCCCGGCTTGACCGCGCCGGCCTTCTCTACCTTTTCGGTGGCCCACTGGCCGGCTTTCTCGACCTGAACAAGGCGTTGCCCGTTCATCACAAGAAGGCGCTCCTTCATTGGATTCTCCGTTTTGGTGAGGGATCAGTCTGCAGCCATTTTTGCAGCATGACAGATGGGCAACAAGCCATTTTATCTGATCCTTTTTCGATTTATCATTATTTTTAGTACCACAGTTATGATTAGAACATAAACAGTGATAATTTGTGAGTTTGTTTCTAATAGCTAATATCACGCATGCGCCGCCAGCTAAGCCGGCGCTTCCTCCTACGGCATAAATTGAATCGTTATTTCTGCGCGCCAGGCTTGAGCGTCTGCAGCAAGTGCTGGTTCTGCTCCCTGATCGCTTCCATCTGACCACGCAGCTCTGCCGTCTGTTCCCGCGCCGCCGCGGCCGACTGACGCGCCTCGTCGCGCTCGGCCTGCAGGGCCGCAAGCTGCTCGGCCTGGCGGCTGGCTTCGCCGGCAGCGCGCTCGCGCTGCTCACGCATGGCCTCCTGGGCCGCTTCGGCCTTGGCCCGGATCGTCACCAGCTCCGTGCGCAGTGCGTCGGCCTCTGCAGCGGCTTTGCGCGCCGCATCCTCGGCGGCCGACCTGGTGCCGGCGAGTTCGCTGCGCAGCGCGTCGAACGCGGTCGCCGACTTCGCTGCGGATTCCTCTGCCCTGCCCCGCTCGGCGGCCATATCGGCGCGTAGCGCGTCCAATTCGTGCGCGTGGGCCTTGCGCACGTCCACCAGCTCGGCGTGTGCCTGTGCGGCCTCCTGGTGCGCGTGATCCAGCTCCTGGCGCAGATCGCCGGCCCGGCGCTCGATCTCCACCGCCCGGGCCTCGGCCATTTCCGTCGCGGCCGTGGCTGCAGCCAAGTCGCGGCCGGCGCCGGCCAGCTTCGCATCCAGTTCCTCGATCCGCTGCAGGGCCTGTTCAAGCTCCGACCGTGCCGCGGCCAGCTCGCCCTGGACTGCGTCCAGCTCTGCCTCCTTGCGATCGAAAGCCTCGGCTACCTGGACGCGCACGGCGTTGAGGTTCTCGCGCTCGACCTCCCAGCCTGCCTCTGCGGTCCTCAGTCGCTCGTTCGCCAGCTCCTGGGCCTCCTGCCACAGATTGGCGATCGCGGCCTGCGCCGACATCTTGACCGCCTCGGGCACATCGACCGCGGGCGGCGCCGCCTGCGTGGTCTGCTCGCGCCGCCACTCCTTCATGCCGGTGCTCGCGTCATTCATGTTGACCTTGGCCGCCTTGCGTACGGCGTCCACGGTCGGGAACGTGGCCTTTCCTGCAGCGGCATACAGCGTGTTCGCGGCAGCAAAGATGCGCTGGCGCGTCTCCTCGGACAGTCCACCGTTCTTTTGCTCGTTCATGCTCGCCTCCGGTTAGAAGTAATAATATGAATAAGAATAATAAGAAGAATAAGAATAAGAATAGGGATGATAATAACATAGTAATGTTATCAAAGGGTGAGAACGGTCAAACTTTAGCGGCTAAAAATGGACGAAAAAAAACCCCGCGCTCGGCGGGGTTCGGGGGATTAGGTGGGGGAATTTACGTGACGCGCATGTGATTTTCATACTCTTGGACCCGCTGCCGGAGCCGGGCCAGCACGGCCGCCAGCTCGGGCCGGTGTGCGGCCGCATCGGCGGTGATCCGGATGCCGCCGTTTGCGTGGTCTAGGATAACGGGGTTTGCCGAATGCCGGCCGGCGCCGGCCTGCCCGTCAAGGTACTCGGCAACCAGCGTCTGTACGCCGCCGACCTCCGTGTCGAACCTGACATTGAACCGTTCGACTGCGGTCCATTGGGCCAATCGCCGCAGGCCGGCGTGCAGCCCCTGCAGCCTGGTGATCTGATCCTGAGAGAACATCGTTGGCCTCCATGTTCCAGCTTGATGCAGAAGCGACCGGGCGTGCCGGCCGCAGCTTCCTACCCTTCCAGGAGTGCCGTCAGTTTGACGTCGGCCAGGCTCGCCTCGACCTCGTGCCCGTCGTCCTCGTACTTCAACCAGGCATAACCATCCGCGGGCGGCCGCTTGGTCAGCATCAGCCGGGCAGGGCGGCCGTCGTGCTCGACCTGGACGATCGCCTTGCTCAGCTTCGTCGGGTCGGCCTCGCGCGGCGGTTTCGGCGGCTGGGCTCCCGTACCCTGCTCGCCCTCCCCTGCCTCGGCGTCCGTCTTGCCCGACACTAGGTCGATCGTGTCCGGATCACGCGCCCCGGCGCCGTCCTTGCCCTTCTCGGCCAGGAACTCGCGCAACAGCTTGACTTCGCCGCGGCTGATCTCCTGCGTCGGCACACTCAGCCAGGCCTCGACATCCTTGGGGCTTTCCTTGTAGGCGGTAACTAGCTCGTTGACCACCGTGACATCGGTGACGCGACCGGTGTTGAACACTGCAGCGATCGGCTCGGGCAGATCGAGCAGCGTAACGTGCTGGGAAACCCATGCCTGCGACTTGCCCAGCCGTGCAGCGATGTCCTTCTGCTTCACCTTCTGAGCCAGCTTGCGGCCGATGAAGTCGGCGATCTCGCGCGGCGTCTGTCCTTCCCGCTGGATGTTCTCGATCAGCTGGTCGTCGTCGGTGTAGTCCGGGTCGATGAACGCCGGCAGCTTCGCCAACTGCTTCACGCGGCCAGCTCGGTAACGGCGCAAGCCATGGTTGATGAGGAAGCGGCCAGGCTTGTCCGGGTTCGGGCGAAGCGACAGCGGCGTCTTCGGACCCTTCGGGCCGAAGCTCGCGGCCAGTTCGGCGATGCTCTCCGGCCGCAGGCCTGGATTGTCCTTCGTCCGCGGTTGGTTCGGGTCCTCGTCGATGAGGTCGATGTCGATGTAGAGCGGGCCGCCGTCGCTCTGTGTCGGTGCCGCTGCCGGCGCCGAATCGCTTTTCAGCAATGAGGCCAGGTCGTCGCCCGAGTCATCGAGGCCGAGATTATCGGTGGGTGCGTTCATGCTCCAATCTCCATCTTTTCGTAAACGTGTGCGGCCACGGCACGCACTTCCTGGGCTGCAGGGCGTGCGGTGGTCTTCTTGATCTTCCATACCGGTACGCCGGTCGCCATCGCGTCGGCGATGCTGCCGCGCCTGTGGATCTCAATCGGGATCATCAGTTGCTCATACTTGGCTTTTAGCGCGGCCAGGTTCCGCATCTGCATCGGATCGCGGCCGTCGACCATGTTGGGCAGCATCCCGAGGAACTGCAGCTTCGGGTTCATCTTGCGCATATTGCCGATGACGGTCAGCAGCTTGCGGATACCGTCGATGCTGTACTTCTGCATCTGAATCGGTGACAGCACGAAGTCGGCAGCAAACAAGGCGCTCGCCAGGCTGGCGTTCAGCGACGGTGCCGTGTCGATCAACACCACATCGAAGTACCTCGACAGGGCCTGGACGTTCGCCTTGAAGTTCCCGGCGATCTGCTTGAACGGCAACTTGTTCACATCGGCCATTTCATCATCGGCCGCGATCAGGCTCACCAGGGGCCCTTCCGGCAGGCTCGCGAATGCGGCATGCAGGCGATCGCCACTGTCTGGCTCGAACATCTTGCTCGCCGTGTAGCCGCTGGCGAACTTGCGAAGCGTGGAGGTAGAGTTCTGTTGCGGATCGAGGTCGATGACGCCGACTCGCAAACCCCGCTCAA
>Ga0308170_10004372_pt1 | contig 11165 bp, 8 predicted proteins | sample PhyBR2_2_FD_202136 | JGI IMG/M metagenome (GOLD analysis project Ga0308170, IMG submission 202136) | Phyllosphere microbial communities from UC Gill Tract Community Farm, Albany, California, United States - DLSLSB.R2 | ecosystem: Host-associated > Plants > Phyllosphere > Unclassified | place... | reverse complement strand
CCACATAGACGGGCCGCGTGCTTATTCGGCGCAAGACCGGTCGCGCTCCAGCGGCCGCTGGTGAAGCGCATCCATGATCCTCCAATGTCCCGAGTGCAGCACGCGCTATCTGGTCCCCGACAGCGCGATCGGAACCGAGGGGCGCACCGTGCGCTGCGCCAACTGCAAGCATAGCTGGTTCCAGGCCCCCGCACAGGACGTCGAGGACGCGCTGGAGATCCCTGAGCCGACGCCGCTTGCCCCCGCGCCGCCGCCACTCGCCTCACTGGCGCGCGCGCCGATTGCGGAGCCGACCGAACGGTTTGCGCCCTTCGTGCCCGCTGCGCCGCCTTTCGTCCCGGCTGCGCCCATCGCGCCGGAGCCGGCCGTCGTCCCGACGTTCGTGGCACCGACGTTTCCGCCGGTTGCCGAGCAGGCCCCGTTTCGTCCGCGCAGCAACACGACGCGGCGCTGGACGATCATCGCGGTGCTTGCCGGGTTGCTGATGCTGATCGCCGCGGGTGCGATCGTGTATCTCGGTGCGCCGGGCGTCGCGGCCAAGCTCGGTCTCGGGACCGGCAGCGACGAGACGCCGCTGCGGCTGCGCGACAATCCGATCGAGCGACGCGAACTCGACAACGGCTCGGAACTGTTCGCGGTCAGCGGCCAGGTGACCAACCCGTCGAACCAGCGCCAGCGCGTGCCTGACATCCGTGCCGAACTTCGCGATGCGCAGGGCCGGCTGGTCTATAGCTGGACGATCACCCCGCAGCAGCGCACGCTGGCACCGGGTGGTGCGATCGACTTCAACTCCGCGACGCTGAACGTGCCGGCGAACTCGAAGCGTCTCGAACTGAGCTTTGCGGGCGAGGCGACCCGCTAGGACTGCCGTACCCGCTAAGACCGCTGCAAACGCCGGCTCACGATCCAGAACCGCGCGCCGTGCAACAGCGCGGCGGTCAGCATCCCCAGCCCCGACGCGTAGACGAGCGCCATCGGCCCCACCCCGGCGTGGACCATCCACCAGCCTGCGCCGCCGGTGACGATGAAATACGCGACGATGCTGTTCACCCCCGCGACCACCTGATCGCCCAGCGAGCGGAGTGCGTAGACCAGCACCACCTGCGCGCCGTCGAACAGGATGAACGGCGCCCATACCGGCAGCATCGCCAGCGCGACGGCGTGCGTCGCGGCATCGGCCGGAAACGCCGCGACGATCGGCCCGCGCGCGACGATCAACACGATCCCGCACACCCCCAGCGCGAGCATCGACAGCCCGGTGGCGATCAGCGCGCGCGAGATACCGGCCTTGGGATCCCCCTCGCCCACCGCATTGCCGACGCGGACACCGCAGGCCGACCCAAGCCCGAGCGCCAACCCGAACGTGACGTTGTGCACCGAGAAGACGATCTGGAACGCATGCGCGACGTCGTCGCCGAACTGCGTCGACAGTGCGATCAGGATCGAGAAGCCGGCCAGCTCGAGCCCCGACGCAACCGCGGGCACGATCCCGAACACCGCCAGCGCGGCGATTCCCGCCGGCACGTCGCGCCATGCGGCCCGATCGAGTCGTCGGACGCCGCGTTCCTTCGCGCGCGGCAGGGTCAGCGCGGCGGCAATCATCCCGACCGCGCCGAGTCCCGACGCGATCGCGGTGGCGGTCGCCGCCCCGACCGCGCCCATCGCCGGCAACCCGAGATGACCGCCCGACATCGCCCAGGCTAGCACCGCGTTGAGCGGCAGGATCGACAGGTTGACCACCGCGACGCGGCGCGGTCGGCTGACGCCCTCTAGGAAGAAGCTGGCGGCGACGATCATCAGCTGCGGCGGATAGGTGAACGCCATCACCCGCACGACCCGCCCGGCAGGCTCGACCAGCGCGGGCGCGACGCCGATTCCTGCGAGCATGGCGTCGGCGAACACGAACATCACGCTGCCGACGACCAGCCCGAGCAGCAGCCCCAGCACCAGTCCTTCGCGGAGCACCTGCCCGGTCCGCGGCAGGTCCCCCGCCCCGTCGGCACGCGCGGTATGGACGAGCACACCCGACAGCCACGCAAGCCCGGTGACGATCGCGATGAACGTCAGCGATCGGCTCGCGCCCAGCGCCGCCACCTCGTGCGCGCCGACCAGCCCGACGACGATCACATCGGTGACGTGCAGGATCGTCCAGTTGAGGCTGGTCAGCATCACCGGCCACGCCAGCGCAAGGATACGCCGCGTTTCGCTTCGGGTATCGGTCGAGAAGGGTCGGAGCATCATTTGCGGTACCGGACCGACGCTTTTTCGCAAAGGCCGTTGCGTAGCGTTCAAACCCTTGCTAGTGGCGCTCGCCTACCAGATGCCGGGTTCGCCCGGCGATGTTTCATGGGCGGCCATGGCGGAACTGGTAGACGCGCAACGTTGAGGTCGTTGTGGGCGAAAGCCCGTGGAAGTTCGAGTCTTCTTGGCCGCACCATTTTCCCCAATAGAGTAAATACCCCCCTTCGAGGGTCCCCCCTGCCACGCTTGCGCGTTGGCGCGCGTGGAGGAATTTGCATGAGTTCGATCGACGACACGATCATCGACACGCCCGAGGGCCCGATGACGTTTGCGCAGTGGAAAAAGAAGAACCCGGTCCAGCTGCCCTCGCGCCGGACCAAGGGGAAGAAACTGCCCAACAAGGTCAAGCTGACCACCGACGAAAAATAGCGGTCGCCCCCTCCGCTCGCGGGAAGGGTTAGGGGAGGGGCTGGACGATCGTAGGCCGAGACGTTTGCGGTCACGCCCGCCCCCGCCCCCGCCCGCAACCGGGAGGGGAGAAGTCAGTGCTTTTCCGCCGACCCCGCCCCCTGCCGCGCGCGGATCATCCGCGCCTGGAACTTCACGCGCTGCCAGAATGTCGCGTCGTCGAGCCGCCATTGCCGGATCGCCTGCGTCGCCAGCGTCTCGATCAGCGCCTCGCTCGTCGCCGCGTCCTGCGCCGCGAACGCCCGCGCGAGATCCTCGACGCACGGACCATGATCGGTGAAGTCGCGCGGCACCGGCATCGGGGTGGGCTGGCTCTGCATCGGCATATACGTCTCTCCCTGTGATTATCCCCGCCCGCCGAACAGCGCGCGCGTGGCGCCACCGATCGTCGTTTGGTCGAATTTCAGTCGCATCGTCACGTACGGGCCCTGCCGCGTGTAGCGGTCGTCCTCGAAATCGCGGTCGCGGTAGCCGGACACGTTGTAGCCGGCGCTGATCCACGTGTTCTGCGCAGGCGACACGCCGACCGACGGCCCGCCGCTCCACGACCAGGCGCCACGCGCCCACGCATGCTGGACCGATCCGCTCACGCCGATGTCGAACCGCGTGCCGACATCCTGGCGCAACTCGAACCCGGTGACGTCGATATACCCGTCATAGCGATCGTCGGCGAAGCGCCCGGCGACGTATTTCGCGCCGTAATACAGCGTCGCCTCGGTCCCGTGGCCGAGCCCCTCGGGGCCGGTGCGATAGTTCACGGCGAGGTTGTTGATGATCCGCGACGTCACCTGATCGCCGGCGCCATAGGCGGGTACGCCGAGCGCGTTGGTGTCGGTGAACCCCGCATCCGCGCTCTCGTGCCGCAATTCGAGCCGTTCGAGCACCGACCAGCGGCTGTCGAGTGGCCGGAAGGCGAGCGCGAGGTCGGCCGTGGCAAAGGTCGCGACCGCGCCGGTCTTGTCCTTGATCGTGTAGGCCTTGATGCTCGATGCGAGCGTCTTGCCCTGCCCCAGCGTGCGGAGGAAATTGGTCGTGATCCCCCAGCGATCGCCGCTGTCGGCGTTGCGGTATTCGAGCCGCCCGTTCCACGACCAATGCGCCTGGCGATAGGTCGCGCCCAAGGTGGCCGCCGCATAATCGCCGTTGGTCTGGTCCTGCCCGACATAGCCACCCGAGGTGACCGGCTGGAACGCATTGACCACCGCGCCCGTCGGGATCTCGCCCTTGAGCGTGTTGCTCGCATCGAGCGTGCCGTCGACGGTCCAGTTCTTGCCGAGCGGTACCGACTGGCTGAGCCCGTATTGCGCGTACGTCCTCGCGCCGTTCTCGCCGATCGCCTGCTGGTTCAGCGTGCTCATCAGCTTGGCACCGGTCCACGGCGCGACGTCGACGCCGAACTGCTTGGTATGCGCGACATAACCGTCGCCGTTCGCGATCTCGTACCCGCCGATCAGGCGGATGCCGGTCTTGATCCGGTAGGCGAGCTGGATCTGGTGACGAACCGGGAAGTCGACGCTGTCGCTGTCGCCGCCGGGCGCGAACTGCGTCTGGCCGCTGACCGTCACCTTGTCGCCGAACAGTGCCTGCGTGCCGCCCACCGTCAGCAGTCGGCTGTCGCGGTTCTTGCCGTCCATGCCGCGATCCGACGCGAACTGGCCACCGACGAAGATCGTGCCGGTATCGCGCCGATATTCGAGACGCGCTTCGCCGGCGGCGCGCGTGCCGGGACTGCTCAATTGCTGCTGGTACCACGCGATCCCGGTCATGCTCAGCCGGTCGGTCAGTCGCAGCCGGCCATCGAGCCCGAACTTGCGCGTGCCCGCTTCGACGAGGTTCTGCTGGCCGACGCCGAATGCGGTATCCTGCTGGCGCGCATAGGCGAGCAGATCGAGCTTGGTGCCGTGATGATCCACCTCGGCAAGATAGGCGAGCCCACGGCCCGGTCCGCCGCGGCCCCCCTTGGCGATCTCGCCGCGCAGCTCGGTGGCGGCATCGACGCGCGCCTTGATATCGGCGCCCAGCACGGTCGCCTTGCCGACCGTCTCGTCACGGATGACGGCGGCACCGACCTCGACCCGACCGTTCGCGAGCTTGGTCGCGACGCGCGCGGCCGCCGCCAGCTTTGCCGACCGGCCGCCCTCGACCTCATAGTCCGCGACGATGAAGATCGGATTCAGGCTCGGATCCCGGCTCAGGATCGGTTGGCGGAAACGGACCGTGCCCATCGCCGTGTCGATGTCGTAATCGATGTGGCGCGTGAGCTCGGTGCTCGCGACGATCAGTTCCGACCGGAAGCGATCGCGCGTTTCCAGCCGCAATTTGTCGCTGTTCGGGACAATGTTGCGCCCCGACAGGCGGTACGGACCGCTCAACCCGTTGCCCTGGATCTCGTCGCGCGAATACAGCGTATCGGTATGCGCCGCGAACCCGGTCGCGCGCACGCGCTTGCCTTCGTACGCGGTCTTGATGCCGTTGAGCGTGCGGTTGTAGCGGGTCAGCTGCGTGTCGGTGAAGCCGGTCTCGAAATCGCCGAACAGCGCGTAGAATTCACGACGCTCGAGCCGCAGGTACAGCTTCCGCCGCGTGGCGGCGTCGTAGCCCTGGCGCGATCCGTCGCCATAGACGGTGTAATAGCGGTTGGGGTCGATCGTGCCGAGCAGGCCGCGATCGGGATCGTATGTGCGGTCGCTGTCATAGGCGATCGTCGCCAGCCATGAGCCCTTGACGCGGCCCTTGGCGTAGAAAGCGAGCTGTCCGTCGGTGACGACGCTGCCGCGCTCCGACCGTGGCAGGCCGCTCTGCCGCTTGCTGAGCATGTCGTAGCCGAGCGATCCCGCGCCGAACCCGACCACGACCCAGTCCTTGGCCGACGCCGCGAGCCAGGCGCGGACTTCGCTGGTGTGAACGATCTTCTCTTCGGTGAGCGAGACGACGACATGCGCTGCACCGGCCTGCGTGGTCGGCTGGAGCGCGATGAAGGCAAGGCCGTCGTCGCCGACCACCTGCACGGTGGTGGCGGAACGCTCGCGACCGGCAAGTTGCCGACCCTGTTCGAGTTCGGCCTCGACCGCGGCGACATAGGGCTGGTCGACGGTGAACGGCACCAGCGTCCCCGCGCGCACCGGACGACCGGTCTTGTCGGTGACGCGCACCGCGATCAGCGGGCGGGTCAGGCCATCGGCGACGAGGCGGCTGGTCGCGGCGTCGAACACCGCGCGCACGCCGGGCCCGGAATAATGCACCATACGGTCGAGCGTCTTGACGACGCTGCCATCGGCGGCGAGCACGCGCGCCTGGAGGCGATTGTCACCGTCGATCAACGGGATACCCGTCCAGCGCGAGACCGCGATGTCGGTACCGTCGCGCTGATCGGTGCCGTCGAACGCCAGCGGCTCGACCTGCTTGCCGTTGATCGTCAGGGCGACGCGCTGACCGGGCATGTGCTTGACCACCGCACGGACGATCGGTGCGCGGGGGTTATGGTCGGCCTGCGGGAACAGCCAGTCGATCCCCGACACCTGCCCGTTCGCCACCTGCCCGCCCGCCACCTGCCCGTCCACCACCTGGCCGTCCGCCAGCCAGTCGCGGCTGCCCGCGGCAAGGGCGGCATCGGCGACCGCGATGGGGAGGCCGGCATCTTCGACCGCGGCCTTGCCGGTCGGCTTGAGCTGGAAGTCGACGCGCTTGAGCAGGCCCCCCTCGCCCTCGACGAAGCGCGAGATCGGACTGTTGGCTTGCCGGGTATCGATGTCGCAGGCGACCGGCGCGTGCGTCGCAGGGATGCTCGACGTATCGATCTGGACGACGTGGCGCCCGGTGCGGACGCCCTCGAAATGATAGAGGCCGTCGCGATCGGTGACGACGAAGGTGCCGTCTTCCATGAGCAGGCGGATCCCGGGCACGCCCTTGCGCTTGTCGACCGGATCGCCGCAATTTCCTTCGGTCACGCGGCCGATGATCGTCATCGCATCGGTGAACAGCAACGGACGCAGGCGGACGGAGGCGGCGGCTTCGTTGCTGGTGACACTGCCCTGCCCGACGACACGCGCGCGATTGAGCGCTTCGCCGGTCGGTGCGCCGGGGGCGATGCTGACGACGTATTTCAGCTCGGTCGAGGCACCCGCGGCGAGCAGCGGGATTCCGAAGTCGAGGGTGCGGCCGTCGCTCGACACGGTGGGCTCGTCGCCGCCGCGCGCGGAATTGCGTTCGTAGCGCAGGCCCTTGGGCAAGGTGTCGGCGACGTGGAGCCCGCGTGCCGGGATCGAATCGCGGTTGGTGATGCGCAACAGATACTGGACGAAATCGCCGGGCGACGCCTCGCGCACCGATGCGACCTTGGTCAGCAGCAGCGTCCCCGTACCCGGACTGTCGAGTGGAATGTCCGCCGAGAACGGCTCGGGCGTCGACAGCGTCAGCGATCCGCCGAAGCTGGTGTCGTTGAGGATGAAAGGCGTGCCTTTCGGGTCCTTCAGCGCGGCGATCGTCGCGCGATCGACGGTCGAGGGCGCGGTGTAGGTGCCGGGCGGCGCGACCTTCAGGAAATAGCGCCCCGGCGCGGTCAACGGGAACCGGTACCGGCCGGTCTCGCCCGGATACACGCGACCGCCGGCGTCGGTGACCGTCTCTCCGGTGACGACGGTCGAGGGATAGCGGCTGACGCCATCGTCGCCGAACACCGTCGCGGGCTGGCCGGTCTCGTCGACCAGCGACACGGTGCTGCCGTCGACCAGCGCGCCGGTTCGCGAATCGAAGGTATAGCCCGCCGGATCGATCAGCAGCGACGCCATCGAGGACAGGCTGTAGCCATCCTCCGTGAAGCTCAGCTTGATCGTCGCGCCACGCATGGTGCGAACGTCGCAGGCAACGAGTTCCGGGTGCTTGCCGGTCGCACTCGCGGGAATACCGCCGGCGAAGATGCCGCTGTCTTCCGCCGTCTCGGTAAGCGTCAACGTCGTGTGGACGGTGCCGACATCGACCGCGATGACCGCAGTCTCGCGCGTGTTGGGGTCATGGTTGCCCGCCTGGTTGTCGAGCACCAGGATCATGTCGGCATAGATGTCGATCGCCGCGACCCAGGGCGACGCGGCATAGGTCGCCGCGTCGATCGGCGCTGGCGTGAACAGGAAACTGGGGGTCGTCTGACACTTGGCGCCGGTCAATTCGTAATTCGGCGGCGGCAGGCGAAAGGTGAGCGTCGTCGGGCGCTTGGCGCGGTTCACGTCCAGCGCGACCGTGTTGGACGATATGGTACGTACGCCAGACCCACTGCCGGCATCGTCGAACACCAGCGTCGCGGTATTCTCGATACGTCCGGTTTGCGCAGCCGTCTGCGCAACCGCCGGCAACGTGCCGACGATCGTCCCGAGCAGGAGCATCAGGAACAGCGCATACAGGCGCAAAAGGCGACGGGAGCTGGACATGAAGGGTCCTCTCCCGACGCGCGTCTCCACGCGCCGGGATCGGTCGTTCCTTGATCGAGAGACGGGTTTAGTTGATCGTCACGCGGAAGCTTGCCGCGACCGATGTGCCGCCGAGCAGCGTCGGGATCGTCGCGGTGATTCGCTTTGCCGCGGCATCGTACGATCCGGTGAACGGCGTTCCGACGATCGGCGATCCGTTGTCGTTGGCGATGAACCCCGCGACGGTGCAGATCGGATTGACGCCTGGCACGCCGATGACGATCGACCCCATCTGGTAGGTGGTGTTGGCCGGGATAAGATCGGTCAGGTTGACGTTGTTCGCGGGCGTCAGCAGCGTCGCGTTGGTCACCGTCAGGCAATATTGGACGACCGCGCCGGGGATGGCCTTGGGGGCGAGCACGCCGCTGACCGGATCCGACACCACGAGCTGGGTTTTCGCCACGCTGAGCGACACGTTGCGCGTCGTGATCTCGTAGCCGAGCGCGGCACGGCCCTGACCGTTATTGGCGATATCCAGGCCGGCACCATCCGAATCATTGTCGGCGAAGACCACGTCGACGACGGCATCGTCGTTGAGCCCGACGCTGGCTGCCAGGGGCGTACCCTGTGCGGCGGCATCGCCCCCCGCGGCCACCTGCGCGATCAGCGTGATGCCGGCCAGCGTCGCGGTCTGCTGATTGGGGACGTCGGCGACGATGAACACCGCCACCGACGCGTCGGCGGCGAGTTCGTTGATGTAGGTCGCGGTATCGACGCCGATGTCATAGGTGCCGTTGTTGTTCGAATCGACGTACACCTTGATGTTGCTGACGTCGAAATTGTCGCCCGCGAACAGGCCTTGGACCGGCGTCTGGCTGGTCGACAACAGGAAGTCCTGCGTGCCGTTGGTGTTGTTGGTGACCCTGAACGTCGTCACCGCGCCGGCCTGGCCGATCGCGACCGGCGTGTTGGCGGGCTGGTTGGCGATGACGGTCAGGTTGACCTTGCGATCGACCACGAAGCTCGTCGTGTTGGACGTCGTCGATTGCTGGACGCCGTTGACCAGATAGCTCGCCTGCGCGGTATTGCTGACGGTGGTCCCGGCGGCGGTACCGGCCGGTCCCGGCGCCTGTGCCTGCGCACTCGCCGTCGTCGCAGCGAACCCAACCGCCACGATCGCAGCCGTCCCGGCCATCAGCGCGCGGCTGGCCCTGACCATGCAGCTGGCCCTGACCGTGCAGCTCGCCCCGAATGTGCGGCCAGCGCTGAGTGTGTGGCCGGCGCCGAGTGTGCGGCCGGCGCCGAGTGTGTGGCCGGCGCCGAGTGTGCGGCCCGCGCTAAGTGTGCGGCCGGCGCCGAGTGTGCGGATTGCCCCTCTTGCATGCATTTCCAGATCTTCCTTTTTATGGGTTTCTTTTGGGTGTGACGGAACCAAGCATCACCGCACGACGGCCTGGAACGCGAATTGACCTTGCGAACCGGCCGCCAACGGGCTTGCGAGGCGCCACCGGACGCTGGTGACATCGTTGGGGCTCGCGGCGCGTGTGCTGCCGTCTAGGCTGCGGACACGCAGCGTTCCGAGCGAACCGAAAGTCTTGCCGTCGACCGAGACGTCGGGCGCAGGCGAACCGGGATTGGCCGAGCGATAGGCGATCGCGCGCGGCAACGGATTATCGAGCACTACGTTCGCCAGTGGCTGCGTGCCCGTGTTGCGATAGGCGAGTACGAAGATCACCTTGTCGCCGGGCGTTATCTGCGACGGCTTTACCAAGGTTATCCGGGTTGTGCCGTCGGCGGCAGCGGCTCGACTCTCGGCCAGAATGCTGCTGGTCACCTGCAAGGGCCCTGCCGCCGCGGATACGACGGCAGCAGTCGTTGACAGGACGGCGGCAATCATCGGACGCGTGATCATCAACATACTCCTCATTGAATTTTGGCTTTGAATTGAACGGTATGGACGGATGCCGGGGCAACCTGACCAATCGCGACGACGATGCTAAAACCTTGCGCATCGCTGGCCTGCGTCCCGGCGGCGTCGCTGAGTGGCGTGCCGTCCAGTGTTAGGCTGCCGGGCACGAAGACCGTACCGACGGGAATTGCATCGACAATCCGCGCACCGGTGACGGCATCATCAAATCGTGCCTCAAGCGTGTAGGTGATCACCGAATCGCGCACAGCAGCCTGCGATCCGTCTGCCGCTCGCACCGACTGACTCTTGAAAAGCGAGGGGCCGGCAAGACCCGTGGCAAGCGGAACGACAACGCTGGCGGCGGCGCCAGTCGGGCCGACGAGAGCATCGCTGCCGCTGTCGCCGCCCCCTGCAAACCCGCTTGCGGGTGTTCCCGATCCCGTGATGGCGCGTGCCGTAACTGTAAGCGCCGCGTCCCGCACGCCAGCGACCTCGGTGGCGGCGAGAATGGCGAACAGGGTGACCGATTGCCCTGCGGCAAGTGGCGCGCTCCCACCGTTTACGAGCGGAAGATCGATCGAGGGATCATAGCGGCCGTCGCCATCGACGTCGATCGACAGGCCACGAAGCATGATCGTTCCAGCGGATAAGGTCGCGGCGATCGCGAAGGACTCGCTACCGTTGTCTGCGTTCGTCAGCGTCAGGGGGACGACGGTGGGTAACGCCGATGGTGGCGCGACAAGAATGACTCCCTGCCCCTCATGTGACAGGCGGACGTCGAGTCGTTCGGCGACTGTCAACGTGACGGTGTTCGATGCGATCGTCTGCGCGGCACCGGCAAGATCGTAGCGAAGCACGCCGGTATTGACGATCGCCGTTCCCGCCAGTGTTTCGGCATATCCAGGAACGGCCCCCAGCATTGCAGCGCAGGCCGCCATGCCAAAGAGAATAGCGCTACCGAACGCAACAGGGCGACCGCCTGTCCCATATCGCACTTTGCCGTTCTTGCTGGTCACGCGCCGATTCAATGCATCCCCCTTTGATAAGGGACAAATCAGGCACGTCAGCTTAATCAAATACTACAAAATCAAATTGGTATGCTTTAGATTGGGTTAGTCCAACGATATGACTATAACGGTTTTATCGAC
>Ga0308170_10004370_pt1 | contig 11169 bp, 10 predicted proteins | sample PhyBR2_2_FD_202136 | JGI IMG/M metagenome (GOLD analysis project Ga0308170, IMG submission 202136) | Phyllosphere microbial communities from UC Gill Tract Community Farm, Albany, California, United States - DLSLSB.R2 | ecosystem: Host-associated > Plants > Phyllosphere > Unclassified | place... | reverse complement strand
CGCCGGCGTTGAGGCCGAAATCGTCGCCGATCGCGACGCCGTCGATCGTGAAGCGATTGCCGCGCGGGCTGGCGCCGCCGATCGAGATCGCCCGACCGCGCGGGTTCGGATCGAGGCTGGTGAGCGGATCGCGGCGCAGCAGGTCGCGCAGGTCGCGGTTGACCGACGCGATGCCCTGGATCGCATCGGCGTTCAGGCTGGTCTGCCCGGCGATGGCGAGACCGTTACGCTTGGCGTTGGCGGTCACGACGATGTCGTTGCCGGTCTGCGGATCGAGCGCGACGTTCAGCGTGACGGTGCTGCCAGCGGCGGTCTGCACGCCTTCGATGGCTTTGCTGTCGTACGACGGTGCGTCCACGGTCACGCGGAACGGACCGCCGGCGCGGAGCCCGGAAGCGTTGAAATTGCCCGTCGTGTCGGTCGATTGGCTGACCTGCGTGCCCGACGGCATGTGAACGATCGTGACCGACGCGTTCGCGACGGGCCGGCCGCCCCCGTCAGTAACGCGACCCCGGACCGCGGAGGTTGTTTCCTGCGCGAACGCGGGCTGCACGCAAGCGACGGTAAGCGCCAGAACACTGGCGCCTATGGCGGTGAGTCTCATGAAATCTCCCTGGGGCGCTTGCCGTGTCGGTCTAGCGAAGGTCCCTATGGGCAGTGATCATGTCAGTACTGTTACGGATCCTGTCGTTCGCCGCGTATGGAGAATTTCCCTGGACGGGAGTTTCCCGACAACGAAGGCCAGTCCATACGAAACTAGCCTGTTCTGGTTGCCCGACAGATCTGTCCCGAACCCCGTGGATAGGCTCGTCTCATGCCCGAGATACTCTTCCATTGAGGAAAGCTGCGCCGAGCGGCAACGCCAGCATTGCCAACGCAGCCCCAGCGTGTGGAGCGGCAAGCCCGGCGGCAATTCCGGCATGTTCGAGACCAACAAGCCAGGCGGTGCCCCCTTTCCGCAACGGCTACAGCGACTGAACCGGCTTTTTCCGATGCGTGCAGCCGTTGTCGCGTGCCGACCGGCCGACACTGCAGGACAGTCAATAGACCGACGGAAACGCCGCGGGCGATCATTGCGCTCTATAATTACCGCATGGGCGTTTTCGGTTGCTTGGTACGTCCATGAGCATCCGTCAGTCACCCCCACAAACGCAACTGGATCGGCCTAGCGGGCGGGTTGAGCAGGCGCGAGTCGTTGGAACAGGGATTACGATGAAGCACGATCGCCTGCTGTTTACCGGTGTCCGCATGGTCATGCGCCTCGCCCCCAACGTGGCGCCGGTCGAGGCCATGCGCGGCGGTTCCGCGCCAGCACGCCACGCGTCCTGAAGTCTCCCGCCAGCGCGTCTCCGCCCATGACTGTCGATTGAAAGAAGCGTGATGTTCAAATCCATGAAAATCCCGAGAAAACTGGCGCTTTCGTTTTTGATCATCTGCGTCTCGGCGGCCGCGATGATGGGGGTGTTCTTCACGAACATCACGGCAATCCGCAACGCATCCGAAAGCAACAATCTCAGCCAGGACATTCATGCCAAGACGCTGACGCTCGAAACGTCGCTGCTGCGCCAGAACAGCCAGATGCGCGGCTTTCTCGTCACGGCAGATCCGACCTATCTCAAATCCTATACCGAAGCCGAAAGCGCTTATGACGCCGCGTCGGGCGAGCTCGAACCGTTGCTGACCGAACCATCGCTGCGTGCCGCGCTGCTCAAATCGCGCGCGGCGACGCTCGATTGGCGCAAGGCCTGGGGCGACCGCCTGATCGCGCGCGTCAAGGCAGGCCAGCGCAAGAGCGCGGAGGCCGAGGTTCGCGCAGCGGGCAAGGCAGTGCTGACCAGTGCCGCCGTCCTGCCGCTGCGCGATATCCGCGATGCCGAAGTCGCGCTCATCGCCAAGAACTCCGCCAGCCAGCAGGCTGCGATCGCGGCTGCGGTCAAGGGGTTGATCATTGGCGGAATCGTACTGATCGCGATCGCCGTCACTCTCGCCTTCGGGCTGAGCCGGCTGATTGCGCAACCGGTGTCGCGCCTGACCAGGACAATGGGCGATCTCGCCGCGGGCAAGAACCATCTCACGGTCCCCGATCTCGATCGAGGCGATGAAATCGGCGACATGGCGCGCGCGGTGCTGATATTTCGCGATGCCGCGGTTGCCAAGGAAGCCGCCGACCAGGGCGCGGCGCGCGCCGAGGCGGAGCAGCAGATGGTCGTCAACACCGTCTCGCTGCATCTGTCGCAGGTTGCCGAGGGTAATCTCACCGCCGAGATCACGCGAGATTTCCCCAGCACCTATGGTGCGGTGAAGACCAATTTCAACGCTGCCGTGATCGCCTTGCGCGAGCTGATATCCTCGGTGCGCGGGTCGACCGTATCGATCCGGACCGGGTCGGTCGAGATCGCCCAGGCGTCGGAGGATCTGGCACGGCGGACCGAGAGCAACGCGGCGAATCTCGAAAGAACGTCTGCCGCGGTCATCCAGATCGACGGCCGCCTGAAGAATACCGCCGAAGCCGCCAACCGCACCGCCGAACGCGCCAGCGGCACGATGACCACCGTGGCCGACGGGCGCTCCACGGCGGACCAGGCGGTGCAGGCGATGAGCCGCGTTTCCGATAGCGCCAAGGGGATCGACAGCGTGATCGAGGGACTCGACAAGATCGCGTTCCAGACCCGCGTGCTGGCGATGAACGCGGCCGTCGAGGCCGGGCGTGCGGGGGATGCCGGCCGCGGTTTCGCCGTCGTCGCCGATCTCGTCTCGGCCCTGGCGATGCGGGCCGAGGAGGAAGCCGGGCGCGCGCGCGACCAGTTGAGCGCCACCCAGACCGACATCGTCACCGCGGTCGAGGCGGTGCACAAGGTCGATGCCGCACTGGCCGACATCACGACCGGCGTCAGCGACGTCAACGAGTTGCTCGGCGCGATTGCGACGGACAACCAGGCACAGTCCAGTGCAATCACGCAAATCAGCGCGGCGATCTCGACGATGGACGAGGCAACCCAGCAAAATGCGGCGATGGTCGAGGAGACGTCGGCCGCGGCGCGCAACCTCGCTACCGAGGTCAATGGCCTGTCCGAACATGCTGCCAAGTTCAACGTCGGCAGTCCGGGTGGCGCCGCCCACCGTTCGAGCCAGGTGCGGTTCTCAGGGTCGGTGAAGCAAGTTCCGACCGCGGCGGTAGCCCGGCTGGTCCGTCCGGCAGCTGATGCGGATGAGTGGCAGTCCTTCTAGCCGCAGCCATGTGCCTTTGTGCTGACCGCACTGCAGCAGCGCTGGAAAGGCGATGTGACGATGGTTGCTTGCGCGCCGGACCGCGGAGAATTGTGGCGTCATGCCGACGTGGCGCGTGCTTTGGGGTCGCCGTTTGTGGCGGCCGTCCTCGAGGCCGGCGAGCGCCAGTTGGTGCGCGCACCGCGCACGGCGGCGCTCATCCGCGACTGGCCGGGCGACCCCCGCCGGGATGCGGTCGCGATGCGCTTCAACGCTGCGCTCCATGCGCTCGCCCGGCATGGGCGATTACCGGCGCTCAGCGCGCTCTACGCCAACCGGCATGACGACTTTGACGGCGCGATCGGCGCCGCGATGGTGGAGCAGGACGACGTCATCGCGCTGTCGATGCGTGACATGCCACAGACCAACGAAGTCGGTCGGTCCGCCGCGATCGCCGCGGCGCTGATGGTGGCACGGCGGCAGTTCGGCTTGCCGTTCGCGCTGCTCGAGATCGGATCGAGCTGCGGGCTCAACCTCAATCTCGGCTATCACGAGTATGACTTGGGCGGCGTTCCGGCCGGAGTCACCGGCTCGTCCGTAAAGATTGCGCCGGCATGGTCGGGCGGAAACCCGCCTCCTGCCTCGATCGAGATCGTCACGGCCAGGGGAACCGATCTCAATCCGCTCAACGCCAGCGACCCGTGCATGCGGGATCGGTTGCTGTCGTATGTCTGGGCCGATCAACCGCATCGTGCGCGGCGACTGGAAGCCGCCTTGGCGCTGGCGTTGCGCCATCCGCCGAGGGTCGACCATGCCGATGCCGTCACCTGGCTCTCGGCAAGACTCGAAGACGGGCAGCCCGCGGGGCAGTGTAGCGTCGTGTTCCACTCGATGGTGCTGCAATATCTGACCGAGCGCGACCGGCATGCCGTCGCCAGCACGATCCGCCACGCCGGTGCGCGCGCTTCTGCGGACAGGCCGCTGGCGTGGATCAGCTTCGAATGGACGGCGCTGCGCGATCAGGTGGAGTTGCGCCTGACATGCTGGCCAGGCGGCCAGACGCGCGTGTTGGCAACCTGTCACCCTTATGGCGAATGGATCGACTGGCGACTGTGAAAAGCCAGACCGCAGAAAACTGCCTGGCGCACCGTCGCCGCTGATTGCTTGCAGAGGTCGCTACGCTTTCAAGCGCCTACAGATAGGCGCGGGACGCGGTGTCGCGGCCTCAGAAGTCCAGACGCAGCGTCGTCGAGATGGCCCGGCCGTTGAGCAACCGACCGCGCACGATCCCGCTCGCCGGGATGCTGGCTTCGTCGATGCCGGTCAGCGCGATCGTGTCGAACAGGTTGGTGGCGTTCAGCGACACCAGGACCCGGTCGACCGGGCGCACCTGCACGAACGCGTTGGTCGTGACATAGCCCGGCATCTTCAGCAGATTGACGTCCTGCGCATAACTGTCGGTCGTGCCGATGAAGACCGCGCCGACCGCAAACCGATCGTTGCTGACCTGCGGCGTCGCCTGAAAGATCAGGCTGGCCTGGTGCCTCGGGACGTTGCCCTCGATCGCGGGGGTGACGCGGTCCGTCACGATCGTCGCATCGGTATAGGTCGCGCCCGCGGTCAGGCTGAGCAGGCCCTTGCGCAAGCCGCCTTCGAACTCGAGCCCCTTGGCCTTGTAATCGCGTGCGATCACGCTGCCGTTGGCGGTATTGATGTTCGAATCCTGCGCCTCGACATGGAAGCCGGTGAGGTTCAGCGTCAGGTTCGCGTTGCGATACTTCACACCGATCTCGGCTTGCTTGACCGGGTCGTAGGCGGCGTTCGGGAGGGCGAGCGCGCCGGTGCTGTTGTCGATCACCGCGCCGAACGTGATGCGATCGGCATTGGCCCGCGCGCCCCGGCTGTAGCGCGCGAACACCGCGAACGGTTCGGACACGCGGAAGTTGATGCCGGACGAATAGGACAGGTATTTATAGGTGTAGTCGACCGGCGCGGGCGAGCCCGTCGGGGTGATCCCGACGCGCTGTTCGGGCGGGGAGATCACGCCGTTGCCGTCGATGTCGCGCGCGACCTGGCCGATCCGGCCGCCACCCAGTTCGACGCCGAACACCTGGCCCTTCGCGCTGCCCATGTCGTAGCGCAGGCTGCCGCCGATCGACAGTCGGCCGAAGCGGTAATTCGCCGAGGCGAAGGGCGCGTTGACGTCATAGGCAAGCCGCAGCGTGCGGCGCTGCGTGCCCGACAGCGGGTTATAGGCGTAGAGCCCCCCCGCCGTGACCGGGTTGCCCGCGGCGTTGAACACGTCGAGCAACGCGGCATCGCCGCCGCCGCGGATATCGGTCACCGCGACGCCGTAGAGGATCGACGTGTCGATCTCCTGGCGCGCCTTGTAGAAACCCACGGTGGTGGTCAGGGTGTTGCCGCCGATCGCCCATTCGCGGCTGGCGCGCAGATCGTTGGTGATGTTGCCGACATCCTGCTGGCGGCGATCGCGGATGTTGTAGATGCCGATCAGCCCGTTGCCGTTGAGCGACGCCGGGTTGCTGATCACCTGGCCGGCATTGGCACCGCTGGCATAGCGGAAGCTGCCGCCGGTCGCGCCCAGCCGAGTCAGCGCGGCGGCGGGCGACAGGATCTGGCTGCTGAACGGGCCGATCAGCCCGCCCGAACGGTTGGCGTAGCGGAACCGGTCGATCACCGTCCAGTCGGCAATGGTGACCCGGCTCTCGACCCCGAACGACGTTTCGCGGACGCGCTGGCCGTCGCGGATATCCTCCTGGATCGGCTGGTTGCGCTCATCGAGCAGCGTCACCGACTGTAGCGCGCGGGTTGACAGCGTGTCGTGGGTCGGGTCGAACCCGGGGATCGCCTGCAGCTTGGGGTCGGCATCGCTGCCCGTCGCGCGCAGCGGCACCGCGTCGTAGAAGGGCGAACGATCGTCGAGCACCTTGCCGTAGAGGCGGACATAGCCGCCGGTGAATTCCTTGGTGATATTCGCCTTGATCTGACCGCCGCGCTGCCCGTCGAAGCCGATACGGCGCGGGCCCTCGCCCTGGCGGAAGAACCCGCCGACATGATAGCGCACGCTCGGCGTCAACCGGCCGCCATAGTCGAAATCGGCCCGAAACTGGTCGAAATCGAGCCCCGCGGTCAACGCCACCGCACCGCCCTCGACCTCGCCGGTCTTTGAGATGAAGTTGATGATCCCGCCGGGCGAGTTCGACGCGAAGGTCGACGCCGAGCCGCCGCGGATCGCTTCCACCTGCGCGAGATTGAGATCGACGCGCAGGAACGAATCCGAGCTCGCGCCGACGATGTCGCCAAACTCCATCACGGGCAGCCCGTCTTCCTCCAGCTGCACGAACTTCGCGCCGGAGGAGGACAAAGGCAGGCCGCGAATGGTGATGTTGGCGATGCTTTCGCCGTTCGGCGCTTCGGCCAGGATGCCGGGAATGTTGCGCAGCAGATCGCCGATCGAGCGCGGCGCCATCTTGGCGATGTCGGCTTCGCGCAGCGCACTGGTCGAGGTCGCGCTGTCCAGCCGGTCGCGCCCCTTGGCGACGCCGGTCGAGAAGACTTCCGCGACGGGGGCCTTTTTCTTGGGGACAGTGTCGGCGGGTACGGTTTCGCGATCGGGTCGGGCAAATGCAGGCGGCGCGAACGCGAAACAGGCGACGCTGGCCAGGAGCAGTTTCTTCATTTGAGGGTCTGCTTTCTCGAAGAATGGTCTCGCAGGATCGGCAAAAGATTGAATCCCCGACCGCTGGATGACGCCGGCGTTCGAACTGCCACTTCCTGACTTTATAGGAGGGCGGGACGCGCTCGGTGCGGGCGAGCCGATATATTGCGCCGGCGCGGGTATCGAGGGCCGGTCGGAGGATGCGCGCAGCGATGTCGCAGCCCGCGACGCGCTTGGTGGCGACGATGACGGGCTCGCTGTGTCACCTGGAACGCGATGGCCTCCTCGTCTGCTGCGACTATGGCGAGGTCCCGCCACGGGTGGATTACACGCCCACGCCGCTGGGACGGGGATCGCGCGCGGGGACGTGGATTATCGACAATGGTCCGGTGTTTCGATCGGCACGGGACCGGTTCGACCGTGACGATCGCTGAACAAAAAGACTCCGGTCGACGCGAGCGACGTTCAGCGCTGAGCCATCGTCTCGAGACCCGCGCAATACGCGTTCACGCACGTTTAGACTCTATATTTCTTGTTTGTACACGTTTTAGCCGGTATAGACCGCGGATGCCCAATGACATCCCGTCCTCCCGCCGCGACACGATCCTTGCCCGCCTCGCCGCCGGCCAACCGGTTCGCTCCGGCGCGCTTGCCGAGGAGTTTGGTCTTTCAGAGGACGCGATCCGGCGCGATCTGCGCAGCCTTGCCGCAGAGGGCCTGTGTCGCCGCGTCTATGGCGGCGCCTTGCCGGTCGTCTCGGGTGCGACCCCGATGGCGGAGCGCATCGGCGAGGATGTGCAGCGCAAGCAGGCACTGGCCGACGCCGCGCTCCGGTTCATCGCACCGAGCAGCTTCGTTTTCGTCGACAACGGCAGTTCCAACCTCGCCCTTGTCGAGAGACTGCCGCCATATCTGAACCTTGGCATCGCCACGAGCTCGATCACGATCGCGGCCGCGCTTCAGCAGCGCGACGACGTGGACGTGCTGGTGGTCGGCGGCATGATCGATCGGATGGTCGGCGGCGCGGTCGATGGCACCGCGCTCGAGACGATCGCGCGGCTCAACATCGACCTGTGCGTCCTCGGCGCATGCGCCGTGTCCGTCGCGGGGGGAGTCAGTGCGTACGACCCCGACGACGCCACCTTCAAACGCGCGTTGGTCGCCCGTAGCCGCAGGACGATCGTCCTCGCGACGAACGACAAGCTTGGTCGACACGCCCCGCACCGCGTGTGTGGCGTCGACGTCCTCGCGCAGATCGTCGTCGAGCATGACGCCGACGCCGATCTCGTGCGCAACCTGGCGGAGGCCGGCGCGACGATCACGCGCGCCGTCCCGCAAGCCCAGCCCTGATCGGAGGATAATAGCCGTGAAAAACCCCAAGTCCGACGCGCGTCTCGCAACGCGCCTGGCCTTCCTCGTGTCCGGCTTCGGGCTCGCCTGTTGGGCACCGCTCGTTCCGCTGGCCAAGGCGAGGCTGGCGATCGGCGACGGATCGCTCGGGCTGCTGCTGCTGTGTCTCGGGCTTGGCTCGGTCGGCGCGATGCAGCTTGCCGGGCCACTGACGTCAAAGCTCGGCGCGCGACCGGCGATCCTCGTCGGTGGCATCGGGCAGGCGATTTTTCTGCCCTTCCTCGCCTTCGCGCCGACGGTGCCGACCATGGCGGTCGCACTGCTGCTGTTCGGTGCGTTCCTCGGCGTGATCGAAGTCGGCATGAACGTGCATGCAGTTGAGGTCGAGAAGCAAGCCGGCACGCCGCTGATGTCTGGGTTCCACGGGTTATTCAGCGTTGGCGGCTTCGTCGGATCGGCGCTGCTGACCGCGGTCCTTTCCATGCAGATCAGTCCGGTCGCGGGGGTCGTCACGGCATCGGCGCTGATGATCGCGACTTTGACGCTGGCCACGCCCCGGTTGATTGCAACCCCCAGGACTGAGGAGACCCCGCTGGTCGTGGTCCCGCGCGGCATCGTGATCCTGCTCGCAGCGCTCGCGGCGATCACCTTCCTGACCGAAGGCGCAATCCTCGATTGGGGGGCGTTATTGCTGAGCGGCAAGGGCCTGCTGCCGGTCGCGCAGGCGGGGCTCGGCTATAGCGTCTTCGCGGTGGCGATGACCGCCGGCCGCCTGACCGGCGACGCGATCGTCGGCAGGCTCGGGGACCGGCGAACGATGCTGTGGGGCGGGCTGCTTTCGCTTCTCGGCTATGGCGTCATGCTGCTCGCGCCAGTCGCGCCAGTCGCGCTGTTCGGGATCCTGCTGATCGGTCTTGGCGCGTCGAACGTCGTGCCGATCCTGTTCCGTCAGGCCGGCAGGCAAACCGTCATGCCGGCGGGCCTCGCGATCGCCGCGGTCACGACGATCGGTTACGCCGGGATCCTCGCGGGTCCCGCCGCGATCGGCTTTGTCGCGCAGGGCATCGGCCTGCCCGCGGCCTTCTGGCTGCTCACCGCGCTGCTGTGTCTCGTGCCGCTCTGCGCGAAGGCCGCCACCGCCAACGGGCGGACATCCTGACCCTTCCTGACGCAGCCTTCCTCCATCGCCCTTCCTCCATCGCCTCGCCGACCCTGTCGATGCCCCGCTACCGCATCGATATCGCGGTCAACACCAAGGTGAAGCAGGGCTATAGCTTCGACCCCGTCATTGAGGCGGACCGCGCGGCGGAGGCCGCGATCTGCGCCGAGATCGCTGGGCACTTCTCCCACCACGCCATTCTAGGCAAGGAACTCGGGCTGACGGGCAGCGAGCCGATGCTGCATGCCGAAGCGTTGCGGATCCTGGGATCACCGCCTCTTCGCCGCCCCTGGGCTAACGCCTTGGCCATCATCGCGCGGATGTCGGCATGCAATTTAGATCGATCGCCCGGCGACCGAGGACGTCCGTTCGGGTAAGGCCCCCACCACTCGACAAGTCTAACGCTGCCTTGGACAAGTACTTTATAGTCGGGTACTATAGATCCTATTCTAGTGCATCACGCCTGTGTGGGGGCAAAGATGGTCGATCAACTGACGCAGATCACCGACCAGTTCGAAGCATCATGGAACGCGCATGAGATGACTGTGTTCGGGCAGCTTTTTCATGACGATGCGACATTCGTCAACCGGTACGCGACCTATTGGCGCGGTGTTGATCAGATCGTTGCGGGGCATCGCGCGATCCACGACTCGATCTATCGCGACTCGTCGCTGCGGGTCGATCCGGCGGATATCGATCCGATCGACGACGATGCCGCGATCCTGCATTTCTGGACGCGGCTGTCCGCCGGTGCCGCGCATCCGGCCGGGCCGCATCAGGCCGATACGCTGATCCTCTCAGTCGCCACCCGCCGTAACGGCGACTGGCGGATCCAGGCCGCACAGAACGTGACGCTCGCCGATCCGCGTACCGGCCGGGAGCTTCTCCGCGCATCCTGACCCGCGCATGACCGCCCCCGAGGGGCCAGTGACCTAGCGTCCAAACCGCCTGATCCTTTGGGGGTATGCGACATGACGACACTGAACGCCGGTTTCGACGATCTTCACGACACACCGTTCCTGGCCCGCCACCGTTTCGACCGGCTGGTGGTGCCCGGATTTGTGGCCGCGATCTGGGCCGCCATTCTGGCCGGATTCGTCCCCGATATCGTCGGTCATGTCCGGACGCAGGGCTTCTCCTATCCGATCATCGTCCATCTCCACGCGCTCGCTTTCACCGGCTGGCTTATTCTGCTCAGCGTACAGGTGGCTCTGGTCGAGACGGGCAATGTCGCGCTCCACCGGCGGCTCGGCGTGGCGGGCGCCGGGCTCGCCGGGACGATCGTCATCCTGGGACCTATGGTCGCGCTCATGATGGGCAGCGCCGCGTTCGGCACACCGCGCTGGGATCCCGGCTTCCTGAGCATCAGTCTCAGCGACATCCTGGCCTTTGCGGTGATCGTCGGCGCGGCGCTGGTGCTGCGCCGTGACGCCGCCGCGCACAAGCGGCTCATGCTGCTCGCGACGATTCAGATCGCCGGCGCGGGTTTCGGCCGGTTCATGGGGATCTTCCTGCACGGCCTTGGCGGCACCGGCTGGTGGGGATTCTTCGTTGGCGGGACGCTTGAACTCGACCTGCTGATCGTCGCGCTCGGTGTCTATGACATCGTCACACGCGGGCGGCTCCATCCCGTCTATCTTCCCACGGTCCTTGCGCTCTGGGGTCTCCAGGCCACCGCGATCACGCTCTATTTCACGCCGGCCTGGACGGCGTTCACGACCCACATTCTCGGCCACTGAGGCTCAGCGCGACACCGCCACGGAGGAGAGACGTG
>Ga0308170_10004368_pt1 | contig 11172 bp, 9 predicted proteins | sample PhyBR2_2_FD_202136 | JGI IMG/M metagenome (GOLD analysis project Ga0308170, IMG submission 202136) | Phyllosphere microbial communities from UC Gill Tract Community Farm, Albany, California, United States - DLSLSB.R2 | ecosystem: Host-associated > Plants > Phyllosphere > Unclassified | place... | reverse complement strand
GCTCAGCGACGCCGACGCGGCGCGGCACGTCGGGATCGTGGACACGAGGTTGAACGCGCGCGACGTCGTGCTGCTGTGCCGCGGCGTCATGAAGGAGCTCGGCGGGCCCGCGGCGCAGGTGCCCATCGTCGTCGAGGGCCACACGGACCAGACGTTCGCCTACATCTCGGAGCACCTCGAGTGCGTCCCCTCCTTCCCCTCCTCCTTCTCCTCTCCTCGTCCTTGAGCCGCCTCTGACGAAGCCCGCCCGCCCCGCGCGCAGGTTCATGATCTTCGAGCTCATCAAGGGCGCCGCGCACGCGACCGTCTCGGCGCACGGCGCGGCCGCCGCAAGCTCGCACCCGATCACGGTCACGCTCGCGCACAACAAGCGCGAGCTCATGGTGCGCGTGTCGGACCAGGGCGGCGGCATCGCGCCGTACGGCGGCCTGCCGCCCGACCCGGCCGACCTCCAGCAGCAGCTCGGGCCCTTCCTCTCCGGCGGCGGCAACCCGAGCAGCAGCAGCAGCTCCCCGGCGCTCGTCGCCGCCCCGCTCTCGGCGCAGCGCCTCGACATCTTTTCGTTCTCGCACATGCGCCGGTTCTACCAGCACCAGCACCGCGCGGCCGGCCCGGCGCTCGCCGACGCCGCGCCCGCGCCGACGCCGCCCCTCAGCGCGGGCGACGCGCCGCAGGACCCGACGGCGACGGGCATCATGGCGCTGCGGAGCGTCGGCGAGCTCGCCGGCACGGTCAAGGAGCAGCTCGAGCGGCACCAGGCGCAGCAGGCTGAGCTTGCCGACGAGGACGCGCCTTCCACCGCGCCGTCGTCTAGTGCCACCGGGGGCGAGGCGCGCAAGGCGCAGCTCGACGCGCAGCTGCAGAACGGGCTCGCGCTCGACGCGCAGCTGAGGAGCGGGATCGGCCTCCCGCTCGCGCGCATGTACGCAGAGTACTTTGGCGGGTCGCTGAGCATCTTTACGTGCCAGGGCTTTGGCAGCGACGCGTTCCTCGTCCTGCCAAAGTTTGGCGTCGAGGGAGCGGTGCCGACGCACGGCGTGTAGCTCTTCCTCTCCCTCCCTCTCTTCTCCTCCTCGCCTTCTCCTTGCCCTCGTCGTCCTCCTGTTGCACCCCTTCCCGCTGTAGATCTATCGCATCTTCCTCTCTCTCTCCACCTGCATCGTCCCTCTCTGTGCAACGCAGCCCGAGCCACTCGTGTCGCAACAGTCCGAGTTCCTCGAGAGCCCTCTCTACACCAAGCAAGCGTCCCTCCTCCCCGTCTACAGCTCGTCTCGTCCCGCTCGTCTCGTCTCCTCGCGCCCGCTCAGTCCTCCTCGCGCTCCCACGCCTCGGCCGCGCGTTCGACCTCGTCCACCGCGCGCGCGACGAGGCGCACGTGCCGCAGGATGGACGGTAGGGGCGTGAGGATGGCGCCGTGCTCGCCGGGAAGGATGTGGAGCGAGGGGAAAGGCGCGGTGGGTGCTGGTGCGGGGGAGGAGGGTGTGGTGAAGGAGGAAGAGAGCGAGGCGATGAGCGCGTGAGGGTGGATGGCGGGCGAGGATGCGGACGGAGAGGGCGACGGCGAGGGCGACTCGCCGCCGACGAGCGCGTGCGCCGAGCCGTTCGACTTGGTCGGCGTCGAAGGCTCCTCCTCCTCCTCTGCGCCTTCGTGCAAGCCTTTGCCGTTCGCACTTGACAGCGGCGGCGCCTCGAGTGCGCGCATGTCCGATACCGCCGGCGCGCCCGTCGAGAAGCCCGCCGCCTCGAGGTACGCGCGCACCTTGCGCACGGGGAGGATGCAGTCCTTGTCCGACAGGATGACGACGCTCGGCTGCGAGGTGGGGCTCGAGTCAGCTCGACGAGCGCAGCGAGGAACGCCAAAGGGAGGAAGAGCGAGAGCAAGAGCGAGAGAGAGAGGGACGCACAAGAGGTCCGTGCGGGCACGGCGTGACGAACGGGGCATAGTTGGGCACGTCGAACGGCGGCTCGAGCGGCGCCCTCGCGCAGGCGGGCACGAGCGCCTCGATGACGCGCGGCGGGAGCGGCGCGGGCGAGGTCGGCGCGAAGACGACCGAGTCGGACCAGCGCAGGTGCCGCGAGAGGAAGTGGTTGATCCCGCGCTCGAGGGCAAAGTAGCGCTGCAGGGCGGAGGACGAGCGTCAGCAGGGGCGCGAGCGTGGGAGGAGGGGGACGAGCAGGAGGGACGCACGAAGAAGCGCTCGGCGGCCGTCTTGCACTTGGTCCGGAAGAAGTTGCGCGGGCTGTCGGCAGAGAAGAGGAGGAACGACATCGGATCGACGAGGACGGTGCCAGCGAGGATGTCGGGCTGCAGTTCAGGAGGGAGTCAGCGTCGGTGCGAGGGTGAGCCCGAGACGAGAAGAGGAAGAGGACGCACTGCGTCACGAAGCAGCCACGCCGCGGCGCCCGTGCCAAAGCTGTGCGCAACGACAACCGCCTTTGTCCTCCTCCAGTGCTCCTCCTCGTGGTCCTCCTCGTAGTCCGAGTCGTCCTCGTCCGGCTCGAGGTGGCTGAGCCCAAAGCCGTGCACCCAGAGCATGCGCCGCACGGCGGCGACGTACTCGAGGCGGGTGAAGATAGTCGACGGCGGGGCGAGGCGCATCGAGACGTAGGGGATCTCGGGGAGGAAGACGGCCCGTCCCGAGATACTCGAGAGCGCGATGAGGAACGGCACGGTGACGAACGTGCCGCTGATGCCGTGCGCAAAGATGATCTGCGCGCGCGAGCGAGAGAGCGCGAGTCAGCAACGCTCTCAGCAGGAGAGAGGCGAGAGGTGGACGCACCGGCTTGAGGTCGTCCTCCTGCGCCTGCTTGCTCGCCGGCTTCATCCAGTACCCGACGCGCCCAGCGAGCGCCGAGTCGCCCATGCGCGACGCCTCGAGCGGGTCGAGGTGCTTCTCGAGCGCTCGTCGCGACGAGCGCATGAAACCGAGCGGGAAAGGCCACTGCGGTGCGTGCACGACGTGCGTCAGCCGACAGCCCTCGATCGTAGGAAGGCGAGGAAAGGGAGACGGGACGTACCGAGGAGAGCGAGCCGTAGTAGCGGAAGCCCGCGCAGAAGAGGGCGAGGTTGCCGACCTGCGAGATGAAGGCGATGGCGGCGTAGAAGACGAGCGGGTGATGGTGGAGGTTAAGAGGCTCCTTGGCGAGCTGGAAGACGCGATGAGGTGACCGGCCTCGGAGGAAGCGGAAGGGTGGCGAGCCCGGGCGCGAGAGGGTGAACTGGGCCTCGAGGAGGAGGATCATCGAGTGGAGCTCGGCGCGGTGGAGCGGGTCGGCGAGGACGGCGCGTCGGCTGGCGGCGAACAGTAAGTGCGAGATGTACTGCGGGCGAAGAGAGAGAGACGTCAGGACTGCTGGGTGGGGCATGAACGAGCGGGACGAGAGCGCACCTCCTCGAGGTTGGTGCGGCCGACTTGCTCGACCTTGACCTTGGCGAACGCCGGGTCCGCCGCTCCTCGCGCCGCGCGCTTGTAGGCTCGGGGCAGGAAGACGCCGCCGAGCCAGTCCCACGGATCGGCCGCCGACTCGACCATGGCGCGCCAGAGCCTCCACCGCTCCTCCGGGCTGACGGCGTCGTCGTCGCCTGGCCGGTCCCACCACCGCCGCTCGAGCGCGACCGCGGTCGCCTTGGACGCGGCCCACCAGACGACCTCGGCGGCGCACCATGCCGTCAAGGCGGCGAGGGGTAGTCGGAGCTGGACGAGGAGGTCGGCGGCGTCTCGCGGCGGGAGCGAGGTGGTGAAGGCGACGGCGGGCGAGGCCGGGTAGGTGCAGGCGTGCGCGACGAGCCAGGCGAGGCTCAGGGGCGCGACGGCATCGAGGGCAGAGATGCTCGCTCGGAGGAACAGCCTGCTGAGGATGCTGTCGGGGAGCTGCGAGGGGAGAGGCGCGAGTCAGCTCCGCGGCGCGGGTGTAGTCGAGCGAGAGGGGACGCACCATGAGCTCAGAGCTGCCGGCTTGGTCGCTGTGCGGGAAACGGAGCTGCGAGAGGCTGGCGCAACCCCGAGCGGCGAGGTCGGCTTGACCTTCGACCGCTCCCTCACCTCTCGACGCTCCCGGCCAGTCTGAACGAGCTGCACGAGCACCGCTAGGACTACACGACACCACTCGAGCGCGCCGCACCTCGCCCGCCGGCCTCGATCTCGCCCACCCTCATCTCCCCTTCGTCGTTCGACCTCGCGCGACCTCCACCTTCGCCTCTCTCGACCGGCGTCCCTCTTGGTCCAGCAGTCGACATGGCAGCAGCACCGCCACTGTATCTGCCCTTCATCGTGGCCCCGCCGCTCACTAGCTGCGAGGATGCCTACCTCGTCTTCGTGCGTCTCCGCCTCCCTCTCGCCTCAGCATCGCTTCCCGCGGATCCGCTCCTCCTGCGCCTTCGGTGCGCTCCTCTCGTACACAGCTGACCTTGCTCTCTCGTGCGCGCGCAGGGTCAGGGCACCGCCCCCTTCTCGATCAATGTCATCGCGACCGGCGACGCGAGCGGCGCCTCGCTCGAGGCGCTCCCCGTCCAGAAGTCCAACACGCCGCTCAAATGGCGGTGCGACTTTAACACCGGCGCCAACCTCACGTTCGCCTTGACCGACGCCGCCGGGCAGCAAGCCTACTCGCAGTTCCGCGTCGTCCAAGCCGGTGCCGTCACGACCTGCCCGTGCGTCCAGCTCTCCCTCTCCCTCTCCCTCTCTGCGCCTGCAGCCTTTCCTGATGCGCCCTCGCGCCCGCAGCAAGACCGACTACACGCCCAAAGCATCACCCAACATCGGCGCCATCGTCGGCGGCCTGTTCGGCGCCCTCGCCGGCATCGCCCTCCTGTGCGCCTTCATCTGGTGGCGCCGACGAGCGTGGAAGGCGAGCCACCCTTCGTGGGGCAACCGCTTCGCCGACAGCAAAGCCGGCTCGGTCGTCGACCCGGACGACGTCTGCCTCGCCGACGGGCCCGCCGGGATCGCGCGCGCGGGCACGTTCAACCTCGCCCAGGTCGGCTTCACCGAGGACTCGCTCACGCGCCTGCGCGCCATCGACACGCCGCCGGCGTACACGGGCCCGCCTAGGAGGGCCTCGCACGACACGACCGTCGTGCCTGTCATCGACGAGGAGGAGCACGAGCTCGCGGCGGCGTTGGCCGAGTCGGAGCGCGACGCCATCACGGAAGAGGCACGCCGGCCGTCGTCCTCTTGATCCTCATCTTGTAACTTGTGCGTCGACCTTCCTCTCCCTCTCGCTCTCGCACCCCTTCCTCCCCTCCCTCTCGCTCGCCGTCGCTGACCCCTCGACTGGGCATCCCGCAGATCTCTCCTGTAGCCTCCTCGCACACTTTTACCTCCCTCCCCTCGCCGTAATTCACTCGCCTTCCTTCGCTCGTCGACCCTCGCTAGCGGCGCTTTCGCTGGGCCCGGCGAGACGCCGCCGGTGGTGCTGCGGCCGAGAGTCCGTGGAGGACGGACGCACGGCGGCTGGCCGGAAGGTGAGCGAATTCGGCTCACTTCTCGCGGGAAGGCGCTCTCGCTGCGAGAAGAGGACGAGCGGCTTGCTTCGAGTGCGCTTGAGCGTCTCTGAGATGTCGGCTGCGTGCGCAAGGAGGCGGCGGCGGACGCACCGCGGCGACGACAGCTCACCAGCTCGATCGATCTCTCTCATTCTACGTCTCCTGTCCGCCCCGCTCCGGGTCTCCATCCCGGCCGGCGGATCGCCTCCACGGCTCGCCGCCGAGCACCCCGCGCCGACCTCGAGTTCGTCCTTGAGCTTGCGTCGCTCTCTCCTCCGCTTCGCTCCTCGCTCTCTCGTGCTCGACCATGCCGCGCGAGAGCGTCAAGGAGGAAGGCGGAGCGCCGTCGGCGTCGGCTCGTGGGCGCGGTCTCCTCGCTGGGCGGGTCAGCTCCTGTGTCGAGGTGCGTCCTCTTCCTCCTCCGCCCCGCGCCGCCCTCCCTCCCGCCTCGCTGACCCTAGCCTCTCCTCTTGTTCGCAGTGTCGAGCGCGCAAGTCTCGTTGCTCGAGGACGGCCAACTGCACGAGCTGCACGCTGCGCAGACTTCCCTGTACGTGGCTGCCCGGGACGAGTCCAAGGTGCGCTCGCCTCTCTCGACCTCCTCCTCAGCCCCTGCAGCTCCTCTGACGCTCTTCTCCGTCCTCTCGCCGCAGCCGCACCGAGGAGGAGGCGTCGATCGAGGCGCGAGACTGCGAGATCCATCGCCTTCGAGCTCGCGTCCTCGCTCTCGAGCGCCAGGTCGTCTCGCTCGGTGGCTACGTCGAGACGCCCAGGCGTCAGAGCGCACCGCTCGGCATCACGACCTCGCCTCGAGGCAGCGTCTCGCTCGAGGTGCCGCCCTTCCTGGACCGGCGCGACTCGTCGGCGTCGTGGCTGTCGACCTCGTCCGACACGTCGGCCTCGTCGACGAGGGCGTCGGTCGACGAGCTCTTCCCGCCCGTGTGGCCCGGCTCGTCCTCCTCGAGGTGCACGCTCCCGCTCGTCGAGGACGACGACGAGGAGGCGGTGCCCGACCTCGTCGTCGCAGAGCTCGCAGCGGCGTCGCTCGCCGAGCCGAACGAGTACGCGTTCCCTCGCCCGCCGACGCTGCCGCCGCTCGCGCTGCCGGCCCTGCCGACGTTCCCCGTCTCGACGTCGGCGGCGTCGGCGTCCTCGTCGAGCCCGGCGAGCCAGGGCGGCGCATGGCCGCCGCGGCGCAGCTCGACGCTCGACCCGCTCGCGAGCGTCGTCGAGTGGCGCGTCGCTGGGCCGCTGTGCGCCTCGCCCAGCTCGCTCTCGTCGCCTGTCCTGCTCGGCGGGTGCATCTCGCCGGTGAGCCTCTCGCTGCGCGCTGACGTTTGAGCCGAAGCTGGGAGTGCGGGTACGGCTGCCGGCCAGCCTCCTTCTCTCCCTCGTCCCGCCCGTCCAGTGCGTCCCTCCCCGCCTCGACGCTCTCATTGTCAAGCTTTCGACGTTGGAGCACGCCCCTGACCCTGTCCAGCCACTCGTCGCAACAGCCGTACCCGCTCTTTCCAGCCTCGTAGCCGCACCCCTCCTTCGCCCTCCTTCGTTCGCCGTCCCCTCCTTTCCCCTCCCCCACTTGCCGCTCCGTTAGTCTGGTCGTCGTTCGCCCCCTGTCAATCGAGATGAAGCGAGATCCCGAGACTCGCTGCTGCAGAGAGATGCGTCTCGCCGCGGGAGGGCAGCCGACCGACCCTGCCACTGCTCAGCGCTGCCGCCGCTCGTGTGGTATCTCGGATCTATCGCATCGCTCGCTCGCTCGCTCAAGTGCGCGCTTCGCAGCCCTGCCGAGGAGCGACGGCCTGGATCTGGCTCAGGCCTCCCCACGTGCGACAGCAGCGACGGTCGCCAAGGCTTTCATGCTGCGCTGCGTGCAGCTCGCTGTTGCAGCGTGCGCACCCAGAACACCGGTGATCCTCGCTGTGCCGCACCTTCGACGTCTCACTCCCTCGCGCACGATCGGCTTGCCCTCTGTGCTCACTTGGGCGCTCGCAGGGGATTCCATTTTCTGGCGGCGAGTGATCGAGGTCGAGCGTGCGATCCTGGGTAGATGAACGTGCGGAACCTCGCTCGAGTGAACGACGAGAGCGAAGGATCGTCCGCTCGTCGCTTTCTCACGCTCTCGCACGAGCCTCTCTCGCAGCGTGTCCTGGCTCGAGCACCGAGCAGAACCATGTCAATCAAGCCAGCCTCTCTCGCTCGCTCGAGCTGTCTGTCCCGCTTGGCCCGAAGAGCAAAGCCTCCTCGCGCACGAGCCCCGTGCAGGGCCGGATGTACACAGTCGCCGTACGAGTGCCCGTCTGTAGCCGCCCTGTCAGCCTAATTCCGTCGTCGTGCGTTGAGTGCAGAAGTCGGAGGCTTGGCACATGAGAGCCAGCCCACCTCGAGCTGCTCGACCTCCCGCAGGGTCCGATTCGAGACGGACGAGGCGATGCTCGGGGTGGAGCGTGCTTGCACCGCCGAGCGCGAAGAGAGCGGGACCGCGAGCGGCCAAAGGCTTGACCAGCTCGCGAGGTCGGAAACGTCAGGTGCAGGGCGAGCAAGCGTCCACCTTCCCAAGTCGAGAGACGCGCACGATCCTCGAGTCGGCGAGAGATGCGCACGGCCAACCGCAGGCCGCCGCTCGAAAGATGGGCGTGCAACGCGCAGCGGCCTAGAACCAGCGATCCGCACGCTTGTCCCCTCAGGCACACGCATCTTTCGCGGTGCTCCGACCAGGATCATCCGAAGGCCGCGGAGGAGAAGCGCAGCTCTGCGAGGCGTGAAGAGCGCGCGAGGAAGCAGGGCGAGTTGCTGAAGTGCGGCGCAGGGACCGCAGCCACTCGCAGCAGGTCGAGCCACAGATCGAGCGCGTGTATGCACGGCGAGAGGAGGTCAAAGGCGAGCCGATTCAGGAGTTCTGCGGAAAGGGTGATCGCAGCGGCGCTGCCTCAGAGCGCGATCGGAAAGAAAGAAAGGCACCAGGCACGAGGCTTCGCTCCCCCGAAAGTCGCGAGCCACACACGCTCTCTCTGTTCGTCGGCGAACGGAAGCTCCCCACCTGGTTCTGCGAGCGCTCGCCTCTTCTCGTGCCTCTCTCTCTCTCTCTCTCTCTCTCTCTCTCCCTCCTCAACACCTCGACCGGCTCTCCCTGCCACCCACTCGCACCCATCCTGGCTTGCTGCGCTCTCCTCCTCGCACCGCACCTCGCCTCGACCCGATAACAGGCCGCCCACACCCCCGCCCTCTCACCACCACCACCACTCGCACTCGCACTAGTACTACACGCCTCGATGGCCGACACCGCCTACCCGGGCACCAAGGCCCCGCGCCGCAAGCGCTCGTCCAAGTCGGGCCTGAACGCCGCGCCCGACGGCTCGGTCGTCTTTGACGACGCCAAGCGCGTCTCGATGGCGTGCGTCGCCTGCAGGAAGCGGTGCGTCTCTTCTCTCTCGCTCCTCTGGCCTCTCTACTCGGTGCAAGGAGCCCTTTGCGGCCTCGGCGCGACTTCGAGCGCGAAGGCACAAGGACCTCGCAGCTGACTCGGCTTCTTTCCCCACCCCGCAGCAAGATCCGCTGCGACGGCGCTCAGCCGGGCTGCACCAACTGCTCGAAGAACGGCAAGAGCCCGTGCCGCTACGAGCGCGTCACTGCGTGCGTTTTCCCTCCTCCTCCTCCTCTCGCTCCTCGGACCCGCACGGCGACGACCTCGGAAAGCTGACGCATCCCCCCTCTTCCCTGTCCACAGCGAGGAGAACCTCGAGGTCAAGATGCGCAAGCGCCTCGCCAAGCTGCGCAAGGAACACAGCGCCAAGCAGCAGCAGGACGACTCGTCGTCGCAGCTCGGCGCCCGCCGCCGCTGGTCGCGCACCATCTCGTTCGACAAGAACTCGTACCTCCCGCCGCCGCCGGCCGTCACCTCGACGGGCTCGGTCCCGTACCTCAGCCCTTCGCCGAGCGGCCTCTCGACCGCCGCGCGCGGCCTCGCCCTCGACAGCGCCGGGTACGGCTACCACCACGGCCAGCACGGCGGCTACTTCGACCACCCGGGCTCGCCCTACCCGATCACGCCGACCGACGAGGCGCCCGAGTACTTCGTCTCGGTGCCGACGCTCGGTGCGCCGCGCTATGCGCCGTTCCTCGACCGCGCGCCGACGGGCCACTCGCCGTACCCGCTCACGCCGCCGATGGACGACGGCTACTCGTGCGCGAACGACCCGAACTGCGGGTGCCAGCAGCAGCTCCAGTCGCACATGGCGCCGCCGCTCCCGCTCCCGCAGCAGCAGCACCAGCAGGCGCCGGCGCAGCGCCGCCCGTCGTTCGCCCACTCGCAGTCGGCGCCGCTCCTCCCGAGCGCGACGTACCAGCTCCAGTATACGCCGGCCTCGTACGCGCCGCCGGCCCTCTCGCCGACCTCGCTCGCCCCGCCGCCGCCGTACCCGCTCGAGCGCACCGGGCACGACCTCGCCGCGCCCATCCCCGTCCGCACCCAGCCGCCCAGCTTCATCCGCGCCGAGCCGGCTGCCGCCGTCCCGCCGCGCTTCTCGCCGTACCCGGCCCTGCCCGTCGCGACGGCCCAGGTCGACGCCTTCCTCGCGCCGGGCCGCCCGGCCAACTGGGCCGACGCCCTCGGCGAGGACGCGCTCCTCGAGCGCGAGCGGCCGGCGGGCTACACCGAGCTGTGGATCGGCGAGCAGAGCAAGGCGGTGCCGGCGGGAGCGCAGGGCGAGTACTCGCACTTTGAGCAGGCGGCGTGGTGACGAGCGGGCGGCGCAGGGCAGCCGCTGCGGCGGCGCCGGCGAGCGAGCGGGAGCAGGGGGAGGGGACGAGCCAGGCGTGGCTCGAGCGAGTCTCTGTGTGCTGTACCTAGCTTTGGTCGTGAGTTGTTGTGCTTGAACTGAACCAGCCGTTGTGCCTTCAGCTGGACGAGCGAGCGAGAGCTTCTCGCTTTTGCGCCTCTCCTCGAGAGCCTCGTCGCGTCCTGCGCCGGCTGGCTGGCCGTCCGCTCGCTCCTTCGTCCTCCTCGCCCGCTGCTCTCGAGACCGCCTGCTGCACCATGAGCTTCTTCACCAGGTGCGTGCGAGCCTCTGCAGCCTGCTGTCATCGTGCGCGCGCCCGCTCACGCGTTTGCACCCCGCCCAGCTCCGCCATCGTCTCGTCCGCGTTCCTCGTCGGCATCCTCTTCACGAGGTGCGCTCCTGCCTCTCCCTCAGTCCCCAGTCGCTCCCGTTGACCTCTCTGCACGTGTGCGCAGCCTGCTGTGGGACGCGACCGTCCTTTACGGCCTCACGGCGCCTATCACCGAGCAACAGATCGAGAACGTCGAGAGCTACTACCTCACGTGGTGGAACGGCGGCATGGCCGTCAAGATGTTCATGCATGTCGTCGTGCGTCACCCTCTTTGCTCGCCCAAGTCGTCCCACTCTCGGTCCTCGAGCTGACCCCGGTCGCTCCCCCCTCCCCTCTTCCTCCTTCGCCCGCACCTGCAGATGCTCGTCCTCTTCCTGTCGCTCGTTGCGAAGTGGGCTCGTCACACCGAGACGGCGTTCTACTTCACCGGCGCCTCGATCCGTGCGTCCTCGTCCTCTCCCTCTCGCTCGCCTGTCGGACGACGCTGACCTCGGGCTCTCTACTTCTCGCACGCAGTCATGCTCATCTGCTCGGCCGCACTCTACATCGTCGTGACCCTTCCGTCGATCCGCCAGGTC
>Ga0308170_10004366_pt1 | contig 11172 bp, 9 predicted proteins | sample PhyBR2_2_FD_202136 | JGI IMG/M metagenome (GOLD analysis project Ga0308170, IMG submission 202136) | Phyllosphere microbial communities from UC Gill Tract Community Farm, Albany, California, United States - DLSLSB.R2 | ecosystem: Host-associated > Plants > Phyllosphere > Unclassified | place... | reverse complement strand
GCCACAAGGACCTGCTCGAACTGCGCGACGAGACCGAGGAAGATCCCGCCGAGCTCGAGGCGTCGAAGTACGACCTCGCCTACATCAAGCTCGATGGCGACATCGGCTGCATGGTCAACGGCGCCGGTCTGGCGATGGCGACGATGGACATCATCAAGCTCAACGGCATGTTCCCGGCCAACTTCCTCGACGTCGGCGGCGGCGCCAACAAGGAGAAGGTGACGGCGGCGTTCAAGATCATCCTCGCGGATCCGAACGTGAAGGGCATCCTGGTCAACATCTTCGGCGGCATCATGAAGTGCGACATCATCGCCGATGGCATCGTCGCCGCGGCGAAGGAAGTGAACCTCTCGGTGCCCCTGGTCGTCCGCCTCGAGGGCACGAATGTCGAGAAGGGCAAGGAGATCCTCGCGAACTCCGGCCTGGCGATCGTTCCCGCGAACGACCTTGGCGATGCAGCCAAGAAGATCGTCGCAGAGGTGCAGAAGGTCGCGGCCTAACCGCCTTCGACGACGCATACTGATTGTGCGAAATTGGGGCCTGGACGGAAACGTCCGGGCCCTTTTTCGTTGGTATCACGACTGGTCGGACAGGTGGATCGGCGTGACGCTACGGCATGGTGATGTTTCCATACCGCACTTGCGAAAACGACGTAAAACAGCCATCTGTCGCGCCAACGCCGCCGGGTAACGCCGTCAGCGAACGAACTATATCCACCTTGGAAGGAATCCCGATGAAGGTGCTGGTGCCGGTCAAGCGTGTGCTTGACTACAACGTGAAGCCCCGCGTGAAGGCTGACGGAACGGGCGTCGATCTGGCGAACGTCAAGATGAGCATGAACCCGTTCGACGAGATCGCAGTCGAAGAGGCCATCCGCCTGAAGGACAAGGGCGTGACCGAGATCGTCGTCGTCTCGATCGGCGAGCAGAAATCGCAGGAAACGCTCCGCACCGCGCTCGCGATGGGCGCCGACCGCGCGATCCTCGTCGTCAGCGAGACCAAGGTTGAGCCGCTCGGCGTCGCCAAGATCCTCGCCAAGATCGTCGAGGAGGAAAAACCCGACCTCGTGATCCTCGGCAAGCAGGCGATCGACGACGACAACAACCAGACCGGGCAGATGCTCGCCGGCCTCCTGAACTGGGGCCAGGGCACGTTCGCGTCGAAGGTCGAGATCGCCGACGGCTCGGTCAACGTGACGCGCGAAGTCGATGGCGGTGCCGAGACCGACACGCTGAAGCTGCCCGCGATCATCACCACCGATCTTCGCCTCAACGAGCCGCGTTATGCGTCGCTGCCGAACATCATGAAGGCGAAGTCGAAGCCGATGGCGCAGAAGACGCCGGCCGATTTCGGCGTCGACGTGACGCCGCGCCTGACCACGCTGAAGGTGGTCGAGCCCGCCAAGCGCTCGGCCGGGATCAAGGTCGCCGATGTCGACGCGTTGGTCGGCAAGCTCAAGGAAATGGGAGTCGCCAAGTGAAGACGCTCGTCTGGGTCGAACATGACGGTCAGGCCGTCAAGGATGCCACGCTGTCGGCGGTCACGGCCGCCTCGCAGCTCGGCGAAGTCCATCTGCTGGTCGTCGGCCAGGGCGTCGACGGCGTCGCTGCCGCGGCCGCGAAGATCGCTGGCGTTGGCAAGGTGCATGTCGCGGACGACGCTGCGTTCGCGCATGCGCTAGCCGAGAACGTCGCGCCGCTGATCGTCGAGCTGATGGGCACGCACGATGCGTTCGTCGCGCCGTCGACGACGCACGGCAAGAACATCGCGCCGCGCGTAGCCGCGTTGCTCGACGTCATGCAGATCAGCGACATTCTGTCGGTCGAGAGCGAAGACACGTTTACGCGCCCGATCTACGCCGGCAATGCGATCGCAACGGTGCAGTCGACCGACGTGAAGAAGGTCATCACGGTGCGCGGCACGGCGTTCACCAAGGCCGCGACCGAGGGTGGCTCGGGCGAGATCGAAGCGGTCGCGTCGACCGGCGACAAGGGTCTGTCGACCTTCGCCGGCTCAGAGATCGCCAAGAACGAGCGTCCCGAGCTGACCAGCGCGAAGATTATCGTCTCGGGCGGCCGTGCGCTGGCCTCGAGCGACCAGTTCCATGCGATGATCGATCCGCTGGCGGACAAGCTCGGTGCCGGCGTCGGTGCCTCGCGCGCTGCCGTGGACGCCGGCTATGCGCCGAACGACTATCAGGTCGGCCAGACCGGCAAGATCGTCGCCCCGGAAGTGTATGTCGCGGTCGGCATCTCGGGCGCGATCCAGCATCTCGCGGGGATGAAGGACTCGAAGGTCATCATCGCGATCAACAAGGACGAGGACGCGCCGATCTTCCAGGTCGCTGACATCGGCCTGGTCGGCGATCTGTTCAAGATCGTGCCGGAATTGACGGCGAAGCTGTAGGCATGAGCGAGGCGTGCACCAGCACGCCGCTGCGAACCAGCGAAGCGCAGGTTCGCACGCGAAAGGCCGGCCGGCGGCGCTCCAGCGCCGACCGACGACGCGGGATTTACTCCCGCGTCGCGCGCCAAGAACGGGCGGTGTGACATAGGTCGCGCCGCCCGTTCTAGTGTCTGCCGAACGTACAGGTCTGCCGACGCCGAACCGGTTTTGTTCACAAACGCAGGTCTATTTTACACAAATCGCCCACCGCCCCGGCGAAGGCCGGGGCCCAATTGGGAAACGGCGGTAACGACCAAAGGTCCTTCGTTACATCGACCTTTCCAATTGGACCCCGGCCTACGCCGGGGAGGTGCATCTGTCGAAGCGAGATAAGTACCGAATACGTCCGGAGTACCGAGATCCTCCTCGTGCCCTCACGCACAGTTGCCGCACAATACCCGCCTCCCCAATTACCCTGCATGTACGGCGTCCACCCGAACCCGCGCGACCGCCTGATATCTGCTGCGAGCGCTTCGCTACTCTACGCCGTCATTGGCTATGCTCTGATCCTCGGGCTCGGCGTCAGCATCCCCACCGCTATCCCCGATGCGCTGAAGACGTTCGCAGTTAGCCCGAAATCCCCTCCACCGCCGCCGCCCGAAAAGATCGTCCCCCGCCCCGCGAAAAGCCACCGTCCCAACGGCGCAGCGTCCCCCGCGAACCTCCGCTCGAAGGCGACCGAACTCGTCGTCCCGAAGCCGATCGTCCCCCCGATCGTTCCACCGCCCCCGGTTATCGCCACACTGAGGCCAGGCCCCGGCAGCAACGCCACAAGCGGCGCCGCGCCCGTCCCCGGACCCGGCACGGGCGCAGGCGGCGAGGGGACCGGCACCGGCAGCGGTCGCTCCGGAAACGGCGACGGCGACGGCGGCGACGAAACCCCGCCCCGCCTCCTCAAGGGCCGCTTCAAGAACAAGGACTTCCCCAACGCCGAGGCGGTGATCGGCGCGGGCGGGGTCGTCGGCGTCCGCTACACCGTCGAGACCGACGGCAGCGTCACGCACTGCATGGTCACGCGCTCCAGCGGAAACGGCGTGCTCGACGCGACCACCTGCCGCCTGATCGAACTGCGCTTCCGCTACCGCCCCTGGCTCGACGCCGCCGCCCGCCCGGTGCGCTCGACCGTCGTTCACAACCAGGAATGGGTGAACCAGCTCGACCCGCCGTCACGCAGTAACTGAAGCCGATCGCCCCAGCCGGCCGCCACTGAGCACCCGCGCGACTGACGGCGATAGCGCCATCAGCACCCGCCCCAGCACGATCGTGACCCCGAGCACCAGCAACGGCTGGACCAGCAGATATGCCGGATACAGCCCCGCCCCCAGCGCGCCGGTCGCCAATCCGATCACCGGCCCGAACAGCCATAACAGTACCAGGTGATCGCAGAATGCGAAGAACCCGTAGCGCTCGATCCCGCGCAACCGATCCGCGACGCCGCTTCCCGCCAGCGCCCAGGCGAGCCGCCAGAACAGCACCGCGGAGGCCAGTCGAAACACGATATCGAATGCCGCCATCGCATGCGGATGTGCGTCGAAGAACGCGTTCCCGAGCAGCGCGGTCCACAGCCGCGGCGCGATCAGTACGACGAATGGCAGCGCGCATAGGGCGACAGGCCACCCCGCCACCCGCTCCGCCACGCCAGATCGCCGCGCGGCGATCCCAGCGGTGAAGAAGAGCAGGATCTGCGGTCGCAGCAACAGCGGAACGTGCACCCCGGACACGCTCCACACCACCGCGATCAGCGCGACCACCGCCAGCCACGCGCTCGACGCACGTACCAGAACCGGGGCGAGCATCATGCAGACGAACAGGTCGCGCAGGAACGGCATCTGCACGTTGATATCGTCGGCATGCACCATCGGAACGAGTTCGTTCAACGTCCATCCGATACTCGACGGCGTCGGCGCCTTCAGATCGCCGAACGTCGCCGCCGCCCCGACCAGCACAAGCGCGATTGTGTTCCACAAGACCATCGGCAGCAGGATCGTGCGCGCCTTGCCACGCAGGAACGCGCCGTACGGTTGCCTCGTCGCGGTCGACACGACCAGCCAGCCCGAAATCATCCCGAGCAACGGCACCGCGCTACGTCCGAACACTTCGCCGAGCAGCGTTCGCAGCACCGCCTGCCAGCTGAGCGCCACCGCAGCCAGCTCTTCCGCGGTGCGCCCGGTCCAGGCGTGAACGTAGACGATCCCCAGGATCCCGATCAGCCGCGCGATCGCGATCGCAGTGGACAGGCGCGTGTCGTTGGTCCGGGCACTGCTTCCGGCGCATATCTCGATCGATCTGGTGCTCAAGTCCGCCACTTCGCTCTGGTTCGGCGCCGCGTACCCGGCTTGTCGCGCGCGATCACCTCCTTCAGGATGAAACGGCCGTTACGGGGGACCAAGAGATGATCGCCGCCTTCCTGCTCATCGCCGCGCAGGCGAGCCCGGCCGCTGCGCCCGACCCGCAGATCGCGCGGCGCGTCGCGCGCGTGCTGGAGCGCAGCCCGGTGATCGACGGGCATAACGATCTTGCCTGGGAGATCCGCGAGCTGCACGACGCGAAGGTCGAGGCGGTCGATCTTTCCGTGGACACCGCGCGGCTGCCGAACCCGTTGCAAACCGACATTCCCCGCCTGCGCGAAGGTCATGTCGGCGGGCAGTTCTGGTCGGTCTACATCCCTGCCGATGCGCCGCGCGCGGTCGAGATGACGCTGGAGGAGATCGATATCGTCCACCGCTTCGTCGCGGCGAACCCGGCGACCTTCGAACTCGCTGCCACAGCCGCCGATATCCGTCGGATCGAGAAAGCGGGGCGGATCGCGTCGCTGATCGGCGTCGAGGGCGGGCATCAGATCGATGGGCGGCTGTCGGTGCTGCGCCAATATCACGCGCTCGGTGTGGCGTACATGACGCTGACGCACGGCAAGAGCCTGAACTGGGCGGACAGCTCGACCGACGCACCACGTGCGAACGGACTGAGCGATTTCGGGCGCCTAGTCGTCGCGGAGATGAACCGGATCGGGATGATCGTCGACGTGTCGCATGTGTCGGACGCGACGATGGCCGCAGCGCTGACGGCGACCAAGGCGCCGGTGATCGCCTCGCACTCCAGCGCGCGAGCGATCGCGGATGCGCCTCGGAATATCCCCGACGATTTGCTCCGGGCAATCGGCGCGAACGGCGGCGTGGTGATGGTGAACTTCTACCCGTCGTTCCTGTCAGCGGAATGGCGCGCCTGGGATGTCGCGCGCTCGGCCTATGCGAAGTCGGTCGGCGTTCCGGCGAACGTCTATGGCGCCAAATCACCTGCGCCATTGGTAGCGTGGGACGCGGCGCATCCGGAGCCGCAAGTCACCGCCGCGACGGTCACGGATCATGTCGAGCATATCGCGAAGATCGCCGGTCACGATCATGTCGGGATCGGCGGCGATTTCGACGGTATCCAGGGAACCGGGCCGATCGGTCTAAAGGGCGTCGACGGGTATCCGCTACTGTTCGCCGAACTGGCGCGGCGCGGGTGGAGCGATGGCGATATGGCGAAGCTGTCCGGCGGTAACGTCCTGCGCGTCATGGAGCGGGTCGAAGCGATCGCTAAGAGCATGGCGGGTATGCCGCCCATCGACGCGACCGACGTGGCGTCGCGGTAAAGCGGGTTCCCGCTCTCAAGTCTGAGCGAAGCCGGACTTCTTCTCCCCTCCCTGGAAGGGAGGGGGGGGGGGTGGGCCGGGTTCCGCGAATTCCAGTGCCGGTGGCTCAAACTGGCCAACCCACCCCCAACCCCTCCCTTCCAGGGAGGGGAGAATCTATCCTTCAAGGATCCGGCATCCGCTGCGGCGCGGGCGGCTCGACCACCAGCGGCGGCACCGTGCGCAGCATCAGCCCGATCACCAACGCCGCCACGCCGAGCAACAGGCAGAACGCGGTTACCCCCGGCCAACCGGCGTGAGTCCAGGCGAACCCGCCGGCGGATCCGAGCACGCTCGATCCCATGTAATAGAAGAACAGATAGAACGCCGCCGCCTGCCCACGCGAGCCGCCGCCGCCTGCAACCTGCGCGCGCCGTCCCACCCAAGCGCTCGCGATCGAATGCGCGCCGAAGAAGCCGATCGTCACGACCGCGATCCCTGAGATTACCAGCACCAGCGGCGTCATCGCGGTCAGCGCGACGCCGGCGATCAGCAGCACGACGGGTATCCAGAAGACCTTCCGCCGCCCGAGCTGTCCCGCCAGCGTCCCGAACTTCGCCGAACTGACCGACCCGAGAACATACAACAGGAATACTGCGCCGACCGCCGCCTGGCTGAGGCCGTAGGGCGGGCTCATCAACCGGAAGCCTGCATAGTTATAGATCGTGACGAACACGCCCATCAGCAGGAACGCCTCGAGATACAGCAGTGGCATCGCGCGATCGGTGAACAGCGCGCCGGCACTCCGCAGCAGCGCGCCCGGCCGTCCGACGCTTGGCGTGAAATTGCGCGAGAGCGGCGCAAGCCGGCGGAACGCCTCCGCCATTGCGAGGCCAGCGACGCCGACTGCGGCGAGTGCCCAGCGCCAGCCTTCGAGATCGGCGACGATGCTGACGACCAGTCGCCCTGCCATCCCGCCGAGCGCGCTGCCGGCGATATACAGCCCCATCGCCGCGCCGACCGAGCCCGCATCGACCTCTTCGGCAACATAGGCCATCGCCACCGCCGGCACGCCCGCGAGCGCGACGCCGGTCAGGAACCGCAACACGAGCAACCCGCTCCAACCCGGCACGACCGCCGCCGCCAGCGTCAGCGCACCGGCTGCAAACATTGCCACGATCATCAGTGAGCGCCGGCCCATGCGATCCGATACGAACCCGGCGAACAATATGCCGATCGCCAAGGGCCCGGTGGCCAGCGACACCGCGAGCGATGCACCCTCCGCGGACAGTCCGAACTGTACGGCGAACAGCGGCAGCAAAGGCTGTACCGAATACAACAGCGAGAAGGTCGAGAACCCTGCGAACAGCATCGCCAGCGTCAGCCGACGATAGGCGGGCGTGCCCAAGGCAATTGGCGCGTCAGAACCCATTGAGGAAGCTCGTGACATTGTGGCCTAGCGCATCGACCGCGTATCCCCCTTCCATGACGATGACGGTAGGCCAGTTGCGTGCCGCTATATCGCGCGCGAGGACCGCGTAGTCGGGCGTGGTCAGCTTGAAATGCGAGATCGGATCGCCCTCCCACGTGTCCGCGCCGAAGCTGACGACGAGCAGGCCGGGATCGAACGCGGCGATCGCGTCGAGCGCTGTGGTCTGCGCGGCCCGGAACGCGTCGATTTGCGTGCCTTGCGGGAGGGGCAGGTTCAGCGTCGTACCAAGTCCGTTGGCTTCGCCGGTTTCCTCTGCGTGGCCCCAGTAAAAGGGATAGTCGGTCTTCGGATCGGCATGGACCGAGGCGTAGAACACGTCGCCTCTCGTGTAGAAGATATCCTGCGTGCCGTTGCCGTGGTGATAGTCGATATCGAGGATCGCGACGCGGTCGACACCGGCGTCGCGTGCGGCCTGCGCGGCGATCGCGGCGGTGTTGAGGTGGCAGTATCCACCGCAATAGTCTGCGCCCGCGTGATGGCCGGGCGGGCGGCAGAGTGCGAACGCGGTGCGGTCGCCGTCGAGGACCGCGTGCGTCGCGGCGAGCGCGGACTGCGCGCTGCCATAGGAAGCGGCCCAGGTCTGCGACGTGATCGGCGTGGTCGCGTCGAAGCTGTACGCGCCGATCAGCGCATCGATCCGGGTTAAGTCGAGCGGCCGGCGCCCGCGGATCGGGAAGGTGTAGGGGATCGCGTCGCCCTCGCGCCCGGCTTCCCGCCAAAGTCGGGCTGCGTCCTTGAGAAAGGCGATATAGGGCGCGGGATGGACGGCCAGGATTGGCGCCCCGCCGCGATCTTCCGGCGCCTCGACCGGACCGATCGCGCGCAGGATCGCATCGACGCGCGCGGGAGTCTCCGCATAGGCCGTGAATGCACCGTTATGCAGTTCCCACGCTGGTGCATGGGTCCGCTGGGCCTCGTCGAAAAACAGCCGCATTGTCGCTCCTTGCTGCGCGGTCACGAGGGAAGAACCAACCGATCGCCTTGCGGGTCCTACCGGGTCGCGCGCGTTCGGCAAATTCGAGCGCCTAGAACAGCGCCAGTTGCCGATCGTCGTCGCCGCTCAGCAGCCAGCGGCCGATCACGTCGTTGCGCGTCAGGCCGACATGGCTGTGGACCAGCACGAATGCATCCGCGATCCAGCCGATCGGCGCGATCGCTTGCGTGAACGGCAGGCCGTCGCGATAGCCGAGCGTCATGTGCGGGCTGAACCGATAGCCTTTGCGCTGGGACAGCCCCGCCGACTCGCGTGCCACCGCGATCCGCTGATGCAGTGCCGCGAGCGAGGCGTTCTTGTGGCGTGGACGCAGCGCGATGGATCGATCGCTGCCGACCGCGGTGTCGAACTGGAGCGCGAACGGCGCTGCTTCGACCGCATCGCCGATCGCCTTCAGGTCGCGTTCCAGCGCGGTCGAGACGCGGTCATGGTCGTCGATGATGTCGATCGTGACGTGGAGGTGCTCGGGGCGCAGCTTCTGCTCGGGGCCATCGAACCACGCCGCTGCCTCGGTGATCTGGCGCGCTAGCGGGAGCGGCGGGCGGAGTGCGAAGAACAGGCGATGACGCGCGAGGGGGCGGTGAAACATGCCGGTTTCCGAATCGGGGGAGGTGGACTTGTTGCTAATATGTTCCACCGCTTTCGTCTAGCAAGCGCGCGCGATCGGAGCACTCAAATACCAGCCCGGCGATGGCCGGGGCCCAATTGGAAAGGTCAGAGTAACGAAGCGTGGCAGCCTGTTAACAGCGTATCCCAATTGGGCCCCGGCCTTCGCCGGGGTGGTGCTTCTTGGCCGGATTTGCTTACCGCGCCAACGCTTCAGCAATCAGTTTCCGCGAGTTCGCCACGCCGTACAGCGCGATGAAGCTCCCCATACGCGGCCCCTGCTCGGACCCGAGCAGGGTCTCGTACAGCGCCTTGAACCAGTCGCGCAGGTTTTCGAACCCGCCGGTCTTGCCGATCTCGTAGACGATGTTCTGGATATCCTCCGCGCTCGCCTCCGCGGGCAGCGCGGCGAGTTCCGCATCCAGCCGCTCCAGCGCCGTGACCTCGATGCCCTCGGGCGCGCGGCGCTTCAGCGTCGGCGCGACGAAATCGCGGCTATAGGCGAGCGCATAGCCGATCAGCCGGTCGAGCTCGGGATACTTGGCCGCGGACGCGTCGGGCACGTAGTTCGCCAGATAGCCCCAGACCTGCTCCTTGCTCGCATCGCCCATCACGCCGACGAGGTTGAGGAGCAGCCCGAACGTCACCGGCAGCTCGCCGGTCGGCAGTTTGCCGTCGTGGATGTGATGGACCGGATTGCCGAGCTTCTGCTTCAGGTCCTGGCCCGCATAATTGCCGCGGAACTGCCAATATTCGTCCACCGCGCGCGGGATCACGCCCATGTGCAGCGACTTCGCCTTCTTCGGCTCGCGATACGCGTAGAACGCGAGCGATTCCTCGGGGCCGTAGGTCAGCCACTGTTCGAGGCTCAGCCCGTTGCCCTTCGACTTCGAGATCTTCTCGCCATTCTCGTCGAGGAACATCTCGTAGTTGAAGCCTTCGGGCGGGCGTCCGCCGAGCACGCGCGCGATCTTCGACGACTGCGTGACCGAATCGATCAGGTCCTTGCCCGCCATCTCGTAGTCGACGCCGAGCGCGACCCAGCGCATCGCCCAGTCGACCTTCCACTGCAGCTTGGCCTTGCCGCCGAGCACGCTCTGCTCGATCCGCTGGCCCTCATCCTCGAACGCGATCAGGCCCGTCTCCGCATCGATCACCTCGATCGGCACTTGCAGCACGATGCCGCTGGTCGGCGAGATCGGCAGCACCGGCGAATAGGTCGCGCGACGCTCGGCCCGCAGCGTCGGGAGCATCACGTCCTGGATGCCCTGGAAGTGGCCAAGCACACCCTTCAGCGCCTCGTCGAAACGCCCGCCGGTGTAATATTCGGTCGACGACGCGAACTCGTAGTCGAAGCCATAGCGATCGAGAAATTCGCGCAGGATCGCGTTGTTGTGTGCGGCAAAGCTGGAATGCGTGCCGAACGGATCGGGGATCTGCGTCAGCGGCTTGCCGAGATGCTCGCGCAGCATGTCGCCGTTGGGGACGTTGTCCGGGACTTTCCGGAGACCGTCCATATCGTCCGAGAACGCGATCAGCCGAGTCGGCGTATCGCTTAGGGCGTGGAAGGCGTTGCGCACCATTGTCGTGCGCAACACCTCGTTGAACGTGCCGATATGCGGCAGGCCCGACGGTCCGTAGCCCGTCTCGAACAGCACCGGATCGCCCGACTTGCCGTTCGGATACCGCTTAAGGAGCTTACGCGCCTCCTCGTACGGCCAGGCTTTGGACTCGAGGGCGGCGGTGCGGATGTCATCGGTCATAGCGTTCGGCGATTAGCGCCTGCGCCCGTGTCCGTCACCCCACCGCCGCATGCGTCTTAGCGGCAACGATCCTTAGCGGTGATCGTCCGGTCGACCGCACGGCCACCGAGCGCACCCGCTGCGCCGCCGGCGAGCGTGCCGAGCAAGCCGCCGCCGACCGCATTGCCAAGCACCGCACCGCCGACGCCGCCTGCGACAAGACCGGTCGTGCCGCTCGAATGGCGGCAACGCTTTGCGCGGTAACGACGGTCATGGCCGC
>Ga0308170_10004365_pt1 | contig 11173 bp, 10 predicted proteins | sample PhyBR2_2_FD_202136 | JGI IMG/M metagenome (GOLD analysis project Ga0308170, IMG submission 202136) | Phyllosphere microbial communities from UC Gill Tract Community Farm, Albany, California, United States - DLSLSB.R2 | ecosystem: Host-associated > Plants > Phyllosphere > Unclassified | place... | reverse complement strand
TGGGCGAGTTCGAAGCTGTTCTTCATGACGGTGTCCGTTCGACGGGCGTTCGCGGGTCTTCCCGATCACATCGGGAAGAGGAGGAGGGCGCCGGTGGTCAGCGCCAGCAGGCGGATGAAGTACATGGGGATCGTGAACTTCCAGAACTGCACGAGCGAGTACTTGCCGACGCCCATGACCATCGCCGGCAGACCGTCGATGGGGAGGAAGTGACCGTTCCAGCCGGCGATCACGATCGCCACGGCGGCAGCGGTCGGGTCGAGCCCCAGGCCGATGCAGGTCGCGATCGCGAGCGGGGCGAAGACGTAGACCGTCCCGATCGTCGACCCCGTGAGGGTCGCGAGGAGGCTCGTCAGGACGCAGAAGGCGAACACCAGGAGGAACGGGCTGATGTCCCCGCCGAGGAGATCGGCGACGGACTCGCCGACGAGCTGGGTCAGCCCCGTCGCCCCGAGGGCCTCGGCGATGCCGATCACGCCGGCCGACATGATGATGATCGGCTGACTGATGGCGTCGCGGATCTCGGTGAAGTCCAGCACCCGCGTGATCAGCAGGACGGCGACGGAGAGCCCGGTTATCGCGTACCCCGCGTCGCCGATGTAGCTGTACGAGACCATGCCGGCGATGGCGAGGGCGAAGCTCCCGTAGGCCGCGAGCTGCTTCCGGCGGGTGAGCTCCGGCGCGATGACGGTCGCGGTCGCGGTCGCCGCCGCGTCCGCGACGCCTCCTCCGCGAGGCGACGAGTCGCCTCCCTCGAGGGCGCTGTCCGCCGGGGGCTCCTCGTCGGCGATGGGGTGGTCCGGCAGCATGCGGTAGGCCACCAGGCACCAGATGAGGAACCCGAGGCTCACGGCGAGGTTGACCAGCGAGAACCGGACGAGATCGACGCGCTCGTCGACCCCGGTCGCTTCGAGCACCGCGACGACGATGCCGTACTGCAGCGCGACGTTGAACGGCAGCATCGGGTGGTTCGAGGCGAACCCGGCCGGCATGAGCACCTTCGACGGCGGCAGCTTCTTGTTGTACGCGAGCGTCGACAGCAAGCCGATGACGAGGACGTAGTAGGCCGTGGATCCCGTGCCGAAGATGCTGCACCCGACCATGACGAAGACGATGATCAGCGCGTAGGCCCTGAATCCGCCCTTGGATGCGAGCCGGGAGATCATCTGCTTGAAGCCGGTGACCAGCTCCGTCTTCTGCAACGCGGCGATCACCGCCATGAACGACGCGAGCATCACGATGGTCGCGTTCGCGAACCCGCTGAACGCCACGTTGATCGGCACGACGTTGAACACCACCATGAGGAGGCACGCGATCAACGGCGGGACGCCGAAGGGGAGGCGATCGGCCATGATGAGCACGATCATGAGGACCGTGATGGCCAGTGCGAAGATCATGGGCAACGTCATGACGGCTGCTCCCCTGCGGACAGATCCGGGCCGGCGGACGTCGGTCTCGACGACACGATGCGCGCGAGAGCATCGGCGTCGAGATGCGCGTGCTTGATCGACTTGCGGTGCCAGGTGTACGCGATGTGCAGTCCGCCCTCACCGTCAGGGAGCACGGAGGGGTACGACATCTCGCGGTTCAGGCTCTCGCGGCTGTTGTTCGACAGGCAGTACCCGTCACCGTTCTCGATGTCGTAGGCCACCGGCCAGCTGCGTGCGTCGTCCGAGGAGAGCACGAGCGTCATCGGTGCACGCGGGGCGCCCCAGAACGCGCTGCGTCCGTCGTCGTCCAGAGAGGGCTCCGCGATCTGCGGGCCCTCGTCGGCGAGCCCGTCGGCCAGCCCGTCATCGTCGATCTCGTCGTAGAGGGAGACGCGACGGCTCGTCGCGTCATCCCTGCTGGACCAGTTCATGACCATGGCGACACGGCCGTCTCCGAGCGCCCGCGCCTGGATCGACGAGTTGTTGTTGGGCAGGTCGATGGGACGGCAGGGCTCCCAGGTCATCCCGCCGTCCGTCGACGTCGACTCGTAGACGTGGTCCGCCCAGCGCGACCGGAAGCAGGCCCACAGCACGCCGTCCGTGCGCGGGACGATGTTCATGTGGACGCACCCGCCGGACTCGGGGACGGCGACCTCGGACCAGGTGTTCCCGTCGTCGTCGGAGTACCAGACCGACGCGGTGTCGTCGTTGCCGACCCACTTCTCGCCCGGCACGCTCCGGCAGTTGAACGTGGGGAGGAGGATCCGCCCGCTCTCGAGTCGGATCGGGGCCTGCCGGACGAAGACGCCGACCGGCGCATCAGCACCCAGCAGGGCGGTCGGCTCGCCCCACGTCGCGCCACCGTCTCGTGAGATGCGACGCCGTACCTCGGACGTGTCCTGATTGCCGGCGATCTGAGCCGTGTACAGCAGCCAGACGACCCCGTCGGTCGCGGTGAACAGGATGGGGTTCTGCTCGGAACGGCTCGAGTCGAAGCTCAGCTGCACGGGCTCGAGCCAGCGATCCGCTCCCGCGGGCAGCCGCGACAGGTAGATGGAGATGTCCGAGACGCCCTCCTGGGTGCCGCCGAACCACACGCAGGCGAGGTCGCCCCCGGGGAGGCGCGCGAGATTGGCCGCGTGACACTGCACCGTGGGGGTCGGCAGGAGCGCCTCGGATCCCCCGTCGGGACGGGCTCGCAGCTGCCCATCGAATTCACTCATGCGGGGGTCCTCCGGTCGACGTTGACGGTGGGCGCCAGGGATCTGGCGCTGCTCTTCAGCGAACATGTCTCCCCGCTCCGCGCCGATCCGCATGCTGTCGGGCATGCGTCGACACGTGAATCCGGGGTGCGGTCATCTTGGCAGATGTGCACGCAGTGCGCAATAACTCTGCGCGCTACGTGCAGAATCCGTCTTTGCTGCCGCGGTCGGGTCGTCTGCGCACGCACGCCCGGGCAGGGTGTTCCGTGACGAGACGCGCGGAACGCGCACCGAAGGTGATCGGAGACCGAGAGGTGGGTCGGACCCGAGGGGTCAGTCGGCGACGATGACGTCGACCCCGCGTCGGACGAACGGCTCGAGCTGCTCGTCGGACGCCTCGGCGTCCGTCACGAGGGTCCATGGGGCCTCCAGCCGGACCCACGCGTTGAAGGGCGAGGCGCCGAGCTTCGCCGCGTGAGCGACGACGTAGACGCGCGCACCCGTGCGCGCCATCAGCTCCTTCAACCGCGTCTGCGTCGCCGTCGCTTCGCAGAGACCGCGGTCGGCCATGACGGCGTCGGCGCCGAGGAAGACGGCGTCGAAGTACCAGCGCTCCAACGAGGCCTCCGCCATCGGACCCACGAAGCTCTGCGACGTCTGCCGATACCAGCCCCCGAGCAACGAGAGCTCGACGCCCTCCGCGCCCTCGAGCTCGTGGAACGGCGTCATGCCGTTGGTCACGACGGTCAAGGGGCTCGTGCCGACGAGATGCGCGGCGACGCGCGCGGTCGTCGTGCCGGCATCGAGGAGGACCGTCTCTCCTGGCGACACCTGAGCGGCGGCCCGCCGCCCGATGGCGTCCTTCGCCCGGTAGGAGTCGCCGGAGCGTTCGCCCAGGCTCATCTCCCGATGGCGCGACCCGACCGCGATCACACCTCCGTAGGTGCGCGCCAGTCGACCGGACTTCTCCAGCGCCGAGAGGTCACGCCGGATCGTCGACGCCGTGACGCCGAACGTGCGGGAGAACTCCTCGACGCTCGCGAGCCCGTTGCTCGTGGCCATCCGGACGATCTCCTCGCGTCGCTCTGAGGCTTTCATCCGGGCACTCTCCTCCTGACGCCGCACACGTCCATGCGTCGCCCCACGCTACCAACCTCGGCGATGCCGACCCGCGCCTCCTCGGCTGAAGGGTGACGTCGTCATCGAGGTGACTCATTCGGGGCCTGGACGCGGCTTCGGTGCCCGTTTCGGGGCATGTGGATCGCCTCGGCGCGCGACCCGCGCCTCCTGGAGGAGGCGACCCGCGCCTCCTCGGCTGGGGCACCGCGGGTCGACGACGCTACGCCGCGATGTCGAACACGACCACCCGCGCCGACGCGTCGCGCAGGTACGCCGACACCGGCTGATGCGACGGGTGCGGCAGATAGCCGTCGAGCGCGGCCCGATCGCGGAACCGCACGACGAGCATCCAGTCGAACCCGGCCTCGAGCTGCTCGCCGCCGACGCTCTCGCCGCTCGACACGGAGAGCACGCCGTCGATTCGGGGGAGGTGCTCGCGCGAGAGGCGCGTCGCCTGCTCGGCCACATCGGTCGGCGCTCCGTCGGCCCACTCGACCAGGACCACGTGCACCAGCTCGTCCGTCACGGTCATGCGCGCATCCTCACGTCGGCGACGCCGCCGACCGCGACGTCTGGTCGATCCTGGCACGCGGGGCGGGCCACGACGCCGGGTTGTGGACATGACGCCGGGTTTGAGGCTGGCGTCGTGTCCATCTCCTGGCGTCGTGGCGGGCGGGGCGGCGCCAGCCCGCCACGAGTTCGACACGACGCCACGCGATCCGGTGGCGGGGTGTCGAGTCGGTGGCGGACGGGCGGGGTGCGGGCTCTGTGCTCGTCAGCCACCGACGCCTGAGCGCGTCGCCATCCCGAGCTCGACTCGGCGCGTCGACCAGTGGACGACGGCCGGATCGTGCGTGGCGACCACCACGATCGAGCCCGATTCGCGGAGCGTGTCGAGTGCATCGAGCACCCGCACGGTGCCCGCCGTGTCGAGGGCGGACGTGGGCTCGTCGGCGACGACCAGCGCGGGCCGTTGGGTGAGGAGGCGCGCGAGAGCGAGTCGCTGACGCTCGCCTCCGCTGAGCGTCGACGCCCTGACGTCGGCCTGATGGTCGAGGGCCATCGTGTCGAGGGCGGCCCGCGTCCGGCTCCGACGCTCTGCGGCGGAGACCCCCGTCGGGCGGACGACGGTCACGTTCTGCGTCACCGTCCACTCGGGGACGACGTTGCCGTCTTGCAGCAGGACACCGCAGACGTCCCGCAGGAACGCCCTCTGGTCCCGTGTGGAGTGTTCGCTCACGGCTCTCCCTTCGAACGCGACCGACCCGGTGGTCGGCCGCACGAGACCGGTCAGGCAGGCGAGCAACGAGGATTTGCCGCTGCCGTTCGGCCCGACCACGGCGACAGCGGAGCCGGACTCGGCCGAGAACGACAGATCCGTCCAGAGGAGTCGGCCGCCTCTCATGACTGAGAGGTCGGACACCCGGAGCTGGGGGTCGTTCTCGATCGTGGTCGACGGTGTCATAGGACCGATTCCTCTCGGTGGCGGTCGAGCGTTCCTGATGTGGCGCGACCTCGTGTGTGGACGATGGTCGCGCTCATCGTCGTCAGAGCCCCGATGACGACGGCGGTGACGATCGACGCGGTGATGCCGGGCGCGAGTCCCGGGAACGTGAGGCCGGTGAGGGTCGCGACTCCCGCCGTGGCCAGTGCAGTGGTCGCCGCGTAGGGCAGATCGAGAGTCCACGCGCGTCTGCCGGTGAGCCGCAGCACGCGGGCCTCGAGCGACGTTCGTCGGCAGAAGGCCGCAGCAGACGCGACCGTGCCGGCGAGGAACGTGGCGAGGCTTCCGGCGGCGGCGCTGAACGCCAGACGCGCGTCCACCGCGGCCTCCTTCGAGGCTCGGGCGAACTCGTCGCCGGATCGCTGCCACGCGACGATCAGTCCGCCCGCACCTGCGGCGTCCAATCGCGCCTCGACGACTGCCGGATCAGCGAAGAGCACAGACCCGTCGAAGGCAGCATCGGACAGCAGAGGGTCGGGCAGGACGTCGAGGGGGACTGTCAGCACCGCTTCGAGGGGCGCCTCGCCGTCACTCGGCGCCACCGCCGCACGCTCCGCGATGGCGGGGGCGGACGAGATCGTCGCTCGGGCATGGACGTAGGGCGGGGCCACTCCGCCGGCCACCGTCCAGTTCGGTGCGAGCGCCTCGTCGAAGGCGGCCTGGATCGCCGACGCGTCGGTCTCCTCGCTCCCCACCTCGAGTGAAACGACGGGCACCGCGTCACTCACGGGCGTGGACCGTGGATCCGGCAGGGTCATGAGGACTGCGGGCAGCATGCCCACGTCCGACAGCGTCGCGCGACCCGCGGCGAGCTCCCCACGCGTGATCGGCCCGAGAGCCTCGTCGAACGCCGATTCGGTCGCCCCTGCCACACCGACCCACATCCCATACCGGTCGGCCGTGTCGAGATGCGAGCGGGCCAACGACTCGATGCGGTGCGCATCCATCTGAGCTGAGACTCCGATCGACAGCGCGATCGTGAGCAGGGCGACCGTCGCGAGTCGCAGACCGGCCGGCGCGATCATGCTCGTCCGACGAACTGCACCCCCTGACCTGGCCTCGACGACCCGGCCGGGAGTCGGGGCTGCGCTCAAGAGGGTGTGGACGACGACGACGACGAGGCCGGAAGAGATCAGCGAGCCGGCGATGAGAGGGACGACGATCTCGGGAGATCTGAACCGGCCGACGAATCCCCATGCGGAGAGCGCCACGACGACGTTGCACGCGACGATGACCGCGGTCATCGTCGCGATCTCGACCAGGCGACGCTGCCTGATCCGCAGCGCCGTCCAGCCGGTCAGTGCCCGGAGGGCATCGGCCCCAGAGCGTCGGGCGTTCTCGTGCAGAGCGGTCGAGACGAGGATGGCCAGTGTCGTGCCGACGAGCAGCAGAACCGAGGAGGTGCTGGTCACGAAGGCGATGGAGCTCGCGAGCGAGATGTGGACGCGCTGAGTCTCGAAGCCAGCGGCGGACAACTCGTCGAGGAGCCTCTCGTAGAGAGGGCCTTCCGCGCTGGTCGTGTAGTAGCCCCGGAGGTCACCCGGAGCGGCGTCGCCGACCGGGCGGATCGTATATGACAGCCAAGGGGTGACCGGATCGTCGACGGACCCCCGGAATGAATAGAGCAGTGTCGCCGTCTCCGGGTCGAGCGGGTCAGGCGCGGTGAGGAGGATGTCGACCTCGAGGTTCTGCGCGATGGTCGTCATTCGAGCGGCGGATCCGTCCCGGTCGGTGTCGGTGGGCAGCCCGCCGATGACGAAGGTCGACCCGGCCGCCGTATCGCCGTAGCTCTCGTGTGCGGCCAGAGCCTGGAGGGCGAGGACGCCTGACAGGAACACTGCCGCCACGACCGCCAGAACGGTCGTGGCGGCGAAGCGCATGGTCAGGCGACGTCCCAGAACGCGGTGTTGCCGCCCTTGCTCTTCGGCCGGACGGCCGAGGCCAGAACGCCAGGATCCTTCCAATTGGACCTTGCGCACCGACCGCCGTCAGCGCAGGCAGTGGATTTGTGCACCTTCTTGGCGTGCTGGTAGTTCGAGTACACGGTGGAGGAGGTCGTTCCATACGACCAATGCCCACCCCCGGCAGGCGTGGAGATACGGGGGGTGAAACCGTCAGCGACAGCGGACCTCGACGTTTCGGCTGAGACCGCCGCAGATGCCATCGGAGCGGAACTGGCCGGCGTGACGATGCCGCCCGTGAGTGCGAAAGCTCCTGCGAGGCCCGCGACGAGCCATGCCGTCGCTCTCTTTCGAGCCGTGAATCTGATCATTGCTGAGACTCCATTCGATCAGCTGCCCCCGAACCGGAGCAGCCCGACCATCGTCTCAGTAAATTGCACGTCCGTCATTAATAACTTCTGTGTCCGAAAAATACAAATTGATATTTGAGCCCTTGCGACGATGTGAGCCTGAAGCGCCTCATTCCGAGCGGATCATCGGAAACACGGCGAATCGTCGCCCTGACTCGCTGACCGCGCGTCCGGACCGAGGACGCCCGCCGACCGGGCTCCGTCGTGGGTGCTCCTCGCCTTGGCGTCGCTCAGCGCCGCGACCGCGATGTACCTGTCCGTGCAGGCGAGGGCACCGGAGATCGCCCTGCGACGGGCGCTCGGGGCGAGCCGGTCGTCGATCTGGCGCATATTCACCCTCGTGGGCCTCATCATCGGGGCGGCCGGCGGCGTCGCGGGAGGTGTGACGGGACTCTGCGGCGTCCTGATCGTCTGCGCGGCACAGCCGTGGACGCCGACGCTCGACATCCGGATCGTCGTCGTCGGACTCGGGGCGGGGTGCGTCACCGGCGTGCTGTCGGCCACCTACCCGGCTCTGGTGGCCGCTCGGGCGAACCCTGCCAGCGCCATCCGCGGCTGATGGGTCTCGGGGAGGCAAGGCCGCCCGCCGGGGTGACCCGCGCCTCCTGCGGCGGGGCCAGACCCCAGGAAGTCGCTGAGACCCCGGCGCGCGTGCTGGGGTCTCAGCGGCTTTCTGGGGTCTCGGGGCGGGGGCTTACTGGCGTCGGCGGCCCACCGTGACGAGGGCCAGGCCGGCGAACACCGCCAGGATCCCACCGAGCACGACGGCGATCGACACGGCCGCGTCGGTGCCCGTCCAGGCGAGGGCACCGCTCGGGGCGGCGTCATCACCGGTGCCGGTGCCGGCGTCGGCTCGGGGCCGGGCGTCGGCGGCACGGGGGTCGGGGTCAGGCCGGGCGCCGCGGCCACGTAGTCGACCACGAGGCGTCATGAAGGAGGCGCGGCGGCGCTGGTGCGCGGGCCCGGATGGGGCCACTCTGGGCGCATGGACGAGAAAGAGACCCTGCAGCGCTACCTCTCGAAGCAGCGCGCCGACCTGCTCGGCAAGCTCGACGGACTCGGCGAGTACGACATCCGCCGCCCGCTCGTACCCAGCGGCACCAACCTCCTCGGCCTCGTCAAGCACGTCGCCAGCGTCCAGCTCGGCTACCTCGGCGAGGTCATGGGGCGCCCCGCCGACCGCGACGTCCCCTGGCTCTCCGACACGAGCGGACCCGAAGCCGACCTGTGGGCCACCGCCGACGAGACGAAGGAGGCGGTGGTCGAGTTCGCCCACTACTCCGCCACCCACGCCGACTCGACCGTCGCTGCCCTCGACCTCGACTCGCTCGGCCTGGTGCCGTGGTGGCCGGAGGGTCGACGCGACGTCACGCTGCACTCGATCCTCGTGCACCTCTGCGTCGAGACCGCGCGTCACGCAGGGCACGCCGACCTCCTCCGCGAGCTCGTCGACGGGCGCCTCGGCAACGGCGCGAGCGACCCGAACGTGCCGGAGCGCGACGGGGCCGGGTGGCGCAGCCACCACGACCGGGTCGAGGCCGCCGCGCTCGCCGCGAGCGGGCACGCCTCGGGCTGAAGGTCGAGGAGTCGCGACTCGCCGCGGGGAGCAGGGGAGGCGCGGCGTGTCTCGACTCGTGGACGGGGCGGGTCCTGGGGGAGGCGGGGCGCGCCTCCTCGGGGGCTGCGGCCTACTGTGAGCTCATGACTTCGACGGCTCCCTCGGTCCTGTTCGTCTGCCGGAAGAACGGCGGGAAGTCGCAGATGGCCGCCGGCCTCATGCGGCACGTCGCCGGCGACGCCGTGCACGTCGAGTCGGGGGGCACCGCACCGGGCAGCGCACTCAACGCCCAGTCGGTCGAGTCGCTCGGCGAGCTCGGCATCTCGCTCGACGGCGAACAGCCCAAGGCGATCACCGACGAGATGGTGCGCGACGCCGACCTGATCGTCGTCCTCGGCGAGGAGGCGCGGGTCGAGGACCCCGCCGGCACACCCGTCGAGACGTGGATCACCGACGAGCCGTCGCTCCGCGGCATCGAGGGGATGGAGCGCATGCGGCTGGTGCGCGACGACATCCGCGGCCGCGTCGAGGAGCTGCACGCGCGCCTGCTGCGCGACGCCTAGGCGGCGCCGCGGCTCGAGGAGTCACGACACGCCGCGCGCCTCAGGGGGCTCGCGGCGTGTCGTGACTCTTCGACGGGAGGGGGAGGGGGAGTGGATCGCGCCCCGCAGCCCTACTCGGGCCAGGCGGCGAGCAGCACCTTGCCGCTCACCGACGAGTCCTTCGCCACGTCGAACGCGTGCTCGGCGGCATCGGTGCCGATCACGTGCGTCACGACCGCCTCGAGCGAGGGCGTCGACGCCAGGATCCGCACGGCCTCGTCGATCTCGTCGACGAAGCGGAACACCCCGAGCACCGACAGCTCCTTCGAGATGGCCGGCGCCAGGTTCACCGGGCGCTCCTCGTTCGGCATCATGCCGACCTGCGCCACCGTGCCCTGACGGCGTGCCGCGACGAACGCCGCACTGACCGCCTTCGCCGCACCCGAGCACTCGAGCACCACGTCGAACGAGTCCGCCGGCACCTCGTCGACGCCGAGTCGCAGCGCTTCGTCGGCGCCGATCGCCAGCGCCCGGCTCAGCGGCCCCGGCAGCAGGTCGACCACGGTCACGCTCGCCGCACCGCGGGCCTTCGCCGCGGCCGCCGCGAGCAGACCGATCGGCCCGGCACCCGAGACGAGCACCCGCGCGCCCGTCACGTCGCCGACGCGGGTCAGAGCGTGCAGCCCCACCGCCAGCGGCTCGGCCAGCGCCGCACGCTGCAGCGGCAGACCCTCGGGCAGCACGCGGATCATGCCGGCGTCGACCACGAGGTACTCGCTCAGCGCGCCCTGCGTGTGCGGATGCGTCGACGCGCTGCCGAGGTACGACCCCCCGCGCCGCAGGTGCGGAGCGTTCTCGAGACCGGGCTCGTCCGCGCCGAAGCGGGCGGGGTGCACCGTCACCGGGGTGCCCGGCGCGAGACGCCCGCTCGGGTCCGCGTCGACCCGGCCCGAGAGCTCGTGGCCGGGGGCGAGAGGCTCCTCGACGACGAACGCCCCGTTGGCACCCTCGAAGTAGTAGTGCAGGTCGGACCCGCAGATGCCGACGTAGTCGACCCGGATCCGCACCTCCCCCTCGGCGGGCTCGGGCGTCGCCACCTCGCGCTCGGTCAGGACATGGGCGGAATCGATCTGGATGGTCTTCATGCTGGTTCTCTCTGGGGTCTGCGGGGGCACGGAGCAGGGGGAGGAGCCGAGGAGGCGCGGCGCGAGACCGCCCGCAGCCCGGCCCGGACTCAGACGACGCTGGTCATGCCGCCGTCGACGAAGATGTTCTGCCCCGAGACGAAGTCGCTCGCGGCCGACGACAGGTAGATGAGCGTGCCCTGAAGCTCTTCGATGCGGCCCCAGCGCTGCGCGGGCGTCCGCTGGCGCAGCCAGGCGTCGAAGGTCTCGTCCTGCCAGAGCGCCGTGTTCATCTCGGTCGCGAAGTACCCGGGCGAGAGCGTGTTGACCTGCACGTTGTGCCGCGCGAGGTCGGCGGCCATGCCGCGGCTCAGCTGCGCCAC
>Ga0308170_10004364_pt1 | contig 11174 bp, 7 predicted proteins | sample PhyBR2_2_FD_202136 | JGI IMG/M metagenome (GOLD analysis project Ga0308170, IMG submission 202136) | Phyllosphere microbial communities from UC Gill Tract Community Farm, Albany, California, United States - DLSLSB.R2 | ecosystem: Host-associated > Plants > Phyllosphere > Unclassified | place... | reverse complement strand
CGGCGACATCTACCTGTGCTGGGACTGCGAATACAGCCGCGGCAGCTGGTCGTCCTACGGCATCCTGCCCATCCTCGACAAACAGGCCGGCCTGCGCAAGTACGCCGGTCCCGGGCACTGGAACGATATGGACATGCTCGAGGTCGGGCGCGGCCTGACCTTCGACGAAGACAAGTCCCATTTCTCGATCTGGGCGATGATGGCCTCGCCGCTGATCGCCGGCAACGACATCCGCAAGATGTCGGCACAGACCCGCAAGATCCTGACCAATCGCGAGGTCATCGCCGTCAACCAGGATGCGCTGGGCGTGCAGGCCTGGCGCTTCATGAACGACGGCCAGCTCGACCTGTGGGCGAAGCCGCTCGCCGATGGCGAATGGGCGCTCATGTTCCTGAACCGCGGCGACACGGCGCGCGCCTACCGCTTCGACTGGGCCGCGCATGGCATTGCCGACGATGTAAGCGGGCACCACGCCGAGTTCGGCAAGAAGCCCTATGCCTACACCGACCTGTGGAGCGGCGCGACCGGCGACACCGGCAAGCCGCTGCAAATGACGGTGCCGGCCCACGGCGTGGTCATGTTGCGTCTCAAGCCTTGAAGCGGGTGCAGCCATGCGCACTACGCTCTACTGCTTGCTTGCCGGATTGACGCTGGTGTCTTCGGCCACCGCCGCCCCACAGGCGGCCCCGCGCGAGCGCATCAATATCGACCACGGCTGGAAATTCGCGTACGGCCACGCCTTTGATGCCGACCGTGACTTCGGCTACGGCACACGGCCGTTCTTTTTCGCCAAGGCCGGCTATGGCGACGGCCCCGCCGCCGTGGCATTCAGCGATGCCGGCTGGCGCCAGGTCGACCTGCCGCACGACTGGGCGGTCGAACTGCCTTTCGATGCGCGCGGCGACACTAACCACGGCTCGCGCGCCATCGGCCGCCACTTCCCGGAAAACAGCGTCGGCTGGTATCGCAAGGTACTGGACATTCCGGCAGCGGCGCAGGGCCGCCGGATCGCCCTCGAATTCGACGGGGTGTACCGCAACAGCGTCGTCTGGGTGAACGGCCACTACATGGGCACGGAGCCCAGCGGCTATTCGGGCTTCCGCTACGACATCACCGACTACGTGAACTTCGGCGGGCCGAACGTGATTGCCGTGCGCGCCGACGCCAGCCGGGAAGAAGGCTGGTTCTACGAAGGCGCCGGCATCTACCGGCACGTCTGGATGACCACCACGGCGCCGCTGCACGTGGCGCAGTGGGGCACCTTCCTGCGCCCGGCCGTGCATGGCGACACGGCGACCGTCGATGTCGACGTCACGGTGGACAACGACGCCAAGGCAGGCGGCACGTTCGCAATCGAACAGGAAATCGTCGCCGCCGATGGCCGCGCCGTCGCCCGCACCGTGGCGGCCGGGCTGAAGATCGGCGCCGTGGCTTCCGGCGCGTACGCGCAGCGCCTGACGCTTCCCCGGCCCCACCTGTGGTCGACGGACGACCCCTACCTGTACCGCCTGAAAACGCGCGTGCGGCGCGGCAGCGAAGTGGTCGACGACTACGAGACGACGTTCGGCATCCGCAGCGTCGCCTTCGATCCCGACCGGGGCTTCCTGTTGAACGGGAAGCCGCTCAAGCTGCAGGGCACGGATAACCACCAGGACCATGCCGGCGTCGGCGTGGCGCTGCCCGACGGCCTGCAGGCCTGGCGGCTGCGGCAGCTGAAGGCCGTCGGCGTGAACGCGTACCGGGCATCGCACCATCCGCCGACGCCCGAGATGCTGGACGCGGCCGACCGTCTCGGCATCCTCGTCATCGACGAGCACCGGATGATGGGGACGACGCCCGAGATCGCCGGGCAGCTCGGACGCATGGTCCGGCGCGACCGCAACCATCCCAGCGTGATCCTGTGGTCGGTCGGGAACGAGGAATGGGCGCTGGAAGGCAACGAGCTCGGTACGCGCCTGACGCGTGAAATGCAGGACATCGTCAAGCGCATGGATCCGACCCGGCGCACGACGGCGGCGACGAGCAGCTCGGGCAAGGGCGTGTCGCTGGGCGCCGACGTGATCGGCTTCAACTACGGCGCGCAGCACGACGTCGACGCCTTCCACCGCGCCCATCCCGACAAGCCGGCCGTCATGACGGAAGAAGGTTCGACCAACACCACGCGCGGCGTGGTCGTCGATGCGCCGGCGCAGTCGCACCTGAACGCGTACGACCGCCAGGCGCGTCCCGGCCACAGCCTCTCCATCGAGGAAGGCTGGCGCCGCGTGCAGGAACGGCCCTGGATGTCCGGCATGTTCATCTGGACCGGCTTCGACTACCGCGGCGAGACGACGCCGTTCGGCTGGCCCGCCATCTCCTCGCAGTTCGGCATGCTGGACACGACCGGCGTACCGAAGGACCCGGCTTACTACCTGAAGGCCTGGTGGGGCAGGGCGCCGATGGTGCACATCATGCCGCACTGGAACCTGGCGGGCCGCGAGGGCGAGTCCATCGACGTGCGCGTGTTCAGCAACGGCGACGAGGTCGAGCTGCTGCAGGACGGCCGCGTGCTGGGGCGCCAGGCGATGCCGAAGGACGGCCACCTGCGCTGGAACGTGACCTACCGCCCGGGCAAGCTGGTGGCGCGGGCCTACCGCGCCGGCAAGCTGGTCGCAACCGACACCGTCGAGACCTCGGGCGCGCCGGCCGCGGTGCGCCTGGCGAGCGACACGGCGAGCCTGAAGCCGGACGGCGCCGACATCGCGGTCGTGTGGGTCAATGTCCACGATGGGCAGGACCGCCTGGTGCCGACCGCCGACGACCGCATCACGTTCGAAACGACGGGGCCGCTGCGCATCATCGGCGTCGGCAACGGCGATCCGGGATCGCACGAGCCGGACCACCCGGCCGACCGCCACGCGTATCAAGTGCTGTCCAGCTGGCGCACGCTGGCCGTGGCCACGCGCGACGCCGGTGTGGCCCAGGCCGGCGCGCTCGATACGAGCGGCTGGCGCGACCCTGCCCGTTGGATGCCGGCCGAGCAGCAGCCGGCCATCACGCCCTTCGTCGTGCTGCACGGCCGGTTTGCGCGTCCGCAGCTGGCGCCGCAGCAGTCCGCCGTGCTGTTCCTCGACCGCCTCGGCGCCGGCCAGCAGGTCTTCGTCAACGGCCACGCGGTCGCGCCCACGCTCGTCGACGGTAGTCCGGCGATCGCGCTGGATGGCCTGGACCTGCACGACACGAACAGCCTTGCCTACGTCGTCGCGACGCCGGAAGGTGGCGTGGCGGGCATGGCGGACCGCTCGGTGGGCGGCAGCAAATGGGGCGCCGTGCGCGTGACAACGAAGGCGGCGCCGTGGCAGCGCAGCCTGTTCAACGGCTGGGCCCAGGTCATCGTGCAGTCGACGGGCGAGCCGGGCACGGGCACGCTGGTGGCACGCGCCAAGGGACTGGCGCCGGCGACCCTGCGCCTGGAGGCCCGGGCTCCCTGATGTGTTGGACCGGATTGCTGCTCTACCTTAATATTGACGCATTTTTCCAGGAACGCGCCCGGCTCGGGCGCCACATTCCTGGATCGACGTCAGTTTCAAGGGTTGAACATGCAAAGCGCACACCGGATCGCAGCCTCGCTGCTCGCCGGCCTGCTGGCCTGCGGCAGCGTACGCGCCAGCGTCATCGAGGTCCTGCACGCATGGGACTACGGCGACGACGGCAAGGCGGTGGACGTGCTCCGCTCGGCGGTCACGCAGAAGGGGCACACCTGGAAGGAGTTCATCGTTGCCGGCGGCGGCGGAAACGGCATGGCGACGGCGATGCTCGAGTCGCGCGTCTTGTCGGGCAATCCGCCTTCAGCCGCCCAGGTTCGCACGCCGGACATCGCAAAGTGGGCACGCCAGGGCAAGCTGGCCAGCGTCGATGCCGTGGCAAAGGCCGAGCACTGGGACGCGCTGTTGCCGTCCGTCGTCCGGAACGCCGTGCAGTATGACGGCCAGTACGTCGCAGTCCCGGTCAACGTCCACCGGCTCAACTGGCTGTGGATTAACGCGCAGGCCCTGAAACGCGCGCGCGCCACCGCGCCGTCGACCTGGGAGCAGTTCTTCGATACCGCGGAAAAGTTGAAGCGGGCGGGCTACGTCGCGGTCGCCCACGGCGGCGAGCAGTGGCAGGACAGCATGTTGTTCGAGACCGTCGCGCTGGGCGTGGGCGGCGCCGATTTCTACGCCAGGGCGCTCGGCGAATTCGATCCGGAAGCGCTCTCCAGCGACACGATGCTGCGCGTGCTGCTGACGTTCCGAAGGATCAAGCAGTACACCCACTCAAAAGGAACAGTGCGTACCTGGAAGAAGGCGTCCCAGACCCTCGTCGACGGCGAGGCCGGCATGCAGTTCATGGGCGATTGGGCCAAGCCGATGTTCCTGCAAGCCGAAAAGCGCGGCGGATGGTCGTTCGAGTGCGTTCCCGCACCGGGGTCGGCCAGGGAGTTCCTGTTCACGACGGATTCATTCGCAATCTTCAAGCTTGCCGACGCGTCGCGGACGCAGGCCCAGAAGTCCTTTGCCTCGGTGTTGATGTCGAAAGCGGTCCAGGCACGGTTCAACCAGGCCAAGGGCTCGATTCCGGCGCGGCTGGACACCGACAGCAGCCAGGTCGATCGCTGTGGCGCGGTCGCTGGCGCGGCCTACCGGCGCGCCGCGCAGAGCGGCGGCCTGATTCCAAGCATGGCGATGTCGGTGCGTCCGGCGCTCGAACTCAGGATGCCCGAGATTATCAGCGCGTTCTGGCGCGACGAGCGCGTCACGCCGGCGATGACGATGTCACGCCTGGTCCAGGCCACGCGGCGACAACGCTAGCGGGTGGCCCTGCGAGATAGCGCCGGCAGCCGCAGCACGACTTTCAGCCCATGCGGCACGGCGTCCTCGAGGACGACCGCGCCGCCGTGGCGCTCCACGATTTCCTTCACGATTGCCAGGCCCAGCCCGCAGCCCAGTCCCTTGTCCGTCAGGCGCACGAAGCGGTCGAACACGCGCGCGCGATCTGGCGCGGGGATGCCCGGGCCGTTGTCGGCGACGACCATCAGCGCGTCATCCCCATCCCGCAGCACGCGCACGGTGATCTCGCTGCCGCGGCCGGCATATTCGATCGCGTTGTCCAGCACGTTGTTCAGCGCTTCACCCAGCAGCAGGTGATTGGCCTGGACCCGCAGTTCGCCAGGCAGCGCCTTTCCGTCAGGCGTCCCGGTCGCTTCGCTCATGCCGAGATCGACGCCGGCGCGCAGCGCGCGCGGCACCGCCTCGGCCACGAGGTGGCGGACGAACGGCTCCAGGTCGAGCACCGATTTTTCCTGGATCATGGCCGCTTCGGGCTCCGCACGGGCCAGCATCAGCAGGCGGTTGATCAGGTGGGCGCTGCGGGTGGCGCCCTGGTGGACCAGCGCCAGGCGCGCCGCAAGCGCAGGATCGGCCGTCACGCCAAGCGCCACTTCCGTCTGGCTCTTCAGGCCGGCCAGCGGCGTGCGCAGCTGGTGGGCCGCGTCGGCGATGAAACGCTTCTGCGCGTCGACGCTCTGGCGCACGGAGGCCAGCAGGCCGTTCAGCGCACCGACCAGGGAGCGCAGTTCCTGCGGCGCGGCTTCCATGCGCAGCGGCGTCAGGTCCGCCGGCGAGCGGTCTTCGACTTCGCGGCGCAGGCGCAGCAGCGGCGCCAGCCCGGCGCCGGTACCAATCCATACGATCATCGTCATGAGGATGATCAGGATCGACAGCGGCAGCAGCGTGTCGATCAGGATGCGCCGCCAGATATCCTCGCGGTTGGCCATGCTGCGCGCAACCTGCACCAGCATCCATTGCCGCTTGCCGTCCGTTTCACCGTAGTCCAGATACAGCGCGGCGATCCGCACCTTGGTCGGCCCCGATGCAGCCTGGCGCGCGCTGGCTGCGTATGCAATCTCGCCGTCGTAAAAATAGGGATCGCCCAGCCGCGGCGTCATGGTCGGCGGGGGCAGTGGAATGTTGTTGTTGCCGAGGATGAATTGGCCCGGCGGCGTGCTGACCATGTACAGGAAGCGGTCGTTCGGATCGGCTTCGAGCACGTCCTGGGCGGCGCGCGGGAAGTCGATCAACAGGCCGTCGCCGATCGGCTTGACCTGGCGCGCCAGCGTGCGCGCCGCCTGCGACAGCGTGGCGTCGGCCGCCTGGTTGACGTAGCGGACGGCCAGCCGGTAGGTCGCGACGCCGCCCGCCAGCCATAGCACCAGTTGGGGAAGCAGCACCCAGGCCACGAGCTGGCGATGCAGGGATTGCTCTCCGGCGCGCAAGCGAAAGCGGCTCGGCCAGCGCATTCAGGGACGCGGCCCGGCCAGCAGTTCGGTTTCCAGCAGATAGCCCAGTCCGCGCACGGTCCGGATCGCGAGGTTCGAGCCGTCGAGCTTGCGGCGCAGCCGGTGGATATGGACTTCGGCCGTGTTGCCGGTACCGACGTCGTTCCCGTCGCCGGCCCAGGCCGAGGCGATCTGCTCTTTGGTAACGACCCTGTCTACGTTCAGGAGCAACAGGTCGAGCAGTACGGCTTCGCGCGGACTGAGTTCGACGGGCGCGGCGTTGATGAACGCGCGCCGGGTCTCGCGGTCGAAACGCAGCGAACCGGCCGCCAGTTCGGGCGCGCCGGCGCCGCTGCGTGCGCGCCGCAATACGGCGTTCAGGCGCGCTTCCAGTTCCGGAAAGTCGAATGGCTTGGTCACGTAGTCGTCGGCGCCCGCGTTCAGGCCGGCGACGCGGCTGTCCAGCTTGTCCAGCGCGGTCAGGATCAGCACGGGCAAGTCCGGCCGGTGCGCGCGCACGTTCTTCAAGACGCTCAGACCGTCGATCATCGGCAGGCCGAGGTCGAGAATGGCGATGTCGTAGTTCTGGTTGGTGAGCAGGTATTCGGCGACCGGTCCGTTCGGCGCATGCTGGACAACAAAACCCGCGCGTGACAGCTGGGCGGTCAGCCCGTTGGCCAAGATGAGATCGTCTTCGGCGAGGAGAAGTTGCATGAACTTCATATTAACGGGTTGCAGGAATTAGTCAATGTTCAGCAAGGTGCATCTGGACGAGGGTCGCCAGGGACAGCTGTCGTGAACGTTGAGCGTTTGACACCAGTCGAGACCAGCACCATACTCAGCGATTCACTGTCGAGGAGCCCCATGCGCTATCGTGTCCAGACCCTCCAACCGATGTTGATCCGCATGACGCGCACGGCGCGTTGGTGCCTGGTTCTGGCGGCGCTGGCCGCGACGCCGGCGCGCGCCCGGCCACCCGACTACGCGGCGGTGCAGGCGAGGTTGCAGCAGGGCTGGAACAGCTGGGATACGAACAGCGTGACGCGGCAGGTATTGCTGCCGCAAGGCTTGGGCATCTCGCTGGGTGTGAAGCGGCGCAGTTCCGAGAACACCGACGCCTACCTCGCCACGGCGCTGATAGGCCGCAAGGAGGCCGGCGACGAGAAGGTGGTTCCCGGCCCGCATGCGTATGACGGGTCCTACAGCGAGCTGCGCCTCAACTGGCGCGGCGTCGAGCTTCGGCTCGAGACGGCGCAGGAGGAGGGCGACCTGGTGATGCTGGTCACGCCGCTTGCCATGCCCGCACAGGCGCAGGCCGTCGGGGCCACCGCATCCGGCGCCCGCACCACGTTCCTGAAGGCGGACGAGCGAACCAGCCTTCCCGCGATCGCGGTGTTCTCCGCCAATATGCTGTGGAATCGTCCCGGCAGTGTCGAGCGGCAGCAGGACCACCTGGTCGCGCACCTGCCCGGAGGCGACATCGGCATCTTCGCCGTCGGCCATGGGGTGACCGACCCGCAGTTGCCGGTTGCCGGCCCTTACCTGGCGCTGAGCCTCGACGGCGCCGCGGCCCTGAGCACGGGCCATGCGCGCAGCCTGGATGCGGTCACGGCGATCGTTGCGCGCCGGCGCGAGGCATTCGCGGCGCGCGCGGCCGCGATGGGGCAGGCTGCGGAAGTACGGTCTTCGATCGAGACGGTACTCGGCTGGGACACGATCTATGATCCGGCCAGGAACCGGGTGCTGTCGCCGGTCAGCCGTGTCTGGAACGAGAACTGGGGCGGCTATGTCGTGTTCGACTGGGACACGTTCTTCGCCGCCAGCATGGCATCGATCGGCAACAAGGACCTGGCGTATGCGAACGCGCTCGAGGTGCTGGGCGAAGCGACGCCGGCCGGCTTCGTGCCGAATTACGCGCGGGCGGGCGACTGGAAAAGCTGGGACCGGTCCGAACCGCCGGTCGGCGCCATGACCATCCTTGATCTCTACCGCCGCTTTCACGAGCGCTGGCTGCTCGAGGAGAGCTATGCGGCGCTGCGCAAGTGGAATCTCTGGTGGCCGGCCCATCGCGCGGTGGGCGACTACCTGGTCTGGGGCAGCGATCCGGATGCGCATCCGCGCAACCCCGACGATCCCAGCGCCGGGACGCTGCAGGGCGCGCGCTACGAATCCGGACTCGACAACAGCCCCATGTATGACGACGTCGGGTTCGACGGGCGGCTCATGCAATTGGCCGACGTCGGCCTGATGAGCTTGTACATCGCGGACTGCGACGCGCTTGCCGACATCGCGGCCATCCTCGGGAAGGAAGACGACGCGCGCGAATTCCGCGGGCGCTCGGCGCGCTTTCGGCGTTCGCTGGCGGGCTTGTGGGACCCGGCCTGGCAGATCTACCGGAACAAGGATCTGCGCACGGGCAAGCCGAGTGAGCGCATCTCGCCGACGAATTTCTACCCGCTGCTGGCGAAGGTGCCGGCCCCGGAGCAGGCGGACGCGATGATCAAGCGCTATCTCCTTGATCCGGCCAAGTTCGGCGGCGCCCTGATGCTCCCTTCCACGCCGCGCGACGACCCCGCGTTCAAGGACCAGGATTACTGGCGCGGGCGCATTTGGGGACCGATGAACTATCTCGTCTGGCGCGGCCTCGGACGCTACGACGGCGTGGCCGCCGGCCACGCGCGCCAGTTGCTGGGTCAGAGGTCGCTCGACCTGTTTCTGTCGGAATGGCGCGCCAAGGGACATGTCCATGAGAATTACAGCGCGAACGGCCTCGATAGTGACACCAGCCGGAGCACCGACTGGTTTTATCACTGGGGCGCCTTGCTGGGCTTGATCGGTCCCGGCGTCGACCCAAGCCCGCCAGGCCGTGATTGAGGCCCGCAGATACGGAGCCGCATCACCTGCAGAGCCAGGTCTTCATGCCGGCACCTCCGTGTAGTCGCCGTCCTCGAGCAGCATGTCCTCGAAGAAGGCGCCGAAGCGGCCTTGCGGATCGGTCAGGTGGATCTCGAGGATCCAGCGCATGCCGGCCGGGCTTTCCCGGTAGTCGGCCAGGGCGCCGGTGTGGATCGCTGCGTGCGGGAAGTCCGATACGCGGTGTCCGGGCAGGTCCATGTTGAGAATCCAGCCCATCTCGCGCGCGCGGCGCCTGGCGGCCTCGTAGAGCTGCACGCCGGTTGGCTTGTGCACGCGCCAGAGGGCGCGTAATTCGTGGAACAGCCTTTCCGCGTCGGTGGCGCAGCGCGCGTACGCAGGCGCGTCGCCGACCACGAAGGTGGCGCCGCCGTCACCCTCCCAGTGTTCGACGCGCGGTGCGATGTCGATGAAGAAGATATCGTTCTCGCCCAGCACGACACCGGGAGCCGATGCCAGCTTCATGGGCTTCATGGTGTTGGGGCCGAAGCGCACCCGGGTCGGATGCCAGCTCAGCGCGTGGCCCTGGCTGCGGATGATCTGCTTGGCCATCTCGACCGCCTCTTCCTCGACCATGCCGGGGCGAATGCGCGCGGCGATCGCGGCGATCGCCTTGCGCGTTTCGGCGCGTGCGCGTTCCATGCCTTCGATGGTGAATGCCGGTCCTACGCGTTCTGCTTCAGTGCTCATGCTCTTCCTTTCGTCAAGCGGGTGGGTGGCTTACGAAAGGAAGTGTAGGGGGCCCACGGCGCGCCTCGGGCTGGAGTTGGAATGGAAACGCGCCAATCGGGATCGGAATTCCGCCACCCGGCGGATCAGGCTTCCTCGAATGCCGGCGCGGCGGCATGGCCAGCGTAGGCGCCGAAGTGCTGGCGGTACTGGAGCGCCGTCACGCCCAGGTGCTTGACGAAGGTCGCGCGCATGCGCGCCGCGCTGCCGAAGCCGCAGCGGTGCGCGATCGTCTTGAGCGGCTCGGCGCCGCTTTCGAGCAGGACGCGGGCCGCGTCTACGCGCGCGCGCTCCACGAATTCGGCCGGTGTCACGCGCGTCTCCTTGACGAATATGCGGGCGAAATTCCGTTCGCTCATGGCAGCGACCTCGGCCAGGCGTTCCACGCTCAAATCCTGGTCCAGGTGGCCGAGCACGTACAACTGCACCTTTTGCATGACCGACTCTTCGCCGACGTGCGGCGCCAGGTAGGGGCTGAACTGCGACTGGCCGCCGCTGCGCTGGGTGAACACCACCAGGCGCTTCGCCACGTTGAGGCTGACGTCCGCACCCCAGTCCTCGTATACCAGGTGCAAGGCGAGGTCGATCCCCGCGCTGACCCCGGCCGAGGTGTACACGTGGCCGTCGCGCACGAAGATGCGGTCTGGCTGGACCGTGACCTGCGGGAAGCGCGCACTCAGGTTCCGGACGTCGCTCCAGTGGGTGGTCGCGCGCCGCTGGTCCAGCAGGCCCGCGTGCGCCAGCAGGAAGGCGCCGTTGCAGATCGACGCGACGCGGGCGGCGCGCCCGCCGATCTTCCCAAGCCAGGCGCACAGGCGTTCATTGCGCGGCTGGCGCGGGACGGACGGGCCGCCCGGCACCAGCAGGAGATCGGGCGGCTCCCGCACGTCCTCGAAGCAGGCATGCGGCTGCAGCAGCATCCCGTTCGAGCAGGCCAACGTGCTTGCCTCGAGGCCAAGCACGGTCAGACGATAGGTGTCCTGCGGCGCCAGGTAATGGTTGGCTTCCGCGAACACGTCCATGGGGCCGGTGACGTCGAGCGCCTGGACGCCCGGGAAAGCGAGGATGGCGACGTTGGGCATGCTCCCTCCCGTCAAATGGCAAGCGCCCATCCGAGCGCCTCGATCCGTTCGCGCAGCCAGGCGTGCGCGGGGTCCTGATCGCTGCGCTCGTGCCATACCGCCCGCACCTCGACAGGGCGCGCAATGTAGGGCAGGGGGGCCGTGTGAACGCCATG
>Ga0308170_10004363_pt1 | contig 11174 bp, 10 predicted proteins | sample PhyBR2_2_FD_202136 | JGI IMG/M metagenome (GOLD analysis project Ga0308170, IMG submission 202136) | Phyllosphere microbial communities from UC Gill Tract Community Farm, Albany, California, United States - DLSLSB.R2 | ecosystem: Host-associated > Plants > Phyllosphere > Unclassified | place... | reverse complement strand
GTGGGGCCTGATCGTGAACATCGGCGCCCTGGTGTACGGGGTGCTCGCCATCAGCAACATGGTCTGGTCGAGCCGCACGCCCGGCACGCCCTGGTACGACGACTGGATCGTCGGCGTCTCCGGTGTCGTCGTGGTCGGCGTCGGAGTCATCTACATGGCCCTGCACCGCAGCTACGGCCGCAGCGAGGCCCCGCACAACGACGCGATCCCCGCCCCCGCGCTGCACCACGCGATCGTGGAGAACCTCGTCTGATCCATCACGGACCACGACAGCGGGTCCTGGCGCCGGTCGGCGTCGGGACCCGCTGTCGTTGCGCCGGTGGGATGTCGGCGCCGGGATGTCGGCGCCGGGACGTCGGCGGCGCGCGGTCAGAGGGCGAGCAGGGTCAGCAGGACCGCGCCGATCATGAACGGGCCGAACGGCACCGCCGTACGGCGTCCGGCGCGACCGAGGACCAGCAGCGCGATCCCGACTCCGGCGCCGAGGACGAACGCCAGGTAGCCGCCGAGGATCAGTGCCTCCCACGAGACGTACGCGAGCACCGCGCCGAGCAGGCCGGCGAGCTTCACGTCACCCCAGCCCATCGCGCCCGAGACCAGCGCGATCGCCGCGTAGATGGCTCCCAGGAGCAGCCCGCCGATGAGGGCCCGGGTGAGCGCGGGGGCGTCCCCCGCGAGGACGAGCAGGACCGCGAGCGCGGGGTACGACGGCAGCACGATCGCGTCCGGGAGCCGGCGCACGTCGAGGTCGATCAGGGTCAGCGCGACCCCGATCGCGGCCACGTACAGGAGCGCCGGCCACAGCCGCGGCTGGTCGGGGAAGGCCAGCACCGTAGCCGCGAAGAGGAATCCGGTTGCCGCCTCCACGAGCGGGTAGCGCGCGCTGATCGGCGCGTCACAGTCGAAGCACCGGCCCCGCAGGGCCAGCCACCCCGCCACCGGAACGTTGTGCCGTGCCCGGATCTCGTGCTCACATGCCGGGCACGCCGACGCCGGGCTGACTACCGACATGCCGGCGGGCACGCGGTAGATCACGACGTTGAGGAACGAGCCGACGCACAGGCCGAGGATGCCGATGAACGTTGCCGACGTCGCCAGGGTCAGGGCGCTCATCGTTGCTCCGCCCAGCTCAGGACCCGCACGCGCCGCGTGCCCGCGACGGGGTGGTCGGTATACGTGGGATCGGTGATCAGAACACGCGATCGCAAGGCCTCGGTGCCGCCCGTGGTGCAGTCGGAGGAGTTCACGCAGACGAAGATCTTCAGGTCCACCGCGGTGTTCGTCTTGCCGAGGCCGGGCCCGAGAGCGGGGACGGACACGAGCGGGTATCCGAAGAGGTTCTGCGGGTACGTCTTGAAATCCACGGCCTTGGCGACCAGGCCCCACCGGAAGGCGACGAGGTCCGCGTTGCTGTCCTCGATGTGGACCACCCCGTTCGGCGCGTAGGTCGCGCCCTGGATGACGAACTTCGCGGGCTGAGCGGTCGCGCCCCCGGTGCTGTCGATGAAGTTCGAGGTCGAGGACCACTGCTCCAGCGGGACGGTGGTCACGACCGGCGGCGGCGTCGTCGTCGTGGTGGTCGTGTACGTCACCTGCAGCGTGACCTGGTCGAGAGTGACGTTGCTGGCGGCCGCAGGCTTGTTGCCGTTGTTGGCGATCGCGATCTGGACTGACGGGCTCAGGGAGCCTGTGCTGGGGACCGTCGTCTGGAGCGCCGACTTCACGTCGGCGTCGGTGTTGGGACTGACACCCTTTCCTGCCGACTTGCCGTTGACGGTGACATCCAAGGCCACATCCGCGGAAGGCGTCCCGCTCGCGGCGATGTGCAGCGTGGCCGACGTGATCGTGGCACCCGCCGGAATCGCGTCGGCGAAGCTCGACAGGTTCAGCGTTCCGCCGTTCCCGTTCTTCGTCGACGTCCACTTGGCTCCGAACGAGTCACCGGAGTTCTGCAGCGCACCCGCCAGCGTGTTCGGAAGACCGGTGGGCGCCGTACCGCTCGTCGCGAAGTTGTTCGCGTTGGCGGCCGCGTTGGCCACGGTTCCGGCCGCCTCCGGACCGTAGGAGGTGGTCGTTGTGGTGGTGACCGGTGGCTGCGGTTCGCTGAGCGTCACCGACGGACCGTTGGCCATCTGCTGCGAGATCGTGATCGGCGCGCCGGTCCCGGATGGCCCGCAGAGCTCCACCTGCGCGTTCTTGGTGAAGGTGATCCGGCTCTCTCCACCGAAGACGAACTGCACGCCGTTGCCGCCGTTGTCCTCGTTGATCGGGCTTCGGCACGCACCGGGGACGGTCGCGCTGCCCGTGGTCCGCACGCCCCCGACGACCTTGGAGGCGATGTCCCACACCCGGTCGGCCGGGCTCGCGTCCTGGAAGTGGAAGTAGTACTGGCCGCTGGCGAAATGCGCGAGGGGACAGGCCTTCACGGCATCCGTCAGGGCCTTCCCGCTGGCATACGTCCCGGGTGTGAACGAGCAGGTGCCCGACGCATCCTTGACCGGGTACGGCGTCGTCGACGTGTACACCACGCTCGGCGGTGCCGTCAGGACGGCGGGGACGGTTGCTGGGGCCGTGGCGGAACCGGGCGCGCACTTCAGGTCGTCGGAGAGGATCGTGCCGGTGCAGGCCTGGTTGGCGTGGACGTACCCCTCGGTCGTGACCGTGCCGTTCTCGACAGTCACGCCTGCGGCGGAGTCGACCCCTCCCCCGATGTTCACCGTGTTGGCGCCACCGCCGCCGAGGACCTTGAGGTAGACGCCACTGCACCCGGTGATCACGGAGTTGGCGCAAGCCGGCGAGGCCGAGCTCGTCGTGCTGAGCGCTTGCGCGAACGGGTCGGTCGAGTTGAGGACGACGCCCGAGCCACCACCCAGGATCCCCGTACCTGCAACCGGGGTGCACTCGACCCGCACCGAGGTGGAGCCGGTCTGGTCACCGGCCGCCGGAGCGATGTTGTTGAGGACCAGGGAGTCTCGTGGCGCCATTCCGTCGGCGCCGAAGCAGCCCGTGCCGTCGGGGTCGTTCGTGAACACCCACCCGTTCCATGAGCCGTCGTTCCACGTGCCACCGAACGCCGGCGTCGTCCAGTCCGGCCCGGCGGAGCCGAGCCTCAGGTTGTTGACGGCCAGCTTGGCTCCCGTGTCCGCCGCGTAGGAGGTGCTGGCGACACCGCGCAGCACGCTCGTCGCGCGCAGGCTGACCGAACCGTGTGACAGGACGGCTCCGGTCACCACGGCGACCGAGGTGACCACGATGAGGGCGATGATGAGCATGGCTCCGTCGTCGCCACCGCGACGACGATGCTCCCACCAGGACGAGTCCGCGACCTTCATGACGCCTGCCTCCGTTCACCCGTGATCGTGACGTCAGCGCCCGTGTGGTTGGCGCCCCTGTTCCTCGGGTCCGACTTGTCCTGCAGATGGAGTGTCAGCGTCACGACCCGGGGAAGAGACGCTCCGCAGGACGCTCCGTCGCACAGGACGGACCACGACGTCACGTTCCGGGCCACCGTGGACGTGGGCACCGAACCCGTTCCGCACCACACCCGCTTGATGAGGTAGTCGCCGGTCCCGCCGGTCGCGGGAACCGCGACGTAGGTGACCCGCTCCGTCGAGGCGTCCCAGGCATTGGCCGGCACGCTCCCGCCGATGTCGTAGCGGTTCCAGGCGAACGACACGACCGGTTGCCCGCTCGCGATGGTGTTCCCGCACCCCTGGAAGCTCGCGACCCAGACCGACGTGCTCGACGGCACGGGGTCCGCGCTGACCGCCGAGAAGCCGCGGACGCCGATGCTGCTGACGTCGTTGTGCCAGTACGTCGAGACGAGCTGCAGGTCGTTCGACTCACCCAGACGCGTTTCGGCCGAGCTCGTCACCGTCAGGTACTGCAGGACGATCCCGATGAGGCCCGCGGCGACGATGCCGAGGATCGCCACCGCGACGACCAGCTCGATGAGAGTGAACCCGTCGTCGGACCCCGCACGACGGGCGAGCCGGCCGCGTCGGGCGTCGAGCCGTCCGCAGCTCAACATGGGGTGGCCCCGGCGACATCGCACGGTTGGCGCACGACGACGTACATCGTCTCGACCGACCCGTGGGTCGCATCCCCGGGCGTCGTCAGCTGCAGTCGGATCCGCTGGACCCCGTTGGTGTCACACGTGCCCCACCCGGCGGAGCCCTTCCAGGACTGGACGACGCCGAGGACCGCGAGGACGTACCCCTTGGACAGATCGGTCGGACTGATCACGGAGCTCGCGTCCGACGTGTAGCGGGCGGCCGCCCCACCGCAGCTCGGGTAGGTACCCGAGCCGTCGATGTCCTTCTGGATGGCCTCAGCCGCGCTCCTGAGGTAGGCGCCTCCGCCGGCTTGGTTCCGGTTGATCCCCGACGCCTGGACGCTGAAGCCAATGCCGCCCAGGATCGCGACCCCGGCGATCCCGAGGATGGCGATGGCGACGACCAGCTCGACGAGCGTCTCCCCACGCTCGCTCCCGACCTCCAGTGCGCGGACCCTCATGTCACACCTTGACCTGACGGAAGATGCCGTACATCGCGGAGACCAGCGCGATCGCGACGAAGCCGACGATCAGGCCCATCACGATGATGACGATCGGCTCGAAGAGCGCGGTCAGCTTGGCGATCTTGTAGTCGAGCTCGGTCTCGTAGTAGCCCCCGGTGACCTCGAGCTGGGTGTCGAGGGAGCCGGTGTCCTCCCCAACACGCAGCATCGACGTCGCGGTGCCGGGGAACAGACCGGTCCGGGCGAGCGGACCGGCGATCCCCTGCCCCTCCAGGATCTGCTCCGTCACCTCGCTGAGCCGCTTGACGTATACCCGGTTGCGCATGGCCTCGGTCGTCACCGCGAGGCCGTCCGTCAGGTTCACGCCGGCGCTCACCATGGACCCGAGGACGCGGCAGAAGCGCTCGACCAGCGCGTACTGGATCGTCTCGCCGAGCACCGGGACCTGGAGCAGGAGCGCGTCCCGGGCGTACTTCCCTCGCTGCGTCCGGGTGACGGCGAAGAGCAGCACCGCGAGCAGGGCGATGCCTCCGGTGATCGCCCACCACCACTGACCGAGAAAGTCGGTGACGCCGAGGAGCATGCGGGTGGGAAGGGGCAGCGTGGCGTCGAGGCTGGCGAAGAACTCCTTGAACTTCGGCAACACGTAGATCGCCAGGACGAGCACCGTCACTGACGACATCGCCGCGACGACCACCGGGTAGATGATGGCGGACTTGAGCTTGCGCCGAGCCTCGAGATCCCGCTCGATGTAGCCCGACAGACGCGCCAACACGGTGTCGAGCTCACCGGTGAGCTCGGCCGAGCGGACGATGCTTCGGTAGAAGGGCGGGAAAACCTTCGGGAATCTGTCGAGGCAGTCCGAGAACCGCTCGCCCGAGCGCAGCCCGTCCTCGATCTCGTTCATCATGCGCCGGACCGACGAGTTCTCGTTCTCCGTGCCGATGGTGTGGACCGCGTCCAGGATCGGCAGACCTGCACGCAGGAAGGCAGCGATCTGTCGGGACAGGTGCATGACGGCCTCGCGCTTGATGCGGGGCCCGGAGATCTCGTACTGCAGCAGGCTCTTCTTCTCGGTGACACGCAGCTGGCGGACTTGGCGTTCGTAGAGCGACACCTCGGCGTCGGAACGGCTCGCGGCCTTCTGGGTCCCCTTGACTTCATGGCCGTCGACGGTGACGCCGACGTAGGCGAACTTGGGCATGGTCAGACTCCTGCCACGTAGATCGAGCGCATGACTTCGGCGGCGGTGGTGGTTCCGTCCCGGACCAGGCGGGCGGCCTGTTCCTGCAACGTCCGCATTCCTTGGCTGACGGCCAGCTTGCGCATCTCGTCGTGCGGCGCACGCTCGACGATGAGCTCGCGCACCTGGTCGGTCACCGTGAGCAGCTCGTAGACGCCGATCCGCTCGAGATATCCGGTGTGGGCACAGAAGTGGCAGCCCGCGCCGTGCTGCAGGCGGTCGAGTGGGTCGGTGCCGCCGAAGCTGCGGAGGAACGCCATCTCGTCGGCCGACGGCTCGTAGGGCTCGAGGCAGTTCGGGCAGTTGCGCCGCACGAGGCGCTGGGCGACGACGGCGCTCACGGATGAGGCGATGAGGAAGGTCTCGATGCCCATGTCGAGCAGGCGGTACAGCGCCGAGACCGACTCGGTCGCGTGCAGCGAGGACAGGACCAGGTGGCCGGTGAGCGCCGACTGCACCGCGATGCGCGCGGTGTCCACGTCGCGGATCTCGCCCACGAGGATGATGTCGGGGTCCTGTCGCAGGATCGACTTCAACCCGCCGGCGAAGGTGACGCCGGCCTGCTCGTTGATCTGGATCTGGTTGACCGCGTCGAAGGTGTACTCGACCGGGTCCTCGATGGTCATGATGTTGCGCTCGGGGGTGTTGAGCTCACTGAGCGACGCGTAGAGCGTGGTGGTCTTGCCGCCGCCGGTCGGCCCGGCACAGATGACCATGCCGTACGGCGCGTGAATCAGCTCGCTGAAGCGGTCGGCCGTGTCGGACGGCATGCCGAGCTGTTGGAGCCGGAGCAGCGAGCGCGACTTGTCCAGCAGACGCATCACGATCTTCTCGCCCCCGACCACCGCCGTGCTGGAGACCCGGATGTCGACGTCGCGGCCCTCCACCACCATCGAGATCTGGCCGTCCTGGGCGCGGCGCCGCTCCACGATGTTCATCCCGCCGAGGATCTTGATCCGGCTGACGAGAGCGGGGCCGATCGAGCCGGGCAGGTCGAGCACGTCGGTGAGTGCGCCGTCGATCCGAAGACGGACGCGGACGCGGGCACCCGACGGTTCGATGTGGATGTCGGAGGCGCGGTCCCGCAGGCCCTGGGTGATGATCATCTGCACCACCTGGACGACCGGGGCCTCCTCGTTGACCTGCGCGGTCTCGTGCCGGTCGGCCTCACGCCGCAAGCCGTCGCGGGCCTCGAACGCCCGGATCTGTCCCTGAACCTCGTGGGTGGCCTTGTACTCGGAGTCCAAGGCACGGTCCAAGGCAGCATGGGTCGTGACGGCGAGGACGACGGAGCGACCGATCGCCGCCTTGATCTCGGCGGCGTGGTCGGGCGACGGGTCGACCACGGCCACGACGACGAGATTGTCGTCGACCGCGATCGGGACGGCCTGCAGCTGGAGTGCGAGGTCCCGTGACAGCAGGGCCACCGCCTCGGGATCGGGGTCGGTGCGGCGGAAGTCGACCTGCTCGACGCCGTAATACTCGGCCATCGCGTCGGCCAGTCCCTCTTCGGTCACCAGTCTGGCGCCGATGAGCCTCTCGGCAAGGGTGCCCTCGCCGTCGCCGTTCTGGGCGGCCTCGACCTGGTAGGGCGCCAGCCGGCGAGTGGCGACCAGGGCGCCCGCTACCCGCTCGTCGTACGCTTCGTGGCTCGCCAGCAGCTCCGGCTGGTCGTCGTCGCGGTGACGGGCCCGCAGCTTCATGGCCTCACATCCTTGCTGCGGTCGCGAGTCGCGGCCGGGTCTCGATGTCCTGGGGGTAGAGGCTGCGTGCCGCCGCCTCCTCGTATGCGACCACGCCACGTTGCACCAGCTGGGACAGCGACTGCTCGAGCGTGACCATGCCGTCGCGGGCGCCGGTGACCAGGCTGTTGCGCAACTGGTGGGTCTTGCCCTCCTTGATGAGGTTGCGCACCGCGGGCGTGGCCGTGAGCACCTCGTAGGCCGCCGTCATCCCACCGCCGACCTTGGGTACGAGCCGCTGGTAGACCACGCAGCTGAGCGCCGCGGCGAGCTGGACCCGGATCTGCGCCTGTTGCTCAGCGGGAAACACGTCGATCATGCGCCCGATCGACTGGGCGGTGTCGTTGGTGTGCAGGGTCGCGAAGACGAGATGGCCGGTCTCGGCGACGGTGAGCGCGAACCGGATGGACTCCAGGTCGCGCATCTCGCCGACCAGCAGCACGTCGGGGTCCTCGCGCAGCACGCTTCGCAGAGCGTCGGGGAAGCTCTCGGTGTCGGTGCCGACCTCGCGCTGGTTGACGGCCGACATCTTGTGGTCGTGGACGTACTCGATGGGGTCCTCGATCGTGATGATGTGGGCGCCGCGGTTGCTGTTGATCAGGTCGATGAGGGACGCGAGGGTCGTCGACTTGCCCGAGCCGGTGGGGCCGGTCATGAGGATCAGGCCCTGGTGGCGCATCGCCAGGTCACGCAGCACGGGAGGAAGCCCGAGGTCGTCGGGCGAGGGGATGGAGCGCGGGATCATCCGCAGCGCCACGGCGGTCAGGCCCCGCTGGGTGAACGCGTTGCCGCGGATCCGGGCGTCGTCGCGCCACGAGAAGGAGAAGTCGAACTCCTGGCGGGCGTCCCAGGCCTCGGCCTGCTCCGGCCCGAGCACCTCCGCGAGCAGCGACTCGGTGTCCTGGACGGTCAACGCGCTCGTGCCCGGGACCGAGGTCAACGAGCCGTTGACCCGGAGCATCGGGGGCAGCCCGACGGTCAGGAGCAGATCGGTGCCGCCGGCCTGCCAGAGGGTGGCGAGCAGCCCGTCGATCCGGCTGCCGAGCTGGTGTGAAGTCGTCTGCATGATGGCTGCTCTCCTCGGGCGTGCATCGGGGGGTCGGCTGGCCGGGAGGGCCGCGGTGGCCGCGGCCCTCCCGGTCGGACACGGTCAGACGGTGCAGCCGGTGGCGAGGCCGGCGGCGGTGATCGCGGTGCCAGCGGTCATCCCCGAGGGGATGGTCTTGATGTAGTTGGCCGTCTGCAGGTCACCGACGGTGCCGGGGTAGGCGCCGGTCTTGGCGTTGAATGCCTCCGCCGCGGTCGAGACGGTCTTGCAGCTGGCGTTGGTGGCCGCGGTGTTGGCGTCATTGCGGAAGGTCGCCACGCCGAAGACGACGATGCCGGCCAGGATGCCGAGGACGGTGATGACGATCAGGAGCTCGATGAGCGTGAAGCCGTCGTCAGCGTGGCGGCGACGGGAGACAGTGAGAGAGGGAGCGATCATGAGAGACACCTCAGAGGTTTGTGCAGCCCGAGCTCTGCGGTCAGTTGGAATGCCTCGAACGTAGGAATCGCGTCTCTGCCACGAACCGGCTTCCGGATCTCCATCCCTCTTTTTGGGGACGACCGCCTCGTACGGCCTGCGGGACCTCGGCCCGCTACGGGGCCGGGCCGGTGACGGCCCGCGAGACCCCGGGAAAGCAGGAAGCCCCCGGACTCTCGTCCGGGGGCTTCCTGTTCTGCGCGGCTGTAGGGATTCGAACCCCAGACCTTCTGATCCGTAGTCAGATGCTCTATCCAGCTGAGCTACAGCCGCTCGTTCGCTAGGAACGAGAGAACACTAACCGACGCGTGCCCCGGCGCCGAAATCGACGCCCCGTCCAGCGTCCGCCAGCCCTCCCGGGCACCCCGGAAATGGCAGAAGCCCCCGGGAGCCAGGCTCACCGGGGGCATCTGTACTGACTGGCGGAGACGGGGGGATTTGAACCCCCGATGGGCTGTTAACCCATACCTCATTAGCAGTGAGGCGCACTCGACCGGACTATGCGACGTCTCCAAGACAGCGCCGCAAGGCTACAAGGCGATGTGGCCCGCGTCCCAATCGGGTCACACCTTCACAGTGGCGTGATCCTCTGGCCCTCGCCGAGGTGGCGCTGCATCTCGCGGACGAACTGCTCGCGGTCGATCGCCAGCAGGCCGACCGGGATCGAGGTGCTGGTGCCGTCGCCGAGGCGGATGACCAGGCAGGCGATGCCGCGGGTCGTCGTGGTGACCGCGTCGCGGACCTCGGTCCACGGCGCTCGGCGCACCCCGGCGCCGCGGACGAGACGCACGGCGTACCCCTCCGGAGAGCAACGCACCACCCACGCCTTCGTCCGCAACCACCAGGCGACGGCAGCGACGGTGATCGCGCCGACGACGACGAGGCCGATGACGAGGTCGATCGGGCCGTCAACCACGGCGACGGCGATCGTGGCGACGAACGCGATCACGGCCAGCAGGACGAGCGCCAGGCCGAGGATGCGCGCGACGACGGCCGGTGCGAGGCGGTAGTACGTCATGGTTCTGATTGTCGCCGAGCAGGCTCGCCGGATCCCATTCGCTGGCCTCGCACCTTGTCTGCATCGGTGAGCCAGGTCACACTCGAGCATATGGCGACCCTCAGTCCCGGGATGGTGGAGGCGCTGCACGGCCTCGAGCAGGCGATCGTGCCGCCGCGCCCCGGCGTGCCCCTCGGCAATTGGCGGTGGTCGGTGCGACAGCGCCTCACCGGGGTACGGGAGGCACTCGTGGGCGAGAACACGAGCTCGGACGACGGGTGGCTCGCCGCCCGCGGCGGCCAGGCGTTCCGCGAGCGCGGGGCGCTGATCTCGCGACTGAGCCTGCTGTCGGACTCGGCGCTGACGGCACCCGATCCGGAGGAGCTCCGCCACGACCTGCGGCGTTTGATCGGCGACATCGGCCGCCACGTGCAGCGGCTCAACGACCTCGCGTACGACGATGTCGAGATGGAGGTCGGGGGCGAGAGCTGAGGAGCGAGGTCAAGCGCCGAGCTTGCGAGTGTGCTTGCGCCGAGCGACGAAGCTCCGAGCGCGAAGCGCGTCGAGCTGAGGAGCGTGGCGACTGAGCGAGGTCGAACGGCGAGCTTGCTCGTCGTTCGCTCCGAGCGAGGGAGCAAGGCGCCGGAGGCGCCCGGTCAAGCGCCGAGCTGCGCTTCAGACGCGGGCGTCCGGGAAGTCGAACGTGCGCTTGCCCACGAGCACGATCGCGTCGCGACGCCAGGCGTCGAGGATCGGCTCGCCGGCGTCGGCGAGCTCCTGGAGGTGGTGCTCGGTGAGGACCACCCGCTCGAGCCGGTTCCCGCTCCACGTCCGCACCCGGTCGTCGAGGTCGCGCAGCTGCCGATCCCACTCGGCACTGACCAGGTGGTCGTCGCCGACGATGAGGACGAGCTCGAGCGGACTCTCCGGGCCGGCCTCGCGGCGGGCCGCGGCCCCGTGCAGGGCCGCGGCGACGACGGCGGGCTCCAGTGCCTCACAGGCCGCGGTCAGCCGGCTCACCAGCTCGGACCAGGCCCGTACGGCGCTCATGACCGCTGGGACGAGCACGTGCTCGGTGTTGAGCAGGTAGACCGAGCCGACGTTGCTGGGCCGCGCCTCGACGAGTCCGTGGGTGACGAGCCGATCGAG
>Ga0308170_10004359_pt1 | contig 11177 bp, 10 predicted proteins | sample PhyBR2_2_FD_202136 | JGI IMG/M metagenome (GOLD analysis project Ga0308170, IMG submission 202136) | Phyllosphere microbial communities from UC Gill Tract Community Farm, Albany, California, United States - DLSLSB.R2 | ecosystem: Host-associated > Plants > Phyllosphere > Unclassified | place... | reverse complement strand
TGTCGAGTAGATAGAGAGTACCGCTTACCGATTTCGAGGTGTTGAGAGGGTGAGAGGGGCTTGGTGAAATCGCTCTCGCTAATAGCTAGCTAGCCTCGCTTGTTCGAGGACGACTCGCTTGATTCGGGTGGATCGAGGTTGTGGGAGGTATACACCTAGTGTCGTTGTTGAGATGTCGGAAAGAAAGAGAGTGACGAGAAAAGTATGGAGCTCCTTCTGGTACCGCCGGCTTCGAATTCGAAGTTTTGGTGAACTCGTGATTGATTTCTCGCAAAACTTGCTTCTTTTTGCGGTTGTATCTCGACCGACTCTGTCTCTTTTTCGCTTCTCATTTGCTTTCGATCTCACCCACCATCGATACCTGCCTCCCCAGCAAGAATCCCCCCCACGAGATTGATTGACCCCTCTTACGCTGCGAAACACGCTCAAAAATCGAATGAGGACTGGCTTGATACAGTACATACACTTTGACTCTGCACTCCCTGCTGACATTTTCGACGTGATTTATCGGCTTATGCTGCATTCGAGCTGTCCTTGAGCTCAGAGAGAGACACTTTTCCCATTTCTGGGAAACCTTCTTTCGTGGCACTCGTGACCTTAACCTCGTCTTTTCGATTACAATTCTCCGAGCGTCCCACCCACAGGTCGGGTTTCATTGATCGCGAACGACAGTGGCTCGAGAGGGACAAACCAACGAGAAAGAGCAATTCTCGCAAGCACGGATAACAGATTACGAATGTGAACAGATCTATACAGACTACTATGCAGTTCCAACGACACGAAGAAACCTGAGAAGCAACTGAAACTGATGAACCCCTCGAAACGAAACGAAACGAAAAAAGTGACCAAAAGAAAGGAAGATGATGATATGAAACGTCGTAAACGGGGAGGATGGAGTTGCACAATGAGAGAGATTCCGGTGGGAGAAGAGAGCTGAGCGTGACTGTAGAGAAGAGGCACAAGTCAGCGAAAACGACGAAAGAATGAGCTTGATAACGAGAGACTTACTGCTTATATGAATTTTGAGACGATGCCTAGGCGACAGCGACTGCTGCTTGGTACATTTCGGTCTTCGAGAGCCTCCTAGCGGATTTTGGGGGTCGAGGAGGGAGATTCGTTTTGCCGAAAGAAGTCAGGAAATCGACGGAAATCGAGCGAGAGTGTCTGCGTTTCGAAGGATTCGAGCTGCGAGCTTCGAGGGGCGGGTTTGATGGTGCAGTGTGAGAGACGGCATGGAGGAGCTGCGAGGCGAGATCGTGGGATGAGCGCTTTTGAAGGAGCGGTTTCTGTTGCGGGAAACTCGGAGTCGAGGGTGAAGGGCGTAAAACGGGAGAGAATCGAGCAGAGGTCGACAAGGTCGCAGAATTAGGAGAATTTTGTGTTGCTGGGCGAGTGAGAGGGGACTCGGGGACCGATTGCAAGCAGGGTAGGGAGGAGAGTTGCTCGGAAGACCAAGATTCGGCGTCGTGGAATTCGTCGGTTCCGTCAGAGTCCTCTCGGCAATGGATACTAGGACGATCCGATTGATCTTGTTTGTGGTAGGAGGCGAGGGAGATGATCGAGGACCGGCGACTGGACGATGCGTAGAGGAGAGGAGGGAGAGAGTGGGCGATACTCGTGAGTGAACATGGTCGAGGTTTCGCGGCGGCAGTCGTACGCGGCTGATGCGATACTGTCCGGTTTCGAGGTCGAGACTGGAAAACGAGTGCAGGTTTCTTTTCGTTCGGCTCTTGCTCCTTTCCGACGATGATATCCATCCAGGCGTCCATGAGGTCTTCCTCCTGTTTCGCCTGAACGGTCTTTGAGGCGAGTGAGGGAATGATAGCTCCATGGGCTTCGAGAGGACGTGATTGTCTCCGTCGGAGGAGAGCGAAGGGGCGGTGGTCTTTGCGAATTTCGAGGGGAAAGGGAGAGCTCGCACGCGTAGATGGGGTATCAGTAGTAAAGGTGCTCGAAGAGGTTGAAGAGTACGGGAGAGTGTCGAGGACAGGAAGAGTAGCGGAATAAGTCGATGAATCTGCTTCGCCAAAACAGGTAAGTTTGGGTCACCGGAGAGAAACTTGCAAAAAGCAAGAAGCCTTACCAGTGTCGTAAGAGCCCGAACGCTGATACTCCATTCTCTGCGACCGTCTGAATCGATCAAACGGTTTCTTGTCGAAGGAAGACTCCGTCGGCGAAACCTCCAACTCTTTCACCAAGAACCCTAAACCCGTTTCCCCCTTGAAGAGCTCCTCTAGCGACAGATTGCGAACTTTCTCTTCAAAGACTTCCTCCTCCCTCGACACATGTCCTCTCCTCAACTCCGGGTAACCTGGGTTTGCATCGATGAAATTGCCATCCCAAAGTGGATCGTCGACCGTGTCGACTTCGTCTTCAATGGCGAGAGCAGGAACGGGTTTGCGTCTTACACCAGCACGCGTGCTAGGTCGAGGAACGGAGTAGTCGTGCTGAGGAAGAGGAGTGGGAGTTTCGCTGTGTCGACGAGGTAAGTCGGCGAGAGAAGCGATATGAGAGTCGTCGGGAGAAGCGATGGTTGAGCGCCGTTGGGCAAGGGAGGTAGATACTGTCTGATAGTGAGGTGTACGAGAGTGGGAACGAGGGGAAGGGCGCCAGGCTGCAGCGGGAAGAGAGAAAGTGCTGAGGAAGGTTCTGCTTGATCTTTCGCTCGACCTCGACCAGCTGTCCATTTTCGGTAGAGTTGAAATATAGGTCGGTCCTGTCCATGTCTCTTCAAGGAGTGTCTCCTTCTTGTCGTCCTCGAAAGGGTGGTTGGTGGTTCGCGAGAAAGGTGAAGGAGCTCGCATGGAGAGAATTGGATGTGCGAATCGAGTGTGAGAAGAAGTAGGCGTAAGATGAGGATGGAGAGATGGGTGGGGCTCGTTCGAGTCGAGGTAGCGGTTGGATAGATCTGTGCGAAGACGAAAAAAGAGAGTTCAGCGAGGTTCCCTCAAGCTTTGCGCTTCCCGTGACTTCGACCAGGGGCGAGCGGTCTACAACTTACTTTCTGAGTGTTCAGCGAGGGCTTGAGATCGAGTCCGGCTCGATTCGATGAGTGAGAAGGAAGTCGAAGTGATCGATTCGTGAAGGAGGATACCGGCTCCTCAAGATCTTCGGTTGGTCGTGCAGCGATAGGCGTGGGTCGTAGAAAGATAACGGAGGGTGTTCAAGAAGCGGAAGAGTCCAGGAGCAGAGGAGGAGCAGATGAAAGAGGAGGAGAAGATTCTTTGGGATCCTTTTTTTCTCTTCGATTGAATTTAGCGTTGAGTATGAATGTAATTTGGGGTTCGGTACCTTTGTGTTTCACAGGCTCTTATCGCTTAAGCGGAAGAAAAGGATCAACAAAATGAAATCAATCGGAGAGGCACGTTTGTGCAATTTCCGAAGGGGGAAATGATCTTGAGGTCCTTCGAGTCTCGAAGTGTGAAGATCGCAAAAGTCGATGCTCAAGATGGTAGTGTTGTCCTCGGGTAGTCGGACAACGAGAGCGTGCCCGCGACTTCGTGCCGCGAAAAGGAAAGGTCCGAACGTTTCTCGAGCAGACTCTGTGAACAGTGCGAGTCGGCGAAGAGCCTTGCGTTGCCCGTCCGATGCTCGTATCGCTGTGCGCCAGAGTCCCGGTGACTAGGATACGAGAGAACGGGATCGAGTTGCAGAACATTTACAAGGGAACTTGCGAAACGAGAACTGGGAGATTGAGAGCGACGGCGTTGCTAGAGGAACGAAAGGAGGAAAAGAAATAATACGACAATGTAGTGAATGCGAGAACGGGGACGATACGGAATAAGGATCTTTGTTGGCTTGTAAAGTTGAGTAGCGAAACATCGGAAATTGAGACTGGACTGTGAGGTTGATAGTCAAGTGAACGGGAAACTAGACCTCCATGTCCGCTGCATCGTCCTCTCCTGCACTATAGTTGTTGTTGTCGTCGTCCTCCTATCGAAAGCGTACGCCGAAACATCCAAATCAGTTAAATCGTCAAAGTGTTGTAATCGAGAGCGAACAGCCTACATCTTCGTCACTCTCGTCTGAACCATCCTCATCGCTGTCTGCTGAAGTACCCGAATTTGCAAATCTTGTCACGTATTCTGCATCGACGAAACATCATAAGCTCACGACCTTCTCTCGCGAGTGAAGCTCGAGGAGATGGAGAAAATGGAACTCACCCTTGACTTTCGCATCATACGATTTCTGATCCCGCATCAATAGCGCTGCAGCCTCGCCGTTGAGAGGATCCGCTGCGTTCGGGTACCGAAGGAGTTGAGGGAGGAAAACTTCGAAAATGTTGATCATGTCGAACATTGGTGACCAAGTTTGATTGATCACGTCGAGACAGACTGATCCTGATAGCTCGTCGATGTTCGCTGTTGAACCGAATCGAATATTCGAGAGAAAAGGTCAGTCTTCGAAAGTTTCGCAAAGGATACTCCAGCGGTCTCTCAGACTTGGAACCAGGTTTGAAGCAAACTGCCGAGATAGGAAACAAGTGGACGCACGGTGGAAGATCTTGTTCATGAATCCAATACTCGGTGACTTGTAAGGGTACCCGTCAGGTAATTCGACATGAATCTTCCAAACTCCTCCTGCGAAAGGTGCTGCACAATGAGAAAATTGTCAGTACCGGGTCCAAGGAGAAGGTAAAGCTCATCTAGAGCCTTTTGCTGTACTCCAGTTTGCCCGTCGCGAGTAACCTAGCTGTCTCCTTGCGCCGATAACGATTCCCAGCGAGTCTCAAGGATCCCTCAAAATCGCGATCACTTCTATCTCGTTCCTTCCCGCTTCCTTCATATTGCCCGAGCTTGTTACACCTGATTTGCCGTGCCGCGTGAATGTGCGTTAGGAATGGGACTCACTTTCAACGGGACCTTTGAACTTGACATAGAATTCTTGCATGTTATCATTGACGAGTGTAACTTCGTAATCGCTCATCAAGCTATAGATGATCGTTTAGAAGATAGTTGCAAACGTCAGAGTTGCGAAGTGATTCGAGGTGAAGGCGAATCGGGAGGAAAGAGTCGAGAGTGGGGGATGAGAGAGGGAGTAGTCAGCTCTTCCGGCGAGGCAAGCATAGAGGTAAGCATTCATAGTGACTTACAGCTTCATCACGTCTGTCTCGATACGACGTTTGGGAGAACTGTGCAAACGAGATAAACCAAGAGATGTCAGACTCATCATTTTCAACAAGGAAGAGTGTTGGACTTATCATGATCGATCTTGAGGTGTTATCTAGTAGTCTTGGGGTAGTACTGAATGAAGGTCTGTTGGTTCAAAGTGAGAAGTGAGAAGTGAGAGGGAAGAATGCAAAGTGATTCAACCGCTTTCAAAGTTCGTCCCTCGAAGAACAAAGACACGTTCAAACTCACGAGTGTTTGATTCCTATCTTAGCGGTACTCTCTGGATCGTTCCTCGGTTCTCTGAGGATGAAGAGGATGTCCAGAGACCGTTCAGCAGATATATACGCTTTTTCTTGCGACGGGCTTCATCGAATCATGCAGGCCGTGTGGTCTAGTAGTATGATTCGCCCTTAGGGTTCTGCGCTCATTTGGGCGAGGTCCAGGGTTCAATTCCCTGCTCGGCCCCCTTCTTTTTGTTTTTCTCAGCGATGACCTTTTTCGTCCTCTCCCTTTGCTTCCGAGTATCCCTCCCGTCAAGTCCCCTGCTTCGACTCGACGTTGATCCCGTCTGGACTCGGATGGACTTTGGCACCGAATCGAGCTCGATTCCGAAACGACAACTCATTTCTGCTCCCTCCTATGCTTCCGCCATACATCTAGATCCCGGCCTAGCTCTCTTCAAAAGAGAATGAAGCACTCGAACGGTGTTGTAAGAAAGTCAATTAGAGTCTAGGCTGATTTGCCGTGCTCTGTGGTCTTGCTTCTGCGAGGTCGTCCACCGCGCCTTGATCATCGATCATGGGGCACTAGTATCAGACGCGGTACGGTCACGATGAAGCTATCGGCTTACTAAGGCACCATCAATTTGACTCGACAAAGTCTATAACCGTCCAGCGCAGTTTTGCCTACATCCGCGCCCAGCTCACTCTAGAGAGCTCCACATTGTTTGGTGCAGCATGTGAGGTATCGCTCTTATCAAGAACTCAGAGCGCTACAGACTTTTCCGAGCGCTTCGAAATCGAGAGGTTGGAGCGGAGACATGCAGCGGTCTTCCGCATGTGACATGTGACGTCTTCCGCGGTCTTTGGGTTCCCGACAATCAGCGGAACCCATGTTTGTCTTTTGCTTCCCTATACCTCGCTTCTGCTGGCCCTCTCGTATGAATATATCTGTAAGTAGCCCAGTTTTTCTTTCATCCGTTCCTGCCCAAATATGATAAGCTATCAACCCGCTCAGATCCTCAAACATCTCGCTCCTTTCCGAGTCCTTCATCGCAACCCTTCCAAGCAGTTGGAGGAAGCAATCGCAAGCCCTTTCGTTTTCTTCGGACTATCGAAGCACTGACACAAAGCTACAGTAGCAGTCCAAAGTTGAAAGAGCAATGAAAAGGCTGGACGCAAAACGTAGGAAGCTGAGGTTTGCATCCGACGAAGACAGGGCGGTTGGTACAGAGATCGCGTCACTTGTTGGAAAGAGGACGGTGAGTACGTCCCTCCATGTCGGACCTTGAATGATCTCCTGATTCGACAGAAGACAGGCAATGCTCCACCTCAAAGACACCGGCGAATTGCTCCGGTCGAACATCAAACAGCAGAGTGATCGCTTGGAGGAAGATGAGCAGACGGGGAGGGATGACGAGGTCAGTAAGGAGGCAAAAAGGACAATGGCAAGCATGCAGCAGCGCTGGAATGAATGGGCAGCTGAGTGTGACAAAATCTGTCGTGCTTCCCATTAGATGCATTCTCCCCCAAACAACCGTACAAAACCTTCAAAAACCATGTCTAGTTTCTTTCTCCCGTTCGTAGACCCTACTTCTTCCCGCAATCCTATATATCCGTACCTGTCTCGTCCTCGATGAACGAACCAACAAGCGATTTGACTGAGTCAACCAATCAATTCTTCTCAATTTCCCTCGTTGTCCTTCATCTACCAGATCCTCCCTTTCCCGGATGAGGTCTTCCCACCCTCATTGCCGTCGCTGATTATTCCTAAAGTAGTTCCCGCGCTGAGAGTTGTTTACGCTGAGATTTAGCTGATTTTGGGCGAGAGGGAGATGACGGAGCGAGAGTTGGAGGAAATGGTGAGGAGAGATTTCGGTGGGCTGACACGGAGAGAGGTATAGAGACGGGCGCGAGAGGAAGAGAGGGTATGGAGGGCGATAGAACGGAGGAGGGGAAGAAAGAGAGAACGAGATCAACCGAATAAGATCTCGTATATGACGACTGCGATGTTGATTGGAATGAGGGGAGCTGAATAGAAGGATTCTCGTCAGTTCCAGTCCCTTTGCGCAGTAAGAGTGAGCTCCTCATCAAAGTTCTTACTGCGTCAACCAACTGGACCGCCGTCGTCTGGACGCTGACGTCTGACTGACCTCCGCCACCTCCCATCTAGCCAGTAATTATCCCGTAAGCGTTGAGCCGAGTTCGTTGCTGTTGTCGTTGAGCGAAGTTGAGCGAAGTTGAGCGAATGAATCGTCCGAAGCGAAGAAGAAGAGAATTATTGTTACGCGCACTTTGCAAGCCTGAGCACTAGCGGATTACTACGAGTCCCGTGTAGTCCTTCGCATCGATGGAGCGAGAAAGTGAAGAGTAGAAGAAGACCAAGCACGGCGGGCAAAATCGAGTCCGAACAAGAACTTGGGAGGGGTTTTGGAAGTGAGCTCCTGAATTCTTCCACCAGATTCAGGCGGACCCCGAGTCCGCATCAAGTCCGCAGATTACATTTGATTATCTTTGCTCAATTAGGACCATTCGGATCTATTCAGGAGCTCACATCCAAATCATTTCCAATTCTCTAGTCGGACCTCTTCGGACTTATCTTTGCCCGCCGTGAAGAGTTGAAAAAAAACCGAAAATTGAGGTTGACCACTCCCTTCTCACTATGAGCAGCTCGAACATACTAGCACACGCAGTAGTCAACCTGCATACTGCCTGTAATCAAACATGAACTCGCAATCCTCCCAAAACCGATTCCCGATCTCTACATCTTCTCGACTTTGAACAAGGCTACCGCAACTCGGATTAGAGCAGAAACGACTCTGTACAGCGAGATAGGAGCTATAGATTGATCAGTAGAGCTGCTCAGGTCGCTCGAAAGTGCTTGTTGAGATGGAATCGCTGTTTGCTTCGAAGCGTGAGTTCCCTCTCTCTCCTCTCGCGCTTTGCAGTCGATAGCTCACTTGGACTGATCAGACGATAGTGCAGGCTCATTTGTGTCTGCCGATGTCTACATCTGCTTCCGTATCGATCGACTTTTCGTTTCGCTGCTTTCTCTTTTCTCCTTCTCGCTCTCGTCTCTAGTCTGTCGTTTCGGTCTCAGCTTAGGCTCAGTCAAGATCGGACCTCAAGATATGCAGGGAAGCGGCGGGACAAGCTGGTGCTGGATCTGGAGCTCAAGGATCAATCCATCGCAAAAGTGGGAAGCGAGACCAGGGTCCGACGTCGACGTCGAGCGGACTCCTCAGCTTCTATCGCTTTATTCAACGGAACATTTCCAATCGATCCCTTCTCGCTTGTGCTTGACCGCAAGGAGTACAAGAATGGTTTCTCACTTTCGCAATTCCCATCGGGTTATTCACTCGATCCAGACTTCGCGTGCGTTTTCGAGCTAACCCGGTGATTTTGCCTTCAATAGCCTAAACAAAGCTTCACTCGAGCAAGAAGAAGCCACCTTCTTACCCTTGCCGTTCCAGTAATCGGGACTAGCTCGTTACCTTTCCTCGCATCAACTCAGAACCCAGCGTTCACTTCTTGACCAATCCCCTTCGTCCTCACCGTATCGACTTCGGACCCCTCGCTCTCTGTCCTACAAACCTCTCCTTATCCCGCCGCTCCCTTTCTCTCCCTCCCTCCCGTGGTTTGCGATTCTCCGACGCATTCGACCTCTCACTTGCCTCTCTTGCCGAATCGACCCAGCTCTAGCTGTCTTCAACTAGGAGCTCGGATGCTCTACTGCTCGCGATTGAAAAACAGGTTCGGAGTTCCGCGGTCCAACGGTTCTCTTACCGACCTCCTATCTCGCTCCATCTCTTCCTCTCCTGACTCTCTCGCCCTCGCATCGGTCAATCACCCACTCAGCTGGCCAATCATGCCCAACTACAGTCACGATCTTGTCACAACCTCGATTGAAAGCGTTCTCACCACGCTGGAACAAATCAAGACAAACTGGTACCGCGATGACTTGGAGGAGGGTGAAAACAGCTTCATGAATGTTTGGTACATTCAGGCTTCACAGTCAATTCAGAGAAACTTGCAACTCCTATGTGGTCAAGAATACAACGAGCATCATTTCAATCTTCGAGCGGAACACACTATTCCAAAATACGAGCTAGCTACCGTCACAGACTATATCGAATTCTTAGCACACAATTCTGGACTGGGGCGCCTTTATGCGCTGCCCTCACACCTGGTGCGTAACTGGTGATTACTTCTCATTCCGATATATTTCGAATTCTAATTTTTGTCGCACACAGCCTTGCTTTGGCCACGTCTCTGAAACTGACCTTCAAGAATGGAACATACACTTCTTCAAAGGGCATCACATATTGTCACATCTGCTTGTGAGTTTGTTTCCTACTCGTCTTGGCCTGAGGAAGTCCGACCTCAGACCCTTTTTCTCAATTCAGGTCAATTTTGGACTCTTTCGCATCCAAAGCGCTCTCTTACACAAACAACAGCACACACCCTTACCCCCGTGGAAGTTTGCCGCCGAGTGGATTCAACATTTCTCACCCGGATCCAATTGGGACCAACTTGTTCACAAACCCATCCTTTCAGCAGTGATATCTGAATGGCGTCATCTCGAGCTTGTCGGTCAGTGGCAGGTACTCAGTGACCTTAGTGAGCTCTGGGAAAGGGTCTTTCAAGGGCAGCTGATCAGAACACCAGAAGATCTGAAGTACTACATCACAAACTGTTTGATTTTGAATGTGCGCTCCTTCTTCGGATCATAATAATAGGTTCTCACCAGTAGTAGACTGACAACTTCATGCTATAGGGTTCGGCGTCTGATTATATCAGGTTCAACGAGGGGAGTCTGAAGATATTCCGTGCTGCAGGCTTCGCCGTTCCAGCGGTCAGTTCCGCGACTTGCTCTCAAGCTTACCAGTACTCTCCTCCTGATCAGTGTTTCTGAGTATCTACAGACCCAATATCGAAGCTCAATGTCACATTCTTTCACTCACTCTGTCAACAGATTCTTCCCTCGAGCTCGCTCGCTCTCCAGTTGTCCTTTGTAGATCATCCCTCCTTCCTCACATCCTACTCTTCTGCACTTTCACCCTCTCTTCAATCCTGTTTCGCTCTCATCCTTTCCTGGCCGAATGAAAAGCTGAAACCACGTTCCAGTCTTTCTATGTTGCTTTTATGGAACTCACCGTCGATTGATCAATGTATGAGAGAATGAGGAGAGAACGCAGAAACTAAATGAGTTGAATCGTAATCTCGGTTATAGACTAGCCTCTCGTCCCTGCAGTATAGCCCGCTGTGGAGAGACAGGTGCACGAAAGAGAGGACGGCTTGATGGGGTAAGGGGAACGGTCTCAGGTAGGAGGACACGGGACGAGATTGAGAATAAGCAAGCTATTCTTTCTTGCAGACGATGCAATCCTCATTCATGCTTTCATTTGGAAGAGGGAAAGTAGCCGGGATGTCAAGTACATGACATGGTTGAAGTACAGGAGAAAGCAGAAGGAGAACAGAGGGGACAAGTGGAGAGGCGAGGCAAAAACACGGAAGCACAAGGGGAACGTCGTTTCGCAAGCGAGCTCGAGTCAAGGACAAGGCTGCGCGCTTGACCTGAGCACGCAAGTTACAGCTAGTCAACTCTGCTGATGGGACAGAAGAGGGGAGAGCTGGAGAGCAAAAAGTAGAATTATGAAGAATAAAAGCAAAAAAAAGGGGGCCGAGCAGGGAATTGAACCCTGGACCTCGCCCAAATGAGTGCAGAACCCTAAGGGCGAATCATACTACTAGACCACACGGCCTGAATGATTCGATGAAGCCCGTCGCAAGAAAAAGCGTATATATCTGTTGAACAGTCTCTGGACATCCTCTTCATCCTCAGAGA
>Ga0308170_10004358_pt1 | contig 11178 bp, 11 predicted proteins | sample PhyBR2_2_FD_202136 | JGI IMG/M metagenome (GOLD analysis project Ga0308170, IMG submission 202136) | Phyllosphere microbial communities from UC Gill Tract Community Farm, Albany, California, United States - DLSLSB.R2 | ecosystem: Host-associated > Plants > Phyllosphere > Unclassified | place... | reverse complement strand
TTACCTGGCAGAACAAAAGATCGTCCGAACGCGGCCCGAGGCTTCGCCAGCTCCTACGGCCTAGCGGGAGCAAGCTCCCTCGGCACGGGGTCATGTGTTGAATCAGAACACGACGGTCTTGTTGCCGTGCACCAACACGCGGTCTTCAAGGTGATAACGCAAGCCGCGGGCCAACACCATCTTCTCGACGTCGCGACCGAATCGCACCATGTCTTCGATGCTGTCGCTGTGGCTGACGCGTACCACGTCCTGCTCGATGATCGGGCCGGCGTCCAGCTCCTCGGTCACGTAGTGGCACGTCGCGCCGATCAGCTTCACGCCGCGCATCGAAGCCTGGTGATACGGCTTCGCACCCACGAACGATGGCAGGAAACTGTGGTGGATGTTGATGACTTTGTGCGCGTATTCGCTGCACAGGGACGGCGGCAGGATCTGCATGTAGCGGGCCAGCACCACCACTTCTGCATCGTGCTGTTTGACCAGGCGCGAGACTTCGGCGAACGCGGGCTGCTTGTCCTGCGGGTTGACCGGTACGTGGTAGTACGGGATGCCGTGCCACTCCACCATGCTGCGCAAGTCGTCATGGTTGGAAATCACGCAGGCGATATCGCAATCGAGCTCATCGCTGTGCCAGCGGTGCAGCAAGTCAGCCAGGCAGTGAGACTCACGACTGGCCATCAGCACCACGCGTTTCTTCTGCGCGGTGTCAGTGATGCGCCAGTCCATCGAGAACTCTTCGGCAATGGGGGCGAACGCCTCGCGAAAGGCTTCGATGCCGAAGGGCAGCGAGTCGGCACGGATCTCGTGGCGCATGAAGAACCAGCCACTCTGATTGTCCGAATGATGGCTTGCTTCAGTGATCCAACCGTTATGGGACGCCAGAAAGTTACTGACTTTAGCAACGATACCGACGCGGTCCGGGCAAGCGATCACCAGCCGAAAAGTGCGCATTAGGGAAACTCCAGAACTTTCGCAAAGGCGGCCATTCTAGCCACTGTGCGGCAAAACTGCAGTACTGATGACACCACCGCCCTCTCCGTGATCAGCCGAGGCAGGGAAAGGCCTGGCCTGCGGTGGCATCGCTATATGTGTGAACAGATGTGAGCGCACATCACGTTACTTATTGGGCCGTTCATTTTGTGACACTGCACTATTTAATTAAATAAACACGGCTTAAATGTTTACTTGATGAAACTGTCTGATTACTATTGCTTCACTGTCTCCTTGTCACCCGCGTCCTACATAAGGTAGTCCCCATGTCCCTGATCAACGAATACCGCGCTACAGAAGAAGCCATCAAAGAACTGCAAGCTCGCCTGAAAAACCTGTCCGAAGACGACAAACTGCAAAAAGAACTGGAATTCGAAGGCAAACTGCGCACTCTGATGGGCGAATATTCCAAGTCCCTGCGCGATATCATTGCCCTGCTGGACCCAGAAGCCAAATCGGCCAAAGCCCCTCGTGGCGCTGCAAAAACTACTGGCACCAAACGCGCTCGCAAAGTTAAGCAGTACAAAAACCCGCACAACGGCGAAGTCATCGAAACCAAAGGTGGCAACCACAAAACTCTGAAAGAGTGGAAAGCCAAGTGGGGCGGTGACGTAGTTGAAGGTTGGGCGACTCTGCTGGGCTAAGCCTGGTCGGACGTTCACCCGATACGCTACACATTAAAAACGCCAGCTTGCTGGCGTTTTTTATTGTCTGAATACTCAGCAATTACCGGCCTACAGGCTCAGGCGGGCCGCTAAAGAATCGGCATAGTCCTGCCATTGATCCAGCACCTGGCACTGAAATGAGGTGGCACTAAGCGCCAACTCCTCGCGCGCCTGCTTAAATGCCATCAGGGTATTCGGTGCTCCCCACTGCGGATCTGACAAACGTTGCTGACAGAAAAATCTCCAGCGTTGTTGTTCCTCTGTGTTCAAGGTTTCAGGGAAGTTACGTGCGCGATAGCGAAATAATAATTCCGGCAAACGATGATCATCGAACGGCCACGATTGATGTGCTAATTGGGCGGGTTCTGCCATGCGAACTTGTTCACATAACCGGCGATCCCGATCGCCGATAAAACCATCGTAGAGCTGCTGCTCCGGGTCCGCATTCGAGGCAAAGTCTTCCTCGGCGTAAATGGCCGCCAACTTGTCGCGCCAAACTTCCTGTGCGTCAGTTAGCCGCAGCGCCCGCGCCTGATAGGTGTTCATATCCAATTGCAGACGCTCGCGGTCTTGCGCACGCAACACCTTCAACGGTGCTACCACCGGGCAGCGGTTGATATGCAACAACTTGAGGGGCACCGGCAGTTCACCGTCCGCCAACTCATCCCGGCGCGTATAGAGGCGCTCGCGCAAGGTCTGTGCATCCAGGTCCAGCAACCCCTGTGGGTCGAGCCCAAGGTCGCAGACGATCAACGCATTGCGGTTGCGCGGGTGCCAGGCCAGGGGCAAGACCACGCCCAGGTAATGGCGCTCGGCGGAAAAACGCCCGGAGATATGCACCATCGGTTGCAACAACCGCACCTCATCCATAACCCGCTGCTTGCTGCGCAGTTGAAATAACCACTCATACAGCCTGGGCTGCTTTTGCCGAACCAATCGCGCCAGGGCGATGGTTGCACGCACATCAGATAACGCATCGTGTGCCTGACCATGGTCGATACCATTGGCGTGGGTCAGCCGCTCCAGCTTGAGCGTCACGCGCCCGTCCTGCTCAGGCCAGATAATGCCCTCCGGTCGCAGCGCGTAGGCAGTGCGCATCACGTCGATCAAATCCCAACGGCTGTTACCGCCCTGCCACTCGCGTGCGTAAGGGTCGAAAAAATTGCGGTACAGGCTGTAGCGCGTCATTTCATCGTCAAACCGCAGCGTGTTGTAACCGGCGCCGCAGGTGCCTGGCGCGGCCAACTCGGCGTGCACCCGGGTCATGAAGTCGGCTTCGGCAAGGCCCTTCTGTGCCAGGACGCCTGGCGTGATACCGGTGATCGCGCACGCAGCCGGATGGGGCAGAATATCGTCGCCGGGCTGACAATAAAGATTGATCGGCGCACCGACCTCGTTGAGTTCGAGATCGGTGCGGATACCGGCTACCTGGAGCGGGCGATCGTTGCGCGGGTTGATACCGGTGGTTTCATAGTCGTACCAGAAAATCGAGGTCACGGGCTATTCCTGTGCTGATGACCGATAAAGTCTAGGCGCTGCAAGGCGTCTGGGGCCAGCGATACCTTTACTGTATAAATATCCAGCAAAACCTTGAGTGGTTGCTTCCAGCGTCGACACTGCTAGCATCCGTGTCTCCTAACCGCTTTGCACTGCCAGGGATCGCAATGCCGCCAGCTCCTTTGGATACCCATTACCAAATCGAGACCCCGGAGGGGATCGACCTGCCCTTGCGCCCTGCCGGCCTGCCATCCCGGGCATTGGCCTTTGCATTCGACCTGGGTGTGCGTGGCATCATCATGGGCGTCCTGCTGGTGCCCCTGGCGCTGCTGGGTAATATTGGCATCGGGCTGGGGTCGTTGCTGCTGTTCCTGGTGAGCTGGTGGTACATGGTGCTGTTTGAAGTGCTCAACCAGGGCTGCTCGCCGGGCAAGCAGGTCATGGGCCTGCGGGTGGTGCAGGATGACGGGACCCCCATTGGCTGGTCGGCGTCGCTGATCCGCAACCTGCTGCGCTTTGTCGACATGCTGCCTTTTGGTTATTTCCTCGGTGCGATCAGTTGCCTGCAACACCCGCACTTCAAGCGTCTGGGCGATCTGGCCGCCGGTACACTGGTGGTCTACCGCGAACTACCGCTGGTGCGCCCGCGTATCCCTCAAGCCGCCGCGCTGCGCCTGCCCTTTGCACTGGAGTTGAGCGAACAGCGGGCCATCCTCGGTTTTGCCGAGCGCCAGGCCGAGCTGTCTGCCGAACGCGTGCATGAACTGGCGGCGATCCTCGCCACGCCCCTGCAAGTGCCTCCGGCACGCGCCGTGGAGCAACTCAACGGTGTGGCCCGTGGCTTATTGGGGCCGACATGAAGCAGAGCCTTTTTGAAAGCCGCCACCAGCAGCAATGGCAAACCTTCGTGCAGCAACTTGAGCAGTTGGAGCAAGGCAAAGCCAAGGCTGGCGGAGTGGCTGACTTCCCTCACCAGTATCGACGCCTGTGCCAACACCTGGCCCTGGCCCAACAACGTGGCTACAGCAGCTACCTGGTAGACCGGCTGCAACAACTGGCACTGCGCGGCCATCAACAGTTGTATCGCCATCGCAGCCAACTGGCGGCCAAGATACTGGCGTTCCTGCTCGCCGATTTCCCATGCCTGGTACGCGAACAGTGGCGCTTCGTACTGATCGCCGGTCTGCTGTTCTTTGGCAGCCTGGCGGGCATTGCACTGCTGGTCTACCTGTTCCCCGACCTGATCTACAGCATCGTCAGCGCCCAACAGGTGGCCGAGATGCAGGGCATGTACGACCCCGCCGCCAGTCGTCTGGGGCGCGCCGCCGAGCGCGCATCCAGCGAGGACTGGATGATGTTCGGCTATTACGTGATGCACAACATCGGCATCGCCTTCCAGACGTTTGCCGCCGGCCTGTTGTTCGGCCTGGGCAGCGTGTTCTTCCTGATTTTCAACGGTTTGGTCATCGGCGCGGTCTCAGGGCACCTGACCGACATTGGCTATGGTCAAACCTTCTGGTCATTCGTCATCGGTCATGGCGCATTCGAATTGAGCGCCATTGCGCTGGCCGGTGCCGCGGGTTTGCAATTGGGTTGGTCATTGATCGCTCCAGGGCGGCTGGCACGCAGCGAGGCCTTGCGCCTGGCAGCCCACAAAAGTGTGCGGATACTCTGCGGCGTCATGGTGTTTCTGCTGATCGCGGCGTTCATCGAAGCCTATTGGTCCTCCACCACCCACATCGAGCCCTGGCTCAAATACCTGGTAGGCACCGCGCTCTGGCTGCTGGTGGCCGTTTATCTGATCTTCGCCGGACGGACTCGCCATGCGCCTGACTGACGCCAGCGTGGTGATTCGCCCGCGTACTTCCTGGGAAGCCATGGACCTGGGCGTACTGATGGCCAGGGAACATCGTTTGCTGCTGATGGGCAGTTGGGCAATGGTGAGCCTGCCGGTGTTTATCTCGCTGACCGTGCTGCTGTGGAATTACCCGTCGCTGGCCATGTTTCTGTTCTGGTGGCTCAAGCCGGCCTTTGACCGCTTGCCGCTGTACATTCTTTCCAAAGCCCTGTTTGGCGAGCCCCCCAGTCTCAAACAGGCCGTTCGCCAGTGGCCGCAACTGCTCAAGGGGCAACTGTTCGCCAGCCTGACCTGGCGACGCCTGAGCATGAGCCGCAGCTTTACGTTGCCGGTAAGTCAACTTGAAGGCCTCGAAGGTCAGGCGCGGCAACAGCGCCTGGGAATATTGCTGCAACGTAACGCTGGTGCCGCCCGCTGGCTGACTGTTATCGGCGTACACCTGGAAATCGGCCTGTGGTTCGGCGCCATGGCGCTGTTCTATTTATTCATCCCGCAGCAGCTGGAAATGGATTGGGACTGGCAACGCCTGGCATTGGCAACCAGCCCGAACGTGCTGTGGCTGGAGCACCTGGGCAATGCCTTTTACGCGCTGATCCTGGTGTTCTGGGAACCCATCTACGTTGCCTGCGGTTTCAGCCTGTACCTCAATCGTCGTACGGCTCTGGAAGCCTGGGACCTGGAGTTGGTATTGCGCCGTTTGCGTCAGCGCCTGAGCAGTGTTGCGTCGCTGTTGTTGCTGGTCGTCGGGCTGGCGCTCATACCGTTCAGCCCACCCGCCATGGCCGATGAATCAACGGGCCATAAGCCACTCAATACCCAGGCTGCCAGTCAGTCCATCAAGGCACTGCTGGACAAGCCGCCCTTCAAGAACCCGGAAACCGTCACCCGTTATCGGTTTGGTGAAGAAAAAACACCGGTTAAAAGCACAGCCCGTGGCGACGGTAAATTACCCGGTTGGCTCCAGGCCTTACTCGACAACCTCAACAGCGATACCTTCAAGCCCCTCGCCAAAACCCTGGAAATACTATTGTGGAGCCTGGTGATTGGCGGGCTGGCCCTGGTGGTGTGGCGTTACCGTGAGTGGCTACGCACCTTTGTCAGCCGCAGCCGGCGCGCCCGCCCTGCAACCGCCACACCTGCCCCCGCTCAGTTGTTCGGGCTGGAGCTGGGGCTCGATACATTGCCGCAAGACATCGCCAGCGCGGCCGAACAACTATGGCCCACCCAGCCAAGGCAAGCCCTTGGCCTGCTGTATCGCGGCCTGCTCAGCCGGCTGCTGCATGAATTCAACCTGCCGCTCAAAGGCGCCGACACCGAAGGCCAGGTGCTGGAGCGCGTTCGACATTTGCAACAACCGCAGTTGCTGGCGTTCAGCGACGAACTGACGCGTCACTGGCAAAACCTCGCCTATGGTCATCGCCTGCCGCCCTCCTCAACCCAACAAAAGCTGTGCAGCGATTGGCGCGCTCTGTTCGATGACGGAGCCAGCCAATGAACCGGCCATTATTGTGGGTGGCACTGCTGCTGGTATGCCTGCTGGGCCTGGGTGGCTTGTACGCCTGGCATAAGGCAATCCCCTATGACGAAGTGGTGGACCGCGGCCCATCGCCGGATGCACTGGCCAATCCTTATTTGGCCGCGGAGCATTTCCTGCACCAGCAAGGCCTGGTGGTGGAACGCGCCAACGGCCTTGAACGGCTCGCGGACCTACCCGCCAAAGGTCATAGCCTGTTGCTGCTGGGGGAACGCAGCAACATGACCCCGCGCCAGGTCGAGCAACTGCTGGGTTGGACAAACGCCGGCGGGCACTTGCTGCTGGTCGCCGAGGCATTGTGGGACGAGGAGACCAGCAAGAGCGGCGACCTGCTGCTTGATCGCCTCGATATCCACCAGGCTTTGAGCGAAACCTTCGACGAACCGGCGCCTGCCCGTAAAAAGCCTGCGGCAGACCTGACCAGGCTTTATGTCGACAACGAAACCGCCCCGGCGTATTTCAGTTTTGACACCGACTTCAACCTCATCGACCCCAAGCACCTTGCGCAGTTTTCCGCCAACAGCGCCCACTCAAGCCACCTGATGCAACTCAACCTGGGGCACGGCCGCGTCACTGTGATTACCGATAGCGACCTGTGGAAAACCCCGAGTATCGGTCAACACGATAACGCCTGGTTGCTGTGGTACCTGACCCAGGAGACTGACGTCACCTTGCTGTTCAACAGTGAAACGGACGATCTGTTTACCCTGTTGATTCGATATTTCCCACAGGCCCTCGTCGCCCTTGCGGCACTGGTTGCCCTGGCGCTATGGCAGGCCGCCATGCGCCAGGGCCCGATCCAGGCACCGGCGCCCAAGGCACGTCGGCAACTCCAGGAACATTTGAAGGCCAGCGCCGATTTCCTGCTGCGCCGCAGCGGCCAGGGCACCTTGCTGCAAGCCTTGCAGCACGACATCCTGCGCGCCGCCCGGCGACGCCATCCAGGCTTTGAGCATCTCGATACAGCAGAGCAGTGGCAGGTGCTGGAACACCTGACGCGACAACCCCCTCATATCATCAGCCAGGCGCTCGAACCACTGACGCAGAAACGGCTCTCCAGCGCCGATTTCAGCCGACAGGTTGCGTGCCTGCAAACCCTCAGGAATGCCTTATGAGCGACTCTCCAATGGTCACCGCCCTGACCGCCGAGAACCTGCAACGTGCCAGCCAGCAAGCCCAGGCCCTGCGTGTGGAATTGCGCAAGGCAGTGATTGGCCAGGATCAGGTGATTGACGATGTGCTCACCGCCTTGATCGCAGGCGGCCATGTACTGCTCGAAGGCGTACCCGGGCTCGGCAAGACCTTGCTGGTACGTGCCCTGGCCCGATGCTTTGGCGGTGATTTCGCCCGTATCCAGTTCACCCCGGACCTGATGCCCAGCGATGTCACCGGCCACGCCGTGTACGACCTGCAGACCGAACAGTTCAAACTGCGCAAGGGGCCATTGTTTACCCACCTGTTGCTGGCCGACGAAATCAATCGCGCCCCGGCCAAGACCCAGGCAGCGTTGCTCGAAGCCATGCAGGAACGCCAAGTCACCCTTGAGGGCGAGGCATTGCCCATCGGCGAGCCCTTCATGGTGCTGGCGACCCAGAACCCCATCGAGCAGGAAGGCACCTACCCGTTGCCCGAGGCCGAGTTGGACCGGTTCATGCTCAAGGTCCGCATGGACTACCCCGACGCCCAACAAGAACTGGACATGGTCCGCGAAGTGACGCGCTCATCCAGGGCAGACATGCTGGATGTACAGCCGTTGCGCACCGTGCTGCAAGCCGAGGATGTGGTGCTGATGCAGCAGATCGCCAGTGACGTGCCCCTGGATGAACAGGTGCTCGATTACGCTGTGCGCCTGGCGCGCGCCACACGCAGTTGGCCAGGACTGACCATCGGTGCCGGGCCCAGGGCCTCTATCGCCCTGGTACGCGGCGGCCGCGCCCGGGCGCTGTTGCGTGGTGCAGAATTCGTGACACCCGATGACATCAAGGGCTGTGCCCTGGCAGTGCTGCGGCATCGGGTACGCATTGCGCCGGAACTGGACATCGACGGCCTGGAGGTGGATCAGGTGCTCAAGCAGTTGCTGGATCAAGTAGCGGCGCCAAGGCAATGACACGCCCATGAAACCGACCCGTCTGCTCCTGATCTGGCTGGGTGTGCTGCTTGGCCTGAACACCTTGTTGGGCGCTTCGGTCGCGTTGCAGCTCAAGGTACCTGAAACCTTGCATTCAGTGGCCTGGGGCCTGCTCCTGGCTTTGCTGCTGCTGGCGCTTCTGGATGCCGCACGCTTGCACCGTCGCCCCACGGCCCGCGTCCACAGGAAACTGCCCGGCAGCCTGGCGCTGGGGCGCTGGGAAGAAGTGCGCCTGTGCCTGGAGCACGACTATCCTCAGCCGCTGACCGTGCAGGTATTCGATCACGTGCCCGATGGCCTGAGTGTGGATAACCTGCCTCAATCCATTGAGTTGCGCCCCGGCGAGCGCGGCGAGTTGGGCTATCGCGTTCGTCCCTTGCGACGCGGGCATTTCAGCTTCAGCCGCTGCGAACTTTGGCTGCCCAGCCCATTGGGGCTGTGGTCGGCACGGCGATGCATCGAAACCCACGACGCCACCCGGGTCTACCCGGATTTCGCCCGGTTGTACGGCGCGCAGTTGCTGGGTGTGGATAACTGGCTGAGCCAGCTGGGCGTGCGCCAACATCAACGCCGGGGATTAGGCCTGGAGTTTCATCAACTGCGCGAGTTTCGTGAAGGTGACAGCCTGCGCCAGATCGACTGGAAGGCCACCGCCCGCCAACGCACACCGATCGCCCGGGAATACCAGGACGAGCGCGACCAGCAAATTGTATTCATGCTCGATTGCGGCCAGCGCATGCGCAGCCAGGATGCCGAGTTATCTCATTTCGACCACGCCCTCAACGCCTGCCTGCTCTTGAGCTACGTCGCGCTGCGACAGGGCGACGCCGTGGGGTTGTGCACCTTTGCCAGCGACCAACCGCGTTACCTGAAGCCGGTCAAGGGCAGTGGCCAGTTGAACACTTTGCTCAATGCTGTCTACGATCTGGAGGCCACCCGAAACACCGCCGACTATGAGGCTGCCGCCCATCAATTGCTGGCACGCCAAAAACGCCGGGCACTGGTGATCATCGTCACAAACCTGCGGGATGAGGATGATGAAGCGCTGATGAGCGCCGTCAAACGAATCGGCAGGCAACACCGCGTACTGGTAGCCAGCCTGCGAGAGGAAATCCTCGATCAACTGCGCCAGGCCCCTGTGCAAACATTGCCCGAAGCACTGGCCTACAGTGGCACCGTCGATTACCTCAACAGCCGAAACCAACTCCATGATCGCTTGAGCGCTCATGGGCTTTCAGTATTGGATACGTTGCCTTCAGAACTGGGCGCCACGCTGGTGACGCGCTACCTGGGATGGAAAAAAGCCGGGGTTTTCTAACTGCTGTGTTCAGACGGAAGCCTGTTGAGGATCAAAGCTGAAGTACTGCAACAGGGCATCAATCAATTGCCCGTACTCTTCGGGTGCATTCTGCACCCGGAACCCGGAGTCATAGTGCTGAGGATTGACATCCTCATGACTCCATAAACAGGTCGCGGTGAGATCAATCGTCTGAAATTCGCCTTGTACCGTTGGTACTTTCAGGCACAGCTCAAAATCCACATTGATCATCATGGGTAATTGGCTGATCAACATCAGCCCGTTTTCAGACACATTGCCCAAAAAACCGATGGGTTTGTCGGTGATACGATTGAACACCTGCAAAAAGTAAGGCAATTGATGCCGTTCGATCCGTCGCGCACTAAACATGATGAAAGTCGCCATCCAATAGCCAAGAGTCTGACTGTGCCAGTGATTCGGAACGAGCAACCGCTCGCTCTCCCTGGATCCCGGTTTGACAACAGGTACCGCTCGTCACCAGACAGCTGCCGAATCCGGGCCTTGCATCCGTTCGAATGGAAACCTATACAAACAGACCTCCAAAGAATAGCCCAAGACTGGCGACGGGCCAGCCATGAAATGACAAATACCATTACAAAGACGCGGGCCGTGGTTTTACGGCGCTCCCGCCCTGGTAATGCCCGAGCTGCTGCAAGGTATCGAGCCGGGCGCGAGCGCGGTAGGCGTACTCGCTCGACGGGTATTGGCTGATGATGAACTGATAGGTCTGTGCGGCATCGACAAACAGTTTCTGCCGCTCCAGGCACTGCCCGCGCAACATCGAAACCTCCGGTTGCACATAGCGACGGGTACGGCTTTCGCGGTCTACCTGGGACAGCTCCAGAGTGACGCGTGCGCAGTCGCCCACCCCATAGGCACGGTAGGCGTTGTTCAAGTGGTGGTCCATCGACCAGCGGGTACAGCCGACAACACTGACGGCCAGGGCAGCAACAAGCAAAATTCGCATGGGGGTTCTCCTGTCTTGTGCAGTGTATCGACCCCCGCGCGAAAATCTTCAAGGCTGTTTGCCCATCCAACTGCAGCAAAAACAAAGGCAATCGTCGATAAGTAGTGCAAACGAACAATGACTACAACGAAAGAGCATAGTAGCCTTCCCCAGCGCTTGAACTCAGGAGTCTGTGCATGTCCGTCCGTCGTACCAAAATCGTCGCCACCCTTGGCCCGGCC
>Ga0308170_10004354_pt1 | contig 11183 bp, 9 predicted proteins | sample PhyBR2_2_FD_202136 | JGI IMG/M metagenome (GOLD analysis project Ga0308170, IMG submission 202136) | Phyllosphere microbial communities from UC Gill Tract Community Farm, Albany, California, United States - DLSLSB.R2 | ecosystem: Host-associated > Plants > Phyllosphere > Unclassified | place... | reverse complement strand
TGTCCGGCGCCGGCCACGATGCGATCTACGTGGCGCGCCTGGCCCCGGCCGGCATGATCTTCGTGCCCTGCAAGGACGGCATCAGCCACAACGAGATCGAGGACGCCCAGCCGGCCCACCTGGAGGCAGGCTGCAACGTGTTGCTGCATGCGATGCTGGAGCGGGCGGGCATGGCGTCCAGCTGAGGCCGGGCTAGCACACCGGCAGCCCGGCACGATAGACAAAATTGTTGCGAACCAGTAACAATTTAAATTCGGATGTTTCCTGTGTCGCCGAACCGGAGGAAGTCGTAGCATACTGTGGGCAGACTTCTTCCGTGGAGCGCCGCCCGATGGGCAGGCTGCTCCGGCCTTCAGTCTCCCAACGGGTGTTTGACGATGCTGACTGGACACTACGAAACATCGCTGGTCCTGATGTCGATCCTGGTCGCGATCGCCGCCTCCTATGCGGCGCTCAGCCTCGCCGGCCGCGTCAGCCAGTCGCGCGGCCGCGCCGTCGGCGCCTGGATCGTCGGCGGCGCCATCGCCATGGGCTCGGGTATCTGGGCCATGCACTTCATCGGCATGCTGGCCTTCCGCCTGCCGATCCCGATTGCGTTCGATTTCTCCCTGACCCTGGTCTCGCTGCTGCTGCCGATCGCTGCCTCCGGCCTGGCCCTATGGCAGGTCAGCCGCGGCAAGCTCGGATGGAAGCGCCTCGCCGTCAGCGCCGTGCTGATGGGGATCGGCATCAATGCGATGCATTACACCGGCATGGCCGCCATGCGCATGCAGCCGGGCATCGTCTACGACCCCTGGTTGTTCGCGCTGTCGGTGGCGATCGCCATCGCCGCGTCCGGGCTGGGATTGTGGATCGCCTTCCGGCTGCGCCGCAACGCCCCGAACGTGTGGCTGCCGCGCGTGGGCGCGGCGGTGGTGATGGGCGTGGCCATCGTCGGCATGCACTACACCGGCATGGCGGCCGCCAGCTTCCCGCTGGACTCGGTCTGCATGGCCGCGAAGGGCGGCGTCAATCACGACGGCCTGGCGACCCTGGTCGTGATCGCGACCTTCGGCGTGCTCGGCTTCGCCCTGCTGGCATCCCTGTTCGATGCGCGCCTGGAGGCGAATGCGCGCGTGCTGGCGATCTCGCAGGCCACTGCCGCCGATCGCCAGGAGCTGCTCACGCGCGAGCGCGCCGCGCGCGACGAGACCGAGCGCCTGAGCGCCCTGAAGGACGAATTCCTGGCGACCCTCTCGCACGAGCTGCGCACGCCGCTCAACGCCGTCCTCGGCTGGGCCAGCATGCTGCAGCGCGGCGTCAGGGACGAGGCGACCCTCAAGCGCGGCCTCGCGACCATCGAGCGCAATGCGCGCGCCCAGGGCCAGCTGATCGACGACCTGCTCGACATGAGCCGCATCATTTCCGGCAACCTGCGCCTGGACGTGCAGCTAATCGAGCCGGACAAGGTGATCGAGGCGGCCCTCGGCACCGTGCATCCGGCCGCGGTGGCCAAGCGCATCGACCTGCGCGTCGACGTCGCCCGTGGCATCGGTACCGTGCTTGGCGACCCGGCCCGGCTGCAGCAGGTGATGTGGAACCTGCTGTCGAACGCGGTCAAGTTCACCCCGAGCGGCGGCATGGTGCAGATACTGATGGGACGCGAAGGCCAGGAGGTCGTGATCCGCGTGTCCGATTCCGGCATCGGCATCGCGCCCGAATTCCTGCCCTACGTATTCGACCGCTTCCGCCAGCAGGATGCGTCGATCACCCGCAGACACGGCGGCCTGGGCCTGGGCCTGTCGATCGCGCGCCAGCTGGTCGAGCTGCATGGCGGCACCATCGACGTCGCCAGCGCGGGTTCGCATGCCGGCACCACCTTCACGCTGCGCCTGCCGCTGGCCGAGCCGGAAGCGGCGGCGGCGCCGGCCGCTCCCAGGGACGCAGCACAGGCGCCGGGGCAGGGCGGCCTGGCCGGCGTCAAGGTGCTGCTGGTGGACGATGCCGAGGACACCCTCGACGTGCTGCAGCAGATCCTCCACCAGAGCGGCGCCACCACCATGGCCGCCTCCAGCGCCGGCACCGCCCTCGCGCTGCTGGAGCGCGAGCGGCCGGACGTGATCGTCAGCGACATCGGCATGCCCGACGTCGACGGCTTCGAGCTGATGCGCCGCATCCGGCGCCGTTCGGCCGGCGCCGGCGGCGCCATCCCGGCCATCGCCCTGACCGCGTTCACGCGCCAGGACGACCGCAACCGGGCGATCCAGGCCGGCTTCACGGACTACCTCGCCAAGCCGGTCGAGCCGGGAGCGCTGGTCGACCACATCGCCCAGGCGGTGGGGCCGCGCGTGCTTCACTGAGCGTCTTCACTGAGCATCGATGCGGCCGTACGCGCCATGCGCCTCGTCGCCGGGACCGGCGGCGTAGAACAGGGTGTTCGTCGGCTGGTTGTTGACCCCGTTGCCGAAAGCGATGCCCCACAGGCCGTCGATCACGATCGCGCTGCGGTCGGCGCGCATCAGGGTGCCGGCGAAGGCGCCGGTGTCGGCGTTGTAGGCATTGATTTTCCCATCGCCGAAATTCCCCACCAGCAGCATGTTGGAGGCTGCGCCAAAGTTGGCCGGCGCCATTGCCAGGCCCCACGGCGCATTCAACGCGCCGCCGGTGACGAGCCGCTTCACCAGCGCGCCGCTGGCATCGAAGACGTCGACGATGCCGAGCCCGGCGCCCTTGGTTTCGTCGATGCTGCCGGTGGTGCGCTGGGCGTAGGCGACAACGATGCGGCCGCCGATGGCCTGGATGCCGAAGGGCGCATAGCCGGCCGGCAGGTTGGGGTCGGCGAAGGCGCCGCCGGGCAGGGTCACCCGGTTCCAGCCGGCGTCGTAGACGTCGACCCGGGCGTTGCGGAAGTCCGCCGCATACAGGTAGTTGGCGCCGGCGTAGGTGGCGATCGCCAGGCCCTTGTAGACCGCGCCGCTGGCGCCGGTGTCGACCGCCAGCACCGCGTTGTTGCGGTTGACCGCCGGCGACCAGCCCGACAGCGTGCCGTTCTCGGTGGCGAAGATGAAGGCGCTGGCCCCGCTCACGCCGTTCTGGGTCACCTGGAAGCTGGTGCTGCCGTTGTAGACGATGCCGGTCGGGCTGGAGGTGCCGGCGCTGCCCGGCGGGATCGCGACCACCAGGGTCTGGGGCACGCCGTTGCCGTCGTACAGGGTCGAGGTGGCGCTGCCGTTGTCCGCCACCCAGGCGAAGCCGGTCGGGTTGAAGGCGATGCCCCAGGCATTGACGAGGTGGCCGTCGAGGTGCTCGGCGCCGCTGCCGCTGTCCGCCACCAGGGTCCGGGTGGCGAAGGCGCTGGCGATGGTGGGCGTGACCGGGGGCGGGTTCATCTGCATGGAACTGCCGCCGTCGCCACCGCCGCCGCCGCAGGAGGCGAGGGCGATGGCGAGACCGGCGCCGAACAGGCCTGCCCTGAGGCAGGCGGTCGCTCTGGAATGAAGGTTCATGATGGCTCCTGTCAGGACGAATCGAAGGAAGGGCAGGTGTTTATGCCCTTCGGTCCGCCAAAGGTTCAATCGGAAGTCAAAAGTCAGAAGCGGATGCCGACGCTGCCGGACAGGGCGCGGGCACGCCGTGCGTTGGCGCCGGCGCGCAGCAGCGTCTGCCAGCCGAGCTGCACGGTGCAGTCGCCGAAGGTGGAGGCCAGTCCGAGGCGCAGGTCGGCCCGGTCGTGCGGGCCGGCATAGGCGCCGAAACGGTGCAGGAGCCCGGCGTGGAAGGTCAGCCTGAGCCGCTCGCCGAGGGGATGGAAGGCGTTCAGGTCGAGATAGGCGCTGGGTTTGTTGCCGTAATAGGCGGGCGAGACGAAGAGGCTGGCGCTGGCCTGGTCCAGCGCCAGGCCGGCATGGAATTCGGTGTAGTCGTACTCGTTGCTGTGCAGGAAGATGGCGCGGCTGAGGCCGGCGTCCCAGGACAGGCCGGACGGGAGGCTGCCGGCGCGGCCGCCGTAGACGATCAGTCCGGCCTGGCGGCCGTCGTCGCCCAGTTTGACAGGCGAGGCGAAGCCGCCCGCATACCAGCCGTTCGCCATGTCATGGTCGATGCGCAACTGCAGGGCCGGACGGCCGCCGCTCAGCGAGATGCCGCGCACCGCGTACTCGGACACCAGGCTCAGGCTGCCGCTGGTCTGGGCGCACGCGGGGCCGGCCGCGCAAGCCAGGGACAAGAAAAGGCCGAGGCCCAGGCAGGCGGCCGTCAGGGCGAAGCATTGGCGGTCATGGCGGTGGTCTGGTGACATCGGCAAACGCATGCTCCGGCGGCGCGCGCAATGGTCGCGCATGCGTCTATGCTACCAGCTTGCTCCTGTCCCCGACCGGCATCGTGCGCGGCCAGGGCGGTGCGGGCCGGCGGCACCAGCATGCTGCGCAACTGCAAGGGCGCGGTGCCCGGACGCAGCTCGAGCACCAGCGCGGCCAGCCCGGCCACATGGGCCGCCGCATACGAGGAGCCCGATACCAGGCCCCAGCGTGCGCCGGGCAGGGTGGTGGGGATGTCGGCGCCGGGCGCGCGCAGGGCGCCGGGTGGCAGGACATGCCGGTCGCCGGCCTGGGCCACCGCGATCACGCCGCGCTGCGATGCGGGAAAGCCGCCGTCCGGACGCAGCGGGTCGACCGCGGCGACCACCGCCATGCCGCGCGCCAGGGCGGCGTCGATCAGGGTCTGCAGCAGACGGTCCGCCGGTCCTCCCAGGCTGAGGTTGATGATGCGGGCCCCGTTCAGCAGCGCGAAATGCAGGGCCTTGCCCAGCGTGAAACTGTTGCAGAGCGTTTCCTGTTTTGCCGTTTCCCAACAGGCGCGCAGGGCCATCAGCCTGGCCTGCGGAGCGATCCCGGCGATGCCGACCCCATTGCCTTCGCGCGCGGCGACGATGCCGGCGACCGCGGTGCCATGCGTTTCGGCGGCATCCGGCATGCCGTCGACGAAGTTCTGGCGCAGCGCGAGCTGGCCGGCCAGGTCCGGGTGGTCGCCGTCGATGCCGCTGTCGACCACCGCCACCATCACCATGCGGCCGGTGCCGGCGCGGTGCAGCTCGGCCAGGTGCCAGGCCCGCGCCGCCGGCTGCACCGCATACAGCGGATCGCCGTCCAGGCCATGGTAGGTGTTGACCGGCTGGGCCCAGGCCACGCGCGGATCGTGGGCGAGGGCATCCAGCACGCGCTCGAGCGGGACGTCGTCGGCATCCTCCATCACGAAGCAGTCGATGCCGATCGCCGGCATCGGCCAGTCGTCGACGACCCTGAGGCCGTGGGCGGCGGCCAGTTCCGCGGCCTGGCGGCGGCGCGCGGCGCGGCTGCCGTCGTCGGCGTAGCCGCTGCCGTAGGCGCTGTCGGGACGGAAGTGCGGCGGCGGCATGCGCAGCATCACCAGCACCTGGCGCGCCGTCCTGGCGCCGCTGTCGCCGCCGGCGCCGTCGCCGGCGCCGCATGGCAGGGCGCAGCAGGCCAGCGCCAGCGTCAGCAGGGCAGCGAGCAGGCGTTTCACGGCCGTGCTCCGGCGCCGAGCGGCTCGGCCAGCTCGACGGCGGGTTCGGCGCGCAGCCGGGCCAGCACCGCCGCCGTGTCGCCGCCGTCCAGCAGCCAGGCGTCGGCGGCGGTCGGGCCGCCCGCGAGGTGGGCGCCGCTGGCGCGCACGATGCGGCGCAGCTCGCGTTCCGGGGTGTCGGGGCGGAACACGACCACGATGCCGGCCTGGACTAGCGCCGAGGCGCCGAGCCCGCGGTAGGCCATGGCCGCGTCCTGGCCCTGGTCCGGGCGCACCAGCAGGGCCGCCAGCACGGCGATCAGGCAGCATTGCAGGGCCACCGCGCCGCGCAGCCAGCTGCGGTCGTTGGCGGCGATGCGCGCACGCCAGCGCGCCAGGATGCCGGGCATGGGCGCGCTCTGCGGCTGGTCGAGGCGCTGCTGCATGCGCGCCCAGGCGCGGTCGGGGTCGCAGCCGGGTGCCGGCCCCGACCCCGGGCCCGGCCCGGCGGCGCGCACGGCCTGCAGCAGCGCGAGCTCGTCGCGGCAGCGGGCGCAGCCGCGCAGGTGGGCGCGCAGCCGCTCTTCCTCGCCGGTGTCCAGGGTAGCGTTGGCCATCCAGGGCAGGGCTTCCTGCGCCACCCTGTGCTCGGCCGAAAAGGTCTCATCGAGGCTCATATCCTGCCCTCCAGTTGCCGCCCCAGCTGCAGGGCAAGGCGGCGGCGCGCATGGAACAGCCGGGTCTTGATGGTGTTGACGGGGCATTCCATGATGTCTGCGATCTCTGCGTAACTCATGTCGTGATAGAAAGTCAGCTGGAAGGCGGCGCGCTGCTCCAGCGGCAGGGCGGCGAGCGCGGCGTCCAGCGCATGGCCGAGGCGCTGCTGCTCGAAACGCCATTCGGGCTGCTCGTCTTCGGCGCCTTCCCAGGTATCCGGGAAGGCGTCCAGCGGTTCGTCGAGTCCGTGCAGCGCCTTGCAGGCCTTGCGGTAGGCGATCGCGAACACCCAGGTCGAGAGCTTGCAGCTGCCGTCGAAGGTCGCCGCCCGCTGCCACACGACCAGCATGGTGTCGTCGACGATCTCCTCGATCGTGGCCGCGTTGCGCGTCATGCGGTGCAGGAAGCGCGTCAGCCGCGAAAAGTAGCTGCGGTAAAGGGTTTCGAAGGCATGCCGGTCCCCGGCCGCGATCCGGCCAACCAGGTCCGCCTCGCCATCGGACCGCTCATTCGCCTGCTGGTCCACGCATTCGATCTCCGCTGTTTCCGGTGAATACCCGATTGCCGCGCAAAAGTTCAATCCATTGTTACACGGAAGGGCGCAGCCAGCGCCTGGCCCGCATTTGCGTGCGCAGGCGAACGGATGACCCTGCCGTTTACCCGCATCATGCAGGCATGGAATCCAAGGACGCAGACAAGCCTTCGCCGGAAGCCGCGGCCTGGCTCTCGAAGCTGGGCCCGGGGCTGATCACCGGCGCGGCGGACGACGACCCGAGCGGCATCGCGACCTACTCCCAGGCCGGGGCCCAGTTCGGCTTCAACCTGCTGTGGACCCTGCTGCTCACCTATCCGCTGATGGTGGCGATCCAGGTGATCAGCGCCCACATCGGCAGGGTCACCGGCCGCGGCCTGGCCACCAACCTGCAGCGCTTCGCGCCGCGCCAGCTGGTCTGGCTGATCGTCGGCCTGCTGCTGATCGCGAACGTCATCAATATCGCGGCCGATATCTCGGCGATGGGCGACGCGATGGCCCTGGTCGCTCCCGGCAAACCCCATTACTACGCGGTCGGCTTCGGCGTGCTGTCGATCCTGCTGCAGGTCTTCATTCCCTACCAGCGCTACGTCAACCTGCTGAAGTGGCTGACCCTGGTGCTGCTGGCCTATGTCGCCACCGTGTTCGTGGTGCGCGTGCCCTGGGGCGAAGTGCTGAATGCCACGCTGCTGCCGCGCATCGAGTGGCACAAGGAATACCTGACCACCATCGTCGCCGTGTTCGGCACCACCATCAGTCCCTACCTGTTCTTCTGGCAGGCTTCGCAGGAGGTCGAGGAGCTGCGCGCGGATGCCGATGCGCAGCCGCTGCGGCGCGCGCCGGAACAGGTCGACGCCCAGTTCCGCCGCATCCGCTTCGACACGCTGGTCGGCATGGGGGTGTCGAACCTGGTCGCCTTCTTCATCATGCTGACCACCGCCACCACCCTGCACGCGCACGGCACGGTCGACCTGCAGACCTCGGCCCAGGCGGCGACGGCATTGAAGCCGGTCGCCGGCGAACTGGCCTTCCTCCTGTTCGCGCTGGGCATCGTCGGCACCGGCCTGCTGGCGATTCCGGTGCTGGCCGGTTCGGCAGCCTATGCGATGGCCGGCACCTTCCACTGGAAGAGCAGCCTGGACTCCAAGTTCTCGGCGGCGCGCAAGTTCTACGCCATCATCATCGTCTCGACCCTGGCCGGGATCGGCATCAACTTCGCGCCGGTCGACCCGATCAAGGCGCTCTACTGGAGCGCGGTGCTGAACGGCGTGATCGCGGTGCCGGTCATGGTGATCATGATGGCGGTGGCCTCGAGCGCGAAGATCATGGGCGAGCTGAAGATCTCGGGCCGGCTGCGCGTGCTCGGCTGGCTGTGCACCGGCATCATGCTGGTCGCGGTGCTGGCCATGTTCGGCACCGAATTCATGGGCTGAGGGCGGGGCCGGTCACTGGAAGGTGGTCTCGCGCTCCGGCGTGGCGCTGATGCGGTGGATCGACAGGTCGGCGCCGTCGAATTCCTGTTCGGGATCCAGGCGCAGGCCCACCGTTTTCTTCAGCAGGCCGTACACGATCCAGCTGCCGAGCCCGGAAATGACGATGCCGAGCACGGTGCCGACCAGTTGCGACCAGATGGAGACGCCGCCCAGCCCGCCCAGCGCGCGGCTGCCGAAGATGCCGGCCGCGATGCCGCCCCAGGCGCCGCAGAGGCCGTGCAGCGGCCACACGCCCAGCACGTCGTCGATCTTCCAGCGGTTCTGCGCCAGCGTGAACAGCGAGACGAACATCGCGCCGGCCACCGCTCCCGTGACCAGGGCGCCGAGCGGATGCATCAGGTCGGAGCCCGCGCACACCGCCACCAGGCCGGCCAGCGGGCCGTTGTAGACGAAGCCGGGGTCGTTGCGGCCCATGACGAAGGCGGTCAGGGTGCCGCCCGTCAGCGCCATCAGGGAATTCACCGCCACCAGGCCGTTCATCTTGTCGAGGGTCTGGGCGCTCATCACGTTGAAGCCGAACCAGCCCACCGTCAGGATCCAGGCGCCCAGCGCCAGGAAGGGGATGTTCGAGGGCGGGTGGGCGGCGATGCGTCCGTCCTTCGCATAGCGGCCGCGGCGCGCGCCCAGCAGCAGCACCGCCGGCAGCGCGGCCCAGCCGCCCACCGCGTGCACCACCACCGAACCGGCGAAGTCGTGGAAGGGCGCGCCGAACACGGTGTGCAGCCAGTCCTGGATGCCGAAGCGGTTGTTCCAGGCGATGCCTTCGAAGAGGGGATAGACCAGGCCGACCAGCACGGCGGTGGCGGCCATCTGCGGGTGGAATTTCGCGCGTTCGGCGATGCCGCCCGAGATGATGGCCGGGATCGCGGCGGCGAAGGTCAGCAGGAAGAAGAACTTGACGAGTTCATAGCCGTTCTTCGCCACCAGGGTGTCGGTACTGCCGAAAAAGTGCATGCCGTAGGCGATGCCGTAGCCGACGAAGAAGTAGGCGATGGTCGAGACGGCAAAGTCGATCAGGATCTTGACCAGGGCGTTGACCTGGTTCTTGCGGCGCACCGTTCCCAGTTCGAGAAAGGCAAAGCCGGCATGCATCGCCAGGATCATGATCCCGCCGAGCAGGATGAAGAGCGCGTCGGCCCCGGTTTTATAGGCATCCATGCAAGTCTTTCCAAAAAAGTGCGTAAAAACAGCGTTAGCACTTCTTGGTAGCAATAAGCGTTCCAATTTGGTGAAAGAGCACCCTGAGGATGCGCCGGGCGCGGGCGGAAGTCACGCGGCGCCCCGTTCGCGTGCGTGCGCACTGCCGAGGTGCAGGCGTGCGCCAAAAAGGAACGTTTCAGCCTTTGACCAGGGCCTGGGCCGCCGCCGTCACCAGGTCGCGCAGCCACTTGTGCTCGGGCGACTGGTGCACCCGCTGGTGCCAGAGTTGATAGAAGCGCATCGGCGGGAACTTGATCGGCACCGTGAAGTTCTTCAGCGGCAGCGTCTTTTCGTAGAAGCGGATGAACTGGCGCCCGGTGGTCAGCACCAGGTCGGTCTGCGTCAGCATGTAGGGAATCAGGCCGAAGTAGGGCGACTCGACCGCCACCTTGCGCTGCATGCCCTGGCGTTCCAGGAAGGCGTCGATGACGCCGTGATAGCCCGGCAGCATCGGCGAGGGCGCCACGTGCGGCAGGCCGAGGTAGTCCTCGAGCGTCATCGCATCGCCGGCCGTGCGGCGCGCGTAGGCGCTGTCGGCGCGCATGGTGCAGATGATCGGGTCTTCGAACAGCTTCGAGATGTGCAGGTGGGCCGGCGGCTCGTCCCAGTTGGCGATCACGAGGTCGATCTCGCCGTCCGACAGCATGCGCAGGTAGTCCGTGCCCGGCCCCAGGTGGTGGATGGCGACCTTGCTGTTGGGCGCGCCGCGGCGGATCGAGGCCACCACGCTCGGCAGGAACTGGGTGTCCAGGTAATCCGGTGCGGCGATGTGGAAGGTGCGCGCCGCCTGCTCGGGCACGAAGGGCGATTTCTTGATGAACAGGCTCTCGGTTTCGTCGAGGATGCGCTTGGCCGGTTCGAGCAGGCTTTCGCCGTGCTGGGTCGGCACCATGCCGCGCGCGCCGCGCACCAGCAGCGGATCGCCGGTCAGTTCGCGCAGCTTGCGCAGCGAGGCCGAAATCGACGGCTGGGGCTGGTTCAGCTTGAGAGCGACCCGCGACACGTTCTTTTCCACCAGCAGCAGGTAGAGGATACGGATCAGGTGCAGGTCGAGGTGCTGGGGCAGGCTGCTCATCGGAAGGTTCGTGCTTGCGCGTCGTATATGCGTGTGCTTATGTCGAATATACGGTATTTTTCATGTTGTATAAATGAAAACCGGCGTATCTTGTGATCGTCGCGTGCAGTCCGCAAACAAAGGAGTCTCATGGATTACCTGCTTCCGTATGGCCTCGAGTGGATGAACCTGCTGGTGCGCTGGCTGCACGTCATCACCGGCATCGCCTGGATCGGCGCCTCCTTCTATTTCGTCTGGCTCGACAACTCCCTGCGGCCGCCTGCGCCCGGCAGCGAACTGGCGCAGAAGGGCGTGGCCGGCGAGCTGTGGGCCGTGCACGGCGGCGGCTTCTACAACCCGCAAAAATACCTGGTGGCGCCCGCCGAGCTGCCCAGGGAGCTGCACTGGTTCAAGTGGGAAGCCTATTCGACCTGGCTGTCGGGCTTTGCCCTTCTGATGATCGTCTATTGGTTCAATGCCCAGGCGATGATGGTCGACCGCAGCGTGGCGGACCTGTCGAGCTGGCAGGCCATCGGCCTCGGTCTCGGCAGCCTGGTGGTTGGCTGGATCGTCTACGACCTGCTGTGCCGCTCGAAGCTGGGCAAGCACGACCTGGCCTTCGGCGCCGTGATGTTCGTCTTCCTGAGCGCCGCCGCCTGGGCGCTGACCCACTGGCTGAGCGGACGGG
>Ga0308170_10004353_pt1 | contig 11185 bp, 9 predicted proteins | sample PhyBR2_2_FD_202136 | JGI IMG/M metagenome (GOLD analysis project Ga0308170, IMG submission 202136) | Phyllosphere microbial communities from UC Gill Tract Community Farm, Albany, California, United States - DLSLSB.R2 | ecosystem: Host-associated > Plants > Phyllosphere > Unclassified | place... | reverse complement strand
GATCAAGGCGCGCGGCCAGGTGATCGTCGGGCTGGTGCACCAGGACATCGGCCACCTCGGCATCTTCGTCTCGGGCAAGGTGGCCAAGAAGGAGCATAGCCAGATCGTGTCCGTGCTGCAGACCATCGAGCGCCTGCCGCCCGGTCTGTACGCGATGGAGATCATCCAGCACACCGGAGCCGACGGCGAGCCGGAGTACGAGGTCGAGTTCCGCGAGCGCCAGCTGGAGGAGGTGGCCGCGCGGCTGAACCGCTTCCAGCGCGAAGACGAAAAGCCCTTCGAGGCGGTCGAGGCGCTCTCCGAATTCAACCAGCGCGCCTACGAGCTGTTCGCCCGGCCGGTGGTGCGGGCGATGTCGAACGAATTCAGCGCCGAGCTGCTGCGCCGCCTGCATCCGCTGCGCATGCAGCACTGGCTGCTGTCGGACCTGAATCCCTGGCTGGCCTGGCTGGGCCCGGCGGCCGAGCACGTGCGCCAGCAGCGCCGCGCCCTCGGGGACGACCATCCGCTGCGCCAGCTGGAGCATGCCGGCTCAGACATCCTGAGCGCGACGCTGGACCTGTACCGAGGCATGCGCGACGCGCGCACCGAGGCCGCCTTCTTCAGCATCTACGCCAACATGTACAACACCTATCTGGCCGACCGCCCGCATGCCGAACTGCCGGCGCCGAGCGAGCCGCGCGAGCTGCCTTTCGTCAAGGAAGCGCTGGCGTCGATCGCCGAGGGCGGCTACACGGAAGCGGTGGCGCGCATCGGCTTCCTGCTGATGCGGCGCGGCGAGCCGCTGCCATTGGCGCGCCTGCAGGCGACGGACGAGCTGGCGCGCGACTATGCCGCGCTGCTGCCGCAGGTGGCGCCGGATCAGTTCCGGCGCATCCGCGGCGAGCAGGAGATCATCGCGCGCTACGAGACGCAGCAGGCGATCGCTTCGCTGCCCCAGTTGCTGTCCGATGCCGACGATCGCGCACGCATGCTCACCTTGCTCGAGAAGCTGATGGCCGACCCGCGCGTGCAGGCGGTGCAGCCGACCGCGCAGCAGCTGGAGATGCTGGGCCGGATCCGCAGCGTGCTCAAGCCGCCGCCGCAGCCGCAACAGCAGCGTCCGGGCGTCGAGCGGCGCCAGCAGGCGGCCTCGGCCACGCGTCCGGCCACGGAGCGCCGCCGCCAGACCGCGCTGGAAGCCAGGTGAATCGACCGAGGAGCCCGTCATGGAGAACAAGCACGAGAAGTACCAGCGCCTGATCGACTACTGCAAATCCCTGCCGCCGCTGCCGACCGCTGTCGCCCACCCCTGCGATGCCAGCTCGCTGTCGGGCGCGATCGAGGCCGCGCAACTGGGCCTGATCGCGCCGATCCTGTGCGGGCCGGCCGAGCGCATCCGCGCCGTGGCGCAGCAGAACGGCATTCCGATCGGCGATTATCCGATCGTCGACGCGCCCTACAGCGAGGCGGCGGCGGAACGCGCCGTCGAACTGGTCCGCGAAGGCAAGGCCGAGGCCCTGATGAAGGGCAGCTTGCATACCGACGAGCTGATGGCGGCGGTGGTCAGGCGCGATTCGGGCATGCGCACCGGGCGCCGCGTCAGCCACTGCTTCGTGATGGCGGTTCCCAGCTACGAAACGCCGCTGATCATCACCGACGCCGCCGTCAACATCGCGCCGACGCTGGAGGAAAAACGCGACATCCTGCAGAACGCGATCGATCTCGCCCACGCCATGCGGTTCCCGGAGGTGCGGGTGGCGATCCTGTCGGCGATGGAGACCGTCAACCCGAAGGTGCCGTCGACGATCGAAGCGGCGGCCCTGTGCAAGATGGTCGACCGCAAGCAGGTGACTGGTGCGCTGGTCGACGGCCCGCTGGCCCTGGACAATGCGATCGATCCGGAGGCGGCGCGCATCAAGGGCATCGAGTCGCCGGTCGCCGGGCGCGCCAACGTGCTGCTGGTGCCGGACCTCGAAGCCGGCAACATGCTGGCCAAGAGCCTGTCCTTCCTGGCCTCGGCCGACGCGGCCGGCATCGTCCTGGGGGCGCGGGTGCCGATCATCCTCACCAGCCGCGCCGACTCGGTCATGACGCGCCTCGCCTCGTGCGCGGTCGCGGTCCTGGTGGCGAAGGCGCGCCGCGAACAGCAGAAGATCGGGTGACGCCATGGCCGACCTGATCCTGGTGCTGAATGCGGGCTCCTCGAGCCTGAAGTTCCGCGGCTACGCGGTCGATGGCCAGGCAGACGCCACGCCCGGGCTGCTGGTGCGCGGCCAGGTCGAAGGACTGTACACCGAACCCTTCTTCAGCGCGACCGATGCGCAAGGAGGCAAGCGCGAAGAAAACCGCTGGGCCCCGGGCACGCAGCTGGGCCACGAGGGCGCGATCGCCTACATCGGCGACTTCCTGCGCAGCCACGGCGAAGGCCACCGGCTGGTCGCGGCCGGCCACCGGGTCGTGCATGGCGGCGCGCGCTTCACGCGGCCGGTCGTGGTGACGCCCGAGGTGATCGAGCAAATGGCCTTTCTCTCGCCCCTGGCGCCGCTGCACCAGCCGCACAACCTGGCCCCGATCCGCGTGCTGGCGCGCCTGCGCCCGGACCTGCCTCAGGTGGCCTGCTTCGATACCGCCTTCCACCACACGGCGCCGGAAGCGGCCCAGGCCTTCGCGCTGCCGATCGACATCACCGCGCGCGGCGTGCGCCGTTACGGCTTTCACGGCCTGTCCTACGAGTACATCGCCAGCCGTCTGTCGCAGGTGGCGCCGGCTGCCGCGACGGGCCGCACGGTCGTGGCCCACCTGGGCAATGGCGCCAGCATGTGCGCGCTGCAGGGCGGGCGCAGCATCGCCAGCACGATGGGCTTCACCGCCGTCGACGGCCTGGTGATGGGCACCCGCTGCGGCAGCGTCGACGCCGGCGTGATCCTGTACCTGATGGACGAGCTGAAGATGGACACGCGCGCCGTCGAGGACCTGATCTACAAGCGCTCCGGCCTGCTGGGCGTGTCCGGCATCTCGAGCGATATGCGCACCTTGCTCGCCAGCGACGACCCGCGTGCGCGCTTCGCGGTCGAGCTGTTCACTTACCGCATCGGCCGTGAACTCGGTTCGCTGGCGGCGGCGCTCGAAGGACTGGACGCGCTGGTGTTCACCGGGGGCATCGGCGAACGGTCCAGCTTGATACGCGACCGCGTGTGCCGCCAGGCCGGCTGGCTCGGCGTCCGGATCGATCCGGCCGCCAACCAGGCGGCGAATTTGGACAATGCGCCGCGTATCAGCGCCGACGGCAGCCAAGTCACGGCCTGGGTGATCCCGACCGACGAGGAAGGAATGATCGCCCGGCATACCTTGGCCGTTTTACAGGGAGACAGAACATGAGCATCGAGATCCAGCGCCCGATCCTGAAGGGCGCCAAGGCCCTGGTGACGGGCATCGCCAACGACAACTCGATCGCCTGGGGCTGCGCCAAGGCCTTTCGCGAACTGGGCGCCGAGCTGGGCGTCACCTATCTGAACGAAAAGTCGCGCGGGTATGTCGAGCCGCTCGCCGCCCAGCTGGAGGCGCCGCTGTTCATGCCGCTGGACGTCACCAGGCAGGACGAGGTCGACGCCGTGTTCGAGCGGATCGGCAAGGAATGGGGCAGCTTCGACATCCTGGTCCACTCGCTGGCCTGGGCGCCCAAGGACGACCTGCAGGGCGGCCTGCTGGACTGCTCGGCCGAGGGTTTCGGCAAGGCGATGGACATCTCCTGCCACTCCTTCATCCGCCTGGCGCGCGCCAGCGCACCGCTGATGAAGAACGGCGGCACGATGTTCACCATGTCCTATTACGGCGCCAACAAGGTGGTCCCCAACTACAACGTGATGGGGCCGGTCAAGGCGGCGCTGGAAGCCTGCGCGCGCTACCTGGCCTACGAGCTCGGGCCGCGCCGCATCCGCGTGCATGCGATTTCGCCGGGACCGCTGCAGACCCGGGCCGCCTCCGGGCTGAAGGATTTCGACCGCATGCTGGCCGAGGCGGCGCAGCGCGCCCCGCTCGGCGAGCTGGTCGACATCATGGACGTCGGCTACACCTGCGCCTTCCTGGCCACGCCGCTGGCGCGGCGGCTGTCGGGCGAGACGCTGTACGTCGATGGCGGCGTCAACATCATGGCGTGACAGGCGCCGGGGAGAGCGACATGGCTGGGCTATTGATCGGCAACCTGGACGGCAGCGCCACCGACGAGGAGCTGCGCGACCTGCTCGCGCGCCACGGCTTTCCTCCCTGGGACGCGATCGAGCACATGCCCGGCGACGGCAGCCGTCCGGCGGTGCTGCTGACCTATGGCGGCGCGCCGGCCGAGGCGCTGCGCATCCTGCAACCGCGCCTGAATGCGCTGTTCTGGAAGAACCGCAAGCTCAACGTATCGGTGCTCGAGCTGCGCCAGGATCCGGGAGCGCACTGACGATGAAGCTGGCGCATTTGTTCACCCGGCGGCGCGGCGCGGAGGGCAGCGCCGAGGCCTCGGAGCGCGCGCGCGTCGACGACGCGGTCGGGCGCATCATCGCGCTCGGCCCGCACCTGCGCAATGCGCGCCGCTGCGAAGCCAGGCTGACAGCCGCCGTGACGCTGGCGCTGGGCCATGTGGCCAGGGTCAGCGCCGGGATTCCGCCGGCGCGCGAGGCGAGCGCCGCCGCCTGGTCGGTCGATCCGTATATCCACGCGTTTTTCACGGATCCCGGTGCGGTCGCGCCGGTGCTCTCGCGCTCGCCCGACCTGTGCGCCTTTTTCGAACGGAATCCCGGGCTGCCGGAGGCCTACGCCGTGCTCGGGATGGCGATGCGCGAGAAGCACACGCTCGGCGTCGCGCTGGAAGGTGAAACCCTGCGCCGCGACGTGGTCCAGGAAACCGTGGCCTTCAGCGACCACCAGGTCCGCATCTGCGCACGGAATGAATCGGAACTGCGCGACGAGATCGTCGGGCGCCTGCTGGTGCAGCTCGGCCTGCAAGGCATGGCGCGCTATGCGGACCAGCGGGCCCGGCTCGGCCTGCTCGAGCGCGAGCGCGCGCTGCTGCGTACGCGCCTGATGCTGTTCGAGCGCAAGGGCGTCGGCATGCGCGCACTGGTCGGCGGCGAACATGCGTCCGAGGAGGCCCTGGACCTGGCGCGCCTGCAGGAGGCGATTGCCGAGAACGAGGCGGCGATCGGGCGCCTCGGGCTGCGCTCGGAAGCCCTGGACCGTGAGCTCGATGAGGTGTGCGCCGTGCTGCAGAAGCCGTCGGACCACTTGGCCGTCCGTACGCGGCGCTGCGTGCTCAACAAGCTGAACGTGATCCTGCCGCCGGGCAGCCGGGACGCGGGCGACGAGGTGGTGTTCCAGGTCGCGCAGGTGCCGACCGTGCCGCCCCAGGAGCGTGCGTTCACGCTGGTGCGCTTCGCGCGCGCGGACCTGCGCGCTCAAGCCGGGCTGCTGGACGAGGCGGCGCGCCTGCTGGGCTGATGGCGTCAACGATGCGGAGATCATCATGGCCGGATTCAAGGAAATACGCACCAAGATCAAGAGCGTGGAAAGCACGCGCAAGATCACCAAGGCGATGGAGATGGTCGCCGTGTCGAAGATGCGCAAGGCGCAGGACCGGATGCGCGCCTCGCGCCCGTACGCCGAGCGGGTGCGCAACATCGCGGGCCACCTGGCGGAGGCCAACCCCGACTACATCCACCCCTTCATGCTCAGGCACGAGACCGTGCGCAGGGCAGGGCTGATCGTGGTTACCACCGACAAGGGCCTATGCGGCGGCATGAACGTCAACGTGCTGCGCCTGGTCACCAACCGGATGCGTCAATACGCCAGCGACGGCGTCGCGGTCGACGTGGTGGCGGTCGGCGGCAAGGGCGCCGGTTTTCTCAAGCGCTTCGGCGCCCGCATCGTCTCGCAGGTGGTGCAGCTCGGCGACACGCCGCACCTGGAGCGCCTGATCGGCCCGATCAAGATACTCGGCGACGCCTTCCTGGCCGGCGAGCTGGACGAGATCAGCCTGTGCTACACCCGTTTCATCAACACCATGGCGCAGGAGGCGACCGCGGAACTCCTGATCCCGATGGGCGCCAGCGCCCTGCGTCCGGACCGCTCGGCGCTGCGCCTGGACTACCTGTGCGAGCCGGACGCCCAGACCGTCATCGACGAGCTGGTGTCGAACTACGTCGAAGCCCTGATCTACCGGGCGGTGGCCGAGAACATGGCTTCCGAGCAGTCGGCCCGGCGCATGGCGATGAAAGCCGCCACCGACAACGCCGGCAATGTGATCGGCGAGCTGACCCTCATGTACAACAAGTCGCGCCAGGCCTCGATCACGCAGGAGATCACCGAGATCGTGTCGGGCGCGGCCGCCGTATGACGCCGGGGAGATGGACATGGCTGACGCGATGACCCTGAAAGTGGATGTGGTCTCGCCCGAGGAAGAGATCTTTTCGGGCGAGGCCGAGTTCGTGGCGCTGCCGGGCGAAGCCGGCGAGCTGGGGATCTATCCGCGCCACACGCCGCTGCTGACGCGCATCCGGCCCGGGGCCGTGCGCATCAAGCTGGCCGGGCGCGACGAGGAAGAACTGGTGTTCGTGGCCGGCGGCATCGTCGAGGTGCATCCGGATGCGGTGACGGTGCTGGCCGACACCGCGATCCGCGGACGCGACCTGGACGAGGCGCGCGCCAACGAAGCCAGGAAGCGGGCCGAGGAATCGCTGGCCAACAGCACCGCCCAGTTCGACCACGCCAAGGCCCAGGCCGAGCTGGCGATCGCGGTCGCGCAGCTGCAGGCCTTGGCCAGGCTGCGCGAACGGCGCTGATCATCCAGGAGGACATGATGAAAACCATCGTCGGCGTATTCGACCGCTTCGGCCCGGCGCAGGCCGCCAAGAACGAGCTGCTGGTGTTCGGCTTCTCGTGGCGGCAGGTGCAGCTCAGCCCCGACCACGAAGTCGCACCCAGGGAGCGCACGGCGACCCCGCGCCCGGACGACCAGTCCCTGCAAGCCACCATGGGCAACCTGGTGCGCGGCCTGTTCGGCGGCGGCAACCGCAGCGCGCACGGCGATCTGTACGGCACGTCGGTGCGGCACGGCGACTATGTGCTGATGGTCGACGTCGACACCGACCTGCAGCGCACGCACGCCGAGGACATCCTGCGCCGGCATGAGCCGGTCGACCTCACCCATCGAGATACCTGAGCGGGACACCTGAACGGGCCACCCGAGCGCGCCACGTGACCCGCGCGCCACGCTACGACCAAAGTCCAATTCCTGCTTGCCGCCGCCAGGATTAACTTGGTGTCAACTTCGGCCGCGCACGCGCGCGCATGTGTGGCCTGGACCGACCAGAAAGGGGTGTGCCATGCATCGTCGTTCATCGCTCGTGCCCGCGCTTGCGTTCCTCGCCGCCGGACTTGGCGGCTGCTCGAAGGAAGAAGCGCCGCCGCCGCCGCAGCCCCTGCAGGTCACCGCGGTCAGCATGACGCCGCAGGACACGCCGGTATCGTTCGAGTTCGTGGCCCAGACCGAGAGTTCGCGCGCGGTCGAGATCCGCGCCCGGGTCGACGGCTTCCTCGACAAGCGCTTGTACACCGAAGGGGGCATGGTGCACGCCGGCCAGCCGCTGTTCCAGATGGACGCCAAGCCCTTCCAGGCGGCGCTGCAGTCGGCCCAGGGCCAGCTCGAACAGGAGCGCGCCAAGCTCGACACGGCGGCGGCCAACCTGCGCCGGGTGCGTCCGCTGGCCGCGCGCAATGCCGTCAGCAAGCGCGAGCTGGACGACGCGGTCGGCATCGAGCGCTCCGCGCGCGCGGCCGTGCTCGCGGCCGAAGGGCAGGTGCGCACCGCCAGCCTGAATCTCGGGTACACGACGATCAATTCGCCGCTGCGCGGCCTGTCCAGCTTCGCCAAGCGCCAGGAAGGCAGCTACCTGACGGCCGGCGAGCAGGGCTTGCTGACCACGATCTACCAGGTCGATCCGATCTGGGTGAATTTCAGCATCTCGGAAAACGAGCTGCTCAGCTACCGCGACCAGATCGGCAAAGGGCGCCTGACATTCCCGCCCGGCCAGAACTTCGTGGTCGAGGTCGTGCTGGCCGACGGCACCGTGTTCCCGCAGCGCGGCCACATCAGCTTTGCCGCGCCGTCCTTCAATGCCGAGACCGGCACCTTCCTGGTGCGTACCGAGCTGCCCAATCCGAAGGGCCAGCTGCGTCCCGGGCAGTTCGTGCGCGCCCGGGTGTTCGGCGCGACCCGGCCAGCTGCCCTGCGCCTGCCGCAGCGGGCCGTGCAGGATGGCGCCAAGGGGCACTTCGTGTGGGTGATCGGCGCGGACGGCAAGGCGAAGCAACGGGCGGTCGAAGTCGGGGACTGGATCGGCGACGACTGGTTCATCAGCGCCGGCCTGAAAGCCGGCGAGCGCGTGGTGGTCGACGGCGCAGGACGCGTCACGCCCACCGCGCCGCTGCGTGTGGCGCAGATGGGGCAGACGCCGGCGCTGGCCAGCGCAGGCAATGGCGGCAATGCCGCTGCGGCGAGCGTGCGGCCCGCCAGCATGCGAGCGGGAGCGCAACAATGAATATCTCGCGCTTCTGTATCGACCATCCGATCTTCGCGTCGGTGATCTCGATCGTCATCACGCTGGCGGGCGCGGTGGCGATGTTCAAATCCCCGGTGGCCCAGTATCCGGACATCACGCCGCCGCAGATCACCGTCAGCGCCACCTATCCCGGCGCCGACGCCGATGTGGTGGCCAACAACGTGGCCGCGCCGATCGAGCAGCAGGTCAACGGCGCCGACAACATGATCTACATGAACTCGTCCAGTTCCTCGACCGGGAACCTGACGCTGAACGTGTATTTCGAGATCGGCACCGATCCGCAGCTGGCCCAGGTCGATGTGCAGAACCGCGTCAACCTGGCGCTGCCGCAGCTGCCCTCGGCCGTCACCGCCCAGGGCGTGCAGGTGCAAAAGAAATCCTCCGCCTTCATGATGGTGATCGCGGTGTATTCGCCCGGCGAGCGCTACGACCCGGTGTACGTGGCCAACTACACCAACATCTACATCCTCGACGCGCTCAAGCGCATCCCCGGCGCCAACCAGACCAGCATCTTCGGCACGCCGGACTACGCGATGCGGATCTGGCTCAAGCCCGACCGCATGGCCCAGCTGGGCGTGACGGCGAGCGAGGTCCAGGCGGCGGTGCAGGCCCAGAACCAGCAGTACGCGGTCGGCAGGCTCGGACAGTCGCCGACCGGGCGGCCGGTCGAGCAATCCTTCCCGGTGACCACCGCCGGACGCATGACCGAGCCCGCCGAATTCGACAACATCATCATCCGCGCGGCCAATGGCGGCGCCGCCATCGTGCGCCTGAAGGACATCGGCCACGCCGAACTGGGCCAGAAGGACTATTCGATCCGCGGCACCTACCAGGGCCGGCCGGCGACCATGCTGGCGGTCTACCAGCAGCCCGGCGCCAACGCGCTGGACGTGTCGAACCAGGTCAAGGCGACGCTGGCCCAAATGAAGAAGGAATTCCCGGAAGGGATCGAATACAAGATCGTGATGGACACCACCAACTTCACACGCGCCTCGATCCACGACGTGGTGAAGACCTTCTTCGAGGCGGTGATCCTGGTCGTGCTGGTGGTCTACCTGTTCCTGCAAAGCCTGCGCGCGACCCTGATCCCGGTGCTGGCGGTGCCGGTGTCGATCATCGGCACTTTCATCGGCATGCAGGCGCTCGGCTTTTCGATCAATATGCTGACCCTGTTCGGCATGGTGCTGGCGATCGGCATCGTGGTCGACGACGCCATCGTGGTGATCGAGAACGTCGAGCGCAACATGACCGTGCACCACCTGCCGCCCAAGGAGGCGGCCAAGCGCGCGATGGACGAAGTCGCCGGACCGGTGGTCGCGATCGTGCTGGTGCTGTGCGCGGTGTTCGTGCCGGTCGCCTTCCTGGGCGGGATCACCGGCCAGCTGTACAAGCAGTTCGCCATCACGATCGCGATTTCGGTGGTGATCTCGGGCATCGTCGCGCTGACCCTGTCGCCGGCGCTGGCGGCGATCCTGCTGAAACCCGTGCACGGCAAGAAGAACTGGTTCTTCCGCTGGTTCGAGCGCAGCTTCGAGCGCATGACGAACGGCTATTCGCGCGCGGTGGCGCTGACGATCAAGCGTGCCGGGGTGGCGCTGCTGCTGTTCGCCGGGATGATCGCGCTCTCGGTCGTCATGCTGGCCAAGGTGCCGAAAGCCTTCCTGCCGCCCGAGGACCAGGGCTACCTGCTGGGCGCCGTCATCATGCCCGACTCGGCCAGCCTGGACCGCACCAGCGCGGTCGGCCAGAAGGTCACCGACTATTTTGTGAAGAACCCGGCGGTGGAAGGCGTGGCCGTGATCGACGGCTACAGCCTGCTGGACAACCAGAACAAGAACAATGCCGGCACCTTCTTCGTCGGCTTCAAGGACTTCGACGAACGCTACTCGTCCGCGAACATCCGCTCGCAGAACGCCAAGACGGTGCTGCAAGGCGCCGCGGCCAGGCTGGGTGGCGATGCGCGCGGGACGGTGGTGCCGGTCAATCCGCCGTCGATTCCCGGCCTGGGCACGACCGGCGGCCTGGAGGTCTGGATCCAGAGCAAGGGCGACAAGAACGTGCAGCAGCTGGGGGCGGCGGTGGCCGAGTACATGGCCAAGCTGAAGTCGGCGCCGGAGATCGGCCGCGCCACCGTCACCTTCAACGCCAGCTCGCAGCAACTGCGGGTGGACGTGGACCGCGACAAGGCCGAGACGCTCGGGGTGCCGGTCGAGGAAGTCTACGGCACGCTGCAGACCATGTTCGGCTCGCTTTACGTGTCGCAGTTCATCAAGTCGAGCCGCCTGTGGCAGGTGATCCTGCAGGCCGAGCCGGGCTACCGCCTGATGCCGGAAGACCTGGAGCGCCTGTATGTACGCAGCCGCGACAAGGCCATGGTGCCGCTGTCGGCCGTGATCACCAACCGCTACGTGACGGGTCCGGACCTGATGACCCGGTTTAACAACTTCCCCGCGGTGAAGGTGACCGCATCGCCGGCGCCGGGCTACAGTTCCGGCCAGGCGATCGCGGCGCTGCAGCGGGTCGGCGCGCAGGTGCTGCCGTCCGACTTCGGCCTGGCCTGGAGCGGCGAAGCGTTTGAAGAACAGAAGGCCAGCAGCACTTCG
>Ga0308170_10004350_pt1 | contig 11189 bp, 17 predicted proteins | sample PhyBR2_2_FD_202136 | JGI IMG/M metagenome (GOLD analysis project Ga0308170, IMG submission 202136) | Phyllosphere microbial communities from UC Gill Tract Community Farm, Albany, California, United States - DLSLSB.R2 | ecosystem: Host-associated > Plants > Phyllosphere > Unclassified | place... | reverse complement strand
GCGTGGCACACGGGGACGTTCGCCAACCAGGTGCGTGACCTCCTCCTCCTTTCCTCCCTCCCCGCCTCGGCTCCGCCACTACGAGCGCGAGCGATATGCTGACGCTGCACACGGCAACAGGAACGCGTCTGGAAGAAGGAGAAGGAGGCGCTCGAGGAGCGCAAGAAGCTCCAGCAGCTGCAGAAGGAGCTCGAGCAGGAGCGCGCCGTCCAGGAGCTCCAGCGCTTGCAGGAGCAGGCCGGCGGCAGGAAGCGCGAGGAGCGCGTCGACTGGATGTACGCCGCCCCCGCCGAGGGCAACGGGCCCAACCCGGACGAGCTCGAGGCGTACCTCCTCGGCAAGAAGCGCGTCGACAAGCTGCTAAAGGGCAACGAGGAGAAGGTGCGTCCGCCTCTCCCTCTCTCTCTGTGCGCGCTCCTCGCCGAGCTGAGCTGACCCAGTACCTCCTCTCGCAACAGCTCCTCGCCGCGCCCGACGCCGAGACGCCCGGCGGGTCGTTCCAGTCGGTCCAGAACGCCAACACGGCGCGCGACACGGCGGCCAAGATCCGCGAGGACCCGCTCCTCGCCATCAAGCGCCAGGAGCAGGCCCAGTACGAGAAGATGATGAAGGACCCGCGCAAGCGCCGCGAGCTGCTCGCTGCGCGCGAGGCGGCGTCGGGCGGCGGCGGCGGGAGCAGCGGGAGCAAGGGCGAGAGCAAGGAGGAGCGGCGCGCGCGCAGGGAGGCGCGCAGGGCCGAGCGCGACGCTCGGCACGGGCACGGTTCGAGGCGGGACGAGCGTGAGCGCTCGAGGTCGCCCGCGCGGCACCGCTCGCACCGCGAGCGCGAGCGGTCGCGCTCTCGCTCGCCGCGCCGCGACAGCGGTCGCGACCGGGAGCACCGCTCGTCGCGCGAGCACAGCGACGACCGTCGGCGGCATGACGGCCCGTCCTCGTCCTCCTCGCACCGCCACGACCGCCCTCGCTCCCCTATTCCTCCGCCTCGTGAGCGCGCCGCCTCGCCGCCTCGCTACGACGACCGCCGCCGCTCGCCTCGACCTCCCCCTCGCGACGAGCGCGGCCCGTACCGCGACGAGCGCGGCCCGTACCGCGACGAGCGGCACGACTCGCGCCCTCCCCCTCCTCGCGACAGCCACCGCTCGGCGCCGTACCCGCCCCGGCGCCCGAACCCTCCGCCCTCTTCCGCCGCGCCTGCACCTTCAGCAGCCGACGACGCCGCGCGCCAAGCCGCCCTCGCCGCCAAGCTCGCCGCCATGCAGTCGTCCGCGTCGTCGCTCGCGGCCGAGCGCGCCGAGCGCCTCAAGGAGCAGGACGCGCAGGACGCCGCGGCGCTCGAGCGCGAGAAGCGCGACCGGGAGCGCAAGGGTGCGGCGGGCCCGACGTTCTTGAGCAAGGCGCAGAGCTCGGTGTACGGCGGCGGCGAGGGAGGGCTGAGCGAGAGGTTGAAGAGGGGGAGGGTCGGGCTGGTCGGCGACAGGGACGACTGAGCTGCGGGCGCGGTGCGAGGCTAGGTGAGGTGCGATGCAGTGCAGGGACGATCTTTTCCCAGTTGCGGCGAGTGCTCGCAGGGCTCGAGAGGCCGACGTACCTTGCTCGCTCGCTCGCTCGCTCGCCTCTCGAGACCGTCCCTCCTCGACCTCGTTCGACTGCAGAACAGGTTTGACAACAACAAGCACAGACTAGTCACGCCGCCCTCCCTCGGTCCCTGCCGTCGAGCCCGCCCTGCTCCAACTCGCCCTGCCGCCCGTCTCGCCCATCCCGGGTCTCGAGCGCTCCCTGCACCGCCGACGCTGCCCTGCTCGCCCTCTCGCTCACTCCGACCGACGCACAGGCTGCACGATCCTCCTCCAGAGCTCGTCGAGCTCAGCGCGGCTGCTCGCGATCCACGGGCTCGCGAGGGCCTGAGCGGCGGTCGCGCGCTCGTTCGGGTCGTGCGCGAGGAGGGACGAGAGGAGGGCGCGCACTGCGCACAGGGAGAGGAGAGGGAGGATCGAGTCAGCACTCGCAAGAGGGAGAAGGTAAGGTGAGCTGGAGAGCGAGAGCGAGAGAGCGACGCACCTGCTCCATCCTCGCTGCCCCAGCGCCCCTCGGGGAGCTCGACCCGGCCCCTCACGACCGCCCTCACGACGTCCTTGTCGGCCGGGTTGGCGGCAAGCTCGTGCGCGACCGACGTGCCGAGGTCGTCTGCTGCGGCGGAAGCGGCGGTGGCGAGGTCGGAGCTGGATGAGGAGGGGAAGGGCTCGAACGGGTGCGAGCCGGTGAGGAGGTGCGCGAGGAGGATGCCCTGCGAGGGGAGAAGAAGACGAGGGAGGGAGGGAGGGGGATGAGAAGGAGAGGACCGCGTGTAGGGGGAACGAGGTCAGCGAGGAAGGGGACGAGGAAGGTGAAAGAGGAGGAGGGGACGCACGAGCGCCCACATGTCGGCCTGCTTGCCATCGTAGCCTGTGGGAGAGAGTGTATCAGCTTGAGAGGCGAGAAAGCACGAGCGAGAGAGAGAGAGAAAGGGTAGCTGCTCACCCTCGTGCCTCGTCCACGCGACGAGCTGCTCGGGCGCCATGTACTGCAGCGTCCCTGTCAGTGGTACGAGCCTCATCAGCGAGAGCCTATCATGAAGGAGAAAGAGAGCATCGAGAGGGACGCACCTTGGAGCGACTTGAACCTCGAGCCCGCCTCCTTGGCCTGCCCAAAGTCGGCGAGCTGCGCCTTGGGGAACCTGCCGCCGGTCCCGGAACACGTAAAGGCGAGGACGACGTTCTCGAGCTTGACGTCGCGGTGCGCGATGCCGAGGTCGTCGTGCAGGTACTCGAGGGCGAGGAGGAGCTGGTACAGGATCCATTTGGCCTCGGGCGCGTCGAGCCGGGTATGCTTGATGAGGTAGGTGAAGAGGTCGCCGCCGGGTACGCTGTTGCACAGAAACGTCAGCCAAAGCTCGGTGCAGAGGTGAGAGAAGGGAACGCACAGCTCGAGGAAGATGTGCCTGCGAGCGCGAGCAAGAATGAGCGGCTGAGTGGAACGAGGAGGTGAGCGAGAAGGGGACGCACACTGCGACGTCGTCGACCTCGACAGCCTCGATGCGGTTGATGTTGGGGTGCGTCGCCCGCTTGAGCATGTCGACCTCGCGCCGGATGATCTCGAGGCGGTCCTTGCCGACCCGGGCTCGCGGAAGGCGCTTGCACGCCACCTGGACGAGCGAGCGCGTGTCGAGGGCGAGGTGGACGGACGAGAAGCCGCCGCTGCCGAGGGTGCGAGGATAGACGAGGTAGTCGCCGACCTTGTGCGGCTCGACGGCGGCGGCACTCGAGTCGGCGGTGGGCGGTGGAGCGGGAGGTGACGGCGCGGTGTGGATGTAGCGGAAGAGCTGCCCGGCGATCCTGCAGGAGGGGCACAGAGTCAGCTTGAGCATGTACAGGCAGGAGAGGCGGGCGGGTAAGGGAAGAAGGAGGAGGAGGAGCTCACTCGAACCGGTCGCCGTCGCACAGGACGAGGGAGCGGTGCGAGACGCGGCGACCATTGACGACGGTGCCGTTGCTCGAGCCGTCGCTGAGAGTGACGAGCGTGTGTCCGGTGTCGCTCACGGTCGCGGCGAGGCGGGCGTGGAACGACGAGGCGAGCGGCGAAGCGAGCTGGTAGTCGGCCCGGGACGACCGGCCGAGGACGACGGGGCGGTCGACGGTGACGACGAGGGTCTGCTTCCCAGCTTTTGGTGTGCGTGTGAGGAGGCGTGCGCACTCTCCTGGTGCCCAGGGCGGGTGCAGGGCGGCCGAGAGCTGCTTGAGGTGATGAGGACCAGGGAGGGAGTTGGCGGCCTTGGGCGGGTCTGGGAGTAAGATGCGCTGGCGCGGTGGTGGCGTGTCGATGGCTGGCATGGCGGGCGAGCCCGCCGCAAGCCAGTCGGGAGGCCAGAGCGAGTGCGAGGAGGACGAGGAGCGAGCCGCTCGCCGAACCGCTCCCTCCGCGGGCGAGTTTCGCTCATGCTCGCCTGCATCGCTCGACAGGGCTTGCAGGGGCTTTCACTCTCGAGGGCTGGAAGCTATACTGATTGACTTGCACTGAGAGGACCTACAATACGCCGAACAAACCGCTCAGAGAGCCGCCTTGCTCTCCTCGGGCGAGAGCTGCAGACCCGACATCCCGTGCATGCCGTCCGAGTTGACCTTGATGTGGAGCGGCCGCAGCGCCAACATGACCTCGTCGACGGTGAGGGCCGCCGGCGGCATCTCCTCGAGCTCCTCGGTCCCCTCGCGCGCCTCCTCGGCGTGCTCGGACCGCTCGCCCTCCCTCGAGTCCTCGTCCTCCTATTCGACCTCCTCCTCCTCCTCCCGGTCCTGCTCGCCCAACGAGTCGCCGAGCTCGTACACCTCGTCGTCGTCGCCGACGCCCGTCAGGAGCGCGCGCCTGCGCAGGTCCTCGAGGACGTTCTCGCGGTCGGCGACGAACGACGCCGACACGCCCGGGAGCATGTGCGGCGAGCTCGTGCGGTCCTCGAGCGGGCGATACACGATCCGGACGTCGTGTGCGTCGCAGGCGTGGACGAGCTTGTCGCGTGCTAGCTTGAGGCGGATCCAGGTGCGGTGGTGCTTGGCGAAAGGGGGGACGCTGTTGTCGACCTCGGCGGGCAGGTAGAGGGCGAAGACGGTATCGGGAGAGCGGAGGATGAGGTCGTGGAAGGATTGCAAGGCGCGGATGATTATCTCGTCGACCATTTCGAGCGACGTGCTCTCGTCGGGTTGATCCAGGTCGGGGCTGAGGAGGAGGAGGTGCGAGCAGCGCGACTCGTGCGGCTTCTTGAAAGTGGGCGGATCGTCTGCGTTAACGACGACCTGTCGCAGGAGGGGGAGGTCGTCAGGCTGGCTCTGCTGGGTCCAGAGCGAGAGGAGCCGGACGCACCGGGACTCGGCACTGCTGCGTTACCCACATGGGGATGACGGGCAGGTCGTCGAAAGAGACCTCGAGCGTGTCGAGGCGGTAGAAGAACGCTCGCGACAAGTCGGGGAAGAACGAGCGCTTGTCGAGGTCGTCGCACTGCGAGAGGCGAAGGTGTCGGAGCGAGGGGAAGGACACCGGCGTGAGGAGCTCGACGATGTTGGCAGGCTCGACCTCGACCTCGACGAGAGAGAGGGCGACGAGGTTGCGGAAAATCGGCCTGCAGATGGGGGGGAAGGAGGCGTTGAGCGGTATCGAGGTGAGGATGAGGCGGCGAAGCTCTGCGAGCGAGGGAGACGGCGAGTTCAATGCGGGCATCGACGACGAGGGACAGGCAAGGGGGAGGGACGCACTCTTGAGCTCGCTGAAGGCAAAGATCGGGAAAATGTCGGCCTCGAGGTCCCACTGAAAGCGCGCATCCTCGAGGTTGGGCATGGCGTCCAGGACGAGGCGCACATCGTCGTACTTGTGCGGTGCGTGCTCGTCCGTGGTGACGACCAGCGAGCGCGTGAGCTTAGCGAGCCCTCGGCCGGGCGTGCCGGCGCGTGCGCCCCCGACGCGCTGCACCGCCGCGAGCTTGTCGGCCCAATCGACCGAGACGCTCGACCACAGGAGCGGCTGCGCGACCGAGCGCATGGCCCTGGAGGCGAGGCAGCAGTTGTAGAGGGCGGCGTCGGCGTCCGGTTGGTCGTCGTGCTCGATGTGCTCTGCGAGGAGGTGCAGCAGGACGCGCTTGACGAGCTGAGGGGGCAGCCGACGCCTCGAAGCGGCCGTCTTGCGTCGCCGGACCATGCTGAGCGGCGCGAAGGGCGATCTGGAGGTGCGTGTCGAGCTGCAGGAGGGGGCAAGCGTGAGCTGGGGGATCAGGAGCGGGGGAGAGCGGGGGATGGCGATGAGAACGAGAGCGAGGTGGACACATCTCGAGGCGACTTGGCGACAAGGAGAGGCGGCTTGATGAAGGGTGCCGAGTAAGCCGAGCAGCTGAACGAGGCCGCAGAAGCAGAGGCGGAGCGTGGGAGGACGAGAGCGGAGGCTGAGCTGGATCTCGGCGGCGAGGCGATGCTCCCGGCTTGCCCTCGCACCCTCACGCCGCGACTCGCTCGTGCGCACCAGGAACCGCTCCGAGACCTCTACCAGCACCTACAGAAGCCCGTACACTCGAGCCAGTGAGCCCGCCCCTCCTCTTCGCGCTCCCTCTCGCCCCCCCCGCTTCGCTCTCTTGCTGACCCTCATCTCTCGCCCGCTCCGCAGTGCCCAACGGTCGCCCAGAGCGCAAGAACGGCGCCCAGAAGCGCAAGGTCGACAAGTCGGGCCTCGGCCGCGCCATCATCAACCGCAAGTCTCGTGCTGCTCGCGACGCTCTCGACCCGACCCTCGTGAGCTTCACTCGCCGTCCTCCTCGCGCACACCTCGAGAGCTGCAGGCTGACTCGTCCATCTCGTCCCACGCAGAACACGTCGACGATCGAGGCCGGCCTCTCGTCCGTCACGCAGGAGAACGACCTTGACGAGTTCCTCAGCACCGCCCAGCTCGCCGACACCGACTTCTCCGCCGGTGCGTCCACGTTCGCTCGAGCAGCTTCAAGACCTTCCAGCTGACCCTGTGACCCGTCCCGCAGAGCGCCAGAACATCAAGGTCGTCATCTCGGACCCCAACCTCAACCCGGCCGCGTCGCACAATCCGTACCTCCTCACGCCTCAGCAGGAGGCCGAGCTTCGCAACAAGCAGTCGGCCAACAGCCAGCGCCTCCAGGTCCCTCGTCGCCCCGCATGGACGCGCGACATGACGACCGTCGAGCTTGAGAGGCAGGAGCGCGACGCTTTCCTCGAGTGGAGGCGTGGACTCGCCGAGTGCGTCCTCCTTCGCTCTCTCTTGCCCGCTCTTCTGCGCAATAGACTGACTCGAGATCTTTCCCTCGCAGCCTGCAGGACAACCAGGCGCTCCTCCTTACGCCGTTCGAGCGCAACCTCGAGGTTTGGCGCCAGCTGTGGCGCACGCTCGAGCGTTCCGACCTCATCGTCCAGATCGTCGACGCGCGCAACCCGCTCACGTTCCGCTCTGAGGACCTTGAGCGCTACGTCCTCGAGCTCAACGGGCCCAAGGGCGACGGCGACGACGACGACGAGGAGAGCGAGGGCGAGGACGTCGACGACAAGGGCGAGGGCACGAGCAAGAAGCCCAAGCCGAGGCGCCAAAACCTGCTCCTCATCAACAAGTCCGACTTGCTCACGCGCGGCCAGAGGTGCGTCGCTCGTCCTTCTCCCCTCTCGTGTGCTCGCTCGAGCGTCGAGCTGACTCGCCCTTTCTCCGTCTCGCAGGGAGCGCTGGGCCGACTACTTTGACGCCAACGGCATTCAGTACGCCTTCTTCTCGGCCGCCAACGGCATCGCGCTGCAGGAGGAGCGCGCGCGGCAAGAAGAGCTCGCCGCGCTCGCCGAGCAGTCCGACGAGTCCGACTCGGAGGACGACGACCTCGCGCCGGGCATGAAGATCCCCAAGTCGGGCAACAAGCTCAAGGGCCTCAACGCGCAGGGCAAGAAGGCGGTCCAGTCGGCGGCGGCGACGGGCAGCAGCGGTGCCGGCGGTGCCGAGGCGAGCCGGCCGAGGGTCACGAGCCGCGACGTCGACACGGACGACGAGAGCGACGAGGACTCGGACGAGGAGCTCGCGGGGAGGATGCGCCGCGGCATGGGCATCTCGCTCCCCGGGTCGGACGAGAGCCCGAGGACGAGGATCTTGAGCGTGCTCGAGCTCGAGGACCTGTTCATGAGCCGTGCGCCCGAGGGTGCGTCCTGTCTTTCTCTCTCCTCTCACTCTGCTGCCCCTTGAGCATCGTCGCAACGAGGTCCTGACGCTCTTTCCTTACTCGCAGTGTCGCTCGCCGCCGGTCACGGCAACGAGAAGCTCGTCGTCGGCCTCGTCGGGTACCCGAACGTCGGCAAGTCGTCGACGATCAACGCCCTCATCGGCGAGAAGAAGGTGTCGGTCTCGGCGACGCCGGGCAAGACCAAGCACTTCCAGACGATCCGCCTCAGCCAGGACGTCCTCCTGTGCGACTGCCCGGGTCTCGTCTTCCCGCAGTTCGCGAGCACCAAGGCCGAGCTCGTGTGCAACGGCGTCCTCCCGATCGACCAGCTGCGCGAGTTCACGGGCCCGGTCGAGCTCGTCACGCGGCGCATCCCGCAGCAGGTCCTCGAGGGCACGTACGGCCTGCGCATCAACGTCCTCCCCGAGAACGAGGGCGGCACGGGCTACCCGACCGCCGCCGAGTTCCTCACGACCTTCTCCAGTGCGTCTCTTGCTTTCCTTCTCACCTTTTCGCACGCCCTGCACGCCTCGACGCCGTTCCAGTCGCTGACGCACGGACCCCTCCCTCTCCTCCTCCTCGCAGTCGCTCGCGGTTTCTTCACCGGCGGTGCCGGTAACCAGGACCACTCGCGCTCGTCCCGCCACGTCCTCAAGGACTACGTCACGGGCCGCCTCCTCTTCTGCCACCCTCCTCCCGGCGTCACCGAGGACGACTTCAACGCCGAGACGCGCTCGCTCGACCACCTCGCGGCGCAGAACAAGCTCAAGCGCAAGATGGCACCGACGACGCGCGTCGGCAAGGACTCGGACTACTACGTCCACTCGCCCGCAGCCATCGCGGCGGGCGTCGCAGGCGCGAGCGCCGGCGGCGGAAAGGGGAGCGCGAGGGCGAACGCGATCGACGAGCGCTTCTTTGGCGGCGGCGTCGGCAACGCTGTCGTGCTCGGGACGAGGGCCAAGAAGGAGGCCGAGGAGGGCAAGGGCGACGGCAAGAAGCACTTCAAGAAGAAGCGCGAGAAGCAGCGCAGCGGGAGGGGGTACGACTGAGCGGCGGGGTGGCTCGGCTTCGAGGAGGAGCGCCTCTCGCGCGCTCTGTGTGCAATCATAGAGCCACGTTGTTGTACTCTCGCCTTTCTCGAGCGGCTTCTTGCAAGAGAGAAACGAGCGAGAGCTGAGAGCGAGAAGAGAAGAGGTCCGGGCGCACTTGCTCTCGCTCGCTGTCGCTCTCTCGAACACGGTCCTCGAAGGCTCGTCAAGCGCTCGTCGTTGCGCTCGAGGCTCTACTTCTTCATCGTCGTCGTCGCCGCTGCAGGTGCTGCTGCGCCCTCCTTGCGCGGGCCCTTGGGCTTGGGCGTCTCGACGGGCAGGTCCCACGTCCCGGTCGGCGAACGGCGCTCCCAGATCTGCGTGCGGGGCACTCGCAAGTCGTCAGCGTGTGCGTCGAGGTGACGATCTAGTCCATCAACGCGCGGGCGCAGGAGAGCCGGCGCCTGCGCGAGAGAGGATGAGGAGAGCGACCCGACGCACCTGGATGTACGTCTCGCCCAAGCTGACCATCTCCCTCTCGATCTCCCTCACCTGGAGGTCCTCCATCTCGAACCACTTCTCGTCCTCGTCCTTTGCGCCGCCCGTGAGCTCGCCCGACTTGGCGTCGCGCGGCGCGCGCAGGTGCACGTGCGTGCGCCAGCGCGACTCGGCGTGCGCCGTGCCGGCGAGCGACTGGTGCGTCAGGTTGGCCGTCAGGTCGTAGTAGGTCGAGAGGGGCTGAGAGGGGTCGACGTCTGCGGGCGAGGGAGGACGAGCCGAGCGAGAGGTCAGCCGGCTGCGCGACGACGACGAGGATGGAGAGGAGGGCGGAACGACGACGACGCACAGTCGCTCATGTCAACTCCGCGCAGCGGGAAGTTGACGATCGTCGGGTTTTTCTCCTCGAGGAACCGGTTGCTCGTGAAGCGCTTGTAGTACACGACGAGGAACGGCGGCAGGCGCGTGATCTTCCACCGGCGCAGGATCCCTTGCTGCGTGTCCTCGCGCGTCGTGTGGCCGTCGTACTTGGCGAGGATGGCCGACAAGGGAGACTGCGGCGCGATGTTGGACTCGACGGCGTCCTGGAAGAGAGGTGGGGGAGGGAGGTCGAGCGCGAGGAAGAGGAAGGGCGTCTTGGTCGTCTTGATGTCTGCGGGCGGAGCAAATTGGTCAGTGCACGACTACAGCATCGACCGAAGCTGCTCGAGGTAGACGCCGCAGAGGACGCCCGCCTCGGCGCAGCAAGGTTGTGGAGCCGCACGCACCTCGGTCGAGGTCAAAGTTGGGCTTGGCGCCAAACTCGCCCGTCTTGATGATCTGCTGGTCGTCGACGCGCACCTCGCACTGGAACGCTGAGTAGATGATGCCTGTGCGAGTCGAGCGAGAGAGAGAGCGGGGGCGAGAGGAAGAGAGGGAGGAGGGAGGGGGAGAGGGAGGAAGAGAGGGTCAGTGCGCGCTCGCCGAGTCGTCCTCGAGCGCGAGCCTCGTGCAGCAGAGAGAGCGAAGGAAGGGGAGGAGGGAGAGAGGGACGCACTCGAGCGCGGCTTGCGCGTGCCGCCGAGGTCCCGGTGCAGCTGGTTCAAGAGCCACCCGAGGAACTCGACCGGGTCCCCCTCCTTGGTGATGCTGAACCTGCCGCCGCTCGCGTTGCCGACCTCCTGGAGGAGCTCGTGCGGGCTGACCTGGGCCTTGAACTGGCGCGGGTTCCACAGCTTGCGCGCGAGCATGCCGAACCGGCGCACGAGCTCCGACGTGCGCTGCGACGAGGGGAGCGGGTCGAGAATGAAGTAGTCGCGCAGGGGCGGGACGTGCAGGAGGAGGTGCAGGGTCGCGTTCATGAAGCTGTTGTGCTTCATGTTGTTGAGGCCGATGAAGCCGGGGAAGTAAGGGCGCTCGGCGAGGTCGAGCGAGGGCGAGAGGGACGAGTCGATGCGCTTGAGGAGCTGAGGGGTGAAGCGCGGGTACAGGAGCGACTTGATGTCGGCGAGCGACGCGTCGTCGACCTCGTAGCCGTCGGGCAGGACAAAGACCTTCTGCGTCTCGAGGTTGATGAAGACGTGGTGGTCGTCGTTGAGGGCGTGCGCGTAGGCCGGCGACGACTTGCCGCGCCCCTGGAAGTACTTGCCGTCGACGAGGCACGCGTAGATGTGGTTGTGCGAGAGCGTGACCGAGCACAGGCGCTCAAAGTCGAAGTCGAGGGCCGAGCGGTTGATCTGCGAGGGGCCCGGCAGAGTCAGTCGCTGCGAGATCGGCGGTAGGAAGAGAGAAAGAGACGACGCACGGTGTCGAGGTACAGGTCTGCTGGCCGCGCGCTCTCCTCCTCGGGCTCGAACTCGTAGACCGGCGGCTCCTCCTCCTCGTCGTCCTGCTCGACCTCGCCCGCCGCTGCCGCGCCGTCCTGCGCCGGCGGCAGCTCGCCGTTGGCCGCCTTG
>Ga0308170_10004349_pt1 | contig 11189 bp, 12 predicted proteins | sample PhyBR2_2_FD_202136 | JGI IMG/M metagenome (GOLD analysis project Ga0308170, IMG submission 202136) | Phyllosphere microbial communities from UC Gill Tract Community Farm, Albany, California, United States - DLSLSB.R2 | ecosystem: Host-associated > Plants > Phyllosphere > Unclassified | place... | reverse complement strand
GTGAGAGTGGGAGAGCTGACTCTCCCTCCCCCTCCACCTTCATCTCTCCTCGACCCGCGCCGCCAACACAGCTCACGGACGAGGTCGTCAAGCAGCAGCAAGCCGCCTACTCGGTCGCAGGAGTCGATGAAGAGGTGCGTCCTGCTGTCGCTGCCAGTCTCGCGCTCTTAGCCCACCGCTGACCCTCCATGACGCTCCCCTCTCTCTCCCTCGACCAGGCTCCTGTCGCCGCCAAGGAGGACAAGAAGGGCAAGAAGCGCAAAGCCGCCGACGGCGCCGACGGCAAGCACAAGAAGGCGCGCGGCAACACGGCCATCTTTGTCTCGTCGCTCCCCAAGTCGACGACGGCCTCGCAGCTCGTCGACACGTTCAGCAAGGCGGGCCTGATCCTCGAGGACGTGCACGGCGAGCCCAAGGTCAAGCTGTACAAAGACGAGCGCGGCGCGTTCAAGGGCGAGGCGCTCATCGTGTACCTCCAGGAGGCGAGCGTCGCGCTCGCGTGCCGGCTCTTTGACGAGACCGAGCTGGTCCTCGGCAGCGGCGAGGGCCTGATCAGCGTCAAGGAGGCGCAGTGGGACAACAAGAAGGCGGACAAGAGCAAGGAGGAAGGGCCGGGCCAGGGCGAGGGGACGAGCGCGGGCAAGGGCAAGCCGGACCAGCAGAAGGCGCGGCAGGGCAAGAAGGCGGCGGCGCTACGGCAGTGAGTCCCTCCACCTCCTCTCCCTCCCTCGTGCTCGCCGACCGATGCAGCCGAGGACCAGCTGACGCTCGTGCCCGCTCGCGCGCAGGAAACTCGGCGACTGGTCGGACGACGACGAGGACCCGGCCGAGGCGGCCGCCCGAGCGCGCAAGTACCGCGGCGTCGTCGTCCTCGAGGGCATGTTTACGCTCAAGGAGCTCGAGGAGGACGCGACGCTGCTGCTCGACCTCAAGGAGGACGTGCGCGAGGAGTGCGAGACGATCGGCGAGGTGACCAATGTGACGCTCTACGACGTGCGTCTCTCTTTCTCTCTCTCTCTCTCTCGGGGCGACTTCTCGCCGCCCGTGACGCTGACTCGCCTGCCTCGTACCTCCTCGAGCTCGCAGAAGGAGGAGAAGGGCGTCATGACGGTCCGCTTCAAGGACGAGCTAGCTGCGCAAGCCTGCATCGCCGTGCGTCCTCCTCTCGCTCCTCCCTGACACCCTCTCCGTCGCCTACAGCGCGTCGAGGACCCACCAACTGACGCCCAGACCCGCCCCTGCCTGCCCGCAGAAAATGAACGGCCGCTTCTTCGGCGGGCGCACGGTGGCGGCGTTCCCGATGGACGGCTCGCAGCGGTACAAGAAGAGCGGGCAGGGCGTCGACCTGAGCGGGACGGGTCTCGGCGACGCCGACGAGCACGAGGCGGCGGCCAAGAAGGAGGAGGAGCGGCTCGAGAAGTACGCGTCGTGGCTCGAGAAGGGCGGCGAGTAGAGCAGGACGCGCTGCACCACTTTCTTGTTTGCCGGTGCCGGTTGCCCTCGTGACAGTGTGAGAGGGTCGCTGCTCTGTTGCAGCTACGAGCAGGAGGCGTAGTCAGCGATTTGAAGGCGGATCGGCGCGCACGATGGAACGAGACCTCCACCTGAGCTCCACTCTGCGCGCGACCTCGCCGGCTCCCTCGCGCACGCTGTTCCCGAGCGCGCTCAGCAACACGCTACCTAGCTCGAGTCGACCAGGAGCACCACCAGCTCTCTCCCGCCCACCTCAAACGCGTCCGCCCACCGTCGCCGCACAACTCGCCGCCCTCATCGCCGTCCACCGCCCCGCCTCGAGCAAGCACGATGCCGCCCGCCGTTCGAGGCAGTGCGTCTGGGCAGGTCTTCCCCTGCCCTGACTGCGACAAGACGTTTTCGCGCAAGGAGGTGCGCTCTCTTCCCATCGAGCCAGCGGTTCTCGTGCGTCGTCGTCGTCGAAGGGTCCGCAGGCTGACCTCGCCTCGCACGGCCTCGCGTCGCGCAGTACATGGCTCGGCACCACCGCTCGAAGCACAGTCGGGAAAAGCCCTTCCAGTGCGAGCACTGCTCGCACGCGTTCAGTCGCAGGTCCGTCCCTCTCTCTCTCGCTCGCGCCGTACTTGCTCCTCACAGCCTCGTCCAGTGCTGACTCGTCCCTCTTCCGACACGCAGCGACCTTCTGAGGCGGCACTATAAGACGTGCGCGCAGGCCAAGGCGGCGAGGGGCGAGGCCGACGCCGCCGGCTCGTCGACCGGGTCCCCCTCTGTCGACTCGCCGCCGGTCGCCTCGACGTCGGCCATGTCGCTCGACCTGCCGCCGCCGCCTGCGAGCGAGGCCTTTGCGAGGCGAGCGAGCTACTCGTGGTACAACCAGAACCAGAACCAGGGTCAGGTGCAGCAGGAGGAGCCGACCCTCCCTGTGCCGCCCGCTCGCTTCCTCGACAACGCCAACGCCAACTCGCCGCAGTACCCGCCTGCACCGCACTACGCCGCCCACCGCGCCTACTACCCTCCGCCCTCGACCGTGTCCAGCCAGTACACGCCGTCCTCGTCAAACGGCACGTCCGGCTCGCCCTACTCGCTCCCGACAACCGCCTCGACCGCGGCGACCCCGCCCGACGTCAACACGCCGCAGCTGCCGAGCCCGCCTAGCCTCAGCGTCATGGCGCGCGTCGCTGCGGCGACACCGGCTGCGCAACCGCAGGCGCAGGAGCCCGCACCGCCGCCGCCGCCGCCGCCGACGGCACCTTCGACCGCACCCGCCATGCCCTCCTTCGCCGCCGGCGAGCAGTACGCGGGCTACCTCCATCCGGCGTCGGCGTTCAAGGAGGGCGTCGCGCAGCACGACACGCTCGCGCCGGGCCTGTCGCGCACGGGCAGCTTCACCAAGGACGAGGTGCTCGCGTCCGAGGTCCTGCAGGACCTCATGCGCACGCCGTTCGGCGCGCCGACGTCGACGCCGGCGAGCCCGGGCTACCCGTGGCACGGCGCCAAGGCGGCGCAGCGCGCCGACGACCGGCCCGAGGCGGCCGTCTCGAACGAGGCCGTCGCGCTCGTCGACACGAGCAACACGGACTGGGCGTTCGCGCCGTTCAGCTACGGCGGCGGCGGCGGCACGGTGGGAGCGTACGGCGGGTACGGCGGCGGGCCCGTGTCGAACAAGCTCGAGGAGACGCCGGCGGCGCAGCAGCTCGCCGAGTACTTCAACAAGGGCGGCGTCGGCGGCATCACGGCGCTCGACCTCGGGTTCCCGACCGAGCCCTCGATCTTCCCCGACTGGCTCGTCAACCCCAAGCCCGTCCACATCGACCCCGACATGCAGCGGTTCTGGTTGCCCGAACAGAAGTTCTGCCTCGGCTGTGCGTCGGCGTCTCCCTCCTCACCGGCGGCCTCAACGTCGAGGAGTGAGCTGACTCTCGCTCGACCTTCCTGCAGACCTCTACCCGTGGCACGTGCCGCCCCTGCCCGTCCTGTCGGGCTACGCGCGCAAGGCGACCGAGGAGCTCATGGCGGCCGTCCCGATCCTGCACGGCCCGTCGGCTGTCATGAACGAGCTGCCGGCGCACATGGCGTTCGCGCTCACCGTCGCCGGCGGCGCGTACGAGCCCGAGGGCCAGAGCTTCAGCAACGAGATGCTCGTCGAGAAGCGCGTCTTCCTCGTGCGCGGTGCGTCGACGCTCTCCCTCTCTCTCTCGAACGTCTCGAACCGGCGCTGACGCTCCTCCTCCACGCTCGCAGGCTTCCAGGAGCAGGAGAAGAGCTGGGAGGACAAGTTTGCCTCGCTGCAGTCGCTCCTGCTGTACCAGCTCCTCGGCCTTTTCCATCGCGACGAGCAGCGTGCGTCCTCCTCCTCTCGCTCGGACCTCCTCGTCGCCGCGGCTGACGCTCACCCCTCCTCGCAGAGCGCCTGTTGTCGCACTCGTTCCACTCGGCCCTCGTCTACATGCTGCGCGCCCTCGACTTGCCCGGCATCGTCGGCCGCTCCCTGCCGATCAGGCCCGCGCCGGGCATGCACGGCGAGGTCCTCGAGAAGACGTGGCGGGCTTGGCTCGAGCTCGAGACGCGCAGGCGGTGCGTCCCCTCTCTCCTCTCTGCATCGCTGAAGCCGACTGGGACTGACTCGAACGTGCCGTGCCGCGCAGGGTCTGCTTCATCATCTTCCTCGTCGACCTCGAGCACGCCGCCGCCACCAACTCGCCGCAGCTCCTTTCGCTCAGCGACCTCAACATCGACCTCCCGGCGTCCGAGCGCGCGTGGAAGGCCGAGAACGCCGTCGAGTGGCTCGACCGCAGCAGCTCGGCGCTGTACCCTCGCGCCATCCCCTTCCTCGCCGCCGTGCGCGCCCTCCTCTCGCCCACGCCGCCCGACCCCTTCTCGGCCGCAGGCGTCCTCATCGCCGAGCTCGGCCGCCTCTCGTCGTTCCCGCTCCTCGTCCTGTCGCGCACCCTCTCGTACCTCGAGCGCAAGACGCAGGAAGCGCTCGCGCTCGTCGACCCGTTCAAGAACCTGCTCGGCGGCCTCGGCGTGTACGAGGGCCGCGAGAGCGAGAACCGCGCCGTCCTCGAGCGCATCAAGCGCGGGCGCGAGATCCTGCGCTCGCTCCCCGGCGGCATCGCGCGCGGCGGCGGCGAGGGCTGGTGGCACGACATCATCCCCTCGGCCAAGGACTTTGTGCCGGCCGAGTCCGGCGTGCCGAGGTCGGTGACCGACGCGAGGAGGAGCACGAGCTCGTCGTCGTCGTCGCGCGGCGCGTCGTCGTCGACCACGTCGACCTCGAGCGACTCGACGCTCCCTTCGCCGCCGGCGCCCGCGCCGGGCTCGCTCGACGAGCTCCTCGCCGAATTTGACGAGCAGCCGTACACGCCGTACGCCGGCGAGGGCGGCGCCAACCCGGGCGAGACGTACGAGCACGCGCAGGAGCGCCTGCGCAAGCTCGCCGAGCGGCGCGTCAAGGACATGAGGCAGATGATGCCCGAGGCGTTCGCGCCGCCGTCCTGAGCCCCTCCCCTTCGCTTTCTCCCTTTTTCTCAGTTGTGCAGCGTCTCGTCGTCGTTCGCGCCCGCTCGTCGGGCCTTGTAGCTTCCTTTCAGTGCATCGTGGTAGCCTCCTTCCCTCTCTCTCTCGCGCTCGCGCACTTTCTCTCGAGAGGCCGCACACGCTCGCCCGAGAGGTACTTGTACACGCCGTGATGTTTGCAGCACGCGGGCGAGGGTCCCGGGACGAGGAGTCGTGCATAGGAGGACAAACGTGGGGAGAGGGGACGAGCTAGCTGGCTGGAAGGGCGAGTGAGGGAGGGGAGAGAGAGAGAGAGAGAGAGAGCTGGGAAAGAACGGCAGGTACGACGAGGTCGGATGGGTATGCGGGCGAGCGAGAGGGACGGAAGGGGGACGGAGAGGGGAGGAGGGCGCGAGGGCGGATCTCGAGTGCGAGTGCTGCGAAGACGAGAGGGGGACACGTAGAGAGGGCGAGAGAGGGCGACGAGCGCGCGCTCAGATCGTCTGCGGCGGCGAGTGGCTCGTGCGGAGCTTGCGCTCGGCCTCGCTCGCCTCGTCGGCCGCCTGCTGCTCCTTGCCCGCCGACGCCGCCGACGAGGCCGACGCGTCCTTGTCGGTGACGTCCTCGATCATGGCGTTGTCGTCGCCGGCGTCGCCGTCCATGGCCTCTTCCCGCTCGAGCTCGGCCATGCGCGCGCGCAGCGCCGCCTGGATGGTCGGCAGGTCGAGCTCGGTCTCGTCCTCGCTGTCGTCGTCGCCCGTGCCCGAGCCCGCCGCGCCCGACGCGCCGCCGCCGCCGCCGGCGAGGCGCCCGAGCGCGCTCACGTTGACGGCGCCGCCGAGGATGCCGCTCGGGGGCGCGGCGTCGGCTGCTGCTGCGCCGGCGCTCGGGCCGCCCATGAGGGCGCCGCGGGGCCCGTTGCCGCCCTGGCCGAACGGCTCGACGAGCTCCTTGGGCGTCTGGTACGGCTCGCCCGCCTCGACGCGCTGCTTGACCCACTGGTACCACTCGTCCTTGGTGCGGTCGCCGAGGAGGGCGACGACCATCATCGTCATGTTGTCGCACCCGACGCCGCCCCAGTCGGAATCGGGCGCGAGGCAGCGGTCCATGAGGTCCTCGCAGATGGCCGTCAGGGGCTTGTCCTGCGAGATCGACAGCCGCACGTAGTCGATGACCTGCTGGGACGTGAGGACGTCCCAGATGCCGTCGCACGCGATGACGACAAACTCGTCTTCGGGCGTCGCCGTGTGCACCGTGATGTCGGGGTCGGCCGTCACGACCTGCTGCTCGGCGTCGAGGTTCGGGCTCTGCTTGAAGTCGAAGTCGCCGAGTGCTCGCGACAGCGCGAGGTTGCCTGCGCAGGACGGAGGTGGGGTTCGTCAGCTCCAAGCTCGCCGAGCCGCCGCATGCACGTCGTCGAGGAACGAGGAGAGAGAGAGGGTGGGACGCACCGTTGACGCGCCCAAACTCGACAAAGCCGCCCGCAGCGACGATGCGCGAGTTCTCGCCCTGGTTGGTCGGCTTGTGGTCGAACGAGAGCGGTTTTGCCTCGCCGCCGACCGACATGACGGCGCGCGAGTCACCGGCGTTGGCCTGCGCGCAAGGGCGAGAGTCAGCGAGGTCCGCGAGAGCGAAAGGGGCGAGCGAGGGAGGAGGGAAGGGGACGCACGCAGACGATGTTCATCTCGGGCGTGATGATGGCCGAGACGGCAGTGCAGCCTGACGGGTCGCCGCGGAAGTCGGGGTCTGCAGGGAGCAAGTACGACGAAGGAGGAGGGAGGGTGGCAGTGCGAGGTCAGCAAAGGGAGCAGGAGCGAGTTGCGGCCCCACTCGGACTCGGCACCTCTCTGCGCTCGCGCGACGACGCAAGGGACAGGAGGACTCACTTGCGCGCAGATCCTCGTCCGTCTCCAAGTATGCCCGCTTCAAGCTCGCCTCCCAATCCTTGCGCTTGAAGGCGGCGTTGGCGGCGAGGCGCGAGTGGACCGTGTCGCCGGCGAACTTTGCGACGGTCGAGCCTGCGCGCGAGGGGCGGGCGGGTCAGCGAGCGCTCGCCCATGGTGAGAGTGCAAAGGAGAGAGCAGGGACGCACCACCATGGCCGTCGTAGACGGCGAAGAAGGACGTCTTCTTGCCGTCGGTCTCGTCGCCGAGCGAGAGGACGCTCGCGTGGGCGTCCTCCATAGCTGCACGGGGGCAAAGGCGCGCGCGCACCGGCTCGAGTCAGCTCGTGCTTCTGCTGGCGAGGTCCCCGCGCACCACGGCAGCCCGCCCGCAGGTCTCCAGCGAGCCGGATCGGGCGAGCAAACGTCGACTTGGGCGGAGCGAGAAAGGGGCGAGTTGCTCACTGAGCCTCCAGCCTTGCATCTCGCTGACGGCCCACGCGAGCCTGCAGGTGCGGGCGACATGGTCAGCGAGGTCCGATCCCGGGCAAACCGGTGCTTGCTCGAGGCGGCAGGGAGGCGAGGCGAGCGATGGCCCCGCCGAGGCGAGGGCCAGCTCGTGCTGTCCCACCGACGGCGAGAGTGGCGGCGAGAGAGGGCGAGGAGACAGACGCACCGGTCATCGGCACCTTCCTGCGTGTGCTTGTCCTGCACGGGCTCGGAAAGGGTCTGGCCCATGGTGGTCGAGGTGCGAGAGGAGGGCGACGACGAGGCGAGTTGTGGGGGCCAAGGGGCGAGCTGGACGGGGCGACGGGCGATGGTGCTGCAAGGCGAGCTGGGTGCGGGTTGCTGGCTGGCGTGAGAGCACAGGCGAGGCTAGCTTGGCGGTAGTGAGAGAGAGAGGCGCTCAGCGGTGGACGAGATGAGGCCGGCTCGTCCGCTGCCCGCAGCGACCTGCCGACGACGCGGCCGCGAGCGAGCGACGACTCGGCACCAACAAGAGCTCGAACAACTGGTGCTGTTGCTCTGCGATAGGATGCAATGCAGTGCAGAGCGCCTACAGCGACTCGCGCAACAAGGTTCTCCCTCGCGCTCCTCCTCGACCAAGAGGCTCGACCACCGTTCCGCTCCTCCTCGCGCACCGCGTCGACCCGCCCTGAGCCCGCCGGCCGCCCGGTCACGGTCACCGCACGACGAGCGCCAAGTTGCGCAAGCTGCCCGTCGCCTGGTCAAACAAGTTGACGACCTCGACCCTGCGCTCGCTCGTCCACGCGCCCGCTCCCGCCCCCTCGCCGCCGCCGCCGTCGCGCAGGCCCTCGACGAGGTACGCGAAGCGGTCGAGGACGCACAGCGTCTCGAGCGGCGGACCGAGCCAGCTGCGCAGCGTCCAGAAGACGCGCAGGTAGAACACGGCCGCGGCCCACTCGGCCTCGTCGTCGCCCTCGCCCGTCCCGAACGGCACCTCGGGGCACTCGTCCTCGCCCAGCCCGCCCTCGGCCTTGCGCAGCGCCCTCGCGCGGTACTCTCCCCACGTCGCGCACTCGGCGACGCGCCCGACGCGCCGCTCGCCGTTGGTCCCGATCCCAGCGCACTCGAGCTCGGCCTCGAACCGCGCGCGGAACGCGAGCTTGCGCGTCGACGTGCGCCAGGCCGTCGTCGCCGCGCACGAGAGGTGCCACGTCGGCGGGCTCTGCGGCGTGAGGCGCAGGTGCGCGCGCGACATGGGCCGCGGCCCGAGGGCGCGCACGTGCGTCGAGAGCGGGAAGAGCGCGGGCGTCTGCATGTTGTAGCAGCACCCGACAAAGACGGCGCGGGCGCCGGCGCGGCGTGCAGGCGAGGCGCGGTGCGCGCGCACAAAGGCCGTCAGGGCCGCCGGCGTCAGGTCGCCGCACGCGTGGAGCGCGACGAGGAGCGCGGGTTGCGGCTGCGCCTCGTCGGGCGACGAAGAGGAGGAGGGAGGCGGCGGCCACCGCGCGAGGACGGCCTCGACGCCGTCGGCGTCGAGCGCGCTCACCTCGTGCGTGAGGCTGCCCGTGCCCGGCGCGAGCTGGGCGTTGTGGCGGATCGTGTCGAGGCGCTCGGCGCCCGACTTTTGCGAGTCGGACCAGTCGATGGCGAGGACGTGGAGGTCGAGGGGCGGGCAGGCGAGGGCGCGCGAGAGGTGGGCCTGCAGGCGCACGAGGGGGAGGTCAGCTCCGAGCGAGCGAGCGAGCGCAGCGCGAGGTGAGATGAGGTGAGTAGGGACGCACCCGGCCGGACCCAACGTCGACGCAGTGCGACAGCGGCGCATCCTCGAGCATGTCGGCGACGAGCCTCGAGAACTGGTCGCACTCGTGGTCCTTCTTGGGGCTCTTGCCCGCCTGCTGCGCGTTCTTGAGGTTGATCTTGGCGAGGCGCTCCTCGTCGGTGCGGGTCGTGCGCTTGATCGGTGCCGGGGCGCGGCGCGTGCGGGCCGGGCGCGCGAGCGAGGGAGGGTAGGTGACGACGGGGGCGTCGGAGCAGGTGCGAGGGAGGGAGAGGGTGCGGCACGAGGCGAGGTAGGCGGCGAGGGTCGGCGGGGCGTCGTCCTGCGGAAGAGTCAGGGTCAGCTTGAGCTACAGGATCGGCGAAAGCGGATCAGGGACGCACTGGACAGTAGCCCTCGCTCAGTCGTCGCAGGAGCGCATCGCGCCCGTCGTCGCCCGTGATGCCCTCGAAGTATGCGCGCCAGTCGATCGGCAGGAGGTCCCAGCAGGACCACTCGTGGTCCTGCCGTACTCGCAGGCGTCGCGAGCCCGTCGAGGTCGAGGTCGAGGTTGAAGCCGGGGCAGGCTGGAAGAAGGTGTTGGCGGACGAGGTGGCGATGGACTGCACAAAGGGGTCGTCGAGGGTGAAGCGGATGAGCTCTTCGAGGTCGACGGGGAAGCTGAAGGGCTCTGGCGGGCTGGCCATGGTCGAGAGGTGGCTCGAGTCGAGCAGGAGCTGATGAGGATGGTCGAACGAGGTCGAGGCGGGCGGGGCGGGGGCGGCGGCGGGTGTCGTTGCTCAGGCGGGGCCGGTAGTTGTTCTCGGCCACTCGCAGGAGGGAGCAGGCCCAGGCGGACGAGGACGGCGAGAGGGCGAGCGCGACTTCACCGCCTCGTCGGCTGTCCTCGTCCTCGCTCCCCTCATCACGACCCGCAGCTCCCGCGCCTACAGCCACACGCACCACAAGCCGCCACACTGCTGCCCCGACTCGCCGTCCGCGCCGCGCTCCAGCGCTCCACCACCACCTCGCTCCTCCTCCCCCGCCTCTCGCGCCACTTGGCGACCGCCGCCGCCATCCCTCAACCACCGATGGCCGCCGCGCCGCCGCTCGTCCCGCAGCGCTCGTTCTACAAGCGGCCCTTGCCGCCATCATGCACCGCGTTCGCCAGCCCCGAGGGCAAGCAGCTCTTCGCCAAAGCGCTCGCGGCCGGCACCATGGAAAGCTACTTCACCCTCGCAGTGCGTCCCTCTCCCTCTCGTGCACTCGACGAACAGTGACTGAAGCGCTGTCCCCCTGCAGCCGCAAATGGTGACTCAGAACGAGCCCGCCTACTGCGCCGTGCGTCCTCGTCCCTCCTCGTCCTGCTCGGCTCGCGGCAGCTGACCCCCTTTGTCGCCTGCGCGCAGCTCGGCACGCTCGTCCAGATCCTCAACAGCCTCGGCGTCGACCCGCAGCGGCGATGGAAGTCGGGCTGGAGGTGGTACGACCAGGGTGAGCTCCCCTCTCTCGCTCCTCGCCGCACAAATGCCGCACGGCAGCTCCCTTCCTACCTCGCCTCGCTCGCTCTGCCCTCGCCTCACAGTCCTCGTTACAAGTGCGCCGGACGCCGCGCTGACCTGGCCCCCTCGTCTCGCCCGCAGACATGCTCGACTGCTGCCGACCACTGAGCGACGTCGCCCAAGTCGGGCTCACCCTGTCCGAGTTCGCCTGCCTGAGCAGGTGCAACTCGCTCGACGCGACCGTCCACTCGCCCGTGCTCGATGCCGCCGGCGGCCCCGCCGAGCGCGAGCAGGGCCTGGCCCAGTTCCGCAACGACCTGCGCGCGACGAGCACGGGCAAGGGCGTCATGGCGCTCAGCTACTCGCGCGCGGCGCTCGGGCAGACGGGCGACGGGCACTTTAGCCCGATCGGCGGGTGGTGCGAGGAGGACGACATGGTGCTCATCCTCGACGTCGCCCGGTTCAAGGTGCGCCGCTCTCGGGCCCCTCCCCTCGTCGGCGTCCCTCCTCGCGCACTCGGGCTGACTCGGGCTCACGTGTGCGCGCAGTACCCGAGCTACTGGGTCCCGACGAGCCTCGCGTACGACTCGATGCTGCCGCTCGACAAGGC
>Ga0308170_10004347_pt1 | contig 11194 bp, 10 predicted proteins | sample PhyBR2_2_FD_202136 | JGI IMG/M metagenome (GOLD analysis project Ga0308170, IMG submission 202136) | Phyllosphere microbial communities from UC Gill Tract Community Farm, Albany, California, United States - DLSLSB.R2 | ecosystem: Host-associated > Plants > Phyllosphere > Unclassified | place... | reverse complement strand
GCCGTCAGGCTGCGGCGAAGACCAAGATCCGCCGCAAGGAGAAGAAGAACGTCGCTCAGGGCGAGGCCCACATCAAGAGCACGTTCAACAACACGATCGTCACGATCACGGACCCCACCGGTGCCGTCATCTCGTGGGCGTCGGCCGGCACCGTCGGCTTCAAGGGTTCGCGTAAGTCGACCCCGTTCGCCGCTCAGATGGCCGCCGAGGCCGCTGGTCGTCGTGCGATGGACCACGGCATGAAGAAGATCGACGTCTTCGTGAAGGGCCCGGGTTCGGGCCGCGAGACCGCGATCCGTTCGCTGGGTGCCATCGGCCTCGAGGTCGGCACCATCCAGGACGTCACGCCGACCCCGCACAACGGCTGCCGCCCGCCCAAGCGCCGCCGCGTTTGATCCCTACCGAGACTGAAAAAGGAGACTGAGACATGGCCCGTTACACCGGCCCCATGAGCAAGAAGTCCCGCCGTCTCGGCGTGGACCTCGTCGGTGGCGACGCAGCTTTCGAGAAGCGTCCCTACCCGCCCGGCCAGCACGGCCGCGCCCGCATCAAGGAGAGCGAGTACCGCTCGCAGCTGCAGGAGAAGCAGAAGGCTCGCTACTCCTACGGCATCCTCGAGAAGCAGTTCGCGAACTACTACGCCGAGGCCAAGCGCCGCGACGGCAAGACCGGTGACAACCTGCTCGCGCTGCTCGAGGGTCGCCTCGACAACGTGGTCTACCGCGCCGGCTTCGCCCGTACGCGTCGTCACGCCCGCCAGCTCGTGGTCCACGGCCACTTCCTGGTCAACGGCAAGAAGGTCAACATCCCCTCCTACCAGGTCGAGGCGCACGACGTCATCGACGTGCGGGAGAAGTCGTGGGAGATGACCCCGTTCATCGTGGCTCGCGAGACCCACGGCGAGCGCGTCGTCCCGGCGTGGCTCGAGGCGTTCCCGAACCGCATGCGGATCCTCGTGCACTCGCTTCCCGTCCGGGCGCAGATCGACATCCCGGTCCAGGAGCAGCTCATCGTCGAGTACTACTCGAAGCTCTGATGTACCTCGCCGCCGTCCCGGATACAGTTGTCCGGGGCGGCGGCAACTCCACTTCCGTCACCCTTTGAAGTTCGGGCCTGTCAAATAGCGGGTAGGTCCGGGAAGGAAAGAATCAGTGCTTATCGCACAGCGCCCCACCCTGTCGGAAGAGACCGTCGACGAGTTCCGCTCGCGCTTCGTGATCGAGCCCCTCGAGCCGGGCTTCGGCTACACGCTGGGCAACTCCATTCGTCGTACCCTCCTCTCCTCGATCCCGGGTGCCGCCGTCACCAGCATCAAGATCGACGGCGTGCTCCACGAGTTCTCCACCATCGAGGGAGTCAAGGAGGATGTCACCGAGATCATCCTCAACCTCAAGGGCCTGGTCGTCTCCTCGGAGCACGACGAGCCCGTCACCATGTACCTGCGCAAGTCGGGTGCCGGTGACGTCACCGCGGCGGACATCGCGCCGCCGGCCGGTGTCGAGGTGCACAACCCCGACCTGAAGCTCGCCACTCTCTCGGACAAGGGCAAGCTCGACCTCGAGCTGGTTGTCGAGCGTGGCCGTGGCTACGTCTCCGCGGTCCAGAACAAGGGCGCCGACAACGAGATCGGCCGCATCCCGGTCGACTCGATCTACAGCCCCGTGCTGAAGGTGTCGTACAAGGTCGAGGCCACCCGTGTCGAGCAGCGCACCGACTTCGACAAGCTGGTCATCGACGTCGAGACGAAGCCGTCGATCCGTCCCTCGGACGCCGTCGCCTCGGCCGGTAAGACCCTCGTCGAGCTCTTCGGCCTCGCCCGCGAGCTCAACGTCGAGGCCGAGGGCATCGACATCGGCCCCTCGCCGGTGGACGAGGCGCTCGCCGCCGACCTGGCGCTGCCGGTCGAGGACCTGCAGCTCACGGTCCGCTCGTACAACTGCCTCAAGCGCGAGGGCATCCACACCGTGGGTGAGCTCATCAGCCGCTCGGAGCAGGACCTGCTCGACATCCGCAACTTCGGTGCCAAGTCGATCGACGAGGTCAAGGCGAAGCTGCACGAGATGGGCCTGTCCCTCAAGGACAGCGCTCCGGGCTTCGACCCGTCCGCCGCCCTCGCCGCCTACGGCGACGATGACGACGATGCGTTCGTCGAGGACGAGCAGTACTGATCATCCCAAATCGCGGCTGCACCCCGTAGTCGCGTCTAGCCCGGTACCTGATACGGCCGGACAGGAAGGAAAGGCGACATGCCTACTCCCAAGAAGGGCGCCCGCCTCGGCGGCAGCCCGGCCCACCAGAAGCTGATCCTCTCGAACCTGGCCACGGCCCTGTTCGAGCACGGTCGCATCACCACCACCGAGGCGAAGGCTCGTACCCTTCGTCCGCTGGCGGAGAAGCTGATCACCAAGGCGAAGAAGGGTGACATCCACAACCGTCGCGAGGTCCTCAAGACCGTCCGCGACAAGGGTGTCGTCCACGTCCTCTTCACCGAGATCGCCCCGACCTTCTCGGAGCGCCCCGGCGGCTACACCCGCATCACCAAGATCGGCCCCCGCAAGGGTGACAACGCGCCGATGGCCGTGATCGAGCTCGTCACCGAGGCGTACAACCCGAAGCCGGCTGCCAAGAAGGCCGCTCCGGCCAAGGCTGAGGCTCCGGTCGTCGAGGAGACCCCGGCGGACTCCGTCGAGGAGCTCGAGGCCGTCGACGGTGCCGAGGCTGCTGCCATCGCGGAGGAGGCGACCCCCGAGGCCGCCGCCGAGGCGACCGGCGAGGAGACCACCGAGGCGTCCGACGAGGACACCACTGAGGCCTGATCGATCCTGATCGCCTGCGAGGCCCGTCACCCCTGAGGGGTGGCGGGCCTCGTGTCATCTGCGCCCATGACCGTCTCGGGGTCTCAACACGTGCACAACGTGGCCGTAACAATCGCTCTTTACCTTCTGGTCATGCCAGAACGCGTACAGAAGATCGCCGGGGCCGTGGCCGAGCTGACCAAGGAGAACCTGGGCAGCGTCAGCCGGGTCGCCGCCGCAACCAAGATGCTGGCGCTCAACGCGAAGATCGAGGCCGCGCGCGCGGGCGAGGCCGGCCGCGGCTTCGGCGTCGTCGCCCAGGAGGTCTCCAGCGTCGCCTCGACCGTCCAGGAGCTCTCCACGCAACTGGACGCCGAGCTGGCTCCGCTGGTCGCAGAGCTGGAAGCGCTCGGCGAGCAGCTGGTCTGGCAGGTGCGGGGCACGCGCCTGTCCGATCTCGCGCTGCACGTCATCGACCTGATCGACCGCAACCTCTACGAGCGCTCCTGCGACGTTCGCTGGTGGGCGACCGACTCGGCGGTGGTCGAGGCCTGCGCCCAGCCCACGCGGGAGTCGACCGCGTACGCCAGCGAGCGGCTGGGAGTCATCCTCGGCTCCTACACCGTCTACCTCGACCTGTGGGTCGCCGACCAGCACGGGCGGGTGATCGCCAACGGCCGCCCGGACATCTATCCCGCGGCGATCGGCTCCGACGTCTCCGGCGAGCGCTGGTTCCGCGACGCGATCGCGACCGTCGACGGCACCGAGTTCGCGGTCGCCGACGTCGCCGCGAATCCGCGCCTCCAGGGCGCCACCGTAGCGACGTACGCGACCGCCGTGCGCAAGGCCGGCCGCGAGGACGGCGAGGTGATCGGTGCGCTCGGCATCTTCTTCGACTTCGCGCCCCAGGCACACGGCATCGTCACCTCGATGGACCTCACGCCCGAGGACGCCGCCCGCACACGCGTGATGCTCGTCGACCACCGCCTGACCGTGATCGCCGCCTCGGACGGGATCGGCCTGCTCACCGAGCGGATCGACCTGCAGCGCGACGGAGGTCGCGAGCGCGGCGTCTTCCAGCGCCCGGACGGCGCGATGGTGGGCTACGCGCTCACCCCGGGCTACGAGACGTACGCCGGACTCGGCTGGTTCGGCGTGATCGAACAGCAACCACCGTCGCGCTCCTGAGCCCCGCCGGCCGGCGCTCGCCCGACGCGTTGCACGCCCCCGCGCCGGGGATGGGAGGATCGGGGCGTGCGGATCCGGATCGACCTGTCGTACGACGGGAGCAGCTTCCACGGCTGGGCCGTCCAACCGGACCTGCGCACCGTGCAGGGGGAGGTGCACCGAGCGCTCGCGATGGCGCTGCGCCTCGACGAGGTATGGGTGACCTGCGCGGGCCGTACGGACACCGGCGTGCACGCCCGGGGACAGGTGGTCCACCTCGACCTCGACGAGGCGGTCTTCCTCAAGGCGGCCGGTCGCGCGGCGGCCACCCCGGAGGCGGCGCTGGTGCGCAAGCTCAACGGCATCCTGGACGCGGACGTGCGCGTCCACGCGGTGCGCGTGGTGCCGGAGGCCTTCGACGCCCGGTTCTCCGCACTGTGGCGCCGCTACGCCTACCGGGTCGCGGACGGCCCGGCGGTCTACGACCCCCTGACCCGCAACCACGTCCTGCACTGGCCGCGCCCGCTCGACCTGGGCGTGATGAACACCGCCGCCGCCGCCCTGCTGGGGCTCAACGACTACACCAGCTTCTGCAAGCATCGCGAGGGCGCCACCAGCATCCGCCGCATCGAGCGGCTCACCTGGGAGCGTGACGAGGTCGGCATCGCCACCATGACGGTGCTGGCGGACGCCTTCTGCCACTCGATGGTGCGCTCGCTGGTCGGCTGCCTCATCGCGATCGGCGAGGGCCGCAAGGACGTGGCCTGGGCCGGGGACATGCTGGCCAAGGCGACCCGCTCCTCCGATATCCACATCGCCTCGCCGCGCGGCCTGACCCTCGAGGAGGTCGGCTATCCCAGCGACGACGAGCTCGAGGGCCGGCTGCTGATCACCCGCAACCGACGACAGGACAGTGAGCTCGGATGAGCGTGCACGACGACGCAGTCGATGAGCAGGAGCACTACTTCTCCGCCGACCCCAGCGTCGCCTTCGATCGGATCCCGGTCGAGGCCGAGGTATGGGACACCGAGCTGCGCCTGACCAGCGGCTCCGGCGTCTTCGCCAAGGGCCGGCTCGACGTCGGCACCGCGATCCTCTTCCGCGAGACCGAGCCGCCGGCGGCAGGGCGCATCCTCGATCTGGGCTGCGGCTACGGGATCATCGGCCTGGCGATCGCGAAGGTCGTCCCCGACGCGGAGATCACCGCGGTCGACGTCAACGAGCGCGCGGTGCTGCTGGCCAACGAGAACGCCGAGAAGCTCGGCGTCGCGGAGCGCTACCGCGCCGCCACGCCGGGCAGCATCGAGCCCGAGGACACGTACGACGAGATCTGGAGCAACCCGCCGATCCGGATCGGCAAGGAGGCGCTGCACCAGCTCCTGCTGACCTGGCTCCCGCGCCTGCGGCCCGAGGGGCGGGCCGTGATGGTCGTCGGCAAGAACCTGGGCGCCGACAGCCTGCAGCGATGGCTGGGGGAGCAGGGCTACCCCACCACCCGGATCGGGTCGGCGAAGGGCTTCCGGGTGCTGGAGACCCGTCGGGGGACGCGCTAGACCGCGACGTTGCTGCTGTCGAGCACGACCGGGAGCCGATCGAGGCCGTAGACGATCGACAGATCGCGGAAGCCGAGCTCGCCGGGATCGTCGGTGGCCATGGCGAGGTGGGGGAAGCGGCGCGAGAGCCCGGTGAGCGCGGCTCGCATCTCCATCCGGGCCAGCTCCGCACCGACACAGCGGTGCATGCCGTGGCCGAAGGCCAAGTGGGAGGTCGCCCGGTTGCGCAGGTCGAAGTCCTCCGGAGCCGGCATCGCCGCCGGGTCGCGGTTGGCACCCGTGAGGGAGACGACCACGACCGAGCCCTTGGCCACCCGGGTGCCGAAGAGGTCGTGGTCCTCGCGGGCGAAGCGCGGGAAGGCGATCTGGACGGGGCACAGGTAGCGCAGCAGCTCATCGATGATGCCGTTGACGGTGTCCGCGTCCCCGGTGCGGAGCAACTCGTACATCTCCGGACGCTGGAGCAGCACGTAGGTGCCCATCGAGAGCATCGCCGCCGAGGTCTCGTACCCGCCGACGAACGCTCCGTCGGCCAAGCCGCCCAGCTCGAGGTCGCTGAACTCGTCGCCGCGGGTGCGAATGATCTCGCCGATCAGGCCGTCACCGGGGTTGGTGCGCTGCCGTCGGACCTGGTCGATGAGGAACGTACGGGTGCCGGCGGTGGCGCCGAACGCACCGACGCCGCCCTGGCTGATGTCGAAGCGGGCCGCGCCCAGGGCGTGGAACTCGTCGCGGACGTCGGTCGGCAGGCCGAGCAGCTCGCAGATGACCTGGAACGGCACCTCGAAGCCGAACGAGTCGGCGAGGTCGACGACCGCGTCCGGTCCTGTGCCACCGGATGCCATCCGGTCGAGGGCCTGCTCGACGATCCGGTCGATCGGCTCCTGCAGGCGTTGCAGGCGACGCATCGTGAACTCGGGGGTCAGCAGACCCCGCAGGCGGGTGTGGTCCGGGGCGTCGGTGAAGCCGAGACCGCCGATCTCGTCGGCCTCGCTGCGCGGCTTCGTGCCGAGCAGGTGGCGCATGTCGTTGGAGTACGAGCTCGAGTCGGCGAGCACCTTCTTGGCCGCCTCGTGCGAGGTCACCAGGAAGATGTCGAGGCCGAGGACGTTGCCCAACTGCGTGACCGGGCCCTGGGCGCGGGCCTCGGCCAGCGCGGGCACCGGGTCGGTGCCTTCACGACGCAGCGGGAAGGTGATGTGCTCGGGGACCTTGCGCAGCGTGGTGATGTCCGGCATCACCGAGCTCTTGCCCCGCATCGCCCAGCGCAAGGCCAGCTTGCGGAATCGTTCCTTGATCCCCACGTTCACCATGGTGCCAGTCTTCCGTGCCCCGCCTGGTGATTTCCATGGGGGTTGTCCCTGATCACGGATGGAGCAGCGCGCGGAACAGGGCGCAGGTCTCGGTGATGGCCGCCTGGGCGGCCCGAGAGTGCCGGCCCATGTCGATGAAGCCATGGATGAGGCTGTCGTAGGAGCGCAGCGTGACCGACACCCCGGCGGCCTCGAGCGCCTCGGCGTAGGCCTTGCCCTCGTCGCGGAGCGGGTCGAGCTCGGCGACCACCACGACGGCCGGGGCGACGCCCGTCAGGTCCCCGTACAGCGGGGAGAGGCGTGGGGCGAGGAGGTCGGCGTCGGCGGGGACGTACTGCTGCATGAACCACGTCATCGAGGCGACGTCGAGGAAGAAGCCCTCGGCGTTCTCGGTACGCGAGGGGTAGTCGCCGGGGACGTCGGTGGCCGGGTAGATGAGCAGCTGGGCGCGCACCCGCTCGCGCAGCTCCTGCGCCACGACCGCTGCCAGGTTGCCGCCGGCCGAGTCGCCGGCGACACCCAGGAGGTCGTTGCCGCCGAGCTCGGCGAGGTGGTCGGAGATCCAGGTCGCCGCAGCGAGGGCGTCCTCGACGGCGGCCGGGTACGGGTGCTCCGGCGCGAGCCGGTAGTCGACCGAGACCACGACCGCCTCGGTGTCGCGCGCGATCGTGCGACACGCCAGATCGTGGGTGTCCAGATCGCCGATCACCCAGCCGCCGCCGTGGAAGAAGGCGACCGTGGGCAGGCCCCCTCCCGCGCCCGCGGCCTGGGTCGGGCGATAGATCCGGACCGGGAGGTCACCGGCGGGACCCGGCACGGTCGCGTCCTCGACCTGCGCCATCGCCGGCAGCAGGGCCGGGTCGCGCAGGTCGACGCTGAGGGCCCGGAAGCCGGCGCGGGCCTCCGCGGGCGTCTGCTGCCACATCGGCGGCGCGCCTGCGGCATCGAGGAAGGCGAGCAGGCTGGCGAGCTCGGGGTCCAGGGGCATGTCGGGCTCCTCAGGAGTGCAGGTCGTCGATCGCGCTGGCGATCGCCCGGTGGAACGTCGGGTAGGCGTAGATCATCGAGCCGAGCGTCTCGACCGGGATGCGCGCATGGACGGCCAGCGCGAGCAGCCCGAGGAGCTCGCCACCGGCCGGGCCGACCGCGGTCGCACCGACCAGCACGCCGTCGGCCTCGACGACCTTGATCAGGCCGACCGCCCCGGGACCGTGGGTGAAGCCGCGCGAGGAGGCGGCCAGATCGGTGCTGCCCGTACGGACGGTGAGTCCGGCCGCACGGGCGGCCGCCTCGGTCAGACCGACGCCGCCGACCTCCGGATCGGTGAAGGTCGCGTGCGGGACGGCGTGGTAGGCAGCGCTGAAGCCGCCGGCGTCGGTGATCGAGCGGAACGCGATGTCGGCCTGGTACATCGACATGTGCGTGAAGGCGCCGTGGCCGGTGACGTCGCCGATGATCCACAGTCCCGCCTGGTCGCCGCCGGCGCGCATCCACTCGTCGACGGTGATGTCGCGCGGATCCAGGCCGACCGACTCGAGGCCGAGCCCGTCGGTGTTGGGCGTCCGGCCCGCGGCGACGAGGAGGCGGTCTCCGCTCACCTGCTGGCCGTCGGCGAGGGTCAGGGTGAATCGGCCCTCGGCGTACGTGACGCTGGTCGGGTCGGCATCGGTGAGCACGCGGACGCCCTCCTCGACCAGGACCCTCTCCAGCAGGGCGCTGGCCTCGGGCTCGTCACCGGCGAGCAGGCGCGGACCGTGCTGGACGAGGGTGACGCGGGTGCCGAAACGGCTGAACACCTGGGTCAGCTCGCAGCCGATCGGACCGCCGCCGATGACGATCAGCTCGGCCGGGGCCGCGGTGGCCTGCAGCGCCTCCCGATTGGTCCAGTACGGGGTGCCGGCGAGGCCCTCGATCGGCGGCGCGGCGGGACGGGTGCCGGGGTTGACCACGACGCCGATCCGCGCATCGATCGCGATCTCGCCGTCTCCACCCGAGGTGCCGGCGGGGGTGACCAGCACGCGCCGCGCGCCGTCGAGACGACCCGTTCCGCGAATGACGGTGGCGCCGGCGTCCTCGAGCCGCTTGACCGCGACCGCGTCGTTCCAGTGGTCGGTGGCCTGCTCAGCGACCCGCTGGGCGACCGGGGCGAACGACGGCTCGACGGTGACGGTGCCGGCGAGCTGGCCTGCGCGGTGGGCCTCGGTGAGCGCGTGCGCCGCGCGGAGCATCATCTTCGACGGGATGCAGCCGTAGTAGGGGCATTCGCCGCCGACCAGGTGCTTCTCGACCACGACGACCCTCAGGCCCGAGCTGGCGGCGCGGTTGGCCAGCGACTCGCCGCCGGGGCCGGTACCGATGACGACGAGGTCAGCATCCATGCAGGAAAAGTAGCAGCGGCCCGCAGCCCGGGGTACGGGTGCGGGCCGCTGACCTGCTCAGCTGGGAGGGATCAGCTGTTGGAGGAATCGGCATCGGAGTCGAGGGTGACCTTGCCGCTCATCGCCTTGCCGTCGCGCGTCCAGGTGACGGTGACGGTGTCGCCGGGACGGTACGCACGGACCGTGGCGACCAGGGAGTCGGAGCCGACGATGAGGTGGTCGTCGACCTTCGTGATGACGTCCCCGGTCTTGATCCCGACGTCCGACGCGGCCGAGCCGGCGTTGACCTTCTTCACCAGCGCGCCGAGCGTGGTGAAGATCGACTCGTCCTGCCCGTCGCCCTGGCCGCCCTGCCCGTTGCCCTGACCATCACCCTGACCATCACCCTGGCCCTGGCCACCGAAGCCCGGGAAGCCTGGGAAGCCGGGGACGGTGCCCTGACCCTGGCCCTGCTGACCCTGGCCCTGCTGGTCCTGCTGGCTCTTGTCGGAGCCGCCGCTCGATCCGGAGACCGGGACGTCCGAGACCGAGATGCCGAGGCGGGCGTGGGTCGGGGTCTGGCCCTTCGCCATCTGCTCGATGATCGGCATCACCTCGTCGATCGGGATCGCGAAGCCGAGGCCGATGGATCCGGCCTCCTCGCTGCTCGAGGACGTGGTGGACCGGATCGAGGCGTTGATGCCGACGACGTTGCCGTTCATGTCCACCAGGGCACCGCCGGAGTTGCCGGGGTTGATCGCGGCGTCGGTCTGGATCGCGGGGTAGACCGTCGCGTTGCCGGCGCTGTCGGAGCCCACGTTGACCGGGCGGTCGAGCGCGCTGACGATGCCCGAGGTCACGGTCGACTCCAGGCCGAACGGCGAGCCGATCGCGACGACGCCCTGGCCCACCGAGAGGTTGCTGGACTTGCCGATCGTGGCCGGGGTGAGGCCGGAGACACCCGACGCCTTGATCACCGCGGTGTCGGTGAGCGGGTCGGTGCCGACCACGGTCGCATCGGCCTGGGAGCCGTCGTTGAAGTTGACCTTGATCGTGCCGTCCTTGCCGGCGATCGCCACGACGTGGTTGTTCGTCATGATCAGGCCGTCCGCGCTGAGGATGATCCCCGATCCGGAGCCGGCCTCGGTGGAGCCCTCGACCTCGATCTTGACCACCGAGGGAAGGACCTTCTTCGCCACCGCCTCCACGCTGCCGTCGGGAGCCGCGGTCTGGTTGGAGATGTTCGAGGTGGCGCCGGTGGAGGAGAACACGCTGCCGCCGCCGTCGTCGTTGGTCTGGTGGTAGAGCGCTGCGCCGCCGTATCCGGCGCCCCCGCCGATCAGGACGGCGGCGGCCGCGATCCCGGCGGCCGCGGTGCCCAGGCGCTTGCGGCTCCTGCGCGGCGCGGAGGCCGGTGCGGGCTGCGGCGCGGAGAAGGTGCCGAAGCTGTCGAAGAGGTGCTGCGTCGGCGGCGGGGGCGGCGGGGTGGTCGGGCCACCGTAGAGAGGCTGGGTCGGCTCGCCCGTCGGCTCACCGGCGGGGGGCTGCTCGTTCGACGGGGGAGGGAAGTCGCTCATGGGCCCTACTCTGCCTGCGGTCTCTGATGGTTCCCTGAAAGGGTGCTGCGCGGATCCGAAATCCCCGGAGCCGTCTCAGCCCCTAGATTCGTCACCCACCGTTCACCTGGGAGCGAAAGGGTCCGCCTGTGGTCGAGCCCCTCCTGCGCGGCGCCGAGGCGCCCGTTCCCCGCACCCTGGTCGACATCGTGCGTGCGACGGTCGCGCAGGCCGGCTCCGAGCCGGCGCTCGACGCCGCCAACGGACTCCTGACCTACGCGGAACTGGAGGAGGCGGCCGAGGCCCTCGCCGCCGAGCTCAACGAGGCCGGGATCGGGCGCGGCGACAAGGTCGGCATCAGGATCGCGAGCGGCACCACCGACCTCTACACCGCGATCCTCGGCGTCCTGCTCGCCGGAGCGGCGTACGTGCCTGTGGACGCCGACGATCCGG
>Ga0308170_10004346_pt1 | contig 11197 bp, 7 predicted proteins | sample PhyBR2_2_FD_202136 | JGI IMG/M metagenome (GOLD analysis project Ga0308170, IMG submission 202136) | Phyllosphere microbial communities from UC Gill Tract Community Farm, Albany, California, United States - DLSLSB.R2 | ecosystem: Host-associated > Plants > Phyllosphere > Unclassified | place... | reverse complement strand
CGACCCCTCGAGTGGGACTTTCTCGGGCACGCCGAGCTCGTCCGACCTCGGCTCGGTCGCCGTCGCCGTCCGGGCGACCGACTCGAGCGACCGTGCGACGGCGACTGGACGCTTCACGCTCCTCGTCGTCGACCCGGCGTCGGACCCGGCGCCGTACGTCCGCCTCCCGCTCGAGTCGCAGCTCGCTTCGGCGGCAGCCATCTCGGGCGGCGGGACCCTGACGCCCGGCGGCGCGCTCAAGGTGCCGCCGCAGTGGTCGTTCTCGTTCGGGTTCGAGCAGTACACGATCGAGAACGCGCTGCAGCAGCGCATGTACTACACGGCGTTCGTCCACGGCACGACGTCGCTCCCGTCGTGGATCACGTTCGACAACGAGACGGTCACGTTCAACGGGCTCGCGCCCTACACCCCGGGCGAGTACGAGGTGGACGTCGTCGCGAGCGAGCGGTTCGGGTACGGCGACGCCCGGCAGAGCTTCACGATCCTCGTCACCAAGCACGCGTTCGAGCTCGTCGGCACCAACGGCACGGGCGACGGCGTCTTTCCGACCCTGAACGCGACCCTCGGCGGGCCCGTCAACTACTCGATCCCGCTCGACCGGCTCCGCCTCGACAACTCGACCGTCAACGCGAGCGACATCAGCAGCGCATCGGCCGACTTTGCGCAGGCGGGCGTGAGCTTCCTCGCGCTCGACGGCGCCGCGCTGAGCATCATGGGCGAGGTCCCGGCCAACTACTCGCCGACGAGCACCTTGGGCGTCCCGATCCCGCTCACGCTCGTCGACCGCAACAACGACACGCTCCAGGCCAACTTGTCGCTCGTCGTCTACCCTTCGCTCTTCGACACGGCGGCGTTCCCGGCCCTGATCGACGTCCAGGTCGGCAAGAAGTTCGAGCAGGACCTGTCGGCCTACCTCGCCCAGTCGTCGTCGCGCAGGCGGGCACTCCCCTCGTCGCTCAAGGGCGTCTTCTTCAACTCGTCGATCGCGCCGGCCGCAGCGTCGTCCTGGCTCTCGTTCGACCCGTCGGCGTTCACCCTGTCCGGCACCGCCCCCTCGGCCGTCCCCGACTACCAGAACGTCTCGGTCACGCTCGACGCCCTCGACCCGACGACCTCGGCTGTCTCGCGCGCGTCGTTCGTCCTCTCGGTCGTCGAGGGCGGCGGCAACTCGACGTTCCCGACCTCGTCGCCCTCTGCCGACAAGGGCCTCTCGTCGTCCGCCAAACTCGGGCTCGGGCTCGGGCTCGGGCTCGGCCTGCCCCTCCTCATTCTCGCCCTCGTCCTCGTCGCGTGCTGCGTCCGCAAGCGCCGCCGCAGCGACGGCGCCGCCGGCTCGAGCGGCACGGGCGGTCGCCGGCCGGGCGGCCTTCTCATCTCGCACCCGCGCCCGATGAGCACCTCGCCCGCCCCGAACGGCGCCTTCTCGGCGAGCGCCGTCACCATCGTCGGCTCGGCCGGGCACGGCGGCGTCGGCGACGGCGGCGGCAAGGGCGAGAAGGCGTCGCCGCCGGTCGTCTCGAGCGCCGGGTGGGGCAGCTCCGACAAGGGCTACGTGCCCGCCGTCGGCGGCGCCGAGCACATGGCCCTTCCCGTCGCCGTCACGACGGGGTACCCGCACGCGTCGCACAAGCTCGACACGCTGCACGAGGCCGACGAGCCGCCGCCGACGCCGACCGAGCCCAAGGGGCCCAAGCGTTTCGACGTCATGGGCCGGCTCTTCCGCAGCGAGTCGGGGCAGAGCTTCCTCGACGCGGTGCGCGGCAAGGGCAAGGGCATGGGGCGCGAGCGCAGCCAGCGCTCGCTCTCCTCGCTCAGCGGCGGCGGGGCAGGAGCGGTCGGCGGCGGCGGCGCGGCGGTCCGGCACGAGACGTCGCTCTTCGGCCTCGGCATCGACGATCCTGCGTCGGACGAGACGCGCCGCATCGTCGTCGTGTCGGACGGCGGGCGCGGTATCGACGGCACGTACGCCTCGCCCAAGGCGGGTCCGGCAGCCGGCCCGAGCGGGCGCGTCTCGAGCTGGGAGAGCGGCGCGAGCTCGAGCCTGTTCTACTCGGACCGCTCGGCAGCGTCGGGCTCGCCGCGCTCGATGCCGCACCGGCGCACGGCGAGTCGGACGGGTAGCGCGAGCGGGAGCGGCACGGGCAGCGCCGGGTACGCCTCGCCGGTCCCCTCGGCGAGCAGCGGCTCGAGCAACGTGTCGGTCGGCGGCACGAGGCGCGGGCCGGCGAGCATCCCGCAGCGCAGGCGCGACTTCCTTCCCCTCCCGCTCAAGAGCCCGACCGCGCCCGACGTCGACTCGCCCGCGCCGAGCCCAATTCGCGACACCTACGACGTCACCCCGCCGCTCAACCTCACTCGAGACGTGAGCGGTGGGACCATGAGCGACGGCGTCGAGGAGGACGAGGTCGGCGGGATCCGCATGGTCGGCTCGCACTCGGGCTCGTCGAGCTCGACGCAGGACCGCCACCTCGACACGAGCGCCGCCGTGAGCGAGGCCCGTCACTTCCAGCAGTACTCGTCGCCGTCTCGGTCCGGCAGCTACCCGTCCGACTCGCCGTCGCAGGACTCGCTCGTCGCCCCGCCCCGCCTCATTTCGTTCACCCAGGAGCGCCGCCCTCCACCCTTCAGCCGCACCTTCACCTCGCAGACCTCGCTCGCCGCACGACGACCGTCCGAGCCGACCGACACCGAGCAGCGCGAGGACGGCGACGAGGCGGTCGAGGATGCGTGGGAGGACGACGAGGACGACGACCGACCGCGCCCGAGGAGCGCCGTCTACGTTCCGGCCGACGGGCAGGGCTCGCCGACGACCTCGGCCGTCTTCTACCCGTCGGCGGCGGCAGCGTCGCAGCGCGAGACGTGGCAGTCGCGCTCGGCGTACGGTGACTCGGTCCTGAGCCGGACGAGCTTCGACGACGAGGTCCTCGACGGGCAGCGCCTGAGCGCAACGGGCGGCGGCGTGCGGTACGTCGGCTCGGTCGCGTCGACCAACGTCTCGCCGGCCATGGCGTCGCACTTCACGCACGACTCGGCGAGCCGGTACTCGCAGTCGGACGTGCCGGCGACGCCTCGCTCGATCGCCTTCTCGGCCGCGTCGTCCCAGCCGACGGCGGCGACGAGCGCCGACTCGCGGCACAAGCGCTCGTCGTCGTACCTCGAGCCCTTGCGCGTCTCGCTCCACGTCGGCGAGCCGTTCCGGTTCGTGCCCCGCCTCGAGCCGGCGCCGTTCGCGTCGATCTCGTCGTCGCCGGGCCGCAACGGGCCGCCGCGCGCGACGTACCAGGCCTGGATCGAGACGGCGCTCCTCGACGAGGCGCTCGCGCGGCGGTTCTCGCCCGACGAGCTCGACGACGGCCTCGCGCCGCTGCCCGACTGGGTTCACTTTGACGGCGCGGCGATCGAGGTGTTTGGGCTCGCGCGCCGCATCGACGCCGGGACGTGGCCGCTCGTCGTCGTCGAGCGCAAGGCGCAGCGCACGCCGGGCTCGCCGACTCGAGCAGGAGGTGCGAGGGTAAGCGAGGACGCCGACGTGACGGAGCAGGTCGTTGGGCGGTTCGAGCTCGTCGTCGTGCACCGCGACGGCGACGCTGTCGGGCTCGGCGTCGAGCAGGTGGAGGACGAGGGCGAGCTGCGGATCGTCACGTACTGAGTGAGGAGGAGGAGGACGGCGAGAGGGTCCGGGCGAGGAGGATGTAGCCTTTATTACAGAGCGTCTCCTCGGAGCGTGCTCGATTAATCCAAGTAGGAGCCGTGTCACATAGCAGACCAGTGTGCGCTGCCTGCAAGAGCCGAGAGCGAGCTGTTCGATGCTCACGTGCGACTTGGTCGGCGAGCGCGGCGAGCGGGACTTGGGCTCGTTCCGCACCCTCAGCTCGCCCTCAGCCAGCATGGCCAGCTTCGACCCTCAGAGCCTGCGTTCCGACATTGTGCGTCCACTCCATGCCCGCCCCTCCCGAGTGCCGTGCTGACCTCGCCTCGTCTCCTCCCCCGCTCTCCCACGTCCCACTCCCGACACCTCCTCCCTCGCTCTGCGCCGCTCCATGGTTACTCGTTCGCGCAGGCAACCATCCTCGACCAAGCAGATCGTGCGAGCGTGTCGGCCAAGGCTGTACGCAAGGCTCTCCAGGTGCGCTCGCCGTGTCTCATCGCTCCTCTCTTCCCCGCCCTCGTCCCACTCCTCGAGTACAGCACAGGCTGACCCAGTGGCACGCCCGTTGCAGGTCAAGTACCCTACTCTCGACGTCAAGGCGCACAAGCAGGCGATTGACTCGTTGACGACCGAGCTGTTCACCTCGGGCGGGAATGACGGCGGCGCTGGGCACGAGGTGCGTCTCCTTCTCTCTGCCACAACGGTTGGGGCTGAGCTGACGCCGCTGCCTCCCGTCTCGCAGGAGCCCGACGTCAAGCCCAAGCTGCCATCGTTCCAGAAGCTCAAGCGCTCGCGCTCGCCGTCCGCCAACGGGTTCGCCGCCGAGCCGGCATCCTCGCCCGCCTTCGCCCTCGCCGCCACCTCGACGACCAACAGCAAGCCCGAGGAGGACGACGCGGCCATGGCGCGCCGCCTCCAGGCCGAGTTCGCTTCGCAGACCGGCGGCCGCACGACGCGCAACGGCACGACCTCGTCGGCGTCCAAGAAGCGGGCGGCGGGCGGCAAGAAGAAGAGCAAGGCGCGCGTGAGCGACGACGACAGCGAGGGCGGAGGAGCCGCGGCGCCCAAGAAGAAGAAGCGCAAGGCGAACCCGAACAGCGGCTTCAACAAGTTCCACCTCCTGTCGCCGGAACTTGCGGCCATCTGCGGCGAGGAGGTGGCGAGCCGCCCGAGGGTCACCAAGGTGCGCTCATACAGCTTTCTCGCGTGCAGCGTCTCGTTCGAGCGCCTTGTCGCGAGCTGACCGTTCGCGAGCTCGAGGAGCGACTGCTGATGTCCTTCTTCCCTCCCGCTCCTGCAGCTCATGTGGCGGTACATCAAGGCGCACGACCTGCAGGACGCCAAGAAGCGTACCGACATTCTGCCCGACGAGACGCTGCATGTGCGTCCTCTCCGTTCGCCGTCGTCGTCTCGCCTTCTCCAGCTGACTCCTCGTGTCCGCCTCCCTCCTGTCCCTTCTCTCTGTGCAGCGCGTCCTTCCCTTCGCCCGCATCAAGTACGTCTCTCGCTCTGACAGTCACCTGTCGCTCGTGCGCCGCCGCTGACGAGCTCTCCTGCAACAGCTCGTTCACGATGGCCAAGCACATCAGGTCAGCAGGGTCTCTTCACGCCGCCGTCGCTCCCTCTCGCTCACCAAGCGATATTGAGTGACTCCGACTGCATGATACGCCTGCTGACCCATCCTATACTCCTCGTCCTCCCCTCTCACACCCTCGTCCCCCTCTCCGCCTCGTCAACTCGCCTCGTCTCGCCCGCTCGCAGCCCGCACCTCTTCCCCTTCGACCCCGAGCAGCACGCGCACCTCGTCCCGCCACCCTCGGACGACGACGAGCCCGCCGCGCCCTCGTCGACGCTCGCCGCGTCGTCCGACGACGACGTCAAGGACAAGAAGCCGCGCCCGGCACGCGCGCCGACGGCGGACAAGGCGGGCGTGAGGGGCTCGGGGAGGGGCCTCAGCAAGGAGGAGGTCGACGCGGAGGACGAGGAGAGCGACTAGGGGTGCTCGGACGGCGGCGCGGCGAGGAAGACGAGCCGGCGAGGGCGAGGTGCGCGAGGCGGAGGGGCGCCAAGGACGAGGCTTGAGGCAGGCGCCGCGGCGCAGCATCTGGTGTCGACAAGCCCGCAATGAAGCTTACTTGTGCATGGAGCCGCTCGGAAGAGGCTGCTCTGCTGCTCTCGCTCGCGCTTTCGCTCGCGCTCTCCTCGCGTCAGGGAGGATTCAAGGGTGCGACGTTGCAGCTGCTACGACTGCGAGACGAGTCGAACGAAGCAGAGATGCGCTGGACGTGGATGCTGCTGCGAGAGGCGGCGCGGCTGCGAGCGTGAGGGAGAGAGGGTCAGTGCGCGAGCCGAGGGCGAAGAGCGGGAGGACACGGACGCACAGAGTGTTCAAGGCCTCCGTCCGAGCCCGCTCCTTAATGAACAGCTGGTCGAGCTGGCTGCACGCCTTGGCGTGTTGCGAGCTGGCGAGGAAGCGCCGAGTCGAGCGCAGCGACCGCCGACCGTGCGCCGCCCGACCTCGCGCGTGCGCTACGCTGGTCCTGCCCGGATCCCACTCCTCCCATCGAGCGCACAGGTCGTCCTCGAGCGCGCCCCTCTGCGCGCTAGGCCCCTCCCGGCGCTTTGCCCGGCTCAAACACGCTCAAGCACCGCCACGTGCTCTCGCCGCCCTTGTCCCAAGCGCCGAGCCCGCTGCTCGCCCACTCGAGCATGACGCCGCGGTCGGTCCACTCGGTCCAGATGCCGACGCCCGGGGTCGACGAGGACCCGCCGCCTTTGCGCGAGGGCTCGCCGAAGTGCGAGAGGAGGGCGGCGCCGGTCGTCGAGGGCTCGAGGGCGAAGGGGAGGTGAGGCTGAGGGGAGAGGGCGGGCGGAGCGTCGGCGGGTGCTGGTGCTGCCGAGGTGGTCGAGGGAAGTGCGGGAGGGCTGGACGACGAGGAGGAGGACGACGACGGAGGGAGGAGGACCGGGTAGGCGGGGAAGGGCTCCCAGCGGTCCTCTGCGCGCTGTCGCGGGGCCTTGTTCTTCTTGTCGGGGTCAGCGGGAGCCCTTGCGGCGTCGTCGTGGTTGTAGAGGTCGACGCCGATGCACTTGAGGTGGCCGTTGTCGGCTTGTCGTCGGAGGTCGTCGAGGGTGAGCGAGGAGGTGGGGCGAAAGGGCTTGAGGGGCTCGAACGAGAGCGAGAGGCCGATGTGGCGGTAGTTGAGGTAGACGATGTCGGAGTAGGCCTTTACCTGCGGCGGTGGTGCAGGAGGAGAGCGAGCTCGAGGCTCGAGGTGCGAGAGGAAGGCGGCGAGTTGAGGCGACGAGGGCGACAGGCCGAGGAGCTGGTGCAGGTCGGTGCCCTGTTGCTCAGGTGTCCCGGTGCTCATGGGCTGCTCTGTCTGCTCACTGAGCGTGGTGGTGCGAGCTGGTCGAGGCCGGACTGATGACGGCGGCGCGACTCGCTCCTCGTCTTGGTCCCTCCTCACCGCGCTCTCACGACGAGCACAGCCACCAGGGCCATGCCGACCTTCAACACGAGCAACCCGTGGCGCTCGCGCTCCCAGCCCTCGGCCCCGAGGCAGCCCCGCCCCGCTCCACCACCGACAGCACCGCCTCCCTCGTCCTCCGCTCCAACCTCGCGCCCTCGAACCCCTCAGCGACAACCGCAAGAGCCCGTCGACGAGCGCACTCGCTCCCTCACCACCCTCGCCCAACTCGCCGTCCGCTTCCACCACCTCGAGCGCGACCTCGTCCTCCCCTCCCCCTCGTCGCTCGTATTCACCCCGAAAGCCTCGCCCGCGTCCCCCAAGCTCGCCTTCACGCTCGTCAACGCCCCCGTACACGGCTACGAGGAGGCCCTCACCCGCCTCCTGACCGAGCTCGACGCCGTCGACAGCGCGGGCGACACAGCCGTGCGCGCTCAGCGCAAGAACCTCGTCACGGCCGTCGAGGGCGAGGCCCAGCGCGTCGAGCGGTGGCGGCGCGAGTGCTTCGAGGCGCGCGAGCGCGGCGAGGACGGCCCGCTCTGGCTCAAGGCCGGCGGGCAGGGCAGCGAGCCGGCGCGCGAGCGGGCGAGCGAGCGAGACGGGCAACGCGAGGGCCAGAAGGAGCGCACGAACAGCGCACGCGCAGGAGGGCCGCCACCAGTGCAGAGATCCGCAGGTGCGCTCTCCTCCTTCTCGCTCTCGACGAGGAGACGCCGCTCTCGACCACACGCACTGACCTTCCCTCCCTCTCCTTCCCCTCTCCCTCTGCCTCGACCCCCTCGCCCTCCTCTTCTACTCCTCCATCCCTCCAGCCACGTCCACTTCCTCGCCGCGCGAGCTCCCCGGGCGCTTCCAGCCCGCTCGCCCCTCGCCCGCCTACACGCCCTCGTCCTCCCAGACTCGCCAGCACCCCGACCCGCAGACCTTCCGCGCCGCACCCGGCGCCCGTCCTCCACCTTCGTACGCCTCTCCGCCTTCGATCCACGACGCCGAGCCGCGCTTCGCCCCGCGCTCGTCGAGCGGCGCCGGCGCGCGCGCAGAGCCGCCGCGCGACGACGGGTGGTACACGGCCGGTGGGCGCGCGCGCGACTCGCGCGAGCCGCAGGGAGGACCGAGAGGGTCGGAGAGGTACGGCGAGGGCGGGAGGGGCGCAGCAGGGGGAGCGGGAGAGGGCCGGCGGGACGGTGAGAGCGCGAGGTGGGGGTCGAGGAACCCGTACGCGCGCGCCGGCGGTGGCGGCTGGTCATGAGCGAGGCACGTCTGCACGAGGTGCGCGAGTTAGAGGAGGGTACATAGACGCCGCGGCGAGCAGGGAGGATGTCGCTCGAGCTGGAACCTGATCGAGGTGCGTTTCCTCCTTTCGCTGCCTCGTCTCCTCTCTACACAGGACCTTGCTGACTCTGTTGCCGTCGCAGCTTGCCTCCTCATCGTGCTCGTCGTCCTCGAGAGCCTCGAGCTTCGCCGCACCCCGCCCCGATCGTCCTCGCTGCTCGTCCTCGCTGGTGCACCCCGCTCGTCGACCGCCTCGGCCGCCCGCATCCGGGCTCCCGGTACCGCGCCCTGCGCTCGTCTCGCAGCCGCTCCGCATCGTCGCGCCAAAAAAAGGCGGCGAGCAGGCCGGGTCGACCGCGGCTCGACAATCTGATCAGCCTCGGTCGGCTGAGACACGCAGATTCGACTCGGTCGCTCGCCCGCTCTCGTTTTGTCGAGCGCGCCGGCTTTTCCCCTCTGTCCTACCTCTTCCTCGACCAGTCGGATCTCTCTCTCCTCGCACGGGCACGACTCGCCGTCATGGTCCGCGTCCGCAACCCGTTCAAGCGGCAGGACTCGTTTTCGGTCCCGCTCGACACGCTCCACCGTCCCTCGACTTCCCTCGCCGGTCCCGACTCGGTTCCGACCCTCGCCTCGTCAGCATCGGCCGACAAACCGCCTGCGCCGGCCGCGTTCGGCATCGACGAGGACGTCGACGACGAGGTCAAGGACAAGGACGCGCTCGACCAGGAGGAACGCCCGACGGCGCGCTCGTCGGCGCACGAGCTGCACCACCAGCAGCACCGCGCGACGGACCCTGCGGCGCGCGAGGCCGACGAGCTCGACGCCGAGGACCTGCTCTCGAACGGCAAGGAGCGCCCGATCGAGGTGCGTCTCTTCCCCTTCCTCCCTCCCTCACAGAGCAGTAGAGCGACGAGCTGACGAGCTCTCCCTCGCAGACTGCCAGCGACATCGGCACACGGTGCCTCTCGCTCGACGACGACCCGAGCATGCCGATCCACACGCTGCGCATGTACGTCCTCGGTGAGTCGGCCTCGTCCCTTCCTCCTCCTCCACCCCTGCAGCTGCACTCGCTGACGTGCTCTCTTCATCGCCCGCAGGACTCGGCCTCACATGCTTCTCTGCCGTCCTCGGCCAAATCTTCTACTTCCGCCCGACGAGCCTCACCGTCTCGCAGCTGTTCCTCGTCGTCGTCTCGTTCATCCTCGGCAAGGTGTGGAGCGCCGTCCTGCCCAAGGCCGACAAGGGTCGTTTCTGGGCCTTCCTCAACCCGTGCGAGTTCAACATCAAGGAGTGCGTCGACCGTCTCACTCGTTCGACTCGGGCAGGGTCCGAGCGCCGCCTCGAGACCGGCCCGTCGCTGACACAGCTCCTCCCGCGCCTTCTGCGCTCGCAGGCACGTCGCAATCAACATCATGTGCAGCACGGCGACGTCGTCGGCGCAGGCCATCAACGTCTTTGCCGCCGACGAGCTCTACTACGACCTGAACGCCAACTACGCCGTCGCCATCTTCACCCTCATCGGCTCGCAGCTCCTCGGTGCGTTCAGTCTCTCCCTTTGTCTCCTTTCGATGAGCTCAACTGACTCGACGACCTGCAGGTTACGGCCTCGCCGGCCTGTGCCGCGCCGTCGTCGTCTTCCCGACCTACTGCGTCTACCCGAGCCTCATCCCGGTCGTCCAGCTGTTCGACCTCGTGCACCGCGACAAGGACTACTCGGCGCAGCGCAGGCGCCTCAAGTTCTTCCTTGTCGTGTTCGTCGCCATCTTTGTCTGGGAGTGGGTGCCCGAGGTGCGTCCGGTGCCGTCTCTCCTCGTCCCCTCTCGAGGCGGGCGACCTCGAGCTGATGCCGCTCCTCGCACAGTTCATCGCGCCGAGCCTCACGGGCATCTCGATCTTCTGCCTCGCCCGCCAAAACTCGCCCTGGGTGACGCGCATCTTCGGCGGTCCGTGCACCTCCTCCTTGCCCCCGAACCTCGACGAGGCGCGGAGCGCTGACCCTCCCTCTTCCGCACGCAGGCTCCTACCCGAACGAGGGCATGGGTCTCTTCCAGTTCTGGTGCGTCTCGTCGAGCTCGCTCGTGCGCCGTCGCCCAACCTCGAGCTGACGTCCTCCCCGTCCTCCCTCCCACAGCTTCGACTGGTCCTACATCAGCGGCGCCGGCCCGCTCTACACGCCGCTCGCGACGCAGCTCTCGATCTACGCCGGGTGCGCCGTCTGCGCCGTCATCGCGTGCGCCATGTATGCCGCCAACACCTGGCAAGCGCAGAACTTTCCCTTCATGAGCCAAGACCTCTTCTACGAGAACGGTGCGTCGCCTCTCTCTTCCTCATCTCGCCTTTCGCAGAGAGCGTAAGCTGATACAGGGCGAGATGAACGTGTGCAGGCACGCAGTACGACCAGACCTTGATCCTCAACAGCGACTACACCTTGAACCCGGACGCGCTCGCCGAGCAGGGTCTGCCTTGGCTCTGCCCGTCTTACGCCATGTACTACCTCGGCTGCAACCTCGCCATCGGCGCGACGGTCACGTACGTCGCCCTGTGGTACCGCGAGCCGATCGTAAAGGCCGCGCGCGAGTTCCGCAAGGATGTGGTCGACGATGCGCACTATGCCAAGATGCGCGTCTACAAGGAGGTGCCCATGTGCGTCTTCCTCTTTGCAGTCTTGTGCAGGGGGAGGAGGAGCGAGAGGCGCTGACCGTGCGGCTCATCGTGCGCGCAGGTGGGTCTACGCCGGCGTCGTCCTCTCGTCGTTCGCCATGGCCATGGCGACTTGCTGTGCGTCTCCTCGTCCTCTCTACAC
>Ga0308170_10004344_pt1 | contig 11199 bp, 18 predicted proteins | sample PhyBR2_2_FD_202136 | JGI IMG/M metagenome (GOLD analysis project Ga0308170, IMG submission 202136) | Phyllosphere microbial communities from UC Gill Tract Community Farm, Albany, California, United States - DLSLSB.R2 | ecosystem: Host-associated > Plants > Phyllosphere > Unclassified | place... | reverse complement strand
TGGCCACACGAATGGTCTGTGAGTGATGGTGGATGATTTGCTGCGGTCAGTCGACTGTCTTGAAGAGGAGAGCTAGCTCACGAGGAAGTCGTGCTCGGCGTATTCGAAGACGAGGTAGATTGCTTTGTCTTCCAGGATAACTTCCCGCAAGGAACACAAGTTCCGGTGATGCAGCTCTCGATTCAGCTGCCGGTAAGCCTACGTGCCACACGACTTAGCGGACATTGATCCTGCGAGACCAACACGCCGACACGTACCATGATCTCCCGCGCGCCCGACTGGCTGATCCCCGCATACGTCTGCACATCCCCCTCCTTGTCCGGCTTGAACTTCTTGATAGCGAACACCTCGCCCTCCTTCGCGACTCTGTCACCTGGACGCATGCATAGCTCGGGGTTGTTCAGCGGGTCTCCGGCAGTCGTCCTCGACAAGGCGAGTTTATCGCTCGGCAGGTCGAGCGCCGAACGGGTCTGCGTAGGGAGCGTGGATGGTTTGGCCTTAGCTGGAGGAGGGAGAAGAAGGGCTTTATACACCCGGCCGTACGTTCCTGCCGTGAGCTGATGTCGTCATCTTGGAGACGGTAGCTCACCGGAAGAGATGAAGCCTTGGATCTTGTACGTCTTGAGCACGCTACGATGAGCTTGATCCGTGGTGGTTGAACTGTGAGTCAGGCGTTATCAGACTCACGTCCGGCGCTCGCGGTCCCGCTTGGCGCGGTACGCCAGCATTGGGTCGACGGGGATACCCGCCGACGATGCTAGCGTTGCCATACTGAGGCGAGAGTGGTAGCAGTGGTCGAGCAGTCGATGCACAGGAAGAGGCAAGACAGCGGAACGATGCACCTACCTGGAACACCTTCAAGGTCGGCCAATCCGGCTGAACGGTTCAATCCGACACGTGGTCTCACAGTGGCGAGTGATTTCTTTGTCCGCTTTCCCACGGTGACATCTGTGTCGATCAACCCCGCACGCAGGCGGACGGGACGTAAACAAATCATGGGATGGATGCATCCCTCAATCCGTCCTCTACATTCATACACCTCTGCCCCTCCTCCTGCATCGTCGACCACACCGACCGCGACCGCGATGTCGGCATTCAAATCGCCCCGCAAGAGCCTGGGCGAGCACAACCTCAACAACTTTCAGCCGCCTCATGATCCCTTGTCAAACATCACGCTGCCGGTGACCTCGAAAGAGCTCGTCGGTCATGCGACCGCGGCCTTCCAGATCGATATCGTGGACAAGGTGCTCAGCCCCAACCGGCTGGCCAGACGCTCCGCTGTGAGTAATGACCTGATCGAGGGATATGAAGCTCATCGCAGAAACCGCGCAAGTCCATCCTCAAGCCCATGCCGATGATGAACGAGGATGAGACGATGGACCACTCGAGCCTGACCGGCAAGTACAGCCATACCGTGACGTTCGGGCAGGATGCCAAGCGGCGCGTCAGTTTTGCACGCAACGCGCACGTCAGGTATGTCAGGCCGACCGCAGGGGGGGCAGTGGCTGACTCTCAGGATGTTCGACGCCAAAGCGGAAGAGGGATCCCGGCGGGCGTCCATGTCGGCAATGAGGTCTGCTCTCAGACACTCTCAGTCCGCACCGGTCATCACGCAACTGCCTCGCGCCTCGGTCGGGCATGTCAGGCGGGCGTCGATCCAATCTGTCACGACTGTTCGAGCCGAGGCGCGGTTTGTGGGCGAGGGTGAGGAGGCCGGCGAGGAGAGCATGGACCTGGAGACGGACGACGAGGAAGACGGGCCCAGCGAAGACGGAAGCGGTCATCCCGGGAACGTCGCTGTGGGCTCTATCCACGGGCAAGCAGATGCGGACGGCGAAGACGACGAAGACGACAGCGGAGGCGAAATGGACATGGAGGAGACGTCGGTGTACGGTGTGGGCCAAATCCGGCGCCGCTCTTCCGTCGGCACTGCTCTGCAAGGCGCCGACGCTGACATGGACGCATCGGATATGGACATGTCAATGATGACCGCCTCGTCGACGGACGAAGAGAAGACGATGGACTTTACAGTCGCCATCGGTGGTCTTTTGCCGACTACGCCGCCACTGCACGCTGCGCGCAACCGACACTCGATCGGGTACAGCATGCCGGAATCGCCCAACTCGCAGGAGAACCGCCTGCGCCCGGGCGAGCCGGTCGAGGGGGAGACGGCGGACGAAGATGAGGCGATGGAGATGACGACGGCGTATGGCGGCGTGATCGGCGACGAGTCGTTCAGCTCCGAAGGCGAGGAGGTCGACACGGCGGACCACGGCGGTGCTTCTGCCGGTAAAGAGCGGACTATGACGTTCTCGTTCGGTGATCTCTCGGCGGCTCAGAAGGTCCTGGACGAGGAAGAGGCGGATATGGAGATGACACAGGTGCATGGCGGTCTTCTCGCACAGCCTCACACCACGACGACTCCCGCTCCTCTGTCGACCACGCACCTCACTCGGCCCAACTCGCACACGCCCTCGTTCGCGCAGCCGACGATTGCTTCCGCGAGCCGGAGCCGCGAGCCCACGCCGAAGAAGAGGAATGTCTTTGCGCCGTCGCCGTCTCCTACCAAGGCGACCTCCACCCCCCGGACCGGAATGCAGGTCGCTGGGGAGGTGGCTAAGCGCCTGTCGTTTGGCTCGGCCACATCGTCGACGTCCAAGCGCTTCTCATTCGGCGCGACATCGGGTCCGGGCTCCGCGAGTAGCTCGGCAAGCAAGAAGCGCCATTCGTCGGCTATGGACGATGTCGAGCCGGACTCATCTAAGAAATCACGCCTCGCTTCGAGTACGACCAATGTCTTCGCCCCAACGCCCGCCGCTGCGAAGAAGAACATCTTTGCGCCGACGCCGACTCGTTCAGTACCGTCTCTCGCCGCGTCGGTAAGTTCGACGGCGGTTGCTCCGCGGGCGATCTCACCCGTCAAATCCACCACCCCGCCGCCCGAGGACCGCATCGTCGCCTCCGCCATCAAGCCCCACCAATGGGCTCTGGCGCAGAGCGCAAAGTCGCCGCGCAAGATGACCCCCTTGCGCCAGCTACAACTGCAGATGTCCACCTCGAAGCGGTACTCGATGGGATCGGTCGCCGGAGACGGATCTCCCGCCCCTCAGGATCAGGCTGAGCCCGTGCAGCTGGATGTGCGCGCATCACCGCGACGTACGCCCCGGAAGAGCCTGCATGCAAAGTCCCCAGCGAAGTCACCTGGCCTCAGGCGGATATTGGGCGAAGAGGTGCGGGATGACGAGTTCCCGGAGATCGAGGATGGAATGGAACCGCCCAATATCACTTTACCACAGTTCCTCGAGATGGCCGGGGTGGAGTTCCTGGAGAATCTGCCGAAGGCTACTAGAAAGAGCCTCGCGCGGGGTCTGGGCCAATCTCGACAAGCCGGTGAGTCTGATGTGTGGTATTTGCAAGGACATTGCGGAGACTGATGAACAGACCGCGAATTCGATCTGGGCGATTATGCCGAGGCGGAGGTGCACCACCTGTTCCTCAACATGCACAGCTGGGTGCGTGGCCCATCCATCCGGACATGGAGCGGATGGAACTGTGCTAACGCTCAGATTGGGGACAAGATGGCCGAGGATATCAAGATTGCACAGGATGATCTGCGCGAGCACGAAGAGATCTGCAAACTCGAGAATCCCACGGCGATCCAGCAGTACCTCGCCGCGCCGGAAGAAGAGCGGCCAGTGTTTGAAGCGCTGTTCAAGTCGTACAAGACGAACACGACCTTGCGGGCGAAGGAGGGGTGGTACACGTGGCGCAAGGAGGTGCTGGATGTGGTGCGGCCCGATCTGGAGGCGGTACTTTCTGGGATGCGTCAGGTGAGCAGCGGGGCTATGATCGTCGGGATGACGCGTGGACACGGCATGGATGATGGAGAGCTAATGGTGCAGGATGCGGACCGGTTGATGGAGCTTGAACAAGCGGCGGATGCGTTATTGCCGGACTTGCAGGCTAGGCTTGCAGAACGAGTTGGAGAAGGAGCGGGAGATGGTCCGAGAGGTTGCGGAGTGCGACCAGGAGGAGCTGGCGGACCTCAAGGCGGGCATCGCGGAGCAGACGTGAGTGACTTGTCGGGCCCGGGGACGTGCTCGAGAGCTGATGATCAGGACGCAGATTGACGGATTCAGGGCGGAGCTGAACGAGTCGAAAGCGAAGTTGACGGCGTTGCAGGAGAAGCTGGACGAGCTGGAGAGCAAGAAGACGGGATGTCAATCCAGGATCGCTCTAGCTAAGAGCAAATGTGACCAGTACACGCGCTCGGACGTGATCCGCTTCAGGGGTGAGTCGAGTTTTCCGCCCGGTCACCACGGTCATGTCGCCGCAGGCGGAGCAGCGCCGCCCCGTGGGACGATGGGGCACGGCTGACGGACAGAGGAGTACGAGTCCCTCCAGGCCTTGCACCTCTGGCGGGTGACCGCGATGACGCCGGACAAGATCGAGCTGGTACATGACGGTTCGGTCAGGATGACGGTGCCGTGTACACAGCACCGCCCGGACTTGGCGTCGAGCGCTCTGGAATGGATCGGAGCCAAGCCGGAAGCCGGGCGAGGGTCGAAGAAGCTGGGCACAAAGCACCCGCATGAAGTAACGTCGGGGTTGTTTGTGATCGTGCAGGACTCGTTCGAGAGGAGCCGCAAGGAGACCAGCTCATTATCATCTGTGAGTGCCGGTTCCCCGTCACACCTCAGTGGTCGGTTGTCCCGCCTATACCGGCTCGTCTCGGACTTGCCCCGCCCGAAGGGACCGTAACCTGGCAAACCACCCCATCCGCGACATGCGCTGACACCAGCTCGTGCAAAACACCTCGGCGCTGCTCATCGCCTCGCAGCGCCTCCGCGCCGAGATAGGGTACCTGAACATGCGTCTCCCCATGTCGTATCGCAGCGTCAACACGCCCGTCGGCAAAGCCCTCATCGTCACGGCCTCGACGCTGATCAAGAGCCTGCGGAGCAAGATGGAGGTCAACTTCCTCTTCGGCGGGGACTGCCTCGCGCGCTGGCCGGGGGCTCTGCGGGATATCGAGGTCGAGGTCAAATGCGTATACGGCTCTGCCGAGTGAGTCGCTCATCGGGATGCCGCCGGCCCTGTCGAGTCGAGCTGATCCCAGCCCGGCGCTCATGAAGGAGCATGTGCTCGCGACGGTCGGGCAGGCGACGGATGAGGGGTACGTGGGCGCGCTTCTGCAGTCTTGCGTGGATGCTTGTAGCCAGTATGAGGCGTGAGGAGGGACTCGAGGATGCCGGGGACGGTCATGGGACGAAGTGATCTTGGTTGCGTTGTCATGTTTGGTTTAGGTGCTTTATGCAGTATTACGCTCTGCTGTCTGCTTTCGAGGATCCTGCGACGCATAGCGACGCGATGTATCGGAGCGGAAGGATCCGATCGTCTGGAAGCAACTCACGGCGTCCGCCCCCGGCGCTTCATGCTCATCGTATATGCGGCTCGATCCATTCAGACATGACCTATATACAGCTAGAAGCATGAAAGCTCAGCACGCAACTGTTGTCCGTGCGTTGCGGCTCCTCTTGGATAGTGCCTCCCGCCCACTGAGCACGCCCTCAGTCCCTCCCCTCCCACTTGCAGCGGTTCCGCAGCGTATCGTCCCTGATCAAACGGTTCTGATTCCCTCATTGATCCGCAGCTTACTCGTCCGAGATCTGACCGTCAGCCACTCTTTCGAAGATGTGTCGTCAACCGCGGCCTACCTTTGGCGCAAGGAAGAACTGCAGGGTACCCTGCTCAAAGTCAAACTGAACCAGCAGCGGCACATCATTGCTCATGTTGAGGGAGACCTCCTTGGCGAGCGGGGCAGATTTGGCAAAGTTGGACAGGTACTTCAGAGAGAAGGTGAGCGAGACCTGCTTCTCGAGGATGATCGACACGCCGGGCTCGTCATCGCCGGCCGTCGTCTTTGCCTTCTTCGACGCCTGCGTGTCAGCGGGGAGCCCACCGTGACTAGCCAGGATCCGCGCACCTTGCCGGCGCCGTTGGCCTTGCGCTTCTTCGGCCTGTCATCGTCGTCAATCTCGTCCTCTGGTGGGTCAGCCCAGGCACACGCTGTATGTCGAACGCGAGCGGCCGCAGCCCGAACCCCAGGTCGTGCGGTCGAGCACGCCCGCTCGCCCGCAACTAACTCACCACCCTCGTCGTCGTCCACTTCGGGCTTCTCCTCCTCTTCCTCCTCCTCGTCCTCGTCCGGGTCCCTCTTCACCGCCTTCTTACTACTGCTCGCGCTGGCGCCCTCCCTGCCCGCCGACTGCTTGAGCAGCACGCTACCGTTGCCCACCTCTCCCTCCGAGCTGAACCGCACGCCCTCCTTGGACGCCTCGATCTTGACGCTCTCGCCGAGCGCAGACAGGTCCCGGCAGATCCGTTGGAACTCGGCCGACGACATGGTGATCGTCGCGTCGTATTGCGTGTCGGGGATACCCAGGTGTTCCTGGTCAATGTCCATGAGCTTCATCTCGTACTCGCCCACCCGGTCCTCCTCTGCGCGTCAGCGAGGGACTCGGTGGCATCGGTGGCAGTCGTGCGGGGGGAGGAAGAAAGGAAGGGCCACTGTTGATGGAGGAACATGTGGGAGTGATCACTCACTCGGCGACTCAAAGACCATGCCCAGCGAGTCGGCGTCGTCGGTCGCCTTGAGCGTGACGACATCCTGGTCCTTGGCGCACTTGAGAATCTTCGTGAGCGATTGCAGCTGAGGTCAGCGCGTGCCCGGGCAGACCATCGACGTGGTCCAGCATCACATAAAAGCAATTGGAGCGTCGCCGACACCCACGTTGACACCAAGGGGCATGTTGCGGTCACATCGATACGATTCGAACTGGTCCGCGGTGAGCTTGAGCGAGACCAACGCGACGTGCGAGTTGTCCATCGCTTGCAGGGCCTGCGTGTGAGTCATGTCCTGACCGCCACGCTCAAGTCACGTACGATACCCTCATCGGTACAGTCGAGGTTGCCATCGGTGACGAGCTCCTTGATGGCTGGGCGTCAGCTTTCAGCCAACTGATGACCCGACGCGACGGCAAAGCCGTTTCGATCGGGAAGACGACATGAGACGAGCCACACACCGTCAAGGAGCTTTTTGAGGACGGATGCTTGCTTGACTCGTGCTTCCAGCATGGCGATGTATTTATTTGTGGGTGAGTGGGGTGAAAGGAGTAAAGTGGTAGGGGTGGAGTGGACGATATGCAGAAGTTTGGAGGTGATTGAGATCGAGAACGGAGACGCGTCAACCCACCGCGTCACGCGCCGACATGAGGGGCGGGCCCTCTGATAAGCGCTCGAATAGCATGACGTGTATTGTTCCCAAAGGGGTTCGGCCACGTCCGCCCCGTGCAGCGCGCGTCGACGATGACCGAGCTCAATGTGAACTATTGTTCATCCTCCTCAAAGCGTTGCTCACCATTACTGTCTCGTGTGGTCAGGCAGGGCAAGTCTGGCTCAGAGCACGATGCCTTCCTTCAACGCACTCCCTGTGAGCTCTTAGGATACATATGCCGTCGACTGATGGCTCACTGCGCAGCTGCACGAAACGCTCAATCTCTACGTCTCGCCCACTTCGTACGTGTTCGAGCCGGCGTCATCGTCGCTTTCGCACTCGGGTGACGGTCCCACGCTCGTCAACGAAAAAGATGTCCGGGAGAGCTTGTACGTTGACCGGCGTACGGGCCGTATGGCTCTGAACGGTATGCCCCGCACCTAACTCCGCCATCAGCGGCAAGCTCATGCGTAGAAAACGCAGACATCCCATACGGCCGCGAGAAGGTCATCACCTGCTACGGCATCATCGGGGTACTCTCCCTTGCAACCAGTATGTCCACAGACTCCTGAATTATTCCTGCCACTCACGCCGCAGCCGATTTCCTCCTCATCATCACAGCTCGCACGCCCTCTTGCCGCCTGCTCTCGCACCAGATCTACCTCGCGACGGACTTCCGGCTCCTGCCGCTGTCGCCCCTCTCCACATCCGCGACGATCCTCGACCATCCAGTCGAGAAGGAGCTGATCTCTCTCGTGGAGCAGGGCCTGAAGAGCGCCAAGCTCTGGTTCTCGTACGGCTGGGACCTGACCAATACCCTGCAGAGGCAGAAGGAGCTGGAGGATGCGGGACAAGGCGCAGGGAAGGCGCCGCTGTGGCAGCGCGCGGACGAGCGGTTCTTCTGGAACAGGTTCTTGTCGGGGAAGATGATTGACCTGACGGAGAATGGCGGGGTGGACGTGGGTTCACATGCAGGACTGCGGAAGAGGTGCTGACGCGCAGTTGAGCCGGTTCATCCTTCCCGTCGTGTACGGCTGTAAGCTTATGGCCCGAGATGTCCGTGCCGAGCTAATGCGCAGCGGTGGAGCTTCGAAGTGCGACCGTGAACAACCGCGACCTGCTCTTCCTGCTCATCTCGCGACGATCAAGACATCGCGTCGGAACGAGGTACTTCTCGCGCGGCATCGATATCCGCGGCAACACGGCCAACTTCAACGAGACGGAGCAGATCGTCTTGTTCGACCCGTTGCCCGAGAACGGGGAGCCCCTCCGCCGCGGAAGAGTGGACGGGCGGGAACGGCTAAGCTTCGTCCAGGTTCGAGGGAGTGTTCCGCTCTTTTGGGCTGAGGTGAACAACCTGCGCTACAAGCCCGACTTGCAGATCATGGACATGCCCGAGACGGTGAGTAGGACGAAGTGTCTACCGAGAGCATCCCCGCGGAGTAAGGCTGACTCGCAGGCATCGGCCATCCGGGCCCACTTGCAACAGCTCGTGGACATCTACGACAAGGTCACGCTCGTCAACCTCGTCAACCACAAGGGCCACGAGCTGCCCGTCAAAGAAGCCTTCGAGCGAAACATGATGCAAGTCGCCGAGGTCGATCCGCAACTCGCCATGCGCGCTTCGTACCTGTACTTCGACTTCCACACCGAATGCCGCAAGATGCGTTTCGACAGGATCTCGCTGCTCATTGATCGGCTCGCGCCGTCGCTGGACGAGGCGAAGTGGTTTCACTCGGTCACGCCGGCGGACTCGAACGTCGGTGTGCCCGGTGGGGAAATGAAGGTGCTGTCGCGCCAGACGGGCGTGATCCGATCGAACTGCATGGATTGCTTGGACCGGACAAACGTGTCGCAGAGCGCGTTGGGGAAGTGGGCGTTGAACAAGCAGCTGCAGGAGGTAGGGGTGTTGAGCGTCAAGGAGACGATCGAGGATCATCCCGAGTTCATGAGCATCTTCAGACATGGTGCGTCCACGACCATATTTCTGCGATTGGGTGCGCGCTGACGAGCAGTGTGGGCGGACCACGGTGATGCTGTATCGTGCGCCTATGCCGGCACCGGCGCCCTCAAGTCCGACTACACGCGCACGGGCAAACGTTCCCGTGAGGGAATGGTGCAGGATGGTATCAACTCGGTGATGCGATACGTCAAGAACAACTTCTTCGACGGCGACAGACAGGTATGTTGGGCAGCCCGCAGGTGGCGTCGAAGCTCATGCGAAGGACGCCTTTGATATCCTCACGGGCGCTTGGGTCGCGAAGAAGGGTGGTATTCCGCCCTTGACAGATACGAGGCCTGTCTTGATGCGCTCGGTGAGCCCACCCCTTGGAATCAGTGCCCAAGCTCACGAAAGATGCCATACGTGCTGGCATTCGCGCTGACGATGATCGTCGCCGCGTTGACTTTGCCGCGGACTTCCGGTCAGCTGACGAATCTATGTGGAGTCGCAAGCTGACCATCAGAGCTGCCGATATACTCATTCTTGTTCCTCTGGCTTGCATTGGCCGTCTTCTCTGGGACGTTCATCTGGGGCAACGTGGGTTGACTACCACTCACGGCATTGTCCTCTACGATGTCCTCTCAAGACACCGCTGACCCGCAGGGAACAAGCTACGTCTCGTGGCCGCGCCTCAACCCGCCCCTCGAGATCCTGTCGTACAATGGCCCCGGCGCGAGGTCGCTGAAGAGGGGACGAGGCTTGACCATCTCCAAGATGATCCCCGTGTTCGACAAGCGCCGAGGAGCGATGAACGTCGCGGTGGGGCATGGGCGGAAGGTCGAGGAGGTGGAGCTGGGCAAGAGAAAGGGAGCGCTTATCGACTAAGCGTGCGGAGTGTGTTCTTTTCTGCTGAGGATCAGCGCGATTTTAGACGTTTCGGTCTGCGTAGAGATAGCAGTATATGGTATAGGATGATATGACTGCTTTGGTTCCCCGGATGCAACACCTCGTTGTGGACTGTACTTGGACAGATGTTGTGCAACGGTGTGTATGTTTCACTGTGCATGACTCCCCTCGCTCAGATACCTTGGATGTCGGTGAAATGCCGAGTTTCTCAAGGGCCCTGCTGTTGCTCGTATGGATACATCTCGGCGTGAGTTGGAACTATACGATGAGGCAGATACAACATGAAGTCGTTGCGGACAATCCCTTGGGTGCTAACGGGCTCCAGAGTGCAAGTAGCGACAAATGCTACCCCAGCCCTGGACAGACGAGCATGCCTTGAGAAGAGAGCATTCCATTCGCTCCACGCTCAGGCCGCGCCGGCGCTCTGCACCGTCAACCGAATCTTCTTGCTCGGTTCGTGCTGCTTGCGCGGCTCGGGCGCGACCACTGTCTTCGGAACGGGTATCGGGCTGATATTCGCCGCGAGCGCGCGGAGCGTCGCGATCGCCTTGATAGGGAACTTTGTCCTACCCGTCAGTAGGCCACATCATCAGGAATGACCAGGCTCACTTGCACATAAGGCACGACGTCTTTGGCTCGCAGAAGACTACAATCAGCGGAGATCCATCTCGCACGACGCTGACCGCTCACTGCTAAGGCAGACGGAACAGACGAAGCCGACGTCAACGACGTTATGGTGGCAGAAGCAGACGGCGCGGAAGTCGACGGCATCTTGCGGCGGGACGGCGAAAGGTCTCTGGCGGAGCGCAGGCGGAGGAAGGTAAATGCTCTGTCGGTCAGTGCGCTGCACGCGCAACGATGCGGGCGGCTTACGTGGAGGTACTGTAACAGCCCGCCACGGCCGTTCCACCGCCAGTAGACCCCGTCCGTGAGGTGCGAGGCCTGTTGCAGGAATATGGGCGGGGCCGTCCCTCCACTCAGAGGCGGGAGAGTGAGCACGTCTATCGGGACTTTCTGCCCGTCAGCCCCGCCCGTCGTATATACGTCATCACTGGAAGAAGCACGGCGTTCCGAC